>Ga0224495_10000145_pt1 | contig 55148 bp, 52 predicted proteins | sample SF_Jul11_sed_USG_FD_168128 | JGI IMG/M metagenome (GOLD analysis project Ga0224495, IMG submission 168128) | Sediment microbial communities from San Francisco Bay, California, United States - SF_Jul11_sed_USGS_4_1 | ecosystem: Environmental > Aquatic > Marine > Sediment | place: USA: California...
ATACTGGATTGTATAACAACACGGATGTCTACTATCCTGATCATCCAGGGATACCGGTATCCGATTATACTGATAAAGAGAATACTACAAAAATAGATTTGCAGATAGATTACCTCTTTTAAAGAACGTTGCTATCGTTACTCCCGTTGCGTTCGTTAATTCCGTTATTCCCGTTGCACTCGTTATTCTCGCTAGTATCGTTACTCCCGTTACGTTCGTTATTTTCGTTACTCTCGCTAATTGCGTTAAGGATAGATTATTGTTCGAGCGGAGTCGAGAACCAGGTTATGCCCCCGTTAACCGTTTTGATGATTGGGATTTTCATATTTGGTATTATTTAGGATTTCGTATTTAGGGATTAGTATTTTTGAGATGCATCGTTTGGGCAACGATGCTAACGACAGTGCGTCGTATCGGTGTCATCAATCCGAGCTGAACCTTCGGGTGCACTGCATTTGTGAGTAATATTATTATCAGATTTGACCGGGGCTCGACCGCGAGCATGGTGCCAGTGAATCCGGTGTGACCGAATGAATCAGGTGAAAGCGATCCGGGGAATGGATCTACGCGCCAACCGAGGTTGCGTTTTTCGTTTTTCCCTGCACACTCCTTTATCATCATAGACAGCGTATTTGGTTTCAGCAGCTCCGCACTCAGGTATGCTCTGGTTATTGTAACAAGGTCGGTAAGATTGGAGAACAATCCTGCATTGCCTGCAACTCCGCCATAACTGTAGTAGGCGTTGCCATCATGAACCTCGCCCTGGATCAAGTACCTGCGCCATTCGATACGAGAAACATCGCCGTGGCGGCCTGCCATTGTCCGTTCGTGTTCATTACCCAGCTCGGTTGCTGCAACTGTTTTTTTGTCAAATACAGGACCGAATCCAAGCGTATGGAACCCTAATTTTCTAGTCACATTTTGTTCAAAACAACTGTCGAGTCCCGTTCCGGCGACACTTTCGATTATCTTACCGAGTATTATATATCCTAAACAGGAATATACGGGTTCTTCATCAGTGGCGCTGAGATTGGATAGAAATTCGAGCCTGGTCGCCTCCGGTATCAGATATGTTGGATACCACGCCGGCAACCCACACGTATGTGTCATGAGTTGCCTGATAGATTTCTTTGCATTTGGTTTTCCCTTAAACACCGGCAGGAAATTCTCCAGTGCATGTTCGATGCTCAACATTCCTTTCTCCCACAAAAGCATCACCAATAGGGCGGTCACAAGCGGTTTGGTCAGCGATGCCAGGTCGAATACCGTATCCCCGCTCATGCGGACTTTCTGCGGTTTGATTTGTGCATAACCGTATGTCTTCTGAAAAAACGATGTACTGAGATTGCCGACCCAGCATACAAAGCCAGGGATTTTTCTTTTGTCAACCAGATCGGTGAGAAAATGGTCTAATTCGTTGAAGGCCATGATATCAGGCTTGTAGTGAGGATATTATTGAATGAAGCATCCTGTATTCAGTATCCTTCGATCCTTGTGCCAACAGTTGAATTCCGCGTGGTATGTATTTAAGAAAGTGGGTCTTGTTTTTGTTCAAAGAAAGATTAGCGAAGGCACCAAGTGCCTGCATGCCGCGCTGCAGCGCAGTCAGTCTGTAGATCTGCCATAATTCTTCCCGGGCGATAGCGATCCCCTTTTTCTGTAGCTGTGAATGGTAGTAGTTAAAGAGTTCGTACTCGGTTTGCTGGTCGACCTCTGCGTATGCATCTCTGAGCAGGGCTCCAAGATCATAAGTTAAAGGACCTATTCTCGCTGATTGAAAATCAATGATCCGGATTCTATTTTCCTTGTAGTATATATTCTGAGATTGAAAATCGCGATGCATTAGATAGTCGCTTATGGGTTCTGCCAATTGCAGGATGCGCTTAGCGATGCCCTCGAGGTCGATATCGATGCTCCTTGATGCGTCTTGCGTGATCCCGCAATATTGAATGAGAAAAAACTTGCGAAAATATTCTTGTTCCCAGCGTATGTGTTCGGCATCATAGTGACATTCTACGGAGACGCCGGGTCTGCCTTCTACTTGTAGCCGGATGAGTTCATCGATGACCTGCCTGTATATGGCATGCAGACCAATGCCCGACCTGCTCATTTCATAGAGAGAACGCGAACCGAGGTCTTCCTGCACCATAATTCTTTTCTCAATATCATACCAGTATATTTCCGGAACTGCGATTTTTCTTTTTGCCAGATGCTGCTGCAATTTCAGGTACTGCTCGACGTCTTTGTCGTAGACCATGATGAAGGGGGTATTGTCTTTTGTGCAGCGGAAGAACTCACGGTCGGAACCGCCCCGGTCGATTCTTTCTGTCAGCTTGTAGCCCTGGACTATATCACCAACCTTCATGCAACTGCTATCCTGAGGGAATCGGAAATCACACAATTTCGATAGCGGCCAGTCGAGAGCGAGGTTCCGGGCAGGACAATTGTGTTCTCCAGGCACACGCCTTTGGCGATTCTGCAATTGTCGGCAATACTTACGAATCCGCGCAGTTCTTCGGTTTCTACCCGGCTCGAGGGCGCGATGTAGATGGGTGATTGGTATTTTAGTCCATCAAGCGTGGTCCTTCCTTGTAACAAATCACCGTGTATTTTCCAATAATCATAGTATGAATTTATGTTGTACCAATGCATCACAGAAGGTATCCCCAGGATCGGTTCATTCTTTCTAAAAACGTTTCTTAGTACTTCGAGTATTGTGAATGCCGGTTTCTCGGGCAGAAAAGAGTATATTCTGCTCGAAAATACACCGATGCCGGCGTACGTGTACGGGGTTGAGTCGTAACCTAAAATCCGGTCGACCCGGTTTTCTTTATCGATTCTGAATTTTGTTCCCTGGTGACGGACCATCACCAGCGTGGCGATCGGTCTGTGTTTTTTGTGAAAATCAAAGATTTCTTCATAACTGATATCTGAAATCACATCAGCGGACTGCATTATGAAATTATCTTCAGTGAAATCTCGGAAATTAAGGAACGCGCCGCCCGTGCCTTTCAACATATCTTCTACCACTGGAAACACACGCCGGTCGTATTTTTTAAGATGATGTTCAATGATTTCATGTTTGTGGAATAGATTGATTCCGACGCATGATGCTCCTGCATTCAGGAGGCGTCCGAGGTTTATGTCGATCATGCAAGTGTCTACTATCGGAAGGAGTGGTTTTGGTATCACATCGGTTAATGGTTTCAATCTATTCCCGTAACCCGCCGCCAACAGTATAGCTTTCATAGTTAATAAAGTAGATATTTCTTTCTTGCCATTCTGTACTTTTTCAGCTCAGGCATCCAGCGCTCCTGTAATGTTCTGATCCTGGCGCCTTGTTCAATCCCTTCTCTGACCCAACGGTTACCGATCAGTATATCAAAGGGCATTTTCTTCTTCTCAAACTCATAAGGCGGATCACGCCAGCGGAAGGAGCCTGGGAAGAGCCGATAAAGTGTTCTGATAATTTCAAGACCTGCTGTTATGGGTTTGAATTTTCTGCAGTCCTTCACATATATTTGGAGACCTGCGCACAACTCGCCGCGATACTTATGAAAGGTTGGTATGAAGTGAACGGGCCTGAAAGCCGCTCCTGGGATGCGTTTTCTGTTGAGTTCACAGAGCAAGCGCTTGGCATCGACCCACGGTGCGCCGAATATCTCAAACGGCCGTGTTGTGCCTCGTCCCTCGGACACGTTCGTCCCTTCGATGAGACACATCCCCGGATAGATCATTGCTGTCGAGAAATGGGGCATGTTTGGCGAGGGCATGTTCCAGAACAGGGAAGTCTGATCGTAATGATCACTGCGGCGCCAGCCACGCATTTTTACTATTCTGAGATCGGCCTTTAAATTCTCTGTTTGGTTGAGCATGGCACACATCTCACCAATGGTCATGCCATGACGTATTGGTACGGAATAAAGTCCAACGAATGATGCAAAAGTAGCATCGAGCACTGGGCCCTGCACGTCAATCCCATTGAGCGGGTTCGGACGGTCGAGAACAAAGATGATCTTGTTGCTCTTTGCCGCTTGCTTTATCATCAACACGGCTGACCACAGAAACGTATAGTAGCGCGCGCCAATATCCTGTAGGTCGATGACAATCGCCTCAGTGTCCTCCAGTGCTGCCAGGGCGGGCTTTCGTTGTCTGCCGTACAGGCTTTGTATTCTTATTCCTGCGTCATGAGTCGAATCAGGGACGGCTATCTGATCCTGCAGAGCTCCGTGCAATCCGTGTTCAGGCGCAAATAGAGCCACGATCTTTGTCCTTTTTGCACTTGCGAGTAGTGAGATTGTAGGGATGAGCCTTGAATCACAGCATGAAGACATCGACAGCAGACCTATTTTCATCCCCTTGAGCGACCTGAAATCCTCGGTAACCAGGCGGTCAATACCTAATAACACATGGAAATATAGCATAAATAGTCATCGTGTCAACATGTGTCTGAGACAGGAACGAGGTAGACGATAAATGCGGGGGTATTCAATCAGAAAATGATTGCGTGGAATATGCTCAAAATCATTATGCTACATTTATGTCGATTTTTTAGCGTTTTTCCCCCGCAGAATGGTCTTTTCTCTTGACAAATTATTATTTATTTGTATTATTTATAGATTATGAAGCTCGGCGAAGTATTGGTAAATCAAGGGTTAATCAGCGAAGATATGCTGGCGCAGGCCGTTGAGGAGCAGAAGACAGATGGTGAAAGGCTCGGCGCTACACTCATTAGGATGGGCTTCATATCTGAAGAAGAATTACTGCAAGCGCTTTCGAAGCATTTCGGAGTAAGGTCTGTTGACTTGAGAGCAAAACAACCCAATGAATCAGTCCTGAAACTTCTGCCGGGTGATATCGCAGCCAAATACATGGTCGTTCCCGTGTCGAGATTCGGTCGCAAACTAACTCTGGCAATGCTTGACCCTCATGACATGGCTGCGATCGAGGACATAAAGTTCGCAACCGGTTTTGAGATCGAACCGGTTGTCGCTAATATTGAGGATATTGCGAAGATAATCGAGAGCCACTACCATGTTCAACGTATTTTCTCCGACGTCATGTTTGAAATGGACATGGCCGATGCCGCTGGTGACATGGAGAACAAGGGCGAAGTCGAAGTAAAGGAGAGAAAGGAAGAGGATCTGGCAAGCGTCGTTGATGACAGCGATAGCGGGCCTGCTCTCAAACTCTCCAGCAAAATTATCAGCGACGCGGTTATCCTCAATGTATCTGACGTACACATCGAGCCATATGAGAGTGACATGCGTGTCCGTTATCGAATTGATGGTATGTTACACGAGGTGATGAAACCCCCTAAGAAATTGAACAGGGCTCTGGCGACGGTCATCAAGGTCATGGCAAAACTGAAAGTTGAAGAGAAAAGGCTACCCCAAGACGGCCGGATAAAAGCCAGGGTGCAGAACAAAATCATCGACATCCGTGTGTCCACTGTTCCCACCCTCTTTGGAGAGAAGGTCGCGTTGAGAATCCTTGACCGGTCCGCGATTCAGCTGAATCTGGACCTCCTTGGTTTTGAGGCGGAGAGTTTGAAGTGCCTCCGCCGGGCAATAAAGACGCCGTACGGTATCGTCCTCGTGACTGGCCCAACCGGTTCAGGAAAAACTACAACACTTTACTCGGCCTTAACCGAGCTAAATGATCCCGGTTTGAACATTATCACTGCCGAAGACCCTATCGAATACTCACTCGGCGGTGTAAACCAGTTACAGGTGAACGAAAGAATAGGTTTGACATTTGCATCTGCCCTGCGGGCATATCTACGACAGGACCCGAATATCATAATGGTAGGTGAAATCCGTGACCTGGAGACTGCCGAGATTGCGATCCGTGCATCATTGACCGGACATCTTGTTCTTTCTACTGTACATACAAACTCGGCCGCGGCAACGGTGACAAGATTGATCAACATGGACGTTGAACCATTTCTCATTGCTTCAACCCTGCTGGCCGTTGAGTCGCAGCGGTTGTTGAGGAAGGTCTGTCCCAAATGCCGCAAGGAAATAGAATATTCAAATGAAGTTCTGACCGATGCGGGCGTCAATCCAAAGAAAATTGATTTCAAGCTTTATCGCGGTGATGGCTGCAAGCACTGCCGGGGCACTGGCTATAAAGGGAGGATCGGTGTGTTCGAGACGCTACTCGTGACTGCGCCGATCAGAGAGGCGATTCTGAAGAGAGCATCAAACGCTGACATTGAGAAAACTGCGGTTGGGGAAGGCATGATTACTCTCCGCGATTCTGCGTTGAACAAATTAAGGGATGGCGTGACGACCCTCGAAGAGGTCATCCGCGAAACAAAGGTGGAGTAGTGGAAGAGAAACTGGGAACCTATTTAGTCAAGCAGGGTCTTTTAACCGAAGAACAGTTGCGTGAAGCGGTGCGTGAGAAAAAAGATACCGGGCAGCGTCTCATAAGTATTTTAAACGGGCGCAACTATGTCTCAGAAGGCAAATTACTTGCTCAGTTGAGTAACCTCTACAGGATGGAGGTGGTCGATCTGGATTATGTAATACCAGATAAAAAAGTTTTGGATAGAATTCCGGCAGAAAAAGCATATCACTACGAAGTTCTGCCCATTGATGTCAAAGGTCGATACTTGACAGTCGCAATGGTCGATCCGACTGACATCAGTGCCATAGAAGACTTACGATTCATTACCGGTAAGGAAATCAGTCCGGTGCTTGCGTCGGAGTCAAGTATTCGTGATGCGCTTGATCGTTACTACAAAATGGAGAAAGGATTGGCCGAGGTTAGGGTGGAAGCCGCCACTGAAACGAAAGAACTGGACGTCGAGGACCTCGAACTGCTTGAAACGGGGTTTGAAGAGGACATTGAAGAAACCAAATTGCGTGCCGATGCTGAGGGTGGACCGGTTATCCGTATTGTTAATTTCTACATTGCGGATGCGGTTAACAAAGAAGCGTCGGACATACACGTCGAACCTTATGAAAAACACGTAAGAATAAGATTTCGTATTGATGGTGTGCTGCGCGAACAACAGCTGCCGCCCTTTAACATGAAAGCGGGTATTATAACAAGACTCAAGTTGATGGCAAAGATGGATATTGCCGAGAGGCGTCTCTGCCAGGACGGCCGGATCAATATCTTGGTTGGTACTAAGATGATCGATTTGCGTGTTTCGGCCATTCCTACGTTATACGGCGAGAAGATTGTGATGAGAATCCTCGACCGCAGTTCTCTGATGCTGGACCTGACAAAACTTGGATTTGGCGAGGATTCGCTGAAGAAATACCTAAGAAGCATTGAGAGTCCGTATGGCATCATATTGATCACGGGACCGACAGGGAGCGGCAAAACAACAACTCTGTATTCAACGCTTGCCCGCATGAACAGCCCCGACCGGCAGATCATGACGATCGAAGACCCGGTTGAGTATAATCTTCATGGTATCAACCAGATACAGGTTCATGAGGAAATCGGGCTCACCTTCTCCAATGCATTAAGGGCTTTTCTGCGCCAGGCGCCAAACATAATCCTCGTCGGTGAGATTCGGGACTCTGAAACTGCAGAAATCGCAATTCGCGCCGCACTCACCGGACATCTCGTTTTCTCGACGATCCATACGAATGATGCACCGACTACGATAAACCGCTTGATTGATATCGGTGTGCCACCTTATTTGGTATCGAGTGCTCTGATATTGATACAGGCACAACGTTTAGTACGGCGTATTTGTCCTCAGTGTCGAGAGAAAATAGAGGCAGATCCGAAGTTACTCGAAGAAGCAGGGATTCCGAAAGGTGCTCTGCCAGATAATATGATTTTTAGGGGAAAAGGATGCCCGAACTGTAATCAGACCGGATACAAGGGCCGTATCGGTCTTTACGAAGTCATGCCTTTATCTTCGGACATGCGTTCCATGATTCTGAAAGGCGCGAGTTCCGATGATATAGCCAAGCAGGCCGAAAAGGAAGGCATGTTTACGCTGCGGGATGACGGCATTGACAAGGTTAAACAGGGCGTTACTACTGTTGAAGAGTTAATGAGAGAGACAGTATCTTTCTAAGTAAGCATGGAGTTTAGAAATTAAGGAGGTAAAATGCCGGTTTCAATGAGGCAACTTTTGGAGGAAATGGTTCAAAGGAACTCTACGGATCTTCACCTGACAACGGGCGCGCCGCCGATGTTTCGTATAGATGGGGAATTAGTGCCGACCAATTACGAGATAATGACGCCAGAGGTCATACAAAACTTGATATACAGCGTGCTGAACGATCAACAGAAGAAGAAGTTCGAAATGGAATGGGAATTGGATTTCTCGTTCGGAATTGCAGGTTTATCCCGTTTCCGCGGTAACTGTTTTCAACAGCGGGGTAGCGCTGCAGCAGCTATTCGTACCATCCCCTTTGAGATCAGGGGGTTCAAGGAGCTCGGCATACCAGGCGTGGTCGAGCAACTGGCAAAAAGACCGAAGGGATTGATACTGGTCACCGGTCCTACCGGTTGCGGTAAGTCCACAACCCTTGCGGCTCTTATTGATCGCGTAAATAGTGAAAGGCGCTGTCATATCGTTAGCGTGGAGGACCCCATTGAGTATCTTTTCCGACACAAAAAAGCGATCGTTAACCAACGTCAGATAGGCAGCGACACAAAATCTTTCGCCAATGCGTTGAAGTATGTGCTGCGTGAGGATCCGGATGTTGTTATGGTGGGTGAGATGCGTGACCCTGAAACTATCGGCACAACGTTGACAATAGCCGAAACTGGTCATCTTACCCTTGCGACACTCCACACAAACTCTGCTGCTGAATCAATACATCGTATCATCGACGTGTTCCCGCCACACCAGCAGGGGCAAGTCCGGTCGCAGCTCGCATTCGTAGTTGAGGCGGTCTTGACTCAGCAACTGTTGCCAAAAATCGGCGGTGGCAGGGTCCTTTCCGCTGAGATCATGGTTGGTACACCGGCGATAAGAGCATTGATAAGGGATGAGAAGGAACATCAGATTTATTCATCAATCCAGGCCGGCCAGAAATATGGAATGCAGACAATGAATCAGGCGCTCTACACGCTGTATGCAAAACGGTTGGTAACGCTTGAGACGGCATTCGATTACTCACCCAATATTGAGGAATTCGAGCACATGGTGGAACAGAAGTCACCCGTGTTGAAATGAGAGATTAATGAGCGGGCTTTATTGTCTATTTATCGTAGCATTATCGGTTAGGTTCATATTCTACATTAATATAACAAGAGAGACAATGCACCCCGGCAATTCGGGGTCAGAATAAGGAGGTTCGATGCCATTATTTGTCTGGAAGGGTAGGACGGCCACAGGCGCCGCAGCAAGTGGTGAGATTGCCGCTAGTTCACAGGCCGATGTTGTCGCTGCTTTACGCCAGAAGAAAATAATTCCGACATCCATCAAGATCAAGGAGGAAAAGAAGGGTCTTGGGCTATTTGGTATTCGTGTTTCGCGACGTGCTCTGGCAGTCTTCACGAGGCAATTTGCCACGATGCTCAATGCCGGATTACCATTGTTGAGTTGCTTGGAGATCCTTGCCAAGCAGACAGAGAGTCAGGCTCTACGCCGGGTCTTGGGTGAGGTGAGAACTGACGTCGAGGGCGGTCTTTCTTTAGCCGATGCCTTGCGCCGTCAGCCAAAGGTTTTTGACAATCTCTACGTCAACATGGTCGAATCGGGCGAGACTGGTGGTGCACTTGATGTGATCCTCGTGCGTCTTGCGAATTATCTTGAAAAATCAGCCGCGCTCGTGCGCAAGATCCGTGGTGCCATGATATATCCGATCATCATTCTATCCGTGGCGATCATGGCGATTGCCATCCTTCTCATCTTCGTCATTCCGATATTCGCGAAAATGTTTGAAGGGGTGGGAGCACAACTACCTCCAATGACACAATTGGTGGTCGGGATGTCAAATCTTCTCAAGGTCTGGGCAATACCATTGGTGCTAGTATTCATTGCGTTTTTTACTATCGCACGACGTTGGCACAAGACTGAATCCGGGGCAAAGACGATCGACCCATTACTGCTGAAGCTTCCTGTTTTCGGTAACCTGATCCGCAAACAATCAATTGCGCGGTTATCGAGAACGCTCTCGACCTTGCTGTCCAGCGGTGTTCCTATCATCGACGCACTTGAGATTACCGCTAAGAGTTCCGGCAACTGGGTAATTGAAGATGCGATTCTAAAAGCACGCTCTTCTATCAAGGGCGGTGAGAATATTGCCGATCCGTTGACGAAGACCGCTGTCTTTCCTCCCATGGTGACTCAAATGATTGCGATCGGTGAGGCCTCTGGTGGTCTGGATGAGATGCTCGCAAAGGTCGCCGATTTTTATGATTCAGAGGTAGACCAGGCCGTTGAGAACTTGACCAGTGCACTTGAGCCTGTGATCATGGTCGTTTTAGGCGGGGTTGTTGGTTTCATAGTCATTTCAATGTACCTGCCGATCTTCCAACTCGCCGGAACAATTATGGAGTAGGGAAAAAGCGAAAACCGGCGTGTACTGTAGTAATGCGAGATGATTTTACTCGCCGTGTTGGCAGGGAAATACAGCAATGAAATATCCAGCTAAGATCAGCCGGGTTTCCGGTTTAATTGTACTTCATCCATTCATAGTAGCATTCATTCTGCTAACCTCTTATCCGCCTCTTTACCGTGAACCCAATCCTTCATGGTATTTGATCATCATGTCGGTCATACTCGCAGTAGCTTTTCTGTTATTACGCAGGATAATACCTGAGAATACCTTGCTCTACACAATATTCTTCTCCGATATTCCTCTGGTTGGTGCAGTTATTCACTATACGGGCGGGATTGAGAGCATGTTCCCTTTGTTATACGCGATCTTGATTCTGGCAAGTTCCATTTATCTATACAAACGCGGCGCGTATATCATATCGCTAACTGTTGCTCTTTTCTTCCTGGGGTTGGTATTCGTCGAGAGCCGCGGGATCGAAGGCTATACAGCCTCAATGGTAATGTATCGCTTTTATGTTTTTGCTCTCCTTTTTCTGTTGATGGGGATATTGAGCGGAGGACTATCTGAGAGCTATCTACGGCGGGTCGAGGAGGCTACCCGTCTCCGTCTGACGACCGAAGATATAATAAAGAATTTACCTTCTGGTGTGATAACCGTGGATAGCAAAGGCGACATACTGTATAGTAATATTGGCGACAGCCGGTTACGCGCCACGGTTCACCTACACGTCGCAAGGTTCTTGAAAGACCGCGGCACGAGGAAGTCGATAGAGTTGAAATTCGGTAACCGCTATTACGTAGTATCATATGCCTGCATATTCAAAGGCAAAGCCGGTCTTGCTATACTCCAGGACATGACCGAGATCAGGAAGCTTGAGGAGAATGCCAGAATTACCAGCCAGACAAAACTGCTTGCCGAACTGGGAGGTTCGCTCGCGCACGAAATTCGTAATCCTCTGTCGTCTATCAGGGGCTCGCTTGAGGTTATCCGTGACACTAAACGCCGCAAGAGCGTAGCACCATTCATCGACATTGCGCTGAAGGAAACAAAAAGATTGAATGAAATAGTAACCGATTTTCTTAATTTCTCTCAGTTCACACCCAAAAACAAGAACCGCGTAATGATAAGCGAAGTGATAAGTGAAGCGATACTTGGCAGCATGTTAAGAACTAATGAGCGAAAGCTGAACGTGAAGAGAAAGGATGCCGATTTCTTTGTGCTCGCCGACCTGAACAAATTGAAATCAGGATTCACCAATATAATCAATAACGCCTACGAGGTAAGCAAAAAGGATGGCACGATAGAAATTATTACATCTCAGAATACGAAATTTGGGCGTGTTGAGATCCGTGACCACGGTGGGGGTATGAAAAAGCAGGACCTTAAGAAGATCTTCGAACCGTTCTTCACGACGAAGAAAGGTGGCACTGGGCTGGGTCTTGCGATCGCCAAGAATATAATCGAAGCCCATGGCGGTAGCATTGTGGTAAGGAGCAGGTTCGGTACAGGTACTACATTTTCGGTCAGACTACCTCTGGCGTGATGCCAGCATTCCACAGCAGCCAAACAAAATCCCCATACTCTTTTGACAACTATTATTGATTTATGTGTTCTTTTGGCTATAATTGAACAGATGCGGAATTTGAGCGTTTTAGTTGAATATGATGGAACTCGTTTTTTCGGTTGGCAATACCAGCCAGCCAAGAGAACGGTACAAGGTGAATTGCAGAACGCACTAAGAAAGATCACCGGGGAGGAAATAAAACTGATCGGTGCCGGGAGGACCGATCAGGGAGTTCACGCGCTCGGGCAGGTCGCCAACTTTCATACAGAAACGCAGATTCCGCTGTTCTCTTTAAGAAAGGGTATGAACTCGTTGGTCGGGGATGACCTGTATGTCAAAGATATCGCGGTTGTTCCGGACGAGTTCCATAGCAGGTACTGGGCTAAGAGTAAAATCTACGATTACCATCTCACACTGGAGCCCTCGCCATTCAAGTTACGTTACAGTTGGTATCTCAAACAAATGCCTGATGTTACGATGATGCAAAAGTCGATTCCTTTACTCGCGGGAAAGAGGGATTTCAAGAACTTCTCAGTGCATAATGGAAGCGACAATACCTTATGCAACGTGCAGCAGATATCCGTAACGCATGAAGATACTCAGATCGTTGTCAAAATAGAAGGCGACAGGTTTTTACGTAAGATGGTTCGTGGCATCGTAGGTTTCATGGTTGACCTTAGCCGGCGAAGGTTCACGCTCGCCGATGTTCCAGCCTTTTTCGATGAACGCACAGGCGAGGTTAATTTTGCACCACCACAAGGTTTGTTTCTTAGTGAAGTTAAATATTGAGCGGTCGGTTTTTTCCAGGGGAGGATAAAATCCGAGTATTGAATATGAAACGCAGTGATTTTTTGCTTATCTTTGCAGGTATTATCATTGGCCTGGCTGCGGTCCAATTGTACATTTGGCTCAGGCCTAGACCCAGAACCTATTACTACGAAGATGCGCAGTTGGTGAGTCTTGGCGATGAGATATCCAGGCAGAGGGCAAACGCGATCGTTGTAGCGGCGCAAAAGGTCAGCCCCTCGGTCGTCTCGCTAACCGTCGTTCAGACGAAAGTCGTGTCTGCTTCGCCTTTCTATTCACCTTTCGCGGATGATTTCTTCCGTAATTTCTTCGGGGATTTTTTCCCGGAGCGCTACTACCGTCAGCAGATAAGGAGTCTTGGTACAGGATTGATCATATCCCAGGACGGTTATATTGTAACAAATGAGCATGTGATATCGAACGCGACTCGTATTAATATTACGCTGCCGGACAGCCGCCAGTTTGAGGGGCTTCTGATTGCTGCGGATGTCACTCATGACCTGGCCCTTCTCAAGATCGATGGGGCCGAATTTCCTTATGCTGAATTGGGGAATTCGGATGAGTTGATGATCGGTGAATGGGTCGTCGCGTTCGGTAATCCCTTCGGTTTTCTACTTGAAGACACACGGCCTACGGTGACGGTCGGAGTTGTCTCGGCATTGAATCGCTCGATCAAGTCGACAAGGGAAGACCGGATATACAAGAACATGATCCAGACCGATGCCGCGATAAATCCTGGTAATTCTGGCGGGCCTTTGGTCAATGTTCTCGGGGAGGTTGTCGGCTTGAATACGGCGATATTTACCTCGGGTGGCGGATCTGAAGGTATTGGATTTGCCCGGCCGATAAACGATGTTAAGAAATTCATAGATGAAACTCGCCAGCACGGACGGGTGAGAATCCCGTGGGTCGGATTATGGATAGCCGAGGTCGCTCAGGACAGCACCACACCCGTGCAAGTCCGGGAGGGCACTGTTGCCGTCAGCGCGGTTGACTCTGAGAGTGCTGCGAGCAAAGCAGGGATCAAAGATGGTGATCGGATAGTTAGCATAAACGGGAAGACGGTTTCAGGGATTGCAGACTGGAACAGATTGGTTGCGAATGTCTACGTTGGCGATAAGCTCGATTTAACCCTGAAGCGTAAGACCGAAACGATAAATGCCAGCTTTGTGGTCGAAGAATTCAAAGAATCCGACCTTCTCAAAACGAGGGTCGTGGTTTACGGTATGCATGTTCAGGACATAAATAAAGAACTTGTTCGTAAATATAGTCTTGCATATAATGAGGGTGTGGTTGTTACAAAGGTCGATCCAAACAGCCTGGGTAATAGACTCGGTATTGCGCCGGGTGATGTAATTCTGATGGTCGGCAATACACGCATCCATAACAAAACAGATTTCCAGAGGGCATCAAAGTACCAGCGTGATATGAGCATTATCATTGACCGTAATGGTCGTATTGTCCAACTTTATTTAGGATTATGATAAAACGTTATCAGACTGAAGGACTTACCAGGATACTGAGCCAGGAGTATAAGTTTCAGGTATGGCTTGATGTTGAAAGGGTCGTTGCCGAAGTCGAAGAGGCTGAGCATATCATACCAAAGGGATTGAGCCGCAGATTGAAGAAGGTCAAGGTGACGCCGGAGCGGGTAGAGCAAATCGAGAAGATAACGAATCATGACGTCATTGCATTCCTTGAGGCTGTACGCGAGAGGGTTACGAAAGAAGGGCGGTGGCTCCACTTCGGGATGACTTCCTACGATCTCGTCGATACCGCCTTCGTCCTGATCATTATACAGGCAACTGACGTTATTCTGAAAGACATTAGTCGATTATGCGAACAACTGCATAGACTCAGTATAAAATACAGGAACTGCCCTCAAATAGGGAGGACGCATGGTGTCTTTGCCCAGCCAATTACCTTCGGCTACAAGGTAGCATCGTGGTACGAGGAGGCGCAGAGAAACCATAACAGGTTATTGAACGCGAAGAAGAACATATCATACGGCAAATTATCTGGCGCTGTTGGTACTTATACAATTTTACCACCGCGGATCGAAAAAAAAGTCATGCGGAAATTGGGTCTTAAACCAGAACCCGTGAGCACTCAAGTTTTGCCGCGGGATCGTTTCGGAGAACTGGCTGCAGCTTATACCCTGTATGCGTGTGGGCTGGAACGCATCGCCACTGAGATACGCAACCTTTCGCGTTCCGAAATAGGGGAAGTCTCGGAGCCTTTCACTAAGGGGCAGAAGGGTTCATCGGCCATGCCGCACAAAAAGAACCCGATCATCTGCGAGCGGGTATGCGGACTTGTTAAGGTCATCCGTGGCTACATGTTCAGTTGCCTGGAAAATGTGAGTTTGTGGCATGAAAGAGACCTCACGAACTCATCCGTTGAACGTGTGATCTTTCCTGATATGCTACACCTGGTACACTATATTACCGAAAAGATGCTGTGGGTCATCGGGAACCTTCAAGTATTTCCGGATCGCATGAAGGAGAATATTGATATGAGCCAGGGTGTGTACGCATCCCAGCGTCTTATGAACGCGCTCATTGAGAAGGGCATGGAACGTGTACGCGCTTACAGCATCGTGCAGAAAGCATCCTTCGTGGCAGTTCAGACGAAGACTCATCTGAGAACGGTCGCCAAGTCTGACCGCCAAATCAACGGGTTTCTCGACGATGCGGAGCTCGACAAGATATTCGACATGAAATGGTTCCTCAGACACATAACCACCAAGAAGAGATGAAATATGGCCAATATTGACTTGTTCGTGCCTATGTGTATAATTGCCTAAATGGATCTATTCAAGAAGTGCGATACAATCGTTAAAACGGTAGAAACAGCGAAGCAGTCAGGGATATATCCCTATTTCACGCCCATCGAATCCACCCAGGACCATCGTGTTAAAATTCATGGTGAGGAGTACATCATGATCGGCTCAAACGGCTATCTTGGTCTTGCGGCTGATCCGCGGATGAAAGAGGCTGTTATCGATGCGGTGCGGAAATATGGTTCAACGTGTTCCGGGTCACGTTTTCTCAATGGGACGCTCGACATCCACTTAAAGCTGGAAAACGAACTCGCTGAATTCTTCAATAAGGGAGGGGCTGTTGTCTTTTCTACCGGGTTCCAGACCAATCTTGGTATCATATCCTCGATCGTCGGCAAGGATGACATTATTATTATCGACCGTCAAAATCATGCTTCGATCATCGATGGATGTCGTCTGTCATTCGGTGTTGTCAAAAAATATCCTCATAACAACATGGAGGAGCTTGAGCGGATACTCCAGTCTCTGCCGGACGATAAAGGGAAGCTCATTATCGTCGATGGAGTCTTCAGCATGGAGGGTGATCTGGCCAACCTCAGTGAGATTGTGCGGCTGAAAAAGAAGTATAATACCAGGCTCCTTGTTGATGACGCGCACGGCATCGGAGTGCTTGGGGAGCATGGGCGAGGTGCCTGCGAGCATTTTGGAGTGTTAGATGATGTGGATCTGATAATGGGGACTTTCAGCAAAGCATTTGCGTCGCTCGGTGGTTTCGCCGTTGGGGAAAAGGATGTGATTACACACATAAAACACACGGCGCGGGCGTTGATCTTTTCAGCCAGCATGACACCTGCGGCGGTCGCGAGCGCTCAGTTTTCACTGGATATAATCAAGTCCGAGCCGGAACGTCGGCGTCGGCTCTGGGAAATAACCGAGCGTATATTAGAAGGTTTCAAGAGTATCGGACTCGATGTGGGGGAGTCTGAGACCCCGGTAGTGCCGGTAATCGTAGGCGCCGACGAGACCTGTTTCATGTTGTGGAAGATGTTATTTACCAATCACGTGTTTGCCAATCCTGTGATATCTCCCGCGACACCTCCAGGCCGGGCGTTGATAAGGACCAGTTATATGGCAACACATACCGATGAAGACATAGAGATAGTACTCGATACTTTTGCCAAATGCGCCAGGGAAATCGGGTTGATAAAATGATTTCGATTGTCCATGTCGGAAACGAAGAGCAACTCAAAGAATTCGTGGAATTCCCATATCAACTTTATAAGAATGATAGGTACTGGGTTCCTCCACTGAGGAAGGACGTGTATCATCTGTTCGATATGTCCCAGAATCCTTTCTGGGAGCATTCGGAGCGGGAGTTGTTACTTGCTTATCGAAAAGAACATCTGGTCGGTAGGATAGCGGCAATCGTGGACCGAAATTATGTTGAATGCTGGAAAGAGAACACCGGGTATTTTGGTTTCTTTGAATGTGAGAATGATGCCGAAGTAGCGCAGGCACTCTATGCAGCGGCGGGAAAATTCCACCGCGAAAAAGGTATGGACAAATTCATAGGACCGATGAATCCGTCGACGAATGACGAATGTGGATTTCTGCTGGAGGGATATTTTTCGTCGCCCTTTATCATGATGACCTTCACCCCAGAATACTACCACGATCTTGCACTGGCATCGGGCTTGAAAAAAGCCAAGGACCTCTACGCATATTACGTCAATACCGACGATGCACCGATCGAATACCTTGAGCGTATCACATCCATCGTCCGCCGGCGCATCCAGGATATAAAAGTCCGTCCTGTTAACATGAATGATTTCTCGAATGAATTAAGAAAGATCCGCGAAATTTACAACGATGCTTGGAGTCCCAATTGGGGTGCTGTGGCGATGACCGAATCGGAATTCAAAGAAATAGCCAGGGTCCTCAAACCCCTGCTAGTGCCGGAATTAGTGATCGTAGTCGAGGTAAATAACATACCAGTTGGGGTATCGTTGAGCGTCCCCAATTATAATGAGGTATTGAAGAAGCTCAACGGCAATCTCGGTTTGATCGAGATGCTAAAATTCCTCTACTACAAACGGAAGATAACGGAAGTCAGACTCGTGATCATGGGTGTCCGTAAGGAATTTCAAAAAATGGGTCTGGAATCACTGTTATATCTGGAGTCCTTTAAGGCGGGTAAACGACTCGGGTACAAGGGAGGCGAACTTTCCTGGACTCTGGAGGACAATCACCAAGTCAACAACGGCATCAAGAAAATGGGGGGGAAGCTTTACAAGAAGTGGCGTATCTATCAAGGTACGGTCAATCAACAATAAAAAAAGAGAATCGAGATCTGCATTCGACGGCTTCGGCGTGTCCGGCGAAGTGGTACATCTATGCAGGTACAGAGGACTGGTTTCCTCATTGAGTTACGGCACTGATCGCAAAGGAGAATGAGATGGCAAAACATAGGATCGCCTGGTTGCCAGGTGATGGTATTGGTAAGGATGTACTCGATGCGACCAAGATAGTCCTTGACAAAATTGAATTTGATGCAGAATATGTGCACGGCGATATCGGTTGGGAATTTTGGTGCAAGGAAGGGGATCCCCTTCCAACGAGAACGATCGATCTGATGAAGGATACCGATGCGGCAATGTTCGGAGCGATTACTTCAAAGCCGAAGATGGTTGCGGACAAAGAGCTTGATAAAACATTGCAGAACAAAGGTTACGTATACCGGAGTCCGATCGTTCGCATGCGGCAGTTATTCGATCTTTACATTTGCCGCAGACCGTGTCGTGCCTACCCTGGTAATCCATTGAACTATAAAGAGAACATTGATTTTGTCATATTCCGGGAAAATACCGAGGACCTTTATTCAGGTGTTGAATACTATCCGGTACCCGAAGAGATGTTGAAGATAAAAGGCATGGAAAAAGTGGCGCGAGATGCTGCGATTTCCATCAAAGTTAATACTCCGAAGGGGTGCCGGCGGATAATCGAAGCGGCATTCGATTTTGCCAGGAAGGAGAAGCGCAAGAAGGTGACGTGCGTCCACAAGGCTAATGTGGTCAGGGCAACGGATGGACTGTTTCTTGAGATCTTCTATGATGTGGCGAAATCATATTCTGAAATCCAACCGGATGACGCGAACGTTGATTCACTCTGCCAGTGGCTGCTGAAAAGACCCCATGATTACGATGTGCTGGTTGCCCCGAATCTCTACGGTGATATCATTTCTGATCTGTGCGCCCAGATGACCGGCGGGCTGGGTTTCGGTTCAAGCGGCAACATAGGGGTCGATTACGCAGTATTCGAACCAACTCACGGATCTGCACCGAAGTATGCAGGCATGTACAAGGTAAATCCTATAGCGACGGTTCTGGCTGCCAGGATGATGCTCGAATGGCTTGGTGATACGAATGCGGCAAAACGGGTGGAGGATGCCGTCTCAGCGGTCATAAGAGAAGGCAAAACCCGCACCTATGACATGGGTGGCAATGCTACGAGTTTAGAGATGGCCGAAGCGATCGCTGATAAATGTTAGAGGGAGATTTAATCATCTAAATAGAAATGACCATCATTGAAAAGATCTTCTCACGTGCGGCCGGCAGGGATGTTAAGCCCGGTGACTATTTATGGGCGAGGTTGAACCTTGTTGCCATGCGTGATTTTGGCGGTCCCAATGTCATTCAGGAATATGAAAGTTGCTACGGTACTCAGCCGGTGTTCGACCCGGACAGGGTAGCGATAACTTTTGACCTCCATATTCCGGCGCGTAATGAGAAGGTTGCAGAGAACCAGAAGATACTGCGGGATTTTGCGCGGCGCCAGGGTGTGCGACTGTTCGATGTGAATACAGGCATAGGGCAGCATATACTCTTAGAGAACGGCTTGGTGAAACCATGGGATGTTATCGTGGGTACTGACAGTCACATGAATCTCCTTGGAGCAGTGGGTGCCGCCGGTTTTGGCATGGGTACTACTGATATAGCCGGTGCAATGTACAAGGGTAAACTCTGGTTCCAGGTCCCGGAGACGATTAAGATCGAAGTCAGCGGCAAATTCATGGATTTTGTTGGAGCGAAGGATCTAATTCTTTCGATAGTCAAAGAACTCACGACAAGCGGCGCCCTCAATAAGGCGATCGAATTTTCCGGCGAGACCGTAGCATCCATGAATCTGTCGGAGCGTATTACCGTGACCAGTCTTGTTACCGAGATGTCCGGCGATGTTGGTTTCATAGTACCGGATGAACAAGTGCTGGATTTTATCAGGGTACGCACCGAAGAACCGCTTGAGCGAATATCGGCAGACCAGGATTCAAGATACTGTGAGACCTACGAGTTCTCCGTCGACGATCTTGTCCCCCAGGTGGCCTGTCCTCACTCGCCCGATAATGTGAGGGATGTGGCCGATGTAGCCGGGGTAAAGGTCGATCAAGTTTTCATTGGTTCTTGTACGAATGGCCGTCACGAAGATCTGCAAACGGCCGCAAGAATATTGAATGGGCACAGGATAAGAGATGGGTTGAGATTGGTCGTTGTGCCGGCGACAATCGACGTGGCAAAGGAGGCGGTGCGTTCTGGTGTTCACGAGATTTTCCTTGCCAGCGGCGCGGTCGTTACCAACCCAGGTTGTGCTCTCTGTACGACCGGGCATCCCGGGATACTCGCTCCAGGCGAGACAATGGTTTCTACTTCCAACCGTAATTTTGTGGGGAAACTCGGCAAGGGTGCGAATGTGTACCTTGCATCGCCTGCGACCGCCGCAGCGACAGCTCTGAAGGGTGAGATTACTGATCCGAGGAGTTTATGACGGCGAGAGGACGTGTTTGGAAATTCGGTGATGATATCGATACAGACCAGATCTATCCGGGCAAGTATCTGCCCTTGACTGACAAGGCTGAGATGGCGCGTCATGCGATGGAAGGCACTGATCGGGGTGATGAATTCAAAAGCGGCGTGAGCACCGGTGATATTATTGTTGCCGGCAGGAACTTCGGTTGCGGTTCGTCACGCGAGCACGCGCCAGTAGCAATCAAGGGTATCGGGATAGCGGTTGTGATTGCCGAATCATTCGCACGTATATTCCACCGGAATTGTGTGAACACAGGTTTGCCGATCTTAATATTGGAAAATACCGGAAAGCTGGCCGATGGCGACATTTTGGAGATTGATGTGAGTAGCGGATCGATAAAAAACGAGACACGCGGTGAAAAGTTGCAGGCGCGTACTCTGTCGGCACTTGAGATCAAGATAATGCAGGCAGGTGGTTTGCTGGAATATCTCAGGCATACTGAGTGAAATGTAGAGAGGGTGGTATATGGATCGAAAATATATCGAAGACATTTTTCCACAAATAGACAAAATAGAGAATAAGGAATTGCGGGATGGTGTCGTCAAAGCGTGGCTACTTGCGATCGAAAAGGGAAAATGGGACAAAATAGATGACGTTCCTTTCACGCTTCTGGCTAAGGTGGAAGCCAGTTTGATAGAGCATACCAGGACCGTTACTGACATGGCAATGGCGATAGGGCAGACAAGGAAAGACCTCGATATGGATGTTTTGATTGCAGGTGCCCTTGTGCATGATGTGGGTAAACTGCTCGAATATGAGCGGCAAGGCACAACCATTACAAAGAGCGGGTACGGAAAACTGGTCCGTCATCCGGTCTCAGGCTATGGTCTTGTCCTCGAGGCAGGCTTGCCGGTCGAAGTTGCCCATATAGTCGCTGCACATTCAAAAGAAGGCGAAAGCGTAACCCGGTCGCCGGAAGCGATCATAATCCACCATTGTGATTTTATTGATTTCGATATTGCGAAGACGACTTAGCGCCTAGCTCTTGCATTGACACCCGGAGTAAATATAATAGGACACCTATGAGACTCTACGAATATGAAGGAAAAAGGATCTTTGCGCGGTATGGTTTGCCAGTTCCTCCCGGTGTCGTGATCGATTCGAACAGCTATCAGCAATTGGACAAGGTAACATATCCTGTAGTGATAAAGGCCCAGGCCTTTGTGGGCGCCCGCGCTAAATCCGGCTTTGTTCAGTTTGCCTCTAACCGTGATGAGGCCCGGGAAAGGATTTCTTCGATATTGGGTAAAATGCATGGCGGCCACAGTATTGAGCGTGTTCTGGTTGAGCAGAGAATAAAGATCAAGCGGGAACTATATCTTTCGGTCATAGTTGACCGCCTCCAGCATCGGTTCCTGGTAATGACCAGCCGGCATGGCGGCATTGATATCGAAGAAGTGGCCCGCTCTAAACCGGAAGAATTATTAAAGTTCTACTTGAACACCGGTGCGGATATGCATGCTTTTATGGCTCGAACGATCGCCAGCGGATTGGGATTGAACGGTGCATTGCTAAATGCTGGCGCAGGGGTGATCCTGGGGCTTTACCGCCTCTTTCTCGGTTACGACTGTAAAGTCGCCGAGATCAATCCCCTCGTTGTGACGGAGGGTGACAGGCTGTTTGCGCTCGATGCAAAGGTCGATCTGGATGAGGATGCAATGTTCCGCCATCCTGATTTGAAGGAAATGGGCATCACAGCCCGGCATGAAGTTGGCGAATTGAGTGAGCGTGAGCGGATCGCGAAAAAGGCTGGGATTCCTTATGTAGATCTCGATGGTGATATCGGAGTTTTCCCCGGTGGCGCGGGTTTCGGTATTGCGGCAATTGATTTGATACAGCATTACGGCGGAAAGCCGGCGAATTTCATGGATTCTGGCGGAGCGCCGACCCAGGAGAAATTACGCGCTATGCTCGGACTATTGCTCGATAATCCGCGGGTGAAGGCTATTTTTGGTGCAAGATTTGGCGGCATATCGCGTTGTGATGATTGGGCGAAAGCCGTTGTTCAGTATGTGATCGAGAAAAAACCGGTGAAACCAATGGTGATGAGAATGGCCGGCAATATGGAAGAACAGGGGAGGAAAATAATCGAACAGGCGAAGAGTGAACATCCTGAACTCTTTCAGAAAATAACGGTCTATGCGTATGATATGCCTATCGAAGAGGTGATTAAGGAAACGATACGTGCTGCCAAGGCGGAGAAATAGATGTCGATAATAATCGACAGGAATACAGAGACAATTGTGCAGGGGATCACCGGGACCAATGCTGCGCTGCATACAAAATTCATGCGGGAGTATGGGACGAGGATAGTAGGTGGTGTCACGCCGGGCAAAATTGGTCAGGAAGTCGAAGGTGTTCCTGTCTATGATACGGTCAGGGATTGTTTGGTTGAACATCCCAATGTGACAGTTTCGAGTATCTGGGTACCTCCCCGTTTTGCCAAAGATGCGATCCTTGAAGCGGTCGAAGCTGGTATCAAGCGTATTGTTGTGATCACCGAGAGAATACCGGTTCATGATATGCTGTATGCACGGCGGGTGGCAAAAGAGAATAACGCGATGATCATAGGCGGCAATACCCCCGGGATCATTTCACCGGGCAGAGCCCTGATCGGCATGTTGCCAAAAATCGCTTTTCAATCCGGTCGTATCGGAACGGTCGCACGCAGCGGCGCCGTAACTTATTATATTGCCAATTCGCTCAACCTTGCCAGGCTCGGTGAATCCACGTCCGTGGGATTGGGCGGGGATCCAATATTGGGTACGAATTTCGAGGACGTACTGAGGCTGTTTGAAGAGGATGATGAGACCGATGCCGTGGTAATGGCAGGTGAGATAGGCGGCGTGTATGAAGAACTGGCCGCTCCATACATCAAGGAAATGTCGAAACCCGTAGTGGCCTACATCACTGGTAAAGCGGCGCCCCAGGGAAAAAGACTGGGTCATGCAGGTGCCATAATCGAAGGAAACATGGGTACGGCAGCCAGTAAGATCAGGGCATTGGATGAAAACGGAGCGCTCATTGCAGAAACTCTCAGCGAGATACCCATGTTAGTGAAAAAGGCACTCGGCCACGAAGCACAGTGAGGTTAGACAATCATTGTGGTTGATGAGGAGGAGGTATGTGGAAGACTGGTATTTCGAAGATTGAACCTAATCATATTGTAACCCGAGGTTATCGGCAGGAGGATCTGATCGGTAGCGTTCCCTTCGCCTCTGTTTTTTTTCTTCTTTTAACCGGCAAAATGCCGGACAAGAATGAGGCATCTATGATCGACGCTCTCATCACCTCTTCGGTCGATCATGGCGTAACACCTCCCACGACGCATGCAGCGAGATTGGTTGCCTCTGCCGGTGTTCCACTGCCGACTGCAGTAGCGGCCGGAGTGCTTGCTGTGGGTGATGTGCATGGTGGCGCAATTGAGGAGGGAGCCCGTATTCTGCAGGAATGGGTTAAGAAAGGTAAAGAGAACGGTTGGTCCGACGGGACGACCGCCCGCGAGTTGTTGAAGCATCTAAGTGATACGCAGAAACGAATGCCTGGTTTCGGTCACCGTATTCACAGTCAGGACCCCCGGACACGGCGTTTGTTCTTGCTTGCCAAGGATCTGGGTTTTGAGCGTGAGCACGTGAAGCTATCTCTGGCAATCGAGCAGGAATTCGCATGCAAGAAGGCGCTGCCAATAAATGTCGACGGTGCGATCGCAGCAATCATCTCTGACATGGGTTTTGACTGGCGGCTTGGAAAGGCATTTTTTCTCATTGGCAGGGTTGCAGGCATGATCGCACATGTTTATGAAGAAATGACATCGGAGAAGCCGATGAGGCGAATGTGCACACAGGAGACCGAATATGACGGACCGTGGGAGAGATCCTCTGAAGAATAGAGATACAGGGTGCGTGGCATGACACTTGCTGAGAAGATTCTTGCCCGAGCTGCGGGCAGAAAATCAGTGAAGCCGCGGGAAGTAGTTACTGCGAAGATAGATGTGGCAATGTCTCATGAAAACGCCGATGTCGTATTGCGGGCTTTCAGAGAAATCGGTGTTGAAAAGGTATGGAATCCAGATCGCATGGTGATCCTATTCGACCATCGCGTTCCTGCTGAAAGTGAAAAGACCGCAGCGACACACCAGCGGATAAGACAGTTCGTGACCAAACAGCATATAAAGTATTTTTATGATCTGAAAGAAGGCATCTGCCATCAGATACTGCCCGAGCACGGGCATAGCCGCCCAGGTGATGTCATGGTTGGTACTGATTCTCACACGACAACCCATGGAGCGTACGGAACTTTTGCGACCGGCATTGGAGCCACCGAGATGGCGGGGGTGTGGGCGACCGGCGAGCTTTGGTTCATGGTTCCGGAGACGATGATGATAAATGTCACCGGTAAATTCCAGAAGTACGTGTCGGCGAAGGATCTTATACTCAATATCATCGGTAAGATAAGTGCATCTGGCGCTGATTATCGCGCGGTTGAATTTTCCGGAGCGACAATCAGTGACATGAGTCTTGCATCAAGAATGGTTTTGACAAACCTCTCGATGGAGATGGGCGCCAAAGTAGCATTTGTTGCTCCCGATACGAAAACAATTGACTATGTTAGGGATCATACCGAGCAAAAATTCGAACCACTTTTGCCGGACTCTGATGCCGAATATGTTGAGGAGATGAACATCGATGTCTCTTCTTTGACGAGCATGATTGCGTGTCCGCACACCGTGGATAACGTAAAGCCGGTATCTGAAGTTGCCGGCACCAGGATCGATCAGGCACTGATCGGCTCGTGCACCAATGGCCGCCTTGAAGACCTGGCAGCTGCTAGTGAGATTCTTGCTGGTAAAAAGGTCTCACCGGACGTCCGTCTTCTGGTTATCCCTGCTTCTCGGCGAGTTTATCTCGATGCAATGCGAAAAGGTTACCTTGAGATTTTCGTCAAGGCAGGAGGGGTAGTGCTAAACCCGGGCTGCGGCCCTTGTCTTGGTGCCCACCAGGGATTGATGGCTCCAGGTGAAGTATGTATATCAACGACAAACCGTAATTTCAAAGGCAGAATGGGAAGTTCTGAATCATTCATCTACCTGGCATCGCCAGCCACCGTGGCGTCATCGGCGCTGACCGGCGTCATAACTGCACCAGAGGCCTCTCGCAAGGCCCAGAAAGTTGTATGAAGATGATCAGGGGCAAGGTCTATAAGTTTGGCGATGACATCAATACCGACGTCATCTATCCCGGGACATACCTGTCGATTACAACCGACCGACAGGAAATGGCAAAGCATTGTTTTGAAACGGTGTATCCTGATTTCCTGAAAACAGCCAAACCAGGAGAAATAATCGTTGCCGGCAAGAACTTCGGTTGCGGGTCGTCGCGTGAGCAGGCAGCAACGTGCCTGAAATTTTTCGGCATAAGTGCCGTTGTTGCTGATTCTTTTGCGCGGATTTTCTTTCGCAATGCCATCAACCTTGGTCTGCCGGTGATTGTCGCACCCGGGGCGGCGCGCATGGTGGAGCACGGTGATGAAATAGAGGTCGATCTTGAGAAAGGCCTCGTCAGGAATTGTAAGACAGGGAAAACGGTTCAATCGTCGAGACTGCCCGATTTTGTCATGGGAATACTCAGTGATGGAGGACTGATCGCACACCTGCAGAAAAAAATCCGTGGAGGTAAGACAAGAGGAGGATGAATGAGACAATTCGTGGTTATTGGCCTGGGCCGTTTCGGCTCAAGCATTGCTCGCGCTTTGAGCGAGAAGAATTTTGAAGTTCTGGCAATAGACAAGGACGAAGCGCAAGTGAAGGCGATGGAAGGTGTAGTATCGCAGGCAGTTGTTCTTGATGCCACGGATGAAAAATCCCTGCGCGAGTTGGGTGTGCAGGATTTTGATACGGCAATAGTAAGTATGGGTGATACAGTTGAAGACAGCATCATGATCACATTGACATTGAAGGAACTCGGGGTGAGACAGGTCATTGTCAAGGCAAAAAGCGACCTGCACTCAAAGATTCTCAGAAAGGTGGGCGCTGACCGGATAACCATTCCGGAGCGAGAGATGGCCGACCGTCTGGCTCAGAGTCTTGCCAGTCCCAAGATCTTCGATTTCATTGAGGTTTCGGAGACTTATGGCATAGTTGAGATGGTTGCGCCGAAAAAATTTGCCAACAAGACTCTTTCCGAGCTCAAGCTGCGTGATAAGTACAAGGTGAGTGTTGTCGCGATCAAGAGAAAAATTCCATACTCCAAGCCGGACGGTTCAACCGATTTCAAAGAGGAATTCATTGTCGGCCCTGGTGGAGCTGATGAAATCATACCTGGCGATGTCTATATCTTGCTCGGGCGTAATGAAGACATAGACAAGATCAGGAAACTATGAACGACGACTACAGTGATCTGATCGAGCTGGGGGGATTCTACATCTTGAGCCAACGTTATGACGAAGCGATAAAGGTTCTGCGCAAGGCCGAGAAGATTCAGAAGACCGATCCCAAACTCTACTATAACCTGGGTATTGCATATGAGGCACTGAATGAAATAAGTGATGCACGTGATGCATTCAGACTAGTTCTCAAGCTGTCGCCCGATAACAAATCCGCGCAGGAACATCTTGATAAATTGATCGAAGAATGAAGCATCATGTCGTGAAGGAAAGAATCACCTACACGGGTGAGCAGCTCAGGAGCAATTTTGCCTATTCAGTCTTTGGTGTCATCGGTGACTCAATAGTTGCTTTCTGCGGTCCCTGCGATGTAAAGAGGACTGCCATGGTCGATATTGAAGACCTCAAGGCCGGCAACAGGATATACTCGGATAATATGCTCCACTTCATTGTTGAACATCACGATACAGATCTTGAGAAGAGTGTGCTCAGGCAGTTAATGCTTGTAAATATCGTCAAGGATTCCTTGAACCGACAACTCGGTGACCTGGCCGTAAGACGAGTTCATACCGATCTATACGATGATGACTCAAAACTATCTGTGTCGGTTACCACGGTGACACCTCTTTCTACCCTCATACACATGGGTATCAATATATCTTCACAGAACACCCCGGTGAAAACAAAGGGCCTGGCCGATTATGAAGTTGACCCTCTGACCTTTGCCGGTGCAGTCATGCAAGAGTACGTTGAGGAAGTAGATAGGATATACAAGTCACGGTGCAAGGTTAAGTGGGTGGAGTGAGAGTAGTCATCCAATGATCTTGTCGAACAATAGCAGATAGTTATTTTCCCAATGAAGGGTTTTGTCAGAGAAATTTTCTCATCGCTGCAGGGCGAGGGTGTGCAGGTAGGGCAGAGGATGACATTCGTGAGGTTATACGGATGCAATCTTTCATGCGCTTACTGTGACACCCGCGAAGCAAGGGCTAAGAACGGAGAATTATTGTACAAGGGTACTGTTTTCGAAAATCCTGTGACCCCTGATTTTGTTGTCGATAAGATCGAAGACAGATTCGTGGCGATCACGGGTGGCGAACCGTTGCTGCAGAGGGAGTTCCTGCGCGAAATCTGTATTCATCTTAGCGAGTTAAAGAAGTCATTGTACCTGGAAACCAACGGATCGCTGCCTGAGAATCTTGAGGGATTAGTCGATTATTTTGACTCCGTTGCTCTCGATTTCAAGATACCCAGCGCCACTGGACAATCTGCATTATGGGCGGAGCATGAACGTTCCTTGGTATCTGCCGCGAACAAGAGTGTTTTTGTGAAAATCGTGATAACGAACGATATCCAGATGCATGAAATCATGACGGTTTGTGAGATCGTTGCTCGCGTGCGGAAGACTATACCACTCGTCATTCAACCTGTCTTTGGCGATCGCATAGATGGTCTGCTCGATATACAGAAAACAGCCTTACAGGTGCTCGATGACGTCAGGATAATCCCGCAGATCCACAAATATCTTGGACTAAAGTAATGTTGAAATGCCTGTTGATGTTATGGCGGGTATCCAACCTTTTCGAGAAAATTGCTGCGGTACGAAAGATTCGGGATCAGATAAAAGAATATCGTGTTATAAAAACCGAGCCGCGGTGACACAATAATGTTGCGTAGCATTATTGAATCCCACGAGTAAAAGCGATCCCGCAGCCACTCCATTGTTGAATAGAGCGCTTGAGGTGCCATCCCGGGAGTATTCACTACCGGCATCCATTGATCATAGAGCGAGTAGTCTTGCACGATCTGACCTTTTGCCAGGTATTCTTTATATGTCTTTGTGTCGGGTAACGGGGTCTGTACAGCGAGTTCGATTATGTCGACTCTTAGTCTTGTAAGGAATTTCAATAGACGCTGGTAGAACTGGCTGTCTTCTCCCTCGTACCCTAATCTGATCTTGCATCCTGCTGTTATACGGCAGTTATGGATCATTCCTATTTGATACTCTTTTTCTTTTAGATATGATTCATTATCAATGTTGTCGATCAGATCACGCCCCAGCCAGTCTTCTTTCAGATAGATAATGCGCACGCCGTCGTCACGCAATTGATGAAATAACTCCGGCCTTTTGAAAATATCGCTCGTGGTTTGAAATATCCACATTTTTTTGTAGCGCCAGCATTTTTCCAGAAGCCTCATACTATAGCTGATATCATAGAGGAAATCATCATCCAGAACAAATACTGCTTTGCGTTTCGTTTGGGCAATTGCCTCGGTTGCCCTGTTGATATTCCATCGGTCTGCACTTTTGTAAAGAACATTCTCGTAACAGTAGTCTTTGTGTGCCTCCACGCAGTGACAGCCGAAAGATGTTCTTATCTGTGAGAAGAAGGGATTAAAACCGAATTTCATTTCAAATCCCCTGTCGACGTCAAAGTGCCGGATCTTGTCCGACGTGTAGATGTCCTTGAGGTTTTTCTTTCTGAAATCGGTGATTATATTATTCCATACGGCACAGATATCACCGATAACGGTCGATGTGCAATATCCCATGGTTCCGGATGGAAAGAGAGTTGGATATGAACCGTAGCACACTGTAGGTGTTTCACTGCCCCATTTGGAGACGGTCAGGTTTTCCACGTGACGACCGAGATTCAGCGGTACGTGGATTACAACGATATCAGGCGATATGTCAGGCAGGGTCTCAATATGCTCGTCTACATATATGAAATCATGGCTCCTGGCAAGATGTGCAAGGCGCATTGCGTCATAATTTGGTCTTCTGAAGAAGGGACTTCCTCTTAGTGCCTCAAAAGGCGTGTAGCGACGTTGACTCGGTGCGGGATTATAGAAGAGAATCTTCATAAATCTACCGATTTGATGATGTAAATCACCTGGTTATGTCGTTGAATGTGACGAAAATGATAAGGAGCAGGATGATTGCGTAACCTACCTGCTGGATAATCAGGCGCGTCCGGTGGGAGAATCTCCTGTTTCTTAGTGCCTCGATAATGGATATCATAACATGCCCACCATCGAGCGCAGGAATCGGAAAGAGGTTTATCAACCCCAGATTGATCGATATGATCGCTAATAGTCCCAGTAAATTCTCAAAACCCCAGCGCGCCGACTCACCACTCAACTGCGCGATCGCGATAGGTCCACCTATGGAACGCCGAGAAATGCGTCCGATGATCAGTTGATATAGTGTCTTGAGGGTCAACCACAGAACCTCAATGCTTCTCTGCACTGAGAGCGACACAACGTCTATTAAGGGTACGTGCTTGCGCTCTAACGGCATTATCGCACCTATCTGTCCTATCGTGTCGGCGCTAATGGGATCGTAAAATGGTACCGGTGTGATCTGTGCATCTTTGATAACACCATCTTCTTCCCAGACAAAGTACAGCGGAACATTCTTCGAAGGCCGAACTATTTCTATCATTTGATTCCACGAGCTTATGTCTTGGTTATCGATCTGAATGATGCGAACGCCTTCCTTCATGCCTGCCTTTTGGGCCGGACCGTCAAGTTTGAGAGACCCCAGCAGAGGTGGAACGAGCGGCGTGATGCCCAATGAGTCTAATCTTATTACTATATTCTTCTCCAAATACGTTCCGTCGCGCATCAGACCGATTGACACATCTTCACCTTCAAGCTCAATAAGTATTTCTGATGCTTCATCCCAATCACGAACGCGCATACCGGATACAGCGACTATGGAATCGTTCGTCAGCAGACCAGCGTTCTCGGCAACAGTGCCGGGTTCAACTACGACTTTCATATAGGGATTTATCAACATGCCGTATATACCGATTATTGCCGCGAATACGAAGAATGATGAAAAAATATTGAAGAGCGGTCCGCTCAGCACTATGAGCACACGTTGATATATTGGTGCATCATAAAAACCCGCAACCTTATCCTTAACTTCAGTGTGTGTTTTTTCTGTGTGTTCAGTGTCTTTCAGTGTCTTCTGGGAAATTTCACCCTCATCTTCACCGGCGATCTTCACATAACCACCCAAAGGGAAATAGGCGATACGAAAATCGGTTTCGCCGATTTTCTTGCGGATAAGTGGAGGACCGTAGCCGATAGAGAATTTCTCAACGGGTATCTTGAAGAATTTAGCCATCAAGAAGTGTCCGAATTCATGTATTGTTATTGAAAATGCCAGGATGAAGAGAAAGGCGAGCAGCGTAACTAGCATGCTATGCTTTTGACCCTCTCTTTCGCCCACGCTGTAGCCTGCAAGTAATGCTCGAGGTTACCTTGACGGGGTTGATGCTGTTCAACAACTTCCGCAATAATCGACGGTATTTGGTTGAATTTGATTTTATCATCAAGGAACAGTTTAACTGCCTCTTCATTGGCTGAATTGAGTACAGCTGGCATGGTCTTGCCTACTTCGAGCGCCTGATATGCTAACCGCAGACAAGGGAATTTTTTGAAATCTGGCGAAGTAAAGGTGAGTGACCTATTTTGCGTGATATCGAGATAAGTTGTCGGGGACGGCAATCGGTCCGGCGCAGTGAGCGCGTATTGTATAGGCAAACGCATGTCTGGAGTTGATAGTTGGGCCAGTAACGTCCCGTCTTTGAATTGAACGAGCGAATGGCATAGTGCTTCGGGATGTATCACGACCTTTATCATGTGCGCAGGGAAATTGAATAGATGGTAAGCTTCGATAACCTCAAGTCCCTTGTTCATCATTGTTGCGGAATCAACCGTGATTTTTCTGCCCATTTTCCAAACCGGATGATTCAGCACGTCCTTTTTGGTCACATTACGCAACGATCTCTTGAGGAACGGACCACCCGATGCGGTGAGGATAATACTCATGACATCCGCTTTTTTCCTACCTTCGAGGCACTGGTAGATTGCCGAGTGTTCGCTGTCGATGGGGATGATCTTTACACGCGCTTTCCTTGCTTTCTGCATGACAAGATTTCCATAATTCACGAGTATTTCCTTTGTTGCCAGGCACAACTCCATTTTCTTTTCGATCGCACGCATGATGCCTCTGATACCGATAGAACTTGCTAGTGCACAGATAATCTTGTCTGCATCGAGGGTGTCGATCATTTCTGCAATACCGTTTTCGCCAACAAGCAGTTTGACACGGCCGAGTTTCTTCCTGAGGTGTTTCTGTTGCTTATCTTTTATGAGTGTGATGATTTGCGGTTTTAGTAGCGATGCCTGCTCAGATAGTAACCGGTAATTGCCGTATGCAGCAAGTCCGACAACTTTGTATTTCCCGAGGTTATTTATTACCCGTACTGTGTTCCGACCGATCGACCCTGTTGAACCAAGGATTATTACTTTCTTCACGGTAGGCTTCTCTCAACTATTCCCAGGTCTTTGCGGTCCGTGACCTTGATGTTGCCTGGGTGGCCCTGGCATACGTAGACCGATTTGCCCAGTGATTCGAGGATTGCCGATTCATCAGTATATTCGATGCGGAAATCGGCTTGTTTCATGGCTTTTCTAATGGTCTGCAAGTCGTAGAATTGTGGCGTTTGCACAAGAAAAAGGTCTTCACGTGGGATCGTGTCCTGAACGCGACGTTTGACAACTCTCTTGACCGTATCGCTCACTCTGACTGCAAGAATGACCGCTTTGTGTTTGCGGCACATCGCAATGCCCTTTGTTATCATTGATTGTGTGACTAGCGGTCTGACCGCGTCGTGGATGATGACGATGCCCGATTTGCTTCTCAGGGTACGTAACCCGTTGACAACGGAATCTTGCCTCCGCTTGCCGCCGGCCACGACGCTGCTTATCTTGTTCAGGCCGGCATCCCTGATTGTTCTCTTCGTGCTTCTTATCTTCGCTTTTGGCACAACGATGGTGATTGTGTCGACTTTGTCATGCTTCTGAAAAACAGACGCCGCGTAGAAGAAGAGGGGACGGCCGCGGACAAGGAAGAACTGTTTCTTGTCACCGAATCTTCTTCCGGCACCGGCAGCTACTATTATGGCATGAATTCCCATGCCAAATGATAGCCATATATTGGCAAAAGTCAACAGGTGTGGCATGAAAAGTGTTGAAAAACCTGCAAATTAACACATTCATTCACGATTGCATTGCCCTCTGCTTGGGTATTTTTTGGCTATTGACATACTATCAAATATGAATATAGTTTGATATATGACAAGAATGCAGGGAGGAGGTATTATGAAAAAGACACTTGCGTTATTGTTCCTGGCCGTCTTGATTATCGGTTGCGGTCCTAAGATGGCGAAGCAGGAAACGCTCGATGCTTTGGCTGAAGCCCGAGCTGCCCTCGAATCTGCACAATCGAAACTGGCTGGTCTACAGGCTGAAAAAGACGAACTGATGGCAAGGCGTACAGAACTCGAAGCGGACATAGCGGGACTGCAGGCTGAAATCGACGAATTGCAGGCGAAGATCGATGCCCGTTGCGCGAAGTGAGGAGGACAAAATGAAAAAGATACTATCAATCGCACTTGTTCTATGCTTCGTGGTTCCTGTTATGGCTTTTGCCCAAGACAAAATGACTGAAGAGGAAGCACAGGCTGAGCTCTCAAGCGTCATGGCCGAACTCGACCAGGTGAATGCAGATATCGCCGCACTGGAGCCTGAGGTTGCTGAATTGAGGACGTCTGTCTCCAAAATGGAGATGATGTACTCAGGTTTGAGTGAGCAGGTGGCAGAGTTGCGGGAAACATGGAAACGCTGCCAGTGGGGCAGGTATACCGTGATAGAGGGAGATTGGCTCTCGAAGATCGCAAGTATGAGCAAAGTGTATCGCGATGGTTCAAAATGGCCTTGGATACATGAAGCGAACACAGACAAGATCACTGATCCCAATCTTATATACCCGGGCTGGGTACTACTCATCCCAACCCTGGATCAATATACCGTTGGATCCGGGGATTGCCTGTGGCTGATTGCATCATATCTGTCGATATACTCTGATGCAAAAAGATGGCCCGAAATCTACGAGGCAAACAAAGATAAGATCAAAGATCCTGATTTCATTTATCCGAATCAGGAATTTGTGATACCTCATGATTAATATACAAGGGAGGGGTTGAACACTCGCCCCTCCCATTCAAGTGAAAGTATCAATACCAATTTCAGGATGTGATCCAACAACAATATCGGGATTCCAAGACGACTTTCTGAAAGATATACACGCGCGCTACGGTATTGCCGTGTCGATGCGTGACAATTACATCTATCTCAAAGGTAATGAGAAGAATGTTAAAGCAGCGCAGAAGATGATTAGTGATCGTCTGAAGAATATGACAGGAGGGGTGGAACAGACCTCTGAGGCTACCAATAAGCATGAGGGAGGGCAGGGGAATTCTATTCCCACGCCGAAAAGACTCATCAAGGCAAAATCGCCTGGTCAGTCTGTCTATATGGAGACCATTGATAATCATGATATTGTCGTAAGCATTGGACCGGCTGGTACTGGCAAGACATATCTTGCAGTAGCCAAAGCCGTATCATTTCTCATTGAAAAGAAAGTAGAACGTCTGGTGTTGACGCGGCCGGCAGTTGAGGCGGGTGAATCCCTGGGTTTCTTACCTGGAGCTATTGAAGAAAAAGTCGATCCTTACTTGCGCCCGTTGTATGATGCACTCAACGATTTTCTCCCGTACGACCGGATTAGAAGATATCTGGATATAAAGACCATAGAAATTGCGCCTCTCGCTTACATGAGGGGTCGAACTCTTAATGATTCGTTCATCATACTGGATGAGGCACAGAACACCACCGGTATGCAGATGAAGATGTTTCTGACACGGATGGGTTGGCGCTCCAAGGTCGTGGTAACGGGGGATATTACCCAGATTGACCTCCCGCCTAACGTTTTCTCTGGCTTGATCGAAATACAGCACTTGCTTAAGAACATTGATGGTATTGAATTCATATATCTGAACGAAAAAGATGTCGTCAGGCATCACCTTGTGCAAAAGATAATCAAGGCTTATGATATCAAAAGTTCAACCTAAACTACTCTTATTCATAGGGACGATACTTCTGCTGAATGTTATCTTTCCGCCACCTGCCGTACCGCAGAAATATGATATAACCACTGGTGAGATTGCTCCTTATGACATTATCGCGCCGTATGATTTCTACATACCAAAGACTGAACAAGGGTTACAGGAAGAACGCGAAGAGATTGCGCGAAGAATACCGCCGGTCTTCGAACTGGATAATACGGTATTCAGTGGTATATCTGCGGATATTACTCGATTAGCTGTGTTGATAGATTCAGTGCGTGCATTGAACCTAAATAGAGATTCGATGATATCTCTCATTCAGAAGCAGTATGCGTTGAGCAGCGGTGCCATCAGATATTTGATGAGAAGTCCCAGAACCACTCTTGAGCGCCTGCGTAAGGGGCTTTCTGAACTATATGCCAATGGGATAGTGAATCAGAAGACTTCCGCCAACCGGATCATAGCGATAGTGAGCGGTAGCGAAGAGACCCTGGAATCCATGGATCGCCTTTTTACATTGGAAGAAGCAGTCAGTGTGGTCTCACTAAACCAACCATCCGAATACCGCAGTCTCGCATCGTTCTTTGTTACTCCTAATATTACGTTCAACTCAGATAGAACGGATGAACGAATTGACGAAGTATTCGCCAATATCCCCAAGACAAAAGGAAAAATACTGAGAGGCGAAATTGTAGCCGAGAAACACAGACGCGTTGACAGTGAAACCATGGAAAAAATTCTCGCCTTGGAGAGCACATACACATCAATAGGAACCTGGGAGATAATCAAGACTATCCTGTTCCGTAATGTACTTTATTTAGCGCTGCTCTTTCTGATTTTCAAATTCGACCAAACGACAAAGGCCAAACTGCTCGAGTTGAAGAATCTCTATTTTATCTGTCTGCTGTCTGCCGCCTATCTGATGATCGCCAGGTTCACATACGCCACCGATCTGATATATTTGACTCCTGTCGCATTCTTTATTTTTATGTTCGCTTTGTATTTCAATTTTCAGGTGGCGATATTGTTTTCTGCAATATTCGCTACGATATTCGGTGTTGTTCTCAATTCTGTGGGAATTTTCACATTCCTTTTTGTGAGTGGCCTTGTGGCCTCCTTTTCGAGCCAGACAATAGATTCGAGACTAGCATTCTATCGGCCTTTGATATATCTGGCAGTGGCCAATGTGAGTGCGATTCTTTTCATCGACATCTATCTGTCCGACGGTGGCATAAACTTGATACATCTTGGATCGGGTATTCTCAATAGTATCCTCGTAAATTTGAGTTTTGTGCTGTTTTTGCCTCTATTTGAGAGATTATTCGATTTCACGACGGATCTCACGCTACTTGAACTGGGAAATCTCAATTTACCCATCTTCAAGGAAATGGCGATTGAAGCGCCTGGGACATATCATCATTCAATCGTTGTCGGTAACCTCGCCGAGGCAGGAGCCCGGTTCATTGGTGGCGATCCTATTCTCGCCAGGGTTGGTGCTTATTATCATGACATCGGGAAATTGAGAAAACCGGAGTATTTCATTGAAAATCAGATTGGGATACGTAATCCCCATGATACGCTGAAACCGCAAATGAGTGCCCTGGTGATAATTTCTCATGTTAAGGACGGTATCGAGGCCGCGCGCAAGATGAAGCTGCCCAAGAAACTGATCGAAGTGATCGAACAGCATCATGGTACTACAATGATTGAAATGTTCTACAAGATGGCTCTCGCCGAGTCAAAGGATACTGCACAGGATTCCTATCGCTATCCAGGTCCTCGGCCAAAGACCAAGGAGACAGCATTGGTCATGCTCGCGGACAGTGTTGAAGCTGCAGCACGAGGCGAGCATAATATAACGGTTGCCAAGATTCAGAAGATCGTAAAGGAGAATATAGACAAGAAGTTCAACGATGGGCAGTTGGACGACTGCCCAATTAACCGTAGTGATCTTGAACAAATCAAGACCGCTTTCATACCGATCCTTACGGGCGTTTTTCATCCACGTGTCGATTATGAACAGGCTAACAAGCGGGCAGCCGCCGGTGAAGGAAGAAAAGAAAAATAAATATACAATTCCGGCGCAATCCAGCTGATGCGAATAAACATCTATAATACAACGGATCGCCAACGTATCGATAGGCCATCCATTCGCAGATTAGTGAAAAAAGTTCTGAAAGACGAACGAAAAGACCTTCCCGCTGTGAATATTATCATTGCTGATGGAAGATATCTCAGGCGTTTGAATGAAATATTCCTCAATAGAAAGCGAACGACTAACGTTATCTCATTCAATCTCGGGGAAGTCTCAGAAATATACTTATGCGATAAGATGGCCCGGGATTCTTATGAGCTAAACTACTATATTGTGCACGGACTGTTGCATCTTCTTGGTTATGACCACCGCAATAAGCGTGAAGGCGCAGACATGCACAGGAAGTGCGCCGAGTATCTTAGTAATGAATAATCTTCCGGTCAATATTTTGCTCATCTGCATATTTCTATGCTGTAGTGCATTTTTTTCAGGAATGGAAGCCGCGATATTCTCGATATCACGGTTCCGGCTGAAGACTCTTCTTTTCGAAGATAGAAAGGGCGCTCGATCGCTCGAGAGAATAAAGAAGAACCCCGGCAAGACACTCGCGACCATACTTCTTGCCAACCTTCTGGTGAATGTCGGTGCTTCGTCCGTTGGCGCGGTCATACTGCTCCAAACGATTCAACGCTACCATTTTGACACAACAGTTTCTTTCGTCGTTGAGTTCATTCTGATGACGTCCATAATACTTATCTTTGGAGAAATCGCGCCCAAGACCGTTGCTATTTCCAATGCCGAAACTCTTGCGTTGCGTTTCGGTAAGTTCGTTGAATATCTCTCCTGGTTATTCTCTCCGGTTTCTCGTGGTATGGAAGGAGTTATGCATCGCATGCTCGGGCGTCGGATGATCGCAAGACCGGAGACAATTTCTGACAGAGAGATTAAATTGATGCTATCTGAGGCCAAGCGCTTCAAGGTATTGGATGAAGGCGAAGAGGAGTTCGGCTTCCAGATACTCAAATTTGGCAAGATGACCGTAAGCCAAATAGTGACTCCGCGGCAGAAGGTGGTGGGCGTCGAGTCCACGTCAAGTCTTGAACACGCCAGGAAGGTGGTTACTGAAGAGAAACATTCCAGGATATGTGTCTTTGATGAAAAGAGCGAAGTTATTGGTATCCTCTACGCTAAGGATCTCTTTATGCATAGTATACGAAAGCAGCAGCCAGAAACAACCATCAAGGACATGATGCGAGAACTCTACGTGGTCCCCGAAACGAAGCATTTAGACAACTTGCTGGGGGAATTCAGGAAGAAAGGTATCCATATAAGCATCGTCGTAGATGAATTCGGGAATTTCACCGGCATAGTTACACTAGAAGATATTTTAGAGTCTCTTTTTGGGGAGATCATTGATGAGTATGATGAAATCGCAGATCTGCCTTACAAGAAAATTGACGCAAACACTTTTCTATTCGAGGGAGACATCAATATCGGCGATCTTGCGCGCATCCTGCAGGTCGAGCCATTCGCCGATGAAGGCGAGAGGCTCGCGGGGTATATCCTAAACCATTTCGGTGGTATTCCTAGTGAGAAAGCACGAATTCATATATCGGGTCTCGAGTTGACGGTCGAGGAAATTCATGACCGTATCATCGAGAAGGTACTGGTGAGGAAGCTGTGACAGATTTCATTTTGCCGCTCATACTATCCATTAGCATCGGTGTTTTTACAGCAAGCGAAACTGCCCTCGTAAGTATTGAAAGAGTAAAGATACTCAAAGCAAAGTGGGAGAAGAAGAGATGGGCATTACGGCTTGAAAAGTTCATCACTCGTCCCGAAAGATTCTTCTCCACGATTCTGGTTTGCGAGAACTTCATAATTGTTGTTGCATCGACTCTCTACGCAAGATTCTTCGTCGACATAATGGGTAGTAATGGTATCATCGTATCTACGGTCACATTATCCCTCTTCTCTCTACTCTTTGGGCAATTCATACCTAAATCGATTGCCCTCTCTCATCCGGTCAGCACAATGGCTACACTATCTAATGTGATTTATTATATCGAGATCGTGACCTATCCGGTCGTTTGGCTATATGCTAACATGGCAAAGTATGTTGCGATTCTCTTCCGCAGCACAAGTGAATCTCATTCAACCCAGCGTCTTGATATTGTACATGCGATGAGCGAATACGAAGAAGAAGCCAGCAAGCTTGCTTCCCGGCTCTTCAACTTTTCAACAAGAAGAGTTGGTGAAGTCATGATCCCAATGGATGCTGCCTTTATGTGTACACAAGGTTATGAGCTCGACACAATTGTGAAAAGCGAAACCAGGATATTTACGCGGATCCCTGTCTACGTCGGTACACGGAACAATATTATCGGTATATTCAATATCAAGGACTATCTCTATTCAGGCGAAATTACGTTACGTGAACCTTTCTTCGTACGTGCTGATGAAAGGTGCATGACAATATTCCTTGCGATGAAGCAAAAAGGGGAACACATGGCAATCGTCATCGATGGAGAACATCAAGTAGGGATAGTAACACTTGAAGATTTGATCGAAGAGTTGGTTGGTGAAATCAGAGATGAAAAATGAAGTGATTACATTATGGTATAATTCTGTCTCTGCTCCGTTCTCAGGAGCATTTTTTTTCGAATAATTCTTTCAGCTTTGACGGTAGTACAACATCCTTGAGTTCGATGCTGCGCATTTCATGCAGGAATATGTGTTCTTTCGCTTCGGCCGAGAGTCTCTCGTTAATGATGAAGTAGGATTTATCTCTCAATCGGCAATATCCTCCTTTACCGAAAAACCTATCATATTTGACGACGATCGAAAGCTTCTCACAGAGTTCCTCGAAAAGCGCGAGCGTGGGCGTCTTCTTCACTTATTACCTCCGAATAGCTTGGAAATGAAGCCCTTTTTCGATGTACTGAGCCGTACCACACCTAATTTTGCGCGCTTATGTTTTGAGTCCCAGGTAAGTACCTGTTTGTATGAACGAAGGGCTTCTTTTGTCTTACCGACGAATTCAAACGCCAATCCAATGTTGTAATGCATTGTCGGGTTGAATAATTCCTTTTTTAGTGCATGTTCTAGTTTTTTGAACCCGTCGGATTGGTTTCTTTTTGTATATACTTGTGCAAGTCCCAGGTATGAAAGATACAATGGGCGCATGTCATAGCTGTACGCAGTCTTGAGTAGATTGAGGGCAGGCCATGGCTCCCCGTTATTTATGTGCTCTACCGCCCGGTTGAAGAGATTTTGCGCTTGGATTTCCTTTGCTTCGTCTGCATCTGTAGTGTATTTGGTTAGGGATTGGTCGTATTTGGCCCGAAGTTTCTCATCCGATAGAGTTCGGTATGCTGCCGTTACGCGTGAGAATATTTCGTGTGCCTTTTGTTTCTCTCGCGCATCGGCAAAACGATCGGGGTGATATTTCTGCACGAGCCCGAGATAAGCTCTCTTTATCTCCCCGGGAGTTGCGTTCTGCATAATACCCAATATGGAGTAGTAATTATCCATGCCTGGTTAGGTGATATGTATATCCATTATTGGATCGACTTCCTTCGTTTTAACTGGACGAATCGTACCATGCCGCATCTGGAGCATACATATTTTTTCTTCTTGTGATGTGTGCCTCTTTTCTCGATCATTCTTTGCCGGCACCTCGGGCAAATCATTTCTTTTTTTTCTTTGTTTCTTCAAGTTTCTTTTTGACTTCGTTGAGGCGGATTTCAGCATTGCCATGGCCACGATCGATCTTGAGTGTTTTTTCGTATGTTTGCACCGCTTCCGAATACCTTTCGGCGCCCTCATATGCAAGCCCCAGATAATAATACGTCTCTGGGTCGTGAGGGTTTATTCTAAGCGCCTCGCTGAATTTTGTTATTGCTTTTCCATAATCCTTACTTAATAAGTACGCCTGACCTACTTCTAGTAAAACCTCAAATTCTCCTGTTTCCATCCTTTTTCCTATTTAGTTGATGACTCCTTAATAGTGTCATTTGCGGTTGTCATCGATTCTCTTTATTGTATCACTGGAATACTCTCGACGTTTTTCAGGGTGGTCAGTCATGAAGTGCAGACCACGGGATTCTTTACGCTCGAGTGCACTTTCAATGATGAGCTTTGCGATTACGGTCGTGTTGCGCGACTCGGCGTTGATTATGTGGATACCGTCTTCAAAGAGGTCCCTGAATTTCGCTATCATAGATTGTGCCGCACGTAGTGCTTTTTCATTCCTGATCAACCCGACATTTTGGTCCATTATCTCCTTGATTTGAAACATCAGGTTCGGACCGGTCCTGGCACTTTGCTTAATCTGTACCTTTTTTGCCGGGCTGACGTTTTTCATTTCCTTTACCCGTTCTGATGCTCGGCTGGCGAACACCAGTGCTTCGAGCAGGGAATTCGACGCGAGTCGATTCGCCCCGTGCACTCCTGTACAGCTGCATTCACCCAGTGCAAATAATCTGGGTATAGAGGATTCTGCCCATTCATTAACCTGTATCCCGCCACAGAGGTAGTGCGCTGCCGGTACTACAGGGATTGGTTCACGTGTGATGTCGATACCCCAGGAGAGGCAGGTTTCGTAGATTGTAGGGAAGCGATTCTTAATAAAATCCGCCTGGAGGTGGGCTACATCGAGAAGCACGTATTTGGCATTTGTCGCGATCATTTCACTCAAGCATGCGCGGGCGACGACATCACGTGGTGCTAGATTTCCAGCCCTTGCATATTTTTCCATGAACGCGGTCCCGTCTTTTGTTTTCAGTGTCCCTCCTTCGCCACGCACTGCTTCCGAGATGAGAAAGGAGCGTCCGTCGATCTTTATGTTGTATACCGCAGTCGGGTGAAATTGCACGAATTCCATATTTGCTATTTTTGCTCCAGCACGATATGCCATTGCAATACCGTCACCCGTAGCGATCGGGGGATTTGTAGTATGCTGGTATACCTGGCCAATGCCGCCCGTTGCCAAAACCGTCACGTTTGCATATATTATGTCGATCTGACGCGTGTCCGCATCAAGGTAATAGATACCAAGGCAATCGCCGTTCTGGATGAGAAGGTCCAGCGCGATTTCATTTTCGCTTATGGACACGCCAGCTTTCTTGGTTTCCTCGAGCAGCACTCTTTCTATTTCTTGCCCGGTATAGTCCTTCGCATGCACGATGCGTCTTCTGGAATGACCGCCTTCTTGTCCAAGGTCAAAGTTGCCCTGGGGATCCATTGAAAATCGACATCCCATGGACTGGAGTTCTTGCACCAATCCGGGTCCTTCGTGCACCATGGTCGCAACCGCATCCTCATGGCATAAACCCTCGCCTGCCTTCACAGTATCCTCTATATGATACTGCGGAGCATCATCCCTGCCAAATACGGCCGCGATTCCACCTTGCGCATAATTGGTGCTGGAATCTGCTTTTCTTTTTTTTGTGAGGACTGATACTTTGCCATACTTGGCTGCTTTGGTAGCAAAAGTCAACCCGGCAATGCCCGAACCTACGACCAGAAAATCTACCTGCTTAGGCATTACGTAATTCTATACATTCGCACCAAAAAGTCAACAATATTATTCAGAATATTGACTCAAAATGGGCAATTAGTATAATTAAATGTGACGTCACGGCAGGCGAAGAAGAGAATAGAACGTTTACGTAGAGAATTAGATTATCATGACTACCGTTATTATGTGCTCAACCAGCCAGAAATTTCTGATATCGAGTATGATCGTCTCTATAAAGAGCTGGAAGAACTCGAACGAGCACATCCAGAGTATGTGACCCCAGATTCGCCAACCCAGCGCGTTGGCGGTGAACCGCTACGTGAATTCAAGACAGTGGAGCATAGGATCAAGATGCTCAGTCTGGATAATACCTACTCAGAGCAGGAAGTCAGGGATTTTGACAAAAGGATAAGAAAAATAGTAGAGACACCGGTCAAATATGAAACGACATTGAAGATCGATGGCGTGGCAGTAACGCTGAACTATCAGCACGGCAACTTTGTGCGGGGCGCCACACGGGGTGACGGAGTGTATGGTGATGAAATAACACAGAATCTGAGGACGATACGATCGGTCCCGCTCCATCTCTTGACTGAGGCAGCCGATTTGCAGGATATTGAGGTCAGGGGAGAGGTCTATCTGCCGAAGGCATCTTTCAAGGCGTTGAACCGAGAGCGTGAAAAATCCGGTGAACCGCTGTTTGCCAATCCTCGGAATGCCGCTGCCGGTACACTAAAACTGCAGGACCCCCGTGCCGTCGCCGATAGAGGTCTGGATATCTTCATCCATACGGTTCCGGTGTCACCGGGAGCGAATTACAGGTCACACTATGCGGTGCTAAGGCTTTTGCACGAGGCAGGATTTAAGGTCATACCACATGTAGAACTCTGTAGAAGCATTGATGAGGTTTTCGACTACATTGCGTACTGGCGGGACAGGCGAGATAAGCTTGATTATGAGGTGGATGGTCTGGTTATCAAGGTCGATGATTTCCATGCCCGTGAAACAATTGGTTTTACAGCGAAAAGCCCGAAGTGGGCTATTGCCTTCAAATATCCAGCACGACAGGCGATCACTGAATTGACGGATATCCAGCTGCAGGTTGGTCGTACCGGCAGGATAACACCCGTGGCTCTGCTCGATCCGGTTTCTCTGTCAGGATCGACCATATCGCGGGCAACCTTGCACAACGAGGATGAAATAAAACGGCGTGAAATCAAAATTGGCGATCATGTGGTCATCGAGAAGGGTGGCGAGGTGATCCCCAAGGTCGTTGAGGTCGTTAAGGAGAAACGGACAGGCAGGGAGAAGACATTTCGTTTTCCAAGCAGATGCCCGGTCTGCAATCAGAAGATCTATCGCTTGCCAGATGAAGCTGACTGGCGTTGCGTTAATTCCTCTTGCCCGGCTCAAATAAAAGGGAAAATCCTTCATTTCGCGTCTAGGCAAGCCATGGATATAGAAGGGTTGGGGTATGTTCTGGTCAACAAACTCGTAGATGTGGGGCTCGTAAGTGGTTTTGACGATATCTATAGGCTTGATGCAGCTACGGTAGCAGATATCGAACGTATGGGTAAAACCTCTGCTCAGAACCTTATCGCTGGCATTGATCAGAGCAAGAAGCGGCCATTCACGAGCGTTCTGTATGCTCTCGGCATACCAAATATCGGAATCAATGCCTCACACTTGCTCGTGGAGAAATTCACCAATATCAATAGCATAGTAAAAGCTTCGGTTGAAGAATTGATTCAAATTGATGGAATTGGGGAGATACTTGCTACAAGTATAAAAAATTACTTTAGTATTAAGAAGAACGTTGACACGATTAATAATCTCAAGAAATTCGGTCTCAATTTCAGCCTAAAACCTGTAAGAACCACGGAGAGCCTTCTGACCGGCAAGACTTTCGTCTTTTCAGGTGAGCTGAAGTCCATGACCAGGGATGAAGCACAGGAAGTTGTGCGTAAGCTTGGTGGTCATCCATCGTCGAGTGTATCCAAGAAAACAGACTACCTGGTAAAAGGAATAGAACCTGGTTCTAAGTACGACAAGGCTTTGAGACTGGGCGTAAAGATTATTGATGAACAAAAATTTCTGCGAATGACAGAAATTAAGTAACAATCATCGGAACACTCAGGGAAACTTCGTTTTTTCCGTCAATTCTTCCGAGGTTTCCCCTAATTTCTTATTTGAAATGGCAATCTTAAGGGATATGGGTTTACTTACCGACAGGACCTGTTAGAATTTGAACTTATAGCTAACGCTTACCTTATCAATATCAGTTTCCACATCAAAGCCATGCATTTTGGCCCCTACGTAGGCATCTGCTAATGAAAAACCGAAGGTGAACAACCCCCACCAGAGCATGGAGTTGCGTTTTGTATAGTCATCGTCACGATGGTACTTGTAGGCATAATAGCCGATGGCGATTTCAGCAGCTCCAATAACTACGCCGGTTACATAGCGCTCCGTGTAGAATTGCCCGCCGCCAGGAATCACACACAAAAGCATTGCCACGTTAGAATTTTTCTCCGCCGTCGCCAGACCGACAGACATAAGGAGCAATACGATCATGCAGAATAGTGTTTTTCGGTATAAAATGGCAATCACTTGATAAATTTGTATTCAAAGCGTTCGACTGAATCGACTGCAACGTACATGGATAGATTTCGGTACTTGATGTGCTGTTCAGTAAAAAACCTGAGAAGATCACCTGCCCGCGTGAACGCATTTGGCGCGGTCAGGTAGATCTCTACACCTCTATTACGCAGGTCGAACTTCCGTAGAATTTCGACTTCGGCAAACGGTGTAAGCTTGTCGTTGTCAAAAAACCGGTCGGTGGCGAATCGCTCGCGTTCACCTTTGACACCCTGTTCGCCTCTGAGAACGCCCTCCCACATCGAGATTTCCTCGCGTAATTCAGTGACATCTTTCTTGAGCGGGGCATATTTTGTGCGATATGCATAAAAGAGCGCTGCCACCAGCAAAATTGCGATTATCCAACCCAGATATTTCATAATCTCTTCATCGCTTTCTGAATACCTTCCTTTTTCTTCAGGAAGGCTTCAAGACGTTCTCTTTCCCTCTGTTTGGTTGTTTCGTTTGCTTTATTCATGTAATTCGGATTGTTCAAACGGTGCTTGATCTCATCGATCCGTTTTGCGAGAAAATCAATTTCGCTGTCCAGGCGCCCTTTTTCCTTAGCTATGTCGATCCCTGATAGTATAACGTAGCACTCCATATCAGACATGATGATGCTCGCCATCGCTTCTTTGCCCGGTCGAGAATACATGATAGTTTCTGTAAGGGATAATTTCTTTACAATATCTTCATTCCCTTTGAAGAAACCTGTAATATCATCATCCGCATTTATTGTGATATTCAGTTTTTCTTTTGCATTAATATTGAAGATTCCACGGACATTACGGATTTCTTCAATCAGATGGACGAGCCGATCGACATGCTGAGCATCCTTCTTGATGCTGATCTTATCCGGCCAAGTCTCGAGCATGATGCTTTCTTTCTGGAACCCGAATTTCTGATATAACTCTTCGGTGATAAACGGCATGAACGGGTGCAGGGTCACCAGCAATTGCTTCAGTAAATATCTTGCTACAGCGGAAGGTTTCGCCTTCAGGAACTCCAGATACCAATCGCAGAACGTATGCCAGACAAAATCATATATCTCTTTTGTTGTTGCATTGATTTCATAAGTAGCGAAATTTTCTTCAACTTTCGACAGCAGTGTGTTAAAGCGGCCTATAACCCAGGCATCGTACACCGAGATTCGTTCAATATCGAATTCCCCATCGGCTGCAGTGATCGATATCAATCTTGCGGCATTCCACAATTTGTTACAGAATTTCCTGCCCACATCAATAGATTTTTCAGTGAAGAGAACATCCTGCTCTCGCGGTGTTATCAAGAGCAAGCCGAATCTCAGCGCGTCAGCACCATATTTCTCTATGAGTTGTATAGGATCGGGTGAGTTGCCCAGGCTTTTGGACATCTTTCGTCCTTTATCGTCGCGGATCATGACGTGAAATGCGACGTCCGTGAAGGGAACTTGTTTGGTAAATTCCAATCCTGCCATGATCATACGCGCGACCCATAGATATATTATGTCCCAACCGGTAACGAGTGTTTGAGTAGGGTAGAAGCGACGGTAATCCTCGGTATCAGCTGGCCAGCCGAGTGTTGCGAAAGGCCACAACCATGAAGAGAACCACGTATCGAGGACGTCTTCATCCTGGTATATATCTACCGAGCCGCAATTAGAGCAACGGTCAGGTTTTGCTTCGGCAACCGTGATACCTTGCTCTGAATCAGCACTATCAGGGTCGTAGCAGGAATTACAGTAGTATACCGGTATGCGGTGCCCCCACCAGAGCTGCCGTGAAATGCACCAGTCTCTTACATTTTCCATCCAGTAATTGTAAAGGTTCACCCACCTCTGAGGGAAAATGCGTACCCTGCTTTCTTTTACCGCTTTGAGCGCCGGGTCGGCCAGTGGTTTCATTCTAACGAACCATTGTTTTGAGATTCTCGGCTCAATCGCAGTGTCACAGCGCTCGCATTTTGCGAGCGGTAGTTTGTAGTCTTCGATCTTTTCAAGCAAGCCCGAAGCTTTTAACTGTTCGACAATCTTCTTTCTTGCTTCGTAACGGTCCTGTCCGTTGAACTGCCGGGTAAGGGCATTCAGAGTGCCGTCCGGATTCATGATATCAATGAAATCAAGTTTATGCTTCTTCGCCAGCTCAAAATCGAACGGATCATGCGCCGGGGTGACCTTCAGTGCGCCCGTACCGAACTCCGGGTCAACGTATTCATCAGAAATGATGGGTATTTCCCTTTCCATGATCGGTAGGATAGCCCGGCGGCCGATGAATGCTTTATATCGTTTATCACGTGGATTGACGCATACAGCTGTATCCCCAAGCATTGTTTCAGGTCTGGTCGTAGCGACGGTTATGTATTCATCGCTGCTGGCTATCGGATATCTGATAAAGTATAGTTTGCCGGGTTTCTCCTCGGTTTCTACCTGTTCGTCAGAGAGCGCGGTCAGGCACCGCGGGCACCAGTTAATAATATATTCCCCCCGGTAGATCAGACCCTTATTGTACATGTCAACGAATACCTTTATTACTTTCTTAGAGTAATTCTCAGAGAGCGTGAATTGTTCACGAGACCAGTCTAGGGCGTAGCCGGCTCTTTTCAATTGTTCCCGAATAATCTGGGCAGATTCTTCCTTCCATTTCCATACTTCCTCCACGAATTTTTCCCTACCCAGCTCCTCTTTTGTAATACTCCTGCTGCGTAGCTTTTCTTCGACCACTACTTGAGTAGCGATTCCAGCATGGTCCATACCCATCAACCATAAGGTTTCGTGTCCGGTAAGCTTCTTGTATCTTATGAGTATGTCTTGAAGGGAATTATTGAGAACGTGCCCCAGGGTAAGTCGTCCCGTGACATTGGGTAGGGGTATCATGATTGTGTAGGGTGGTTTGTCCGAATTGATATCTGGCGTGAAGAACTTCGATTCTAACCAGAAATCGTATAACTTTTTCTCCATTTCGGCAGGATCATACCGGCTGGGAAATTCTTTCATAGTGTAAATATACACATTTGTGCACGTATGTCAACGTGGGACGGGAATACGATACTTTCGTTAATTCCGTTACTTTCGTTAATCCCGTTGAAGACTGAGATTGCTTCGCCAGAAAACGGCTCGCAATGACACGCGCGCGGTGTCTCCGTCGCGAATTATGCCCACGCCATGTTTCTTCAAATCTTGATTTGATTGGAAATCTGAGCGTGCCAAATCTCTGCTTAGGTGAATCTTTGATTTGCCCCGCTTCCGTTGAGCGGGATTCTCGCAAATTTGGTCTCCAATACCGTTCGACAATTTGCGGAAGCAGCAGAATTCAGTGTCCGAAGGCCGCGAGGGATGAGGGGATCTCCGATTCTCCAGCATGGCGTGTCTTCAGGAGCGCAGCGATATGAATTCAGCGTAAGCATGTCTGCAGCGTGAGCATACTCCAGTCCGTAATACGGACGTGTCTTCAACGATAGGGTGTCTCCAGCAAAGCGGGACATCCCCGGGGACAGGCACCTTACGGAGCCAGTCCCCTTGTTACCAATGTTTTCCTCTATGCGCCATGCGCTATGCCCTTTGCATAATAATCAAGTAGCGCCATTGCTCTATGCATGATGGCCTTTCAGTGTCTCAGTGTGTCCTTTATTTCAGTGTGTTCAGTATCTAGTGCTGGCACTTCGGGCAGTACCTGGTGCCTCGATTGCCGATCTTCTTCAGCGCTATCATGGTGCCGCATTTTCTGCAAGGTTCACCTTCTCGCCCGTATACGCAAAGGAAATTCTGGAAATTACCATCCTTCCCGTCGGTTCTTGTGTAGTCAGAGACCGATGTGCCAAAATTGAGGATTCCTTCGGTTATCACATCTCTCAACGCTTTTGTGAGTTTCTCTATTTCTCTGTTCGTTATCCGATTGGCCCTTCTCAGCGGTCTAATGCCAGCGCGGAATAAAGCTTCGTCAGAATATATATTACCCATGCCCGCGCAGATATTTTGGTCCAGGAGAAGCGATTTTATCCTTGCTTTTCGGTTCTTTATCTTTGCCTTCAAGTAATCAGGTGTGAAGTCGTCAGAAACCGGTTCACAACCGAGGTTGTAGAATCCCTTGAGGTTGGGAGGAGTATCTTTAGCCTTGATCAGATATACCCGTCCCAGCACACGAGGTTCGTTGAACAATAACTGGCAGTCGTTCAATACTAGAGCGAGTCTTGAGAATTTGTGCGGTTCAAGATGTGTTGGAATGATAGCCATGGTTCCGGAAAGACGCAGATGGAAAACAAGCCGTTTCTCGTGACCCAATTCCAGAATCAGATACTTGGCTCTTCTGCTTACGTCAAGTATTTTTTCTCCAACAATTGCTTTGCAGAATTGTGCCGGCTTCGGATGTGCTATTACGTCAGGCCGTAGTATCACACAATCAGTAATGGTTCTACCGCGGATCTTGGGTCGCAGCTCGCGGGCGATGGTTTCTACTTCTGGCAGTTCAGGCATTTCCGATTGCTTTCATTGTAACGGTCATTTTATGCCCTTGAGAATGTTTTTCAAATCTGACTCGAAGTCCTTTATTTTCTTATCGAACTCGTTCTTGATATTTCCTTTTATTCTTTCCTGTATACGGCTACGGTCCAGAGTGAACGTAGGGGCTTTCATTTTTCCTCTTGCGATAACATCGATAATGGTCCGTCCATCTTTATCGTTGAAGAATAACCAATCACCATGGTACCGTTTGACAATATCGGAGTAATGCTTTGACAGTGTGACCGCGATATTCATGTCAACCGAACCGTTCAAGCCAATGGTTCCTCTGGCCAGAAAATCCCCTACTCGCGCGGACATTGTCCAATCGTCAGCGCTTGCACGCCCGTTCGCTATCGTAAATCCGGTATTAAGATTGTTAAATTTGACCACCTTCTGGTCTTTGAGTCCCATCCAATCCAGAAGTTTCACCATGAACTCAAAATTGTTGAACTCGCCGTTAGTGATTTTCAAATTCCCGGTTCCGTTAATATTAGATTGTACGGCTTGCTGGTCCAGTCCATTTCCGTTAAAGTTCGCAATGCCGCTAAGATCTCCTTTTACTCGATCGAAGCCAAGAAAGCGCTTGGTGACTTTCTGCGCCTGAACGGATGTCATTCTTGAATTTATCCGGTAGGGTTCAGGACTATACGCATTGTAGTAAAAGTCAAAGTTAACCTGACCATCATATGCCTGCGCCCGGCAATTCTTGAGATCGATCACCCCGTCTACATAGCTGAAATCAACATTGACATCGGTAAACTCCATATCCAAACCCGTCAGCTTTTTGACAACGACCGTGCCCTGTAAGGTCAGTGGAACGGGTTTACCCGGCTTGCTCTTGCCTGCTCTACTCGCACTGGTTCCTTTCTCTGGCAACAGTTCATCGAGATCGATGATATTTGAACGGTTATTGATCTGCACAACAGGTCTCTTGAAATTAGAGACAAAACCGCTTAGTGAGAAATCAGATCTTCCGATTCGGCCATGGCATTCACTGATTCTTGCCGCATTGTTCTGCATGGTTCCTTTGACCGTGAAATCACTGATGGGTCTACCCAATCCGATGCCATCGATCAGGCCTTCGCGAATATGGATATCTCCGAAATAGCTCAGATCGTTCATCGTTCCCTTCAATGCTATATTACCGGTGATTATACCCGATAATTTGACATCCTTCATTTCCGGGGTCAGCGATTGGAAGTCATCAAGATTCCCATTGAGTTGGGTCGAAATGTTGAAAAGCGGCGCAGGTTTATCAAGATTCGAAATGTTCCCCCCGATACTGAATTTTGTTTTGCCGATATTACCCTCTATCTTAATATCACGGATCGAGCTGCGTGTGAATGCGAATGCTCCATTGATCTGTTCCACTGCGCGGCTCATGCCCTTCGGCACAATAGTGACATCTTCGATCTGACAGCTGCCTTCGATCGCTGGTTCCTTTGTTGTTCCCGATATGGAGAATTCGCTCTTCAGTGCACCGTCCAATTTTTCAAAACGGTATTTTTCAGGTAGAAGTTCGGTTAGCCTGGACATTTTGTCAACTGCTATCTCACCGTGCAGATCTATGGATTCTCCTCGTTCGATCTGTCCAGAGATCGTCAGGGATGCTGGATCCATGCGCACTTTGATGCTCTTTACGTTCATGTCTTTTGATGAAGTGTCATATTCTACGGCATTTTCGATAATAATATCCCTTTCGGGCACTATTTCATTCTTGGGCAAATATGCGAGTTGATTGCCGGTGAGCGATATCCGGTTTTTCCTGAAACTTACTTTCTGGTTGATATCATGCAATCGGTACGTGGATTTTGTGACCGCATCATAATACATAAGCTCGCAGTTCTTGAGCCGCAATTTGTCCAGTGACAGAGCCCATCCGGGTCCTTTTGCCTCTTTAGGCATCAATGCGAGAACATTGAGCTCCTTACTTGTATTACGTTCAAGATTGAGCGTGAATTTATTGAAATCGATGCTGCCGATCACAATGCGTCTTTGGAGCAGAGGCAGCAATTTTAGATTGAGTGCGGTTTTTTCTATTTCAATCATCGGCTGAGCGTTATATCCCTTAACATTCGGGATCGATACATCCCTTATACTTATTGAGATTCCGAAGCCGACTGATAGGTTGACACTGCCTATTTCTACTGGACGTTGTAGAGATTGACTGGCGATCTGTTCTGATATCTGGCGCAGTTTTTCTGGCGTCAGAAATGACCTGATCGCGATATAACCTGCTAATGTGAGAACAACTATTATGGAGACAATGGCTATGATGATTTTGATGGTTTTACTCATTTTGCCCCCTTATTTTAACCCTGCAACAAATTTGAAATTGAAAGGACCACTATGCTAAAAGACCGAGGCCCAAAGCTATGACGGCAGGCGTGCCAGCAAATAGTCGTGTGAAAATATTCACGAAAGGTCCAATCCATCCCCATAGTATTGGAATACCTGTAATCCGGTCGAAAAATATCAATCCAATGAGTAGCACGAACCCGTAGCGTTCGAGCCAGTGCTCGATATGGACGTAACGTGGTGGCAGTAGGCTGAAAAGGACTTTTGACCCGTCAAGCGGCGGGATCGGTATTAGATTGAACGCGCAAAAGATCAGACTGTAGATAAGTCCGAGACCGAGCATGAGACCTATCGGCCTGAGAACGTTATTCTGTAACAACCCAGGGAACACGCGCAGCAAAATGCCCAGAGGAATTGCAAAGAGAAAATTCGACGTGGGGCCGGCGAGGGACGTATAAAGCATACCTTTCTTCATGTCTCGGAAATTATAGGGATTGACTGGTACTGGCTTAGCCCAGCCAAATCTAAGGAGCAGAAAAGCAATGAACCCAAAGAGGTCTATGTGCTTGATTGGGTTCAGTGTAAGGCGTCCTGCGAATTTTGCCGTCGCGTCGCCGAGGCGGTATGCTACGTAGCCGTGAAAATACTCGTGCACCGTGATTACTGTCAGAATTGCGGGTATTGAGATGACAAGACCTAGAAGTCTGTTCATTTCTTCTTGATGGTCTTGAGGTGGGCGATTGCTTCTTTGCGGTTCTTGAACTTCCTGTCCAACTGCAGAGCAAATAGCTTCTTTAGGACCTTAGCGTATTGTTTCTGAGGTTTTATGTTGTATTTTCGCAGATCCTTCCCGGTAATGAAGGGTTCTATTCTCATCAGCTTGCGGTAAGTCTTAATTTTTCCAGCCAGTTCCGGCTTGATTAGCATTATTGCCTCTGCTAATTCTTCAGTGACTGGGCAGAGTATTGCGTAGATGGCGCTTCTTTTACTCGCCCTGCTCAATTTTGTTATGACACCGCTAATACTCCGGAAATCATCAACAATTCTCTTGCTTTCTTTTGGCAACGGGATGCTGTTTCTCGGTAATTTTGACAGCAGGAAGTAGAAAGCATGTTTGCTTGAAGTAGGCATGAGTTTCAGTTCGCTCCGTTTTATTGGCAAAACTTCATGATTGCACAAATCATTGACCGTTGACGGGTATGATACTTCGGCGAATATCAAACCGAGTTCGTTAAATATCCGCTGTCCGCTCAGCTTCTGCACCATTCCGTCCTTTAATGCCTGTCGCATCTGGCGCTCGGTTTCATCTTCCAGTTTGAATCCGAAGCGGTTCTTGTACCTCAATGCCCGAAAGATGCGCGTTGGATCGTCTACGAAACTGTTCCGGTGAAGAATTCTTATCAGTTTCTTCTTAATGTCGCTCATGCCGTCGAAAGGATCGAATATTTCCCCAAAGTTTTCCCGCGAGATAGACATGGCTATGGCATTTATTGTGAAATCCCGGCGATTTAAATCCTCCACTATAGTCGATGGATATACATGGGGGAGATGCGCTGGCGAAGGATACTTCTCGGTTCGCGCGCTGGCCAGATCCACCCTGTAACTGTTAATGCTGATGGATGCAGTGCCAAATTCGTCGTGACTTGTCAGTTTTCCCTTGATTTTCGTATTTAACAGACGAGCGACCTTAATGCCATCGCCTTCGACCACTACGTCAATGTCAATTGATTCTCTGCCCAGTGTGGAGTCTCGTACGTAGCCACCGACCAGGTAAGCGTGATACTCGGATTTTACAAAGAAATCAATTACTTTTCTTAAAACCGATTTCTTTTTCGTTTTTGCCGAAGATCTTGATATTGCCAAAACGTTCCTCGTATTTCTTAATATTGTCGTCCAATGCGTTCCTCAGCAGTGTGACATTCTGGGGCGTCATGATAATACGCGTGAAAACCTTGGCTTTTTGGGCCCCAGGCAGCACGCGCAGAAAATCAAGGATGAATTCTGAAGGTGTATGATGGATCCCGACTCCGTTGGCATATATACCTTCAGACTGTTCAGGACTAATCTCAATGTTCAACGGCGGTTTTTGCTCTTGCATGCTAAATCTCCTTTTGGTATTATAACTGAATATTAGCCAAAGTCAACAATTCTGCACGCGTGTGCCCCAATAATATTAGCCAGTTTCTCGAGGTTTTTTGATAGAACTTTTGCACTGTGGTAATGAATTTTATTAGAAAGTGGTTTAGCTATGTGCAATATGACATTGAATTTCAAATGTTATGGCGTAGTCTTCTAATTGTATGTAACTTTGTACCTGTTATGCTCATGTCGCGTTACAGAACGGTTGTCGCTGCTTTCCAGGCCGTGCGCGTGTCATAGACATGAGGGTCATGAAAGAACATCGCCGCCGTTCTGATCAGGGGTTTTGACTCACGATAGTTATTCATCGGGTTGATTAGGATGCCACGAACCGCTCTGACAATTCCAGGAGCGCGCCTGCGGTAAGGGAAACGGAGGATTCTACCCGGTATATAGTCATTGGCGAAGATGTTATCCCATATCAGGACTGGTCGATTAACAGTTTCGGTGATCCTGGCTACATCCCTCTCGGTTATTGCCCAGGAGACAACATTCTTGCCGGTCCAAATCATGTCAATGTCCTTGTGAAGATTCACCGCGACGTGCTTCAAATATTCGGTCTTCTTGAATCCACGATACTGGGTAGGGCAGAAGAAGAGACTTGTTTTCTCCAATCTTTCCTTAAGATGCTTGAAAAGGGCATTGGTTGCATCCACCTGCTTCTTGGCAGTACGAGCATCAAGCGGCACTCTTATATCGTCAAAGAAGATACTGAAATGGCGGATGCCAACGTCTATCAGTGTGTCGATCTTCTCGATCACGTCACCGGTATCTGGCCTGTCACCCGGGCTCAATGCATATACGAAGTTGACATGTCTTTCCGTGCTGTGTTGATTGAGTCTTTCGAATTCCTTCAGTTTCCTGTCAGGGTACTTTTCCCGCCATTTTTTGCGGTGATAGATATCGGCCTTGGGTCCATATACATAGGTGTTGAGGTTAAGACTTCCGATAAATTCTATGAGGTCCAGTCTTTGTTCAAAGGTGTATTGCCTTCGGTAGAACCCTTCCACAACGCCGAAGATTTTACCGACCACGTTTCAATTCCCTTAGCAGGTCAATCCACTCGCCCGGGTTTTCGCCTAATTTACGGATCTCGGCATCTCGATCTATACCGTATTTTTCCTCCAATAGCTTCAATGAATCCTGGAGCGCCTCTTCGCTCGATTCACTGTCCCTGA
>Ga0224495_10000146_pt1 | contig 54828 bp, 55 predicted proteins | sample SF_Jul11_sed_USG_FD_168128 | JGI IMG/M metagenome (GOLD analysis project Ga0224495, IMG submission 168128) | Sediment microbial communities from San Francisco Bay, California, United States - SF_Jul11_sed_USGS_4_1 | ecosystem: Environmental > Aquatic > Marine > Sediment | place: USA: California...
CCTTTAATAGATGAATTAACTCCTGCTAAACTCCATCTAGCAACTGCTAATGTAGCAGCAGGATTGATTGCGGTTTCTGGACCAAAAATTATACCGTCTATTTCATTACTTTCACTAGACGTTAATAATCCACCACCGAAGTAACCTTTGAATCCCCAGAAGTATATTTCCGCAAGACTAAGCCCCTCAATAGTTTCGGCTTTAAGATAATTTTTGCTATTATAACTCATTAAATTATTATCCAACCCCCACTTGTTGCTACAATTGTTACTGCTTCATATGTAGTATTTAGCGTATATGTTGGTGCATCATCTATAGTTTCAGAAGCATTCGGGTCAATTGTTACGGTATAAGGCAAAGGCATCATATTTTTAATATGAAAAGTTAATCCTAAGTTAGACGCTACGGCAGGAAGATATACGGTATAATTTACAGGTGTAGTTAAATCAATTACATGAATATAAGCACTATCTACACCTAAACTTACGGAAACGCTAGGTGATGTATATACCGTACACCTATTAATAATGTTATACATACCAGCATTAGAAGAAGCTAATATGGTCCGCCCGCCAGAAGTTACTCCTAGAATGCCAACTGCACTTAAAAAAAGTCCAGTATTGGTACTATTATTAAAAGTATAGGAAGGGGCGGACCAGGTTCCATCCTGGATGTAGTAAGGTATTATTGAAGAAACTGCCACTGAGGATACACTAAACCTACCAGTACCACCAGTAGAAATAGCAATATTATCAGCGGCCGCCCAATATATTCCCGTATTATTATCACCAGTAAAAGTTATAGCGGGAGAAACAGCGGTTCCATTTTGGTTGTAAATCGGTAAGGTAGATGTAATATCAGAAGCCCCGATAGACAATCTTAAAGTGCCAGCAGTTGAAACGCCCAATTTATCCGCACTAATCCAATATAGACCAGTATTATTATCACCCGTAAAAGTTATAGCAGGTGCAGTAACGGTTCCATCCTGATTATAGAAAGGTAATGTAGATGTAATATCGGAAACACCAATAGACAATCTTAATAGACTGTTTGTGGATATACCGATTGTATTTGCTCCAATACGATATAATCCAGAAGTTGTTTCAGAAGTCCAGGAAAATCCAGGTGCGCCAGCCGTTCCATCAACAGCCCTGAAAATTTTATTAGTAAAGGTTTCTGTATTTGCCAATGTGGATAATGTTCCAGTTGTAGGAAGTGTGACATTGGTTATTGCCGTAGAGGTCAACGTCATTGAGAAAGCGCCAGACGTAACAAAATCATTTGCTAATGTTAGATTACCAGAAAGATTTATTATTCTATTTGCATCATTATGAGTTAAAGTTATGGTTCTATCTGCAATGTTAGTAAGAGAACCCATGACAAGGCTTGTTTCAAAGGTTCCATTTTTTATTGATAATCCGTTATTTAATATTCTAAGATATTTTCCAGCAGTATTAGTAAATGAAATCGTCTCAACATCATTTACTCTAAATGAATATATACTTCCAGTTATACCATTGAAAATATTTGTAGTAGTTCCATCATGATATATTGATAAATCATTTCCATTTCCAAAATAGATTCTGGATGAATCTGGTAAATATATTCCACCTTGAACGTATAAAGTATTTGCACCTTTTTTAGCCCCTGTTGAGCCTATTGAAACGGAACCATCTTCATAAATTCTTAGTCTTTGAATTAGATTGAGGTCAGGGTCAGTAGCACCAGAATCATTGGTATAGAAGATTAGGTCAGCATCAGCAGCACCCGTACCATTCTCTGAAGCGATTCTAGCGCCGATATATGTGGCCAGGGTAGTAAGATCATAGTTAATGAAATCTATCAATCCAAACGGCGTTCCAGAGGCGTCTCTTGCGCCTAACAATCCAAGGTTAGATTGTCTTAGGTCAGTAGCAGAATTCTTACCATCAAAGAATAAATTATATTCGCTATAGATTCCAGAAATAGGATTGGTATTACTTTCAAAAATAAAACTGGTTCTTTTATTTAAAGTAAATCTGTCATTAACTTCCTGCCATCCAAAACTAGCATCAGAAGCAACCCTTAATGTCTTATCACCATCGGCACTAGATGAAATATCCAATTCATTGCTTCTAAAAATAGTATGCTCAACACCATTTATGGACACCCCAATTTCATCGGTTACATAATAAAGTCCAGTATCAATATTATTTGTAAATGTTATAGCAGGTGCGGAAACACTTCCATCCTGATTATAGAAAGGCAAAGTGGATGTAATAGCGGTTGTGGAAATGTCAAATCTTAATGTACCACCAGTGCTTACTCCTATTCTATCAGCGGCAATCCAATAAAGACCAGTATTAGTATCACTAGAGAAACTATAAGCTGGTAATAAGGCAGAACCCTTTGATATAGCCAAACTTCCATTCAATCCAGAAATAATTACGTTTACCCCATCAGCATAGACTACATGATTACGGTTAGTATCCAATAAGGTATAAGAACTTCCAGCACCAGATAAAGTTACACCACTGGCTATTGTATTTGCAAATCTTAGAACACCTTGATTGTTTGTTCCAGATAGAGTGAATGTATATGTACTGGCCAAGTTTATTATTGTATCTGAATCAATATCAATGATTAGATTAATAGCTGATATGCTTATGTTTGCAGTAGCATTGTGTGTTCCACCTAATATTTTTATTCTATTTCCATCAACAACAGAAGCGGCAAAGGAATCAATGAAATGAGTAGCCTCACCAGAGTTATATTCAGCCAAGCTTCCAACAACAATATCATAATCTGATCTTGCTCTGAATATATTTAATTGAGTCTGATAATCCAATAAATTAGGAACACTCAATTCGCCAGTTAAGGCTATTTTGTTTATCCTTGTTCCATCTGTAAATGTTTTATCTTTTCTAATATATGGCATTGTTACCCTCTAAAATTAAACCGCTTCTGTCAATACACTACCACTAGACACATATAATCTTCTAGGAAGTGATGTTACTCTATCTACAAAAATATGTTCACCAGCAGAATTGTGTTCATAATTAAGACGTTCTGTATTATCTTTTGAAACATCTATATGAGTATAGGCTTCAACAAACTGAATAACATTACCTGTTGCCCAGGTCGTCTTAGGCGCTATTGTATCCTTAGAATAAGTGCTTCCAGGTAAAAGTAATTCAACATAATCTATACCTTCGACTTGAAGCAATCCATTACGATAAACATACATTGATTGAATTCCGTTTATCCCTTTTGGAATAAACATGGCCGAATCTGGTAGTTTAAGATTACCACTACCTTGTATGGTTATGTTAAATGAAAACCCTGGACTAGCTGTGCCATTAGATGCATTTGTGCAAGGACCAGTTGCAGAATTTGTTACAGTAACAACACTTGATAGTGATGTAGAAGCGAAATCGGCAAGAGCCTCTAATACCGCCGCTGTTGCAGTAGCAACTTGAGCCGCCGTGTCAGTGGAATTTATAGCCACCACGGCACCAGTCCAGGCAGGATTAGGATTTGGATTTACGCCAGCACCATCAACATTATACCATACATAATAATGTTTTATATCGTTTGCAGAATACAAATGGAACCATTTATTTGCTAAGGTTGAACCAGCCACGGTTGTTATTTGTGTTACTTCCGCCGTAGGAACAACATCACTTACCAAAGTCAATGTCTTATGCATTCTTGAAAAGGAGAAAGGGGGGTCTTGCCAGTTCCAGAATATTGCAAATGCATCTAGATTGGCCGCACCAAGCCAAGTCAATCTAATTGTAGCAGTAGAAATACCCGTCACTAGATTTATGTCCTGATCTTGGTTTTGGTTTACGCTGTTTATTGATACTTGAATATTTCCAGGATTATCAGATTCTAAATGAACATACAGTTTGTTGTAAGTAGCACCCAATGGCAAGGATGTTCTTTGGATATAATCACCACTACCACCAGAGTAGTTATTATCAGTGGAAGAATATACCAAACCAGATACTAGATAATTAGGGTCTGCACCAACTGGTTTCTTCATGGTATTGTAATAGGCAGAGGAATAGCTAAGGCTTGTAAATAAATTGTTTATGAGAATATCTTCTTGGGTTATATCACCAGTACCACCAGAACCACCACCAGAACCCCCAACGCCACTAGATAGAAGTAGCAAACCATTTCCCAAAGATAGTCCAATCCTAATAGAAGTTTCTCCATTGGTTATACTACCTGCTATTGAATCGTGTAAGTAAACATAGGTTCCAGCGGGATACGTTGCATTGGGCATGTTTGAACCCATATTGATAAATCCCTGTGTCATTACAACTCTATCTGTAACGCTTGCGATTCCAATAAATTTATGAGGGGAGTTTACTGTTCCTGAATCAACTGCGATTGCCTTTTTATATTTACTAGCGGTTCCATCAAAATAAACCACATTGAAATCTCTTACAGCAGTATCGAATTTGGAAAATTCATCTATTGTTTTACCTACATAGTTCAATGAATTTCTAAAAATATATTCTGCGTTAGAATCTCCAAAAGTTATAATTGAGTTTGGTACTATGTGATTTTTACTATCAAGTCCGTTTGATACTACTTTGAAATAGGCAATTGCTCTTTGAGAATTATTATCACCACCTAGAACGTTTACATAATTATTGAAAGAAATGTAGGCTAGAGTAACTATGTCTGTTCCATCAGCGGGCGCAATAGCATATATTATGTATTCACCTTCGGTTAAGGCAGGAGAAAAGGTAAAAGGATTAACAGACACAATGGTAAATCCTCTACCATTACCACCAATGTTAATCATTCCATCTGGTATGTTAATTTTGTGAACAGTACCTACAGAATAATCTGAAATATCAACTATTGGACCTTTTAGAGAAATGAACCCCGCTGCTTGAGACGCAATTGAAAAAATCTCTGTCATAGTAAAATAAAACTCCAAAATTAATGTTCATTTCTATTTATGAATATAAAAAAAGGCTTCAAACAAAATGTGTGAAGCCTTTTAGTCTAATGTTTTCATTTAATTTATTTCTTATTACTGTGTACTAAACCAATACCAGAACCTACTGTTGGGTCAACATCACTACTAAAGTAATTGAATGTAAAAGAAACACTAAACTCTTGAACCTGGTCAACAGTTTCATGTGATAATTCAACCGTGTCCAGGCTCTTTGGCCATGCATCATGAAGGTAATAAGTCATGATAGGGTCTTTACTACTGTTCCCTATTTGTTCCAATTTTATTATAGCCCTATATTCAGAGGCGGGTCTTCTTGTGTTTGTAATAGGGTCTGCTATGAGATTAACCCATTGTTCCATCAAGGTTCTAAGTTCAAGATTTATGTTGTTCCAAAAAATAACAGTATAGGGTTCATAAGTTATATCACCCGAACGCTTATCTTGATGGCCAAACCAGTTAAGGGTAGTGATTTCTCCTATTGTTCTACTAGGAATTGAGGCACTTTTAACATGATACTGCATATCCTCTGTAAATCCAGGTACTCCCGTAGGAACATTCTCAAACGAAAGTAAGAAACGGTTTGGTCTAATTATATCTTCAACATTACTTTTAAAATCATGTATTGTAATTCCAGGCATTTATTTCTCCCTTAAATTAAACTGTAAAATCACTAAATGAAGTGCCCATTTGAGTTATTGTCATTGTGCTTTTCAAGAATTCAGCGGTTCTTGTTGGCTTGACATAAATTCCTACAAGCATTGCATTAGCTTCAACAATATCTTGAGTATTGTTAGTCTCATTTACCACTATCATATAGTCTATTAAACCACGTCTTGCTTTTATTCTACTATATAGTGGATTCAACACACCAGACACCCTACTTCTACTGATTGCATCATTTATAGTGAAGACAAATGGCTTTAATGATTTATCTGTAATTTCAGCCAATTCAATTAGATTTTCTCTAACGTTGATTCTATCCAAGGCAGAAGCTTCCGCTGTGTGTGTCTTTTGACCATAAATAATAGCATTACCCTCACCAGGAATAGGTATGATTGGGTTAATAGCATTGTAATACAAAGAATCCCTACCAGTCTTATTTGGAATGAAAGCAAGCTTTATGGCATTTTTAATAACGCCTCTTGATGTTCCCGCAGTAGCTTCCCAAGGAGTTTTATTTACTGCAAACAACCCCGCAACGTCACCTGATATATTTACCCAACGGTTTACATCATTATACTTATCGTACTGATATTTCATGTTTCCATAAACAGCAACAAAGGTTGAAGATGCATTGAACAGCATTGAATTGAATTTTGCTTCCACTGTTCCAAAGGCTTCTACAAGATATTTAACAGCTTCGGCGCTTGTCTTTCCTACCAATGCGGAATTATCATATGGTGCAACTATTCCCAAGCAATCTTTTCTTGTACCTGCTATAGTAGCCCCTTTATTGTAATCCAACTCATGTGGAAGTATATATCTTACCTTTATTTCATCCTTGTTTTCAAATGAAAGATAGGCTTCAATAATATCAGCTTGAGTATATCCATTTGGATTATAGGCACCATTAGAAGTAGAATCCACTACTGGCCAATAGGCTTTTAATTCTGTTGTGGTTCCTATTCTTGGATAGATTGTTGTATATGTTGAATGGTGAATTATAGGTAAAGAGCCACCACCAGTATTAACTTCTTTGGTACTATTCTGGTTTACCTTTACATACACATATTTTGAATTACTAGCTAAAACAGATTCGGCAAAATTGATTCTGTTGAAAGTATCTCTACCAGTTTCTTTCCAGGAAAGAACCCATTTTTCCAATACAGTGAATGAACCATCATCTTCTTTTTTGAATACTATCATAGCAAATTCACCTAAAGAAAATTTAGGCATGAATTCAAAGAAAGAAGAAAATTTAGATTGCATATCTGTTGAGACACTTTCATTCCAAGCAGCCTCATTTGAGCAAACACCGATTCCTATTTCAGCATCTACTGATGTAACATATTTTCTGTAGACAGCCAATCTTGAATCTGTAATATTTCCTCTTAATGATGTTGTAGAGACAGTAAAATTATCCAAGGTTTGATTTGGAGTAGCATTTACTGAAGTAACGGCAATTCCTGAAACGGAACCATTTATTAATTCACTTGCGGCAAAAGCACCAGTTACATCTGATAATGTAAGGGTATTACTTGATATATTAGCAATCTTTCCACTTGCACCAGACGTTTGACCAGTTATAGTTTCCCCTAGAACAACCAAAGCACCACCACCAGTTATTAGGTTTATCTTTCCAGTCAAATCCCAACCAGTCAAGGCAGTAGCATTCAATAAGTTGATTGTTGTTCCATCACCACCTATTTTCAAGGTTTCAATACCATTTACAATCAATATACCAGAATCAGCACCGCTAGAAGGCAATCCTTTTTGAGAAACCTGATTGCCTCTCAATTTGGTTCTTAATTTCATTGTATATTGATCTGTTGCAGCATGAGTATATTCAACAATAGTTTTAGATATTGAAGCGATATTCATGTTTGTAATAGTTGTTTCTGCAACATCACTATTATACAAAGTGCCTTGTTCAACTGCCTGATAGGTAGACAAAGTAGTTTTTGTTGAATTTGCTAGAGTTACGTTGTTTGAAGTTGGTGTTCCTGTAGCAGAACTTGTGCCACCCGTGACAATGTTAATAGAACTAAATGTTCCAGATACTTTTATTAGTCCAAGGTAAGTATTGGTTCCTGAAGTTCTTTTAGAGAAAATTATAGCAGTTGCGTTTGTTACTGCTTGAGAAACAGTTTCGCCAATAACAAAGGTTCCTGTCAAGGATGCTGTAACAAATTCCAATTCTCTTACAACCTGCCCGCCAGTTAGAACTAAACCAGTATTCTTTGTAGCCTTGGCTTGGTCAATAGGTCTTACGTTGTAAACATCGGAAACATATTGTAAAGCATTCCAAGCCTGATACCAGTCATGGTAGTTATATTTTGTAGGCTTGTTGAAATAGGATTGTAATATACTTTCGCCTTCTGTCTTAGTCACTTGAAAAGCGGGACCGTTGTCGGCTCTCAAAATATTAGCAATTGATTTACCTGCGATTTGGGCAGGTTTCTGTGAAACGTTTCTTTCAAACAGTTCATGACCTGGACTTAGGCTAAACTCTGTCATAATTATTCTCCAAATAAAACTTATGTTTTTTAACTATGTTTATTTTATTTATGTTTTCTTACTAAAAAATAGAACTTGATGATTCGTCTTCTATGGAAGAATAAAATTCTGGAACATCATCATCTTCAATATCACTCAAACTTGTATTATTTATTATTCCCCTAACATTATTTCTCATTTCTTCAGGTGTTTTGTCTTTCATCTTTGCAATTTTCTTGAGTGCTTCCATTATTCCTAGCCCCTTTTCTGTTTTGTCTAAAATAGTTTCATTTAATTCTGCAATCTTTTCTCCAAATAATGGCCTATCTTGAAGAAACAATAATGAATGTATCAAAGCCGCTACAGCATCATCCTTATAACCTTGTTCTGCCTCATAACTGTTTTTCTTTTTAGTGTAAGTTGATAATTGCGTAATTGTAGTGGCATCACATATAACCAAACCATATCTTTCAATAAGCATCTTTAACAACAAAGCGCCTTTCTTTTTATTCTTCTTTGTTGTCCTGAATCCAAACACATTAGGCTTTTGAGAATACACATTTTCATACTCAAATGTATAGTTAAGTGTATCAGCCATTTCCTGCCCAACCGAATCATTAGTTTCAATGAAAATATAGGCATTATTATAATATCTACCTATACTGTTAAGCAATTCTGGTATTTCCATGTAGTGAACACCAGTTCCTATAACAACAGTTGCAATCTGTTTGTAAGGAATATCAGTTATATCAATAACCTGTATGGCAACAGAGTCACCAGCGGATTCTGTAGTTATTTTAGCAGGGTCAACCCCTACAATATAATCATGCCCAATAATCCTATCATGGTAAATACTTATGTGACCTTCATAGTAATCGTTTATCTTTGTTATGTCTTTATACAAGGTCACATAACTTTCAGGCAGAGGGTCTAATACTGTCATATCTTCCATGTATTCACCATCAACCAATGAGTTTGAGGATGAAAGAAATTTACAGTTAAATTCTTGTTGAAATTTTCTTCGGCCAAGGTTTCCTATTGTCTGTTTCTCAAATACACCATCAATTATGTGATAGTTGCCATATCTAAATTCAACTTCTTTAAAGCTATGTTTTTTTCCTTGGTGAACAATTAACATTGATTTGTAATCAGTTTCCGTGAAACCTGCGTGTAATTCTTTCATGGAATAGGCTTTTATTTCATTGTTATATTCAACATCAATAACATCATCATCATTCATGGAAACAAATTTATCATCTATGACATTTGCATAACCAGGGACTTCTTTCCAAAGTATTTCACAAGGAACAAATTCATTTTTCTTATCCAGTGCTTGCTTCCACATTTTGTAAAAATAATTCATACCTAATGGAGTTGAAACCATTATTACTCTAGAAGATTTTGACGATGAAATAGTAGGGTAAACAGATTCCCAAAAAGGGTCCCAAATAGTATCGGACAAGTGAGCCGCTTCGTCAATAATTAAAAGATTTATCGTCTCACCACGAATAGAGTCTGAGGCCGTTGTTCCTGCGAAAACCTTGCATCCATTTTCTAGTTGAATTTCTGTCTTATTCCAGGTTATAGCGCCTTGTTGTAACCAGAACGGAAGATTGGTATAAGCCAATTTTATTCTATGTAAGATTTCTTTAGCCTGTTTTTCTTTGTTGGCCAGAATGACAACATTCTTATATTCATTGAAAAGAACATAATGCAATACATAAAGCGCAAATGAAGTTGAATTGTGTGAAAGAATATCATTGGTATAATATAGGGAATCGTCAACATCCAATAGGTCAAACATATGTTCTTTATTATCATTTCTCTTGACCTTGATTAAGGTTTCAATACCATCCTTTGTTTTGATTCTTGTTTTATTTTCAATACAGTCTTTTGTGAATATCTCATTGTCGTTTTCATCAATGAGAATATGATTATCAGCACAAAATAGTTTCTTTCCTTTATCTGTTTCGATTTCCCAAACATCAAATTTTACAGTTTTGCCTATACCCTCAAATGGTTTCCATCCCTGATTTGTCCAGACTTTATAATCAGAAACCTTTACTTCATGTATGAATTTATCATCTTCTGAGTAAGCCCAATTGATTAGTTTTCGTTTTAACTCTGTAAAAATTCCAAACATTCTCTTATTGTTTTATCCTTATCATTGTTATAATCTTTTTCTTGAATGTGTAATATTTCACATTTCAATTCATCTATTATTTGTTGTTCCCTCAACATATCTCTTTCTTGATTTCCTCTTTTTTCTCCATGCCAGTAATCACCATCAAACTCAATTACCTTATTTGTTTTTTCATCGTAGAAATCAAGGAATCTTAATGAATATGATGATTGAATATGAACAACATATTCATTGTTCCAACCAGATTTATCTTCTGTTTCATCTTTTAATGTGGCAAAATGAATACCTGTTTTATCTTCCAATGAGTTATAAACAGACCAAAATAATTCTTGTGAAATCTTAGAGAATGGTTGCCTTCCTTCTATTTTTTTTCTATTGATTTCCAATTTTTCTTCTGGTGTTTTGGCATCCAATGTTTTCTGCCATTTTTCTTGTCTTTTTAACCATATCTCTTTTCCTTTTTTCTCTCCATACTTATCAATACAAAGTTCAAGAGAAAAACGTCTTTGTAATTCACCTATTTTCTGCTTTGCCTTATCTATTGAGTATCCTTGTTTTAACCAATGTTTAAGAGTCAATTTATTGTTTCCATTGTTCCTGTTGGAATCACCTATCTTCTTATAGATGCTTTGTAATTGTTTATTCAATTCATCATCAGTCAAATTTTCATAACCCTTGAAGTTTTTACTGAATGGTGACAGATTTCCGCCATGATTAAATCCAGGATTGTTTTCTCCTTTTATTTTTTCTGAGGCATAGTTTAAGTATGATTCAGAAAACGCTCTCACACTATACTTTTCTTCATATTCTTGAACTGTGATATTATGTTTGTATAGTAGGTGTTGCGTTAATGACCGCGCCTTAATTCCACATATCTTACATTCGACTATGCCTACTTCATGTTTGTATTTTTGGTCAGCCTGTTTCCGTTGTCTTGTGGTTTCTAGACACTGTGTTGAACAGTATTTTGCTTTCATGTCTCTGACTGAAATATCCTTGTGACAATTAAGACATTCTCTTTTTATTGTTTTTGGGTCAACCCATTTTTCATGTTTTATTAGGTAATCTATCTTGTTTAGATTATGTTCTTTTTTAGTGTGGTGATAGAAGTTATATTTGTTTATGGTTTGATTACATTCCTTACAAACTTTTTCAGATTCCATATTATAAGTCTCCTTAGATTGTTCATACTCTTATTTATAATATAGAATGGTTTTTTAGTATGCTTCTGGTCAATTTGGTAAACCCTGTTTAATAAATCATAGAAATCACCAATTTTTATATCCATAATTTCTCCTTCATAAGTCTTTATTTTAATTACAGAATCACCCAAACAGCACTTTCCACACTGTCTACTTGCTACGTTAATAGTAAAACGATTGTTTAAAAAATTGTTTAATAGTCTTTCTTGATATCGTCTTAGATTAATGGTGATAAGTCCCTTATCAGCATGGACTATTTTATAATACCGTTTTGCAAAGTAGTATATGTCTTGTTGGCATTTATACAATTCCTGAATATGAACATCGGAGAAAGGTAGAATGGCATTCTTACCCTTTAGTTTTGTGTTGCCTAGATAGTGAAATTTCTGACCATAAACATCTCTTGTAAAATCGGGAATATCTAGAGGATTTTCTGGTATTACAGTTATAGCATTCGTTTCTATTACTTCCATTTGTTCTCTGATAGTGTTTTTGGAAAGAATCCAGATTCGGGCAATTCGACAATTATCTCGTAATATCCATTTGCAAAAGCAACCACCCCAATTATCTTTTCCATAGGAACAATATAGGCAGCCAACTTTTTTTCTTCATCTGAATATCTTTTAGCCCATTTTTTATCCGCAAAAAGAACAGTCAAAGAACCCTTTGGAACCTTAATATTATCGGATTGTGCCCGATGTAGAATAACTTTGTTCCCATATTCTTTTTTCATGAAGTGTAGGGTCTTGGAGTATTCTTTTTTAACATCATCTAAGGTGAAGTCATTCTTATTTATCTTCCTATCTAATGCTCTAGGAATCCCAACAATAAGCCCCCTAACATCAGAATTTATGGCAGAACTTATGCTATTAGGCAAGGATTTGGTTTCCTGACTAGCAATTTTCAATAATTCATCGTTTATGACAAACGTCTTTATGTTCTCATTAAGAAATTGTTTGAATGTCTTAATATTACTTATCATATGAATATCCCCACTTCTCACCTAATGCATAGAACATATCTGCAAATGTGCGCCATTTATTTTTCCTCATTATTCTAATAATTTCATCCATGTAGTCTCTTAGTTTGCCTTCACTTTTCTTGTTGTTATGAAACAGCGTTTCTATTCCAGAACTTTTGACCGCCCGATTTATAAAATAGTCCATATGTTCTTTATCTGAACTACTTTTAATTTCATTAAAATTTCTGAGACTTCCAGCATTATAAAGATATGATGATTCTTTTGAGGTCAATTCTTCAGTGTTTTTCTTTTTCAACAATGAAAGTATGCTTTGAAAAGCATCAGAATCATAAGATGAATTATAGTCGCGTCCACTATTTGCTTTTGTTTTTGTATAGGTTTTAAGGAAATTTATTACATCGTCTAATTCTGTTTTGGCTTTAGATTTATTTTGCAAAATCCAGTCATGGTTGTCACTGTATATCCAATATGGAATACCACTCTTTTTTAGTTCAATAAATGTGCTTAACAATTCTGTTCTATTCTTTGCGAACTTCTCAAATTCTTTCATTCTTTCGATGTTGAAAAGAATGTGTATTTCTTCAATATACTTATTGAATTGTTCAATAGTAGGTTTAGGTGAATAAATTCTATCTTCTGCTTCATCATCCTTTTGTCTGAATGCGATAGTTGTATTTCTACCCCAATAATCTACAGACTTTGCAGAATAACGTTGATTCAGTTTTTCACCGTTTAATTTCATCACAGCCGAAGCCATATCTTCACCAAAATGATAGCCGCCGTATTTCAGTCTGGTAGTAGATAGGTAGTAATAATTTTTCTTTTTACCCCTAAACCTTTCTTCTGAACTCTGACCTATATCAGTAGTGAGTTTAATGGAATTCGTTTTTAGAATTTTACCTAGAGAAATGAGTGAGGTCGCATGGTAAACCATACTAGAAGCCATTTCATTTAGATATTGTTTAAAGGTCAGTATCATAAATTTATATTTCCTTTAATAGTTCTTTTTTAAATTCTTCTACTTTTAATTGTATGTAACCATAGAATCGTTTGAGAAATTTTTTCTGAACATCTCCATTCCATGATCTAAATATAGGACTTTCTTTTACAAATATAGTGAAAAAATTATAGGTTTTATTTTCATCGGCCTTGCCTAACCAATCTTTTCCAGCCTTCATTATAAAAGCTAATTTGGCTTCTGGTTTTAATTTATTTAGTATATTATCTATTTTAAATATAATCTGTTGAGCATAAGCATTATACTCTTTATCTGAAGATATGTAATCGGTTATATCACCAGATTTTGCTAGTTCTAGTGTTCCAGATTTAAAAAAGTCTTCTTTCCATCTTTTAGAGTCTAGGAAATGAATGAATTCATGTAGGAATGTTTCTTTATTTTTTTCAAATAGTTTTTTCATTTCTTTCATATTTTCTATACTCACCACATAATTCTCTGGTAAGCAGTATAGTCTTATTACTCTACCATTTTTCAATGGTTCTATTAAACCTTTTATGGTTATATTCTCATTTGATACAACTTTTTGTAAAGTAACGGCAATATTATCATCCTTAAACATAGCCAATCCCCTTTTAACATTATTGAAAGGTATAGCTATACCAACGGCTTTTCCGTCACTCTTGACAAGAGTAGAGACTTCCAGGAGACTTTTTTTACTGTTAAATAGACCATTCAATCTATCAAAGACCTTTAAAGCAATATCTCTAGCTACTTTATCTGATTGAGCATCTTCAACCAAGAATTGTTTAAAGGTCAGTATCATATTACAATTGCCAATCGGATTTTAATTTTGCGGATTTTCTCGCAAAGGCTCTGGCATAGGCATCCCTATAAACTTCTTTTACAGACGTATCCCAGGGCCTTGAAATTTCCATAAGGTTGTCAAAAATATCATCTACAAGCATATTTACCAATCTTTTAACTGATTGGTTTTCATCGGGATTACCTTCATCATCATATACCTTCATAATAACATCTCCTGTTTTTAAGGCATATGTTTTTAAGGCATTAAACAAAGTTTGCTTTGTTGCGCTGGAAATAGAACCCCTTACGTTTGTAATAGGTGTGCTACGGGGTTGTATTGTTTTTTCAATTAATAATTTATAGTCCATATTTTTATCCCCTTGCTTTTTTTAATAGGTCCGCTGTTGTTCCTTGAATAATATTCACTGTATTAGCCTTACCAATGTTCATTCCAGGTTGATCTGGTAGATTGTTTCTTTCTCTCTCTACCTTGACAACTCTTTCATACATAACCATTGTCGTTTCAATAGTCTTAGTAATGTTTGCCATTAAATTAGATATTCCTTCTATTCGTGACCCTGACATAACATCAGCATCACCAGTAGAAAGACTATTGAATAAATCCCTGCCCCGTCTAACAAGATTCTGTAAGTTTCTTCTAGCCAATACAAAATCCTTCTTCAAATCAATCAAGTCAAATAATTCAATCTTACCAGAATCTTTGTTCATCACCTGTAAATCTTTTTCGGATATTTCCTCTACTTCATAATCATCTGTAGTCAACACAATATCCTTAGTTTCATTATCTACTCTAGTAACTTTTTCTTCTATAATATTGAATTCTTCACTCAATCTATTGAAAGTTTTATCATCCATTTATTTATAAATCCAATTCAGTTTTCCATTGTTCTATCTTCATTTATGAAGTTAGTTAAAAAGGACTAACATTTTTCATGGTTTTTCTTCTTTGTTCCCATGTTTTACCTTTGGCTTGTTTCATCCATTCTTTTGCGGCTTTTTCTGTAGAGAAAGGTTCAAAATTAATTGACGACCATGCTGTGTCCCCAGGTTTACCATATTTAGTTCCAGAAGTATCTTGAAATTCTTCAACATCCCAAACATCTCCAAATTCACGCATATAATTTTTCTTCACTCTTAGATCACCAAATTTTGGTTCGCTTTCTTGTAATACTTTATTGATTATTTCTTTGTAATTCATATTATACCTTTGTTATTATTTTTGATTTTGGGAAATAGACTAATGTAATATCGTTATATTTCATATAATAAGATTTACCCAAATCTTCATCTTCTTTTCCCCAATCCTTCTTTAACACCTTACTTCCTTTGAGATTTTCACCTACTAATTTTTCAAATTCTTCTGGTGTTAATTTTTTGTTTAATATCCATCCGCCCCTAACTTTGTTTTCCTTTCCTATACTGTTTAAAAAATTATTAACTTTCTCAAAAGGAAATAATTTTTCGTTTAACACTTGTTCAAGTAATTCTTTGTAATTCATATTATACCTTTTTATTATAGTGTTTGTTTATACACCTAACCATTTTTTTATTTTATTAATATCCCAACCCATGAAAATATCATTAACATCTTTGCTTTTTACTATACGAACAATTTTATCATCTTGCTCTGATAAAGTAGCTATTTTTTCGTTATTCTTAAAAATATAATAACCGTCTATTGAAGATTTTTTATCCCAATATTTTACGGTTATTCCTTTTATTTTTCCTATTTGGTTTGCTATTTCTTCTGCTCTTTCGGATGCTGAAATTTCTTTTTCTTCCAATAACTTCTCAAATAGTTCTTTTATTTTCACCTTAGACCTCTAATACGGGGTTTGTTGTTTTAAAATTCTTTTTCCTTATAGTGGTTTTTCCTATCAATTCCAATAAACCAGTTTTAAAGTTGATATGTAAGGCGAACGGAACATTTATATCCGTATGTAAATCCTTCAATACCGCCTCTGAATCAGGATTCATTTTGACTATCTTACTACCATATTTAGAATATTCTTTACGAAATAATTGTTCTAATTCTGATATTGTTATTTGTTTAATGTTGCGTTCATCATTAACTCTATCTAAAAAATGCTTAGTGAATTCTATATCTATGGATAAGGAAGAAAATAATTTATCCAGAACATCCTCTAGTTTATCCAATTCCTGTTTAGTAACCTTATGCTCCTTTAGGATAAAATCTTTAAATGTAATCATACTTATTTCATCATTTCAATTTTGAAATCATGCCCATTAAATGTTACTACAGCAGTCTTATTATTTTCAGAATCAATAATTCTGGCATTCAAGTTTCTAATGAATCCTACTAAATCAGGGTCAAGCTTACCCTCAAGTAATTTTCCTTTTCTCATATCTCTATAAACTGCCACTAAGTCATTCATGGATTATCCCTTATTTAATAAATTGTTCTCTACTTCCAATACTATCTATTTGATAATGAAGGTCAAGTTCTAATAAGTTTGCATCACCAGTGAAAGTATCCCCGACAGCACTAGAATTTCTAAATATTCTCCCGATTAACATTGAAGAAATAGACAATCCAGTTCCTATAATAGTTGGAAAAGAAGTGACATAATGTTTCTTGGCCGTCCCATCCAAAACTTGAGTTGCAGTAGTAATGGTTGTGTTTGGAAACACCCCATTAATATTTACTATTGAGTATTCCAGCCCCCATATAACACTGTTTATCTCTGTTGTGCTAGGGAACCAATGGACATGAGGCTCTAAATTTGAACCTACTTTATAATCATGAGGAAGCTGTGTAGCAAAGTATAATTGTTGTTCATTTGTTGGATTTATTTGTTTTTCAAAGGCATATAACCATATTCCAACAGAAGCCGACCCATTATCCAGAATCTTTTTAAAGACTGGTGCTTTTCCGTCTGTAGCAAATGACGTTACAGGAATCCTTATATCATCCCAATACGTTGAGTTTCCTTGAAACGAAATCTCACCAGTTAAAGGGTCAATAGCAAGATAATTAGTTGCGCCACCCATTTTTGAGAAAAGTGTTTTCCAGGATATTTGTTTTGTAGCACCATCCACATCAACTATGACTAGTTTTATATCACCATTTGATTGTGTGGCTGAAGGCAAGGCACTTATTCTAACATCAGGCATTTAAATTCCCCTTATTGAATTTGTTCAAGTAAAATTCTTTTATTATCTTCAGTATTTATATATAAGCCACCTTCTGACATAATACCAAAGAATTGATCGTAAATAATACTAGTAGTAGGTTCATTTATTCTATTGGTTATATCCGTCACTGGTGTTAGATTGTCTGGTCTTAATTCATAGGAAAGAAACTTATTATAGTCTTCTGAACCAGTTTTACCAATAAAATAATCTGTAGTTATTTCTTTAACAAAACCAAGAGGCTGGTATTTGACATAATAGTAATTAAGTTTAGCCTGTATCGTAATAATAGATATGAATACTCTATCATCATCAAATCCAAATTCTTCATTTGTATCTGGTGTAACAGAAGATATACTGAATTTTATTGATTCTGGTTCAAAGCCATCTATCACATTTAGATTCAATGCCAGCGTAGGATTGAAATAAGGTAATATTTGCTCAATAATCTGAAAATTATCGTCTATTGTTTTTGACATAATGGAAAGTTCTATATCCAGATTCCAGGGAACACCAGTTGGAATGTTCCCTACTGTTTTAGTGGAAGCATCATAATTACCTGATATTTTTTGTGTCTTATTCATAGCACGTTCAGTAGAAAAAGACATTCCAACAATATTAATAGCCATTCTAGGTAAGATATTGTTAATATAAACTTTATTTGTTTCAGGTGAGTTTGGATTTATAAAAGTAGCCTGTTTTACGATGTTCCAGAAAGATTCTTGTGTGGCATAATTAATGGGAACATTTATGTATTTGTTAGGAACCCCAACATTGTCATATTTTTCAACAAATATTCTCGAAGTGAGCCAATCCATAAGAGAAGTGACTACTTTTCTAGTAATATGTTTGTGTCCAAAATAACTTGTAGGAATTGAGGTTCTAACCATTATATTTTTCCAATCTTTGCTAGTCTCTTATCTCTTTCTATTTTATACTTTTCTAATTCTTTAGTAATAACTGAATTCATAGCTTCTACACCCTTAGCGGCTCTCATTCTTTTAACAATATCTATCCACATATTCATTGTTTCTTCTGTTTCCTCTACACTGACAACATAACCCATTTTTACTCTGGAACCAGCTTTGTAGATTCCATTTACCATCCAGGCAGAATAATCTTTACCCATAGACATTCTATAGATGTATAATTTTAATTTTTTACCGTCTTCTTCTCCCAAATCAATCCAGGAACCTTCCCTATCAAAAGTAACATCACCCAATTTTCTAAGGAAACCACTTTCAAAATCACGTCTTTTAAATTTTCTTTCTTTCTTACCCTCAAACACTTTTTTCAACACCTTTGAGGGGAATATATTTTCAGGGTCAGAAACTTCCGTTGTGCTTCCTTTCCAATCCCAGGTTCTTTGTTTCATTTTTTGCTTTCTATTGTCATGGTAAAGATAATTATCAATAGTTATTTTCCACTGTAAACCAGAGTCACCACCACCCAACATTTTATTCATCTGATTTCCTTCTGCGCTAAAATAAATCTGGTAGTAGAAAATAGTTTCCCTATTTGTAGTAGCCCATTCATGTATTTGTTGGACATAGGCACCAGTCCAATAACTATCCGCAATCTTTTCCTTAACTGTATGCTTTAGTAACCCTGGAAAAAACTTAGAGAAATGCTTTGAAAATCTCTCAACTGAAAAATCTTTGTTCAAGGCATTTTTTATAACTGCCAATTCCATCTTAGCCTTGGCTAGTTTCATATCATCATCCCGTTTTCTTTCATCTGGTGATAGGATGTGTTTAGTACCAATTTTCTTCAATAGGCTGTAAGCAGCATTGACCTTTTGCATCATATCAGTAGAACCACCCAAGTCTGGATGGTGTTTCTTAGAAGCCATTTTCCAGGCAGTAGTCAAGTCTATTGTAGAGTCTTTTATATCTAAGATTTTAACAGCTTCATCGTAGGTCATGGCTGTTTCTTTTAGGAACTGTTTAAAAGTTTTCATTTATTCCTCTGAATATGTGTCTTCATGATTAAATTCCCAAACAATAACACCACCTTTTTGTGTTTTTGTCCAGCCCGATTTTTTAGTTCTTTCGAAAGTATTCAATTGCTTGGCCACGTCTTGATCTGTAAAAGGAACAGGATTTGGTTCATAGTAGGTTTCCAGTTCTTTCACTATCTCTGAAAAACTCATAGGTCTATCGGCATACATTACTATATCTCTTAATACCTGTGACAATAAGAAATGATAGCCGCCACCTATCTTAAATTTTGGTTTGATTTTTTTGACTGTATTTTTTTCTTCCAATAGTGATTGGAAAAGTAATTCTATTTTTCCCATGATTATACCTTATTTACCCAAGTTATTCTTTTTTCTAGCAATTGAAGGTGATTACTATAAACGGTTTCCTTAAATCCACTAGGTTTTGTTACTTCTATCTCTACCTTAATATCCCCTTCCAGGGGTAGGGTTTCATTGGCCAGGATATGAATAATAAAGCTTCCTGTTACTGCGTTACTCACTTCTATTTGCGTAGAGTCCCCACCAGTAACGGCATTATTAGCTTTCTTAATTGAATTAACAGGAGTCTGGTTGTCCCAAATCTCTGCACGGATTTGATAGCCTGTTATATCCAATCCAAGGTCAATGTTAATATCCATTGAATCGGATTTAAATCTTTTTAATAATTGTGTCATTGAATATCTAAGCTTAAAGGTTTTATTGTATTTATTATATTGATATTAGGTTTCTCTACTATTCCACTATTTGTTTCTATTCTTATTTTATCTTTATTGACAAGTGTAGGAATAGAAGCACCTTCTATTTTATCTAAGTGCTGAAAACCAATAGGAGAAAAAAGAATAGCATTTCCTATGGTTTGTTGTTCAGAAATACCATTAATTATTCTTATTCTATTGAATGACAAATTATTAGCATCTGAACCAAATTGAGCCAATCCTAAAAATCCTTTTGTAAGCGATATATTGGTTTCGGAATTGGATTCTGTTACGGCTATTCCTGACATACCTTTTCTTATTGAAACGTCAGCGGTTAATGAGGCCGATGTAGTAGCATAAGAATTAAAGGCTTTAATGTTTCCAATGGATGCATTATTGGAAGCTAGGGTTGTCACACTTCCATAAAAATTTCTAATCCTAGAGAATATATTTTCAGAAGATGATATGGAAGAAATAATACCACTTATATTTGTTGCAGCTTTTCTTACAATAAAATCGGATGTGGTAGAAGCTATAGCAGATAGTTGACCTGCTATGATTCTTTTCAATGATAAAACAGAAACGCTAGAAGTAATGGCTAATACTTGACTTCCGAATAATCTTTTTATTTCCAGAACAGAAACACTAGAAGATACAGCGTTGAGTTGTCCTATTAAATTTTTTATCTTTGATAGAACTGAAACGCTAGAAGATACTGCGTTAAACTGACCTGCTATGATTCTTTTTAGTGATAGAACTGAAACACTAGAAGTCGTAGCAGAAGCAAGTCCAATTAATAGAGTTTTTCCATTCTCTACGGTTAAGTCTGAAGCACTAGAAGCCGTAGCAGATAGTTGACCTGATAAATATCCTATTCTTGTTAAGACAGCAGTATTTGAAGTTGTAGCAGATAATTGACCTAATATACTTCTCTTACCCGTTAGAACAGAAGCACTAGAAGATGTAGCAGTAGTAACCCCTACTATTGGTCTTTTTCTTGAAAGTGAAGCCGAATTGCTTGAAGTAGCAGTTAAGGTTCCTGTAATTGATTTTCTGATTTCAAGACTTGCCGAATTGCTTGAAACAGCATCAGCAGTACCAGTGAATGATACTAGACCAGGAATTACTTCGGTTGAAGAAAATGGGGCAGAACCGAATGGAATGGAACCAAAACTCATGTCCCCTCTTATGTATCAGATTCTATGTATATTCTATTTAATGCAATTGCAACAGCGGAAGCAGCGTTTGTTCTACATTCAACATGGGGATACAAAAACGCGGTATTTACAGGAATATTTGTTGAATTTGCAACGTTATCACTTAAAACCGTGCCGTCATTGATTCTTACAATACGGCTTGTAATTGATGTTCCGTTTGGTGGACAAAAAAACATAACATCAAAAATATCATTTGCAGCAACCGCAATTCCAGTAGCAACACGGTTTGTTGTAGCACCATCACGATAGGCAATAAACCAGTTTGTATCTGCTTGGTCCTTTACTAATGCCACGGTATTATTTTGTGCGCTTGGTTCACCAGCCAATAATGCGTTTGATGCGGAAAGACCACACCATATTTGCATAGAGGCTTGTAATGTAACAACGCCAAATCTTGCAAAAAAGAAAAATCCGCCTTGACCAGCGGCGTTTCCAGTCCAACATATAGTTGCCGCGCTTCTTACACCAGAAGCGTTTCCCGCAGTTGCCGTTGTTGTATATACTGCACGTTTCATTTGATTCATTAATGAACCAGTCGCAAGTGCTGGATGTGATTGTGTTACCGCAACAGTCCAGGATGTTGAAAAGTTAATTGCAGCGGTAGTACCAGTTCCAGGCAACCACATTGTAACACTATTTCCAAATAAAGCGGGTTGCAAACTTGTATCCAATCCAGAAGGTCCAATCATTTCTGGAAACATTCTTCCAGAACGATTTCTTGCATACATTTTAAGTCTGTTTGCAGTAGGCGCGGTTGGAACTAAACTGTGATGATATTGTAATAAGGAAGTATCGTGTCTTGCATTTGGTGAACAAAAAACATTCTTAGAACCCGCCCCCCAATTTACAGCCGCCCCAGCATTAGATGAAGTTATTATTTCATCCCGTGAAAGTGTATTTGGCGTACCAGATGTTACTGTACCTATTCCAACTTCCCAAGAATTTCCATCCTCAACAACATAAGTGCAAGTATTTGTTGTACCTACACCAGCAACAAATGTGTGAAAACCAGTAACGGCACCATTCAATGAATAGGTTCCTGTTCCAGTCGTTGTGGTTGTTTCTTTTATTCTATCAGCATTATTTAACGCCATTTATTATCCAATTACGTTAATGTAATGTCAAGAGAACCAATAGCAAATTCAGCAGTATCACCGTTTAGAATTGGTTTAGCAACAGATAAGGCTCCGAATGCCAACATGTTTCCTACTGTAGCAGCATCATAAAGAACGAAATAGGTTAGGTTGGCACCAGCAACCCAATCAGCCGTAGCAGTAGGAAATGTAATCGCAGTAGCATTATCCTTAACTGATGGATTAGCACTTGTAGCAGCATTCCATGTAGCAGCGGATGTTGATACTCTAGCATATGAACCACCAGAAGGTTCTGTCACACCTGTTCCTGCGTCAGAAGGCGTAGTAGAACTAAGCGCAACATACACGTTTGTTGGTGGAGTGTATGCAACATCATTAAATATATGGTCAAGAAGCTTTGCAGCCAAAAAGTTAGAAAAACTCATTTTTTATTCTCCTTAGAATTATTTAAGATAAGCTGGACCAATATAGGTCACGCTCTTAAATGGATTTTGATCGTAAATATTTCCTCTGGCGTGTTTAGCTGGAACCTTCCAACTAGCAGCCTTGAGAATATCACCATTGGATTTGTCAATAAATCCCCATACTCTAGTTGATGGACCAGTAGTAGCAATTATCTTGACATATTTTTTCATATCACCCGTTGTTATTGCTGTCTTTTGCCAATCATTAGTATAGTCCTTTTCTTCTTTGTGTATCAAGGCTTCAATACCTTTTATGAAAGAATTCAAGGCTTTCTGAAAATCAGCATCTATATTTTCTAGCAATAGTTTTTTATAGTTCATGCTTCCTCAATTATTTAAGATTATCATATTCGCCGTTTTTGATTCTTTCTTCTACATCAACAGCCAACTCTTTTGATACAGCGTCCCTAACTTTTCCAGGAAATAATTCCTTGGCATATTCTACGTTTTTATACATCTCTTTGGCGTATTCCTTGGCACCATTATCAACAAGATTTCTCATTCCCTTAATAGCAGCCTGTTTATCAAAACTACCATTTTCAATTTTCTTCTTATAGTTTTTCACGATAGGAATATATTGTTGTTTGTATAGATTTGAATTATTATCAATATACAGTCTCAATTCATTTTCAGGGTCGTCCAACTTTTCAACACCCTCTGAAAGCAATCCTAATAATATGTTTCTGAAATTACTCATTCTGTTCTCCATTATCTATGAGTCTATATTTTAACAGTGGTTTTCCATTAATAAGAATATCACCCTTTTCGTTCTTATCTATTGTTTTGACCACTATTCGTTTATTTTTAAAACGCCCGCCTAAAATAGTATCTCCTATATTTATAGGAATATCTATATTTTCTTTTAATTCATTCCTAGAACCTTTTGCCACCATTTCAACCTTGTTTGATTGAATTGCCTTATCCGTGACTGCTACAACATCATTTAGTGTTAATTTGGCTTTCCAACCATCAGCATCATCGTATTTTATTTTGACCAAAACATTATTATTTCCAGGTTCAGCATATTGTAAATTTGGAGTTGCTGAAGCGTGAATTCTTTCTTTATGAATAAACTTTCCAGAATTCACTCCGTTTTCATATTCTTTCATTGACATTACACGATAAAGGTAATCTGGCTTTTTTCCATTAGCCAAACGTGGTACTATTCTATCACCAATCATAGGACCTTCAATCAGTCTCAATTTTTCTTCTGCTAAGAATTCCTTGAATGTTTTAATCATATAGTTAATTGACGTTCTTATACTTTGTTATTTTTATGAATTCGTCTACCTCTGTTTTACTAGCCTTTTTTCCATTGATATAAAGACTATTATCATAGGCAGTTTTAACTACATATAGATTTCGCTTACCTAGAACTTTTTTGAGTTTATCTATTTTACTTATTGACGCCGCATTAGAACTACCTTCCGCTGGAATAAAGACAATATGATTTAGACTATCTGTTATATCTAACCTGAATCTATTTTTTTTATCAACATTTACTTTTAGATTTTTCTCTATATTATCATGTAAAACACCAGCACTATTCCAAAAATATAAATCATTATTTTTGTCTTGAAATCCGCCTATCATATCATCCTTATCACTACCTATAAACGTAACTAATTCATGAAAATTTTTAGGATTCTTTAATATATCTATACCAAGTGTTCTTCCAGAAAAACTTGTAATTGAAGTCTTGAAAGTTTCTTCTGCTAAGAATTCCTTGAAGGTCATTATTCTGGATTCTTTCAAATCTTCTTTATTCAACGTAGCATAAGCCTTGTAGACTTCTTTGTTTTGCTTAACATAGTAAATCTTGTTTTTTACACCATTGGCCGCAAACATATCTCTTAAACCGTCTACCATATCAGACACGGCCTTAACATGATATACCCTGTTCATATAGGAATTTCCTAAAAGAACAAGCATATCTTCTTTCTGTTTTATAGCATAAGCAGCCGCCGCTATTATAGCAACATTGGCATCACCTGGACTTCTTTTATAATTAAAAATAGCCTTATCTGTATTCTCGACAACACCTATCTTGTCAAGCAATTCTACTTCTCCAATAAGTCTCTGTTTCCCTACTCTTACGGGTTTGCTAGTTATTTTCATTAAACCTTCATTTTATTTAGAGTGTCTTTAGCACAATCACTTCTATCTTTTACATCCACATCAAGTGAAAGTTGACTAACACCATCATATTTAATCTTACCTTTTTTATGAAGTGATTCAGCCGCCTTTTGTAGAACACCAAAATCAACTCGCCCAAATTCCTTTTGTAGCTGTCTATCTGAAGCAATAGAAGAAAGAGACAACACCTTTCCCTTGTTCCGTTCAAGTGCAGATATGATTATATTCTGTCCCTGACCTTCTACAAGAATTTTTTGGAATATATGATTAGGGTCTATTTTGTCATTGTAGTTCATGGGTTCCTTATCTAGCACCAGGGGCATATTTATTGAATAATTCTGTTGCTCTTTTAGAGTCAATCTTACTCAACTTGTCCTTAATGCTTCTGATTTCCTTAGAGGCAGCTAAACCACTTGTATAATATCTATTATCATCAGACATTTCATAATACCAATCATGGTTTTTAAGTAATTTTTCATATTTATCCCATTCAACTTCATTGGTTTCATTTATTATCTTTTCCGCTAGTAAACTTAAATCCTTGTCCTTTGGTATATTATTCATAATTCTCCCTTAATATTATTCCATTCCAAGCCCATCTTTTTCAGTAGTATTTATAACGGGTTTGACAAAATTCGTGTCATTGGCAGTTTGTTTAGGTATGTTGCTAATCGTTTCATCCTTATCAGAAATAGTTTCCAATGAAAGAAAATCTGTGTCAGTAACTTTATCGGAAATATCAGCATGGTCAAAGTTGTAAAGAACGCTTGCTATTTTATAACGATATTGATTCACAGTATGCACCTTACGGACTTCAAATAGCTTTTTGATTTTCTTGTAGTAAACCAAATCCTGTTCTTTTGGATAGACTTTGAATTGATTGAAGTAACGAATTGAGGCATGAAAAGTAGCCTCACCCAAGTTAGGATTGAAACCAAACTTGGAATACATACCAGAATCTTCCGCGCCAAAATCATCTTCAAATTGATCTATGATAAGCCTAATAGGGGTTCCCTTTTCCAGAGTCTTATTCAAATATTCTCCAAAAATAGGTTCCTCTTGAGCCAATGTAACAGGAATCCATATACATTCAGCACCATATAGATATGTTCCTTCGTCATTCAATTCATTAATTGTATTTCTCTCGTTTTCAAATCCAATTTCATCATTGAAAAAGAAGGGTCTGTTTGTATCAACCATGTTTATGTTCCATGTTATTTTATTTCTTTTCCATATTTATCATAAAACACCTGATATTTTTTATCATCGCTAAAGTTTAATCCAAATTTGTCTCGGAATAGTTCTGAATCATATATGATTGGGTCAACACTATAATCTAATTTTTCTGATAGACCTAGCATAACCATCAAAAGAGAAAGTAAGAAGCCGCCGCCTACAACAGAAACCATAGCACTAACGGTAGAGTCTGGATTGGGTCTATTTTCAAGACCTGGATTTTTCATCGCTCTCCTGAAAATATTAACACCATCTGCTTGAGGCTCTACCACAAGACGTTTCATCTTTGTAGTTTCCAAAGCCTTTAGTGTGTCTACCCAAGCCTTAAAGGCTTCTATGTTTGATTTGATTATCTTCATTTCTCTCAGTCTATCTTCTAGATAGGCAACCATTTTTAATTGAGAATTTTGTGAAGCGGTTTCAAATCCTTTTTTGGTTGAATTTAATACATTTTCTATATTTAGAAATATTTCTGCCAATGAACTTGAAACATCTTGTAGACGATAGGTTTTCCAGTTTGGTTCTGGCGCTTTATTGGTTTTAGTAGATAATTCTTTGTCGAATACCCAATTAATTGTTTTATCTGGCCCTTCAAAGATATTATCATCAATAATGTAATCCTTCTTTTCTCTACTTGTATTTTTTCTCCATTTAGGGTCTACATATCCACTTATACCATCATTAACGGCCTGAAAAATTCCTACGGAAATAGTTTCTTCAGCATCACCTGTTCTATATTTACCCAATACCATTGCATCTTTTTTGTAACTGGAATTTTTCTTCCACCATTTAGCCACACTACTGTCAACTGTTTTTGGTTTTTCTTCTTCTTCTTTTAAAAGACTATTATTTTTATCAAAGTATTCTAGCAATTCTTTTGTTTGTTGAGTAGGAATAATAGCATATAAAAATCTAGCAAACTGAACCATCGTTTTCATAGCAGTTCTCATACCTGCAAATTTTTTATCCTCTAACAATTTTTCATCAGTAGATAAGAATATTGTAAAACCACCGCCATATAAATTTGTTTTGGTATTAGGTCTGTTACTATCTAGTTTATCATCAAAAGATTTATCAAACAATTCAAATGCCTTTTGAACGGATAGGATAGGGAAAGAAGAATTTTTATCAACGGGTCTATTTGTTAATTCCTGTAATGATATTGTACCACTATTCATTTCATGGGAAGGATAGATTATTAATATATAAACCCCCGAATTTTTAATAGAATTCATGAATGATATAATCTGGTCAACCAAAAAGCTGATTGCAGTCACAATAGGATTAAGATCATTCACTAAGAAATATTTTATTACATTTAGAACATCTGAAATAATTTCTGTAGTAGCAATCAGCTTTGATGTTCCAGTATTAAAGCTGTCTAGTAATTGTTCTATATCAGCGGGCAGACCTACTTTTTGATTAGTAACATTAACCCATTTAAAGGATTCCTTAGAATCCTTGCCTTTAGGTGCAGGAACTATACTTTCGCCTATTTTTGCATAGGCTTTGACTTTTCCGTAAAGATTTACTGTTGCCATTTATCTTCTTTGCTTAGTCTTTGTTGTTTTTCTATATTCAATAGCAGTTCATTCTTTCTTGTTTCCATTTCATGAATAACTAGATCAAATGCCTTTGATATGTTGTCAATTAATTTAGTAATATCATTTGACTCTGCGTTTTTATCCCACTTGATATTTGTTTCCATTAATCATTTACCTGTTTTTCATAAAAACGATATTTAACTCTATCGCCTTCAAGGGTTGAATATACATCAAAAAGGGAATAATAGTCTCTTATTACATTAGTGACATATTTTATAGAACGGTCCACCATAGAATTAACCGCACTAAAAATTCTATTAGAATAGCTATTAGGAATAGTAGGATTTCCTATTCTTGTATTTATTGAGGCTATTTGATTGTTAATAGCAGTCTTAAAAGTATCCAAATTTGTTTTGGCTGTAGTATGTTCTGATGTTGTATAGGTTACTGAATTTAAAGAATCGCCACTACGTCTTTTAAAAGTTCCCGATGTTGTTATACCCCAATTTGCAGCCCAAGTAGTATGATAGGTTTTCAGGGTTTTCATAGTTTTTGTGGCTGTTTCATAATCATCAAAGGCTGTCCAGAATGTTGTATCGGTTGAAACATTATTTGGGTCCTTATAACCAGCAGGAGAACCAGCAACCAAGGCTTGTAGGGTGGTCAGTTTATCCATTTGGGCATCTATGAAAGTAACATCGGCTATGATATTTACAGATAAATCTGAACCATAGTTACTAAAAACGGACCCAACAGTTCTAACAGTTCCAGCAGAAGAATAGGTTACAACGGAAATAAGTCCGTTTGCCGTATTCAATTCATATCTTGTTCCATCACCAACACCATCTATACTATCACTTGGAACCGTGGATGCACTTGCCGTAGAATAAGTTGTAACATTTGACACCTTGGGAGTCATGGAATCTGTATAGGCAAAAGCTGTGCTATTTTCAGCATCGGTAGGAGTAGGATTGCTTACCAATGGATTTACATTGTATTTCCACTTTTCATCACTATGGACACTCCATTTATATTCTAAAGGGTCCCCTTCGGTATGAATCCAGTGACCATAGAAAATATCATCCTTTCCATAGGCAGGATTTTGTTGTGTCTCATGTTTCCCATCTGTAGCAGGGAAAAATGGATTTTTTTCTATAAATGGATATGAAGTATCAACCTTTTTACCCATAGATATATTCGTGGTATTTGCCGCCTTTAGAACATCATCCAGACTTTCATTATCTGGATTCAGCCAACCAAAATAATTTTTCATATCGGTGTTGGTTAATAGAGTAGATTCTTTAGTATCACAAATGACTTCAAATTTTAGGGACGTTCCACTGGCACTTAGGTTTGTTGTAGTGGTAATGTTACTCCCTGTATGACTAGCTATTACATAATCTTCATAGGGCTTGGAATTGTAATTGTATATTCTCAAGGTTTTTCCAAGATAGGCATTATTGGCAAACCCCGAAGCACCAAAGGCTGTAGAACTAAAACCAGTTGTGCTTATTGTAGCAACACCATCATTTCTAATATAGATAGGCAACCAATTAGGATTCATTTCTAATCCTTCACAAACCACTATCAGCTTGCCATAAATGCTATGGTCAGAATATTTTTTTAATGGATAGGATTTTAATAAATCTGGCGCTTTTGAAATAACAGAACTCAACCCATTAACTTTCAATAGTGTATTTGTACCACCATAGATACTGGTTGTCAGGGATGTTATGTTTAGATATTCATATTTTGTCAGCCAATTTGTTAATCCGTTCAATTGACTATAGACGATTCTGACCAGACTTTCTTTATCTGGAACAGCACTTCCGCCACCTGATTTTGTTAGGGTCAGGCTGGTTAGTTGTGTAGATATGTTTGTAGTGGCATTTATGCTTCCCGATACAACCCCCGTTCCTTCTCCAAACAACGTATCATAGGAACCTGAAATAACCCCAAGAGAATTAGACTTTATGGATGCTCTTAGATATGTCCAGACAACTGTTCCATCTGCAACGGTTCCACTGATTGGCCATACAGGTGGAACAGTCCCACTCATACCAGCGGTAGAACATTTATAAACTCGAATTTCACCATCTGTAGAAATTCCTACTACTCTATCATTGAGTGAATATGTTTGTTTAGCTGTCCAATCCTGATCTAACAAGATTCTAAATGTATTAGCAATTACATCAATGTTGCTATATGTAAATGTTGCAGTTCCAACAATATCTGTAAGAGTAATATCTGTATCATTATAAGTGTGTATTGTTTCTATTACATTGGCTATGTCTTCTTTAATATAGTCAACCCTAATTACATTTTTATCACTTGTCTTTATATCATTAAATCTTATTTTCAATTGTTTTGTTATTTTATCAAAGAAAGAAACCTTACTATCATGTTTTAGACTAAGTATTTCTCCTTTATTTGACATACCAGCATACTTGACGTTATTGACAAATATCTCAACTGTTTCTAGAACAGGAGTAAAGGTTAATTGTCTTTCCCAAATATACGTTTCATTATTGAAGGCTGTTACTGTATCCGAAGATTTGTTTTCACTTGCTACATAGTCATACTGAATTTTTATCAGAGTATCATTTCCAGTAGGAATGGTAGTAAATGTTAAGGATATGGTTTTTTTGTCAAAATCTAGATATGATTTTTCTGTGTTTATGGATATGCCTTGATTATTGTCTATATTCTTAATTTTTTCATCATCAAAGATATAGCCCACCAGAACAGTTCCACAAAATATTTTTAGGGATGGAATGGCCGCGCCTTTTTTTACTGGTTTATTTAATAGTTTATATTCAACTAGATTTGTTTTTGTTTTTATTGAACCTAGTGTTTCTGAAATATAATCTAATCTGGCGGGTTCACTGAAGGCAGTTAAATCATCATCAATGCTTACCATCTGTCCAGAAGTTTTATTTTTAACCAAAAAGAAATTTGATATATCAGCGGAACCGCCCAATTGGTCTAAAGGAATGTCATTCCCATTATCATCCAGAACATAATACCCAAACTGTGAAGTAGAGGGTAGACTGAACGTAATGTTTTGACCAAATTGGCCAGGGGCAGTTCCGCTTCTTCTAAAAGTGTATTTTAATTCTTGACCATCAGAAGCACCTTGTAGGATTGCTCTTTGTCTTGCAAGTTGAGAAGCAATATAAGGAACATCATCAACAGATAATGCAGTTGCCTGACTATCTCTTGTAGAAGTAGCCAAACGTAAATTATCTATCAAAGTTTTTCTTGCCATTATAACATCAGAAGGTGCTTTGATTAGGTTTCCTAATAATTTTGCCTTTTCTTCAGCAGCAGTAGTCATTTTATTCCTTTTTAATCTTTATTTATGTGATGCTGGCCGAAGGCACGGGCGGGAAGGTTGTAGGAACACCAGTACCAAAAACAATAGCAGCCTTTGTATAGTTGTCTATTGCCGTTGCAAATTTATTAGCAAAAATTTTACTGGAAGGTGGATTGCTTGAAAATATATCATTCAGGGCTACTTGCAATCCTGCCTGATCTGCAAATATTACATTACCTGTTCCAAAAGTTGGACCTGAAATAGCTATTGTCATAAACCCGCTAGTTATTTGAGTTGCTATTTGTGAGGCGGCCACGGAAGGTCCAGGTTGAAAGCTAGACCATACACCATTTAATCCACTTGATATTAAACTTTGGGCAGGGGCAGCCGTAATTATCCCATCCGTACCCGCTGTTCCCATATTCCAATAATTGACTAGTGCTTTAGCAACCCCATTGGCAACCAAAGCAGGTGGACTATTTTTAGAGTAAACATCATCCAATTCTGTTTGTAGTAATGACTTATCTAAAGGCATTTATTCTCCGAATATTTTTACGCTTTTTAATTGAAGCAATCCAGCAGATTCCAAGGCAACACCAGAGTTTCCATTTGGCGTAGGGTGTGTATGATTTTTTAACCAATCAACAGTTGCATTTGCTTTTAGAAATGGTTCTGTTCCAGCACCCATTTTTATTTGCGTTCCTTTTATTTCTGTGATTCCTGCTACATTTGATTCTATTCCACCTATTGCATTTTTGAATTTTATCGCACCTATAGCAGAAATACCTAACTCTCCTATCGCATTCTTTATTGAAATTTCACCTGTAACATTTACTTTGACGCTGGCCAGGGGAGTAGATAATTCTATATTACCGATAATTGTATTTAGGTTTATGTTTCCCAATGTTGTTTTTATTGTATAATTTCCCGCACTAACATTAGTTGTTCTAGAGTCCATTCCAGGTATTCCTATTATGGTTTCTTCAATTTTTTTACCAGAAGAAATGGATAGTGTTCCAATACCAGTTGATAGTATCAAGTTATTTGTGGCCTGAATACTAATACCAGTTGCACTTATTTCTCTGGCATCTGATCTTTCATTGAATACTCCGTAATTCATTGTAACTGTGCCGCTTGTTTTAAAAATTATTTCTGGTGAACTAAATATCATTCTCTTACCAGAAACAAAGCCTATTTCATCGGTTGTTTTATACATTACATTTTTGGCTTCTAGCAAATCAGTTCCATTGATATAGCTACTCCTATCAGCCTTTATTTTTTGAAAGAAGCTTTTGCCTGTTTCCAGGACAAAATTACTCAAGGTCTGATAGCGCATATCATTATGAACTGTTAGAGAATCATATCCCTGGATTTCAACAAATCGCCCTGTAAAATTATCAGTCACTTCATTTGTCTTAACATCAAATCCCTTTATAATCAAATGTTGTGATTGATAAATTACCTCTTTCTTTGTTCCTTCTGTAAAAGTAACTTCATCGCCCTTGACTTTGGTAATCCAATTACCTGTATTGTCTATTGTGAAATAGGAATGCGAAGGATGTTTTAAGTGTATTCTGTTATTACCGTCTGTTCTATCAAAAAGGAAAACGAATCCATCCTTTTCATAGGGAATATATATTTTATCGTAGAATCCCTTGTAACCAGTAGGAAAAGGTTCATCCAATCTTTCTTTAATGCTTTCTGTTGTTACTATGTAATTTCCAAAAGTCTTATCTCTTGTTATGACAGGTATTTTTTTCTCTAGACTATCTCTAAGCAAACGTTTTATTATTTGATAGTCTTCTGTTTCGGTAATGTTTATGTTTTCATTAAATAATGCAGTAAATGTAAGATTTTCAGGAATAGTTTCTCTGATATATGTAGTTTCATCTACAATACCATCACCATCAAAATCTTCACTATAAGCCTTAACATTTTCTTCATTAATATTAGAAGCCTCTACAATTTCTGTATTTTTATAAGCCTCATATTTTATTAATTGTAAGAAACGTGACACATTACTTTCACCGTCTTTCTTCAGGCTTCCATTATTATTGCTATTATCAACAATTGAAGTAGAAACTGTATTTTCGGCCATATTTAATCCATTTGTCCTGTTATTTCTATTGATTTTCTTCTAGCAGCTTCTTCCATACTCTGACGTTCTATTTGCTTTAGTTTTGTTATTTCATCAGGTGTTAGAACCCTGTATTCATCAAGATTTTCTGTAGTGGTGTAAAAATCTTTATTAGTATAGGCTTTGACTTGTTCTATCTTATCCAAAGTTACACCCATTTTGATAAGATATATTTTTTGATTTTTGTCACTTACTCTTTCATCATCTACATTGTACTGATATGATGAACGCACGAACCCTAGCCACAAGCAATTCATAGGGTCTGATTTGTCAGGAAATAGAACATAAACCCAATCTCCTTTTTCTGGAAGATCACCGCTTGAATTTCTGGTAGGGGCACAATGTTTGGCCCATATCGCATTCCCTATTTCATCTGTGTCCATATTATGAACACCCAATACTCTGACTAAAACTCTTTCTTGCGCCTTTGGGTCACGATTTTCTACAACCAGGGCTTCTTTAATTCCTGCCAAAACCATTTCTGGAAATAAGTCTTTTTGTCCTATCATTAATAATCCTGTACTGTGCCAGTTGTAGCCTCATAGGCGTCTAATTCTTCGGCTTGTTCTATTTGTGACTGTCTCAATACCGAACTGCCTATATCATATTTATCACCATCATAAGCACCTCCATATGTCATTTCTTTATTGGATGAAATTAGATTAAAGTTTGTTATTCCTTTCGTGTCAATATTGATAATTTCTCTTTCATTGTAACCATATGAAACCAAAGACAATACATTAACATATTCAGTTCCTTGTATGAAATGTCTTATCTTTGTTATTAGGTAATTTCCCGTGTATTGCTTATCTTCTGTTTCTGTTGTTTCACTGGCATCAATACTAGGATAGACAACCTTTATGTTTTTACCCACTCTTTTAAACGTTCCTTCACCATTTACTTTTAGTCTCAACTTTAGCATTTGATTCTTAAACGTTGACATTCTAGTTTCACTGTATCCATCTATCAGGCTGGCAGTATCCCCTTTATTCAGTTCTGTCCTGTTTTCAAACAAACCAGAATAATAGGTAGGTCTATATTGTAGTCCCAAAAGGTGTGAAGAAAATGGAAGCTTTTTTTCAGGTAGGGAAGTTTCTATAGAATCTATTCTCTTTTCCTTTGATATAATTCTAGTATTATCATAATCAAAGCCAACGTGTTTATTTCTTATTACACCCATAGATGAATCTCTAATCAAATCGGCATTGTCTTCTATGGCTATTTTACCCAGGATTTTTCTAGCCGAAAATTCACTAGGAGTATTCATACTCAAGTCAAATGGAACAGTTCCTATATTTGAATCATTGACAATAGAATAATATTCCTTCTTTAGTAGTCTTGCTATTGGCCAGAATTGAACCAATCCAGTTTGAAGGTCTGTCCATAAGTGATAGTTTCCATTACCATTTTCATCCTGTGAAATCTTCAATAGATAATATATTGTCTCAATAGGAGTCCAGTAGGGAGACACAAATCTTTCAAGCTTTTGTTTTGTAGGAATAAATTCAGAGTTTCCTATATCATTAGACTCTACATTACCACCACATTCTTTAACAAGGTCTTTTATTATTTGATCTATTCTGGCGTTTGTCCAGTATCTTGATCTACGTCTTATATTAGCCTCAATAACCCAATCTGTTTCAAATTCAAAGGCTAATAGATTATGAAGGTTGTTAAACTTGTTTTCCTTTTTGATGTTAGTCAAACGGAATGTGTATTCAATAGGAATTTCCCAATAATCTTCTCCCCCAGGCTGAAATCTAGTAAAGGAAATTTCTAGTTTATCTCCTAATGATATTTCTCCAAAATTTTCTAGAAAATTCCAGTCCTGATACACCAATGTTCCAGAAGGTCCAAGTTGTTCCAAGTCTTCATATATATCTAATTGTGAGACATAAGTTATATCAAGGTCAATACCGTTTATTTTAAGTGTATTGATTTTAATGGATGTTTTTGTATTAATAAGTGTCATACTTAATCCACTGAATTTGTTCTAAACTGGAATATTATATCATTTAATTGTGAAGCATCCAATACATCTATTTCTCTTTTCTTATCATTGTCTTCACTCAATAAACGATGATAAAAATCCTTTGAATATTTGTTTTCTTTTTGATAGTATTCATTCACAAGATATATTATTTGTTCCTCTGTTTTTGGCCATTGTTTTAGGGGGTCTTTTATGTTATTGAATAAACAAACTATCCACCAATAATCTATAGTTCCATAGAATCTATTAGAAACATCTTCAGGCATCTCATTTGATTTTACATAGTATCTTGAGAATGATGTTCCACGGGATTTAAAATCCTCAACCAATTTCTTTTGAGAAAATAGATTTTTTAGCTTTATGTTGATTGGCTGATAATGTGAAAAATCCAATGAAATATTATCGGATTTATTAGCCTCAATATATGGCAATAATGAAATAGTAGTATCTTTTAATTGGTCAACAAAGGAGAAATGCTTATATTTCATTATAATCCTTATCTATCTTTTCCATAATATTTATCTCCTGAAGAACCACCATCATTTCCAATATTTGTCGTTTCATTAGTGAGACTTTTTCTAATACCAGGAAATATACTTTTAAACTGCAAACCCAAACTAGCAGATACAGGAATACCATCACTGAAGTATTCAAAAACATCTGTTCCGTCACTATAAGAAACTTCAAATCCTACAAGCGCCATTGTTTTGTAGCTTACAAATTGTCCTGTTCTAACGGTTCTATTGTTTTTAACAAAATCTATCTGGAACAAAGGTGGATACTTGTAGAACTGTAATGTCATTCCAACGTTTGATATAATTTCTGGCATGGTTGCTTCCCTGAATTTTTCAATAAGAGCAACCATTGTTTCACCCTCTGTCTTATTCTTGGGGAAAAATGTAAAGGTTAAAGGAAGGCTTAGATTACTAGCACCTTTAAAAATCAAGGCATCGTTTGGCGCGAATCTCATTCCAGCAGCAGCATATCCAGATTCTAGAGCATCAATACCACCAAGGCTTGCGGTTATATGTGATACAGTAGGTGCTATTTTATCCATTATAACATGACCCATCATGTTAGAGGCAATATCTTTAACAGCACTCGCACCCGCCTTGAACATCTCTATACCCGTGTCCTGATTGAAAATATTCTGCAAGGCCCCTGGCTTTGTTCCAAAGGCTATTTTCTCACTTGACCAGTTTGGACTGATATTTTCTCTATAGGAAGGAATGTAAAGAGACGCCATCCAAAGCGCGGATTCTCTAGTCAACACAAATCCATCTTCATTACCGCCACCCATTTTTTCTTCAAGTGTTGGTGGAGAATAATTATGTGCATAGATTTCAAGATGCATACGATTAGCATCATCATCTATCGTCTCTGGATATCTGTATCTATCTACCATCTATTAAACCCCTTCAATAATTAGTCTTCTTTGGGCCGCTGTATTTTTACTGCTAGTAGGAACTATTACATCTGGTTGATTTACAATGGAATCTCTACTAGATGATTCTGAACCTCTTTGCTTGACTTCGGTATAGTTATTATTTATAATGATATTGCTTTGACCCTTTAGATAGGAAGCAATAGAAGAATCCGATTGATCTTTTCCTTTGTCTACCGTATCCTTTGTGCTATTTACTGTATTTGAATAATTTGGTTTTGGTGTTGTAGTTTTTTTCGTTTCAGTTTTACTATCAAATCCTAGCATTGATTTAGCACCAGAGACTAAAGAACCAGCAGCCTTAAATCCACCGCCGATACTATCCTCTCCGACATTAGAAATAAGAAAGTCTGCTATTTCTGTTTTATATTTGTCAGCCAACCATTCACCACCTATACCACCTGCAACAGAGGCAAAAAATCCGCCAGCAGGACCTAGTAAAGAACCCAACACACCAGCTAAACCACCACCAATCAAACCGCCAAATTGAGGAATGGCATCTATTAATTGTTCTCTTGTATTTTTTCCTTCGGATGTTCCTGCAATTCCAACAGCAGTAGCAGAATTTATTAAAGTTCCTAGTGGTGATGCTTTAAGCATCCTTACTAAACCGCCGCCAGCCATTTTCAGGGCTTTCCCTATAATATTTTTGTTTATGATAGTATCAAAATGTTTTAGAATAGCATCCTTACCCATATTAGCAACATCCATAGCCTTTGAAGAACCAGCCTTAACATTTTCTGCCAATGAACTTCCAAAATCAAATAATTTACCGCCAACATTCTTTAAGGTTTTTACTGCGCCCCCTGCTTTGTCTTCTATGAAATCCCCTATATTCTTAAAAGGATTCAATTTAGAAATCCATTCAATTCCCTCTCCTATGAAATTAGTAAATTGTTTGAAGTATGGAGTAATAAATTCTAACATACTTGTTCCCAATTTCTTTCCTAATCTTCCGATAGGTGCTAAAATTTTAGATACAAAATCATCATAAACACCACCTAAGTATTTTGAAAAAGAACCAAATTTATTTGAAAGCATTACAAAGAAATCATCAAACTTAGTGGTTATTGTTGGGAGTAACCATTTACCTAGATTCAATAAGGCAGGTATTTGAGAAGTAACAAATTCACTATTCATCATAGCCGCTATTGCTGTCAATAAACCAGCCAAAGGAAGTCCACTAAACCAATCTATACCTACATCATTATTATTTTTTCCTGGAATGGGAGCAGGTTCGGTAGGCTTGTCTTCATTCGTAGGTTTTATTAGGGAATCCTTAAAGACATTGAAATCTTCCTTAATAGAATTCACCTTTGTTGAAAAAGTATCTATTGCTATTCTGACCATTCCCACGTCTATTATGAGTCCAGTTAGTTTTTTACTTAACTCAACCTGTGCTATTCTGACCATTCCAACATCTGTTATGAGTCCAGTTAGTTTTTTATTTAACTCAACATAAACAAGATTACCAGAAGCAATAGCATTGTTCTGAATAGACTTGTATTCTTCATTGTTCTTTGTGGAAGTAGTAACGTCCAATAAAGAACCAATTGAATTATTAGTCTTTATGTCGTTTCTAATGAATGATATATTCTGTTCTAATGCCATTGTTTATACCTTTAATTATCTTTGGATATTACCCTTTAACGCCTTTTCATGCCCTTCGTTTTCTTTCTTTATATCATTCACTAATAAATTGTAAAAAAGGTCTAACTCAAAAGGATATAATTTATTGAGTTCTCCCATACTATAACCACCATGTCTAACCATGAAATGAATTTTCATGTAATGATTAGGGAGTGTAATATCCTCAATTAAAAAACCAGGAATCTAAACATATCTGAAGGAACAAGGTTAGATTCTTTGCCGCAACCATTACATTTACCTTTTTTATTAAGCTTGAATTGACTTATTCTTTCACCCAATTCTGTTTCCAACAAATCTCTTTCTTTTGGCTCTAGTCTAAACAATATTTTTTCAACATATGTCTTATCTAGATTGTCTTCCTTTTTATCGCCAAACTCTACACCCTTTATGCTATTAATCATGAACTCCCATTTGAACTTTTGTAATTCGGCAGTTTCTTCATCACCTTTAATATATTTGTTTTCCAACACACGCTGAATTTCAAATGAGACTTCTTTTGGATATAGCTTTAAGTTGTCTCTAATCACTATAGGAGTTTGGTCAAGCGGTTTAGTTACAACATCTTTATCCAGAATAATTGTTTCGGTTAATAGTTCTCTACCTATACCCTCTATGCCCATTTTTTCCGCCTGTTTCTTGGGCAGCTTCATCCAGGTAGGACATTCCTGATTTGTGCAACGGTATGACATTTCTATTTTATTACCCTTTGCCTTCAGACGCATTTCATAAAGCAAATATAATAGGTCATTCTTTGATAGGTCCTTTAATTTTTCTTTGGCGTCTACACTAGTTCCCATCAATTTTATAACTTCATTTGTCACCAGTTCATCGTTTTCTTTATTAATACCATCTATGGCGTATAGAAAGTTTTTTTCACTCTCTACGTTCCATCCCTTATATTGGATAGATTGCCCACTCAGTAATTTAATCTTACTAAACGCCGTGTCATTATTAGATAATAATTCTAGAATCTCACTCATGTTTTCTCCTTTATTCAATTCTATGGAATCTCGCTTTAAATCCTATGGTTACGGTCCCAAATTCATTTTCAGCATAATCAAAATTACTTCCTGAAATGGAAGTAGGAATAACCCCTACAAATACATCTTTCTTGTTTATTATATCTCCTACTCCATTGATAGGAATCACTTCAATATCAGAAGATACATCATCAAAATAATTTCTATTTACACTAGCCAATTCATCACGTCTGTCTACAATAGAGTTCATCCATATAGAAAATGAATCCCTGACCTTCATATTGGATTCTTCCCAAAAGGTCATACTTAAATCGGAACCTATGTTTCTATCTTTTACTACTACACTTAGCTTTGATACATCTACACCAAGGTTAATTCCAGGTAGATCAATTTTTATTAGATTGTCTCTTAATTCATCACTACTTATAGGTAGTGCAATACTAGGCATTCTTATGAAATTGACATAGAAGCGGGATAGGTTTAAAAAACCATCTCCATTTAGCCAACTATTCTCAATAAAATATTCAGGACTTGTAAATTTCTTTGGGTCAAAACTCATTTATTAAACCTTATTATGGTGCATCCACATAAAACCAAACATGACTGTAAAATCCTGTAATTGGTCAGTAGAATCATGATTATATTCATATCCGTCTAAAGATTTAGGCCAGGCTTTATCAAAATAATAGCGACCAATTCTTTCCAGATTCCCATTCAAATGCCATAAATTAATACTACCAAACATACTAGTTAAATCTGTAGTAACTTGATTGTTCTGATAATTATTTATACCAGTTCCATTTTCAAGGTAAAAAAGTTTATGCCATTCACTGATAAAAGAAACCGCCCCAAGGTTTATATCAGAGTGAAATCTTATCATGAGTTCTGTTATTTCAGCACCAGAATTTTTAGGAATTGTTATTCTTCTACCCATTCTTGATATAACTCTGGAAGCATAGTCTATTCTAGGTAGTGTAACTGTTTTTATAGCATTTTCGGCTATAGTAATGTTTGATGAAGATAGGGAAGGAACCATAAATTCTAATTCAAAAAGATTAGGTCTAGAAATGTCTTCTAAATGATTAGTTAATACATTGAGTCCATGATTCTCTGTCATTATTGTATTCTCTTGAATGAAGTAAAATTAAAATCAACAGTAAATTCCTCAAAAGTATCTACTTCAATATGTGAAAGTTCAATATTACTTATAGAGTATGGAACTACATTGGACATAGAATACTTTGCTAGTATTTCATCCTTTGAGCCGCCGTATTGAGTTATTATCAAATTAACCCCACTGTTTCTATATTCTGATACAGAAGCCGTTCTAAATCCAGCAGATTCATCTTTAATATTTTTTATGCCATCCATCCAATTTTCAATAAATGTTCTGCCTCTCCATTCAGCATCATTCCAAAAGGTCACTACTATTGCTTCGGGTTTATAATCACCTGAAAGTGTGGTTTGAGTTCCTTTATAATGAAAAATTGGACCAGAAATATCCTTTTTAGGAATACTTGCCTTGGATATAAGATAGACAAAACTATCGTCATAGTCATAAGATATTAAATCAACAGCACCCTCAAATTTTGCAGTAAATCTATTGGGTCTGGAAATTTCTCTTATATTATCTTTGAACGTCCAAATATTTATTTCAGTCATATTATATTAGGATAGTAAAATCTTCATCAGAAGACAAGTGTTCTCTTACTATGGGCTTTTTATTAGCCATGTAAAGTATTGTCCCCAAGTTGTAGGAATGTTCATTAGTAGAAAATAAATCAGAATGACTATAATTTTCTAATGAACAATATTCTCTTGAAGCCGTTTTAGGATTATAGCATAAAAATAATTGTCTATAAGTTTCATTTGTAGGAATGCTTTTTGAGCATACTTTTTTCAAACGTATTAGATCAAAGTAATATTGTATTGCTTTAGATATGTGTTCGGTTGTCATGAATTTTACAGTTGAATCTGGATTGCCATCTATTGTAATTACATCCACTATCTCTGAATTTATTTCTGGAACACTAGCTAGTATGTTTTCGGTTTCAATATTATCAACCCTTCTAGAAAATCTTATTTCATTCACCTTCTTGAAGGTAAATGAAGTAGAAGTAGAAACGTCTGTAGAGTCTTTTGCATCACTAGAAGGATTTATATTCTTATTCTTGACTATGATCTTAGTGTTTACATCTGGATGAACATTACTTGTAAAAGAAGATGTTATTGCATTAATAGCAGAAGCCGTTAATGTGGCTATGGTAGAAGCGGTTGCAGCAGGTGTATAATTCACTACAATAGGAACACCAGAAATTAATGGTGCGGACCCTGTTCCATTATTATACCATATATAATAAACAGTTTCTATATTCTCATTTGAATAGTGTGGACTGTATAGATAGAAAAATTTATTATTAAGACCTCCTGGAATATCTCCGTCTCCCTTTATAGCTATTTCCGTATGTCTCTGTCCACTTATCCTTACCAAACCCTTTACATCAAAGATACTGGAATGAATAGCGCCTAGATTGATATAATTTTTAGTTAAAGGTGCAGGTGTAATATCTGAAGTTTCTTGGCCTTCACTGAATTTTTCAGGGAAAACGGCTAATTTTTCTGACTGTGAGGCAGTTGTTAATTTCAATCTACCTGAATTTAGAATTGACTCTCCAATAACTGGATAGGAAAAAACTAGGCTTGTTTCCGTTTCAGTTTCGATTATCTGAAGATATTTCATCTTATCCTGAATAATATTTCCATCGGGAGTAGATAGGAAAAAAACAGAATTGGTTAGATTGTTGTTCAAGATATAACCACTACCTTCCTGAACGAATCTAGGCAACAGACCCGTTATTTCCATTTCACCTAAAATGTTTGTGGTTTTAACTAAGTCTCCTACTATATTGTTCCCGAAAGAACTAGAAGGGGAAGCCGCCGCTATGTTTGTATTATACATCAATCTAACTGGTTGTTTAAGAGTAGGTAATTCTATTTCAGAAATTTTTTGAATTTTTATTCTGGATGAAAAGGTGTTGTTATAATTGAATATGTAATAATCATAGGCTATGTTTGAGTTTTCATTTTTTATGATTGGTCTTAGTCTAAGAGTATATTCAAGGTAGTCCATATTAAGTCCCTTGATTCTGACCCATTCTTTATTTGCATATTCCAATTCTAGATTTCCAATGTAGCTGGCATCAAGAAAAACGAAATCATTTACTGAAGTAGGAACAATACTCGCATCAACATAACCAATATTTACTACTCTCCTTGCGTTTGTTGTTCCGCCAGAATTTAGGTCATAAAACTTTGTTGTTTCTTCCGTAGAAGATGAACCCAAGGCAATAACGTTTGAGGGAAAGGTTGCAGCATGACTTATTTTCATTAAATTAGAGTAACCCCACATTGGATTTGATCTAGCAAACCCCAAATATATATTACCCTTTATTATAGTTTCAAAGAATAAGGACTTATTGAAGTCAATTGTTGTTCCTGCCAAAAAAGAATGAATTACTGTCATTATAGACTCTCAAAAGAATATGTTTGTGCTACTGGTTTCATAAGTTGAACAAATATGTTACTATCTGCAATTGATAGGAACGCAAATCCACTAGTACCCTCTGTTGCAGTTGTAGTAGGTGCAGCACCATAACCGCTTTCTGTAGTTATGGTCAGAACAGATTCGTTTCTAGATACTTCAAAATCCAAACCAAAGTTGATAGTAGATAATTTTTCTTCTATCTTCCTTGCTATATTTATGGCAGTTTCATTTTGGGTAATACTTATTTCTAGACCAATACCAGAAGTTATAGGTTCTGAACTACCAGCATTAACGTTAAACCAAACATAATACTCTCTTGTATTATCACCAGAATAAACCTTGAAATATTTACCACCCAAAGAACCCGTAACATCAGCAACCGTTGTTACTCTTGATATTTCTGGTGTTTGATAATAGTTGTATACATTAGCATTATAAACTGTACCTGTTTTTGCTAATAGAACTATCTTATTTTCTAAGGATACTCTCTCTACAGTAGTATCTGTTCCCGATGCTATATAAGCCAACCATCTAGCATATGTCTCTGGATTAGGATAATCAAATCCTAATTTTATTCTTCTATTGAAATTTGAGGCGTCCATATTTTGAAAATTTGAAGACTTGTCAAGATTTGTATCATAGTCATTATTCATGGTATAGGCATTTCCATAATATTTTTTATCCGAAAAATGTCTGAATATTTTTATTATATCGGATACAGGATTTGTACTAGATGCTAGAGTTGTTCTTACTCTAACAAAATAATAAGGACCAAAAACAACCGATGTTTTATCCTTTATATTGGTAGTAGCCCAATCAGCAGTATCTATAAATTTAACACGCCCATTTTGAGTAAATCCAGACGTGCCATCTGTTACAGTAAGAGAATCCCATGTTTTACCGTTCCAATATTCCCAAACGTAAGTGCCGCCTACTCCATTTATCGTCAATGAAAAATCTATCTCATTAAACTTTGTATCGTTTCCAAAGTAATATACATCATTTACGTTTATGGAAATGGTTTTATCTACAATAGCTAATTGATCTGTGTAATTCTTAATTGAAGAATCATAATAGATCAATGATTTTAGACCAGACTCATAAAAACTAGAAACCATATCATTTATCCAGGCATAATTGGCCACGGGTAAAGTTGTTAGACTGGTAAAGGCAGAAATCCTTGCTCTTACATAATAGAGTTGGCTTCCATCTTTTAGAATAGGACGCCATTCCAAAGTAGGATTTGTCCAAGTAACTGCTACAGAACCCGCAATAGTGAATTTATTACTACCATCAGTTACATCAGCCAAGGCTTGCCATGAATCCCCTGACCAATATTCCCAAACCACTGTCCAGGTTCCCACACCAGCGGTTGTTATGTTTAAATTCAGTCTATGGAAATAATCAGTTGCTCCAAAATAATAGGCATCGCCAATCTCTGGTGTGGCATCCAAGAAATTCAACAAGCCCGTGTCAGTAGATTTTATATTATTTGATTCATCAACCAAACTCGTTTTTGTTTCCAGGTAAGTTCTCTTTAAGGAAACTAGTTTTTCTATTTTTCCTATTCTACCACCGCTATAAATATTTCCCTCAAATTGAGTGATCTTTTTCATATGTGTCCAAAAGATATTACTATCCTTTGAAGTGCCGTAATCTTTCCAGACTGGTTTTGTAGAACCACTTGTAGCGCCTTGGGTAATATTTCTGTTTATGGTTGAGGCGATAGGAACAGTAGTTCTAGAACCAGCATCAGTTCTAAATCTTATCCAATAAGAATAAACTCCATTCACAATTGTCTTACCCCAAGTAGAAGATAGGTCCGCCCATGTTACAGTATTCAATCCTGAATTTTTAAAATTGTTTGTTCCGTCTGTTACTGCAAAGGTTGTCCATACATTATTTGTATTATGCCAATATTCCCAAACAATAGTATAAGCACCAACACCTACTGTTGTTACATTTATATTAAGATTGTTAAACGTATAATCAGAACCAATGTAAAAACTATCAGTAACATCAACGGCGGTTCCACTGAATAGATATACATCATCTACTGTAGCAGAATTACAAGCATCATAGAAGTTGCTGAATGTTGCAGCCGAACTATCATAAAAATAATAATAGTTAAGAGGAATATGAGGGAGTATCTTGTAAACATTGATATTACCAGTATCGGACAGAGCAACTATTTCATCATTTACAGAATAACTTTTAGTAGAACCCCATACATTGGTAAACTCATAGATATTATCAAACTGTTTCCATTTTATCTTAGGATTTTCAGCTAAAGTATATTTCTTCATATAGATATTTGTATTAATCTTTTGGAAATTTTTAGTATGATTCAAGGCCGAACTAATGGTAGATGGATTACTAGGGAATGTGATAGTTCCATTATATTTTGAATATTTGTAATTAAACTTATCAATGAAATTACCATCAGATATATCAATGACAAATTTATTGAAATACATTGAATAACCGACAAACATTTTCAGGTCAAAAGAAAATGTTGAGGGCTTAATCTTAGTGTAGACATAATGTGTCTTTTTGTGAGTAAGAGTAGCAGCTACTACTTGAGAACTACCATCGGGATTATTAACCTTGATAAAGTTTGTCCCTACAGTCAATACAGGATACGCCCCGTTATTTACAGCAGAAGCCCCACTTGCTACTACCATATCTCCAACCGAAATAAATCCTACTGGATTGGTTGTAAGTGTTATGGTTTGAATACCAGTGTTGTCTACAATTACAGGGGTATTAAAATTGGCTACGGTATAATTAACATCATTCGATACTTTCTCTACTATATTATTATTCAATACAACGTTTCCGAATGTTAAGTCTGAAACCGTATTATAGTATGTTGAAGATATGTATAATACAGGATAAGCGTCAGTGGTGTATTTAAAGGTAATATCACCAGAAGAAAATTCTTTCAATGGAGAATTTTTTACAACAATCATTTGCAAAACAGAGTCTTCATTGAATGTAAGCCTTGAGGCATCTGACAAGGCAGAACTAAGAGAATAAGTCTGAAGGTATGTTATTAAAGGTTTGTTTATCTTTCTTAGATTTGTTATTACACTTAATAGGTCTGCCTGTGTTGTTCCTTCTCCATTGTTTATTTGATAATCGTTAGAATAGGCTTCAATAGTAGAAAACAATTCTGCCACGGTTATTATATTATTGGTTGCAAGATTGGTATTCTTAATGATAGTATAAACACCACGATTATTACCGTTTGGAAGTATTAGTTCATAACCATTCATAGAATCAATATCAATGGTTGTAAGATTTATATCTATTTGAATTGTCTTGTTATTTTTAACAACTGCGCCAGTTCCTTTGTATAGATAAGGTGCTGTTGGATTGGCAAAAAACTTAGGCTGATATGTCACAGGATTTGAAATAAAATTTCTATTCATATCAAGGAAATCATGATTTGTATTTGTTCCTGAAATGATATTTGCTCTATCCTGGCCATGCACCGAAAGTTTTTCCCTTAAAGAATTTAGAAGGTAATCATCTGACCAATTATAATTCTCTGTTTGATAGTGTTCTAGGAAACCCTGGACAACTTGATAGTAAGTATCTATCCATCCTACAGGATGCACGATGTTCTTTATTACCTTAGTCCAGTTTTCTTTAGGTAAATCTGATGCAATAATGTATTTGAAAGGATTTTTTATGTCTGGTTCAACCGCAACAAAATGATAATTCAAAACGTCCGCAAAAATTTCTATCAGATATATAATTTTTCCAATAAATCCATTAGAAGTATTAATGTCAAATGACCTGTCTAATAATACCTTCTTTATGTCTTCAAACTGTGATTCGGTCAAGGTGTTTGAGGCATTAATAGCATCAAAGTAGGCTGAAAATGTAGCTAGAAGTTCATGGGTATTAAGTGATTCAAAGATGTTCTTATTGTCAAAAAGTATTTTTTCATAACCATTGTATGAATAACGCTTGGTTGTACTATCAAACGTTGTAGGAACATATTGGAAATTGAATTTGTTCCCTTCTTCTATCATCTTTTTTGGGTCAAATAATTCTGGTAATAGGATGTTTCTGTGTGTAGAAGCGTTTCTATTACCGTCCTGTGACACTGTTACATTGGGAACCGTTGACATTTTTTCTGTAACAAACTTAATTTGCTTTTGGATTATTGCGTTATTATCAACCCCATAGATTTTAGTTGTGAGTGTTATTTCATAAACAGTGTTGTAGTCAAGGCTCTTGGCAGGAGTTATTGTTATAGTTGTCCCACTACCAGATAGTGAAACAGTAAAATCTACATCAAGGCCAGCAGAATCTTCAAAAATAATAGTATTTTTAATGACTGTTTCTTTTTTTAAGGCAGCACTATATACAATATTAAATGAACTATTGACAAGGATTCGTTTATCAACAGCAGGAGTAATCGTAACAAAATTGGACATAGTTATGAAATGGTAATAGGTTTAATAAAATCTAACAGATATTTATCATGCTTCAAAAACAACCTTGGATAATAACGGCCAGATTTTTCATAAACATGAGACTGTTCGGCTAATAAATCGGATACTACTGAAAAATTATTGTATACTCTAACAAAGGTCCATGTGACTGTATTATCATTTATCGTTCCACTAGTTGGCCACAATGGTTCCGTTGTCCCGCTAGTTCCAGCCGTGGTGCATCTATAAACATTGTATCTTTCTATCGTCTCTCTTTCTACAATTATATCCCCAATGGAATAGGCTCTACCTGACACCCATTCAGTAATTCCGTCTCCAAAGTCCCAAACATATTCGACATTTGATATTGCAGGAATGTTTATAGAGAAGCTTATTTTATTACCGACAGATAATGTGCCACTTGTGGTTATGTTTATATCAGAAAATAGAGTATCGTCAAATATCCTCAAATCTATTTCATTATTGTTTTCTTTCATTCTAAGATATTCTTTAATTAGATCAGGATACAAAGGATGTTTTTCTATGAAATTTTCATCATACCATCTAAGATAATTGTGAGAAATGAAGTCTTTGTTTTCCATAGAATACTTGCCCCAGACTTCTAGGGATTCTATCTCAAATTGGTTTGGATTAGTAACGGTCAGTCTAAGAAAAATAAATTCTGTATTTCTATCCATAGTATAGTCTATGTCAAGGTGATATTTTGTGGGAACAAATGTATCGGATAAAATATCCCAATTAAAACCATCTATTGATCTTTCTATCTTTAGACTAGAAAGTGTTCCTATCCAGTCTATGACTATTCTATCTAGCAGTTCTCTTTCATAGACGTTTAATACAATCCATTGAACTCCACCATCAAGTGGACGCCACGAAAATTCTTCCTTGGTAGTATGCACCAAATCAAGATTGGCTGTTCCTGAAACAATTGAGGAATAACGTATTGTATTCTTTTTATGTTTTATGAAATTTATATCACTCATATCTTAGTCTTGAATCGTTACGTTAGAAACATTCAACTGTATTGATTGGTTAAAACCAGTATCAAAGTCTGTCTGTATTCCTAAAGCAGTACCCTTAGATGAAACAACATCAATAGGTCTGATTTCTATGTGATCTATTTTATTTGTTGTTAGACTATAATTATCAAATAATTCTTTCAATTTTTTAACAATAGTTTTATTTGCAGTATTGTCTATTAATCCCTTAATATCATCTTTAAATATGATATAACCATTATCATAATTTAGAGTGCCTAAAGAAACATCATGAAACATATCAAAACCATATACAGTAAAAGAACCATACTTTCCTGTTTTTAGTTTATAGTGCTGTATGAAACCATTACCTGAAATATCCAAAACTCCATTGATATTATAGATGGTTACTGTCCCACTATTGGCATCAACAGATTCAACTAAGAATATACCATTGTTATTTGGACTGTCACTATTACTGATTTTTATTAAGTCATTTTTTCCGATTAGATTTATATCGTTTATATTTGACTCCCCCCTTATGGTATTATCAATAATGAAATTTGTTTTTCTACCCGTTACTATCTTAACAGTAGTAGCCTTTGGTTTAACATATCCAGACCCTGAAAAATTATCTATTCTTGCTCTTATATAGTAGAGTGGACCTACTCCGTCTATTGTAGTAGTAGTCCATCCACTAGGAACCTGCCATTCCACCGTGTTTACACCAGATTTATCAAAGGAATATGTTCCTAGTGTATTGTTGATTATGTTTGATAGTGCAACCCATGAACCATTCCAATATTCCCAAACAAGGTTAAAGGTTCCACCAGGAGTTAAAAAGAAAGGTGTAGATATGTCAAATTCTACTCCCGCAAAAATTGCGCTGTGACCTATGATAATACTATCATCTACTACTGGCGTATCTGTTAATAAGAGAACATCGTCTATTGTAGTGTTGTTTGCTTCTGTAGTATAGTTTGTATAGGTAGTGGCATATCTTAAAACAGAACTGGAATTTACCACCTTTTTAACACCATCACTTGTATCGGAAGAAGGTCCATCCAATAAATTCTGTATGGTTACATAAGCACCATCTGAATCAATAGAGAAATTTGTATTATAAGGTGGCGCTGATAAAACGGTTTGCAAGGCTACTGCAACGTTTACGTCAGTATCACCATCATTGATATGAATCTCAATAGCGGTTTTTCCTGCTATTGAAGGATTAACTCCCTTTGTAGATGAATTAAACCAAACATAATATTGAGTATTGTCACCCTCTGTATTCAAGAAAAAGTAGGAATTATTCAGAATGCCGTTCACGTTGGCAATACATTTAATAACACTAGTTTGCTTTGCATTAAGAGTGATTGTCTGGACATTGTTTTCATCAACGTCACTGAAGCTGGATAGATTGTAAACCAATTTTGCTACGTCTTGTTCTATAGAAAAATTTTGTTGTAAAACCAGGTCATTTTTCATGTTGTATTTCTTCAGGGTTTCACTTACATAGTTGTTTAGAGAATAAACCCCGTTAAAATGTTGCATAGATAGTATAATACTGTCACCATCTGAATCTGTTACTTTTACAAAGTTTTCATCTATTGAATCTGCATTTGCAGTATTAATAACAACATCATTTCCATCATCGTCTTTTAGTTGCTTTATAGTTTGAAAAGACCATTTAAAGGTGGCTGTGTCAAATTGAGCATCAAACAATTTTGTCTTGCCATAAAAACGCACGTCAGAAAAAACATTGTTGTTCAATAATAATGATATGATATAGTTTTCAACCTGATTATTAAATTCATCTATTTCCGTAATACTATCAATTTTTAATAATAAAGTTTCTCCATACTTGGCTATAACACCTATGCTTCTCAAATAAATATCATCAATATTAGTCAATGAAAAAACGAGTGGAGTATTTTGTATCAATTTAGCTACAGTACGCCCGTTTAATTGAACCTGCCATTCATTTGTATTACTCTGAACTAGATTTGGAATATATTCTATCTCATTCTGGTCCATGAATTTTGTTGTCTGGAAATCAAGAATATCCTTTGAGGGTCCTATCATTTGAAATTTAATGAAATCAAATTTAGAAATATCTATATTATAGATGTATCTATCCAAATTTGGATGTGTTAATTTTCCATACATTGAAGACTTCTCTACAGGCAAAGTGTACTGGTCATATATGTTTGATGTTCGACCTAGTGTAGTAGTCTGTAAAGAGAATCCTGTTCTCTGTTCGGTCAATAGCCATATTCTTGAGGCTAGGGGCTGAATACCATAACCAGCACCACCCACATAACTTGTTACGGCTCTTATCCAATACTTGTTTGAGGCATTTACACTGTTTTTGACCCAATCCAATGGAATTGAATAGACTATATCGTGAATACCTACAATATCAAAGGCTCTTAATCCTGTTGTAGTGGAATCTATGACATTCTGCAAATCGGCCCAGGCTGAACCATTCCAGTATTGATATTTTATTTTAACATCTTTCTTGTTTGGTATGGATATATCAATAGAAATTCCTGAAAAGATTTCATCGTTTCCAAAATAGATCAAATCGTCATTAGCGGCACTAGGAGAATTATAGATCAAAATAACATCATTAAAAATATCATTATTGGCGGACGTTGTTATGTTTGAAAACGTTGAACCATCATCGCCTATTCCAAAAATAACATTGGACAATATTTTTTGACCATGCCCATCACTAATTGAATTTACCTCTCCTGTATTTTTATTCTCTATCAATAACACGTTTACTTTTCTATCAACGGTGAAAACGTCTCCGTTCAAATAATTCTTTAATGAAGATTCAATAGCAGTAGCAACGGCTTCAGAACTAGAATTTAAGGCTATATTGACTTGAATACCTATCGCATTAATAATGTTTGGATTTACGCCAGTTGAGTTTACATTGAACCATACATAATAATGTGTTTCGTTCTGTAGCACGTCTGTAGCATAGATATTAAAATAGGTGTTGTTAAGGGAACCATTTGTATCAGAAATAGCCACGATATTTGTTCTATTCTTTGCTCCAAAGTCTTTAGATTTGTTTTCAGAAACAATAATCTCGGAACGCTTTTTTATGAAAGCCTTTGTTTGAGGCAGATTGTTTTTGTCATATAGGATATTTCCATCAATATCCTTGACATAAATGATTGGCAGATAAATTCTATTTTCTCTGTTGTCATAAAAACTATCCTTGTTTATTGAGAAATTGTATTTTGGTTCTATTCTCCCGCCCACCACACCAATAGCACTAATCATATCCGATGTTAATTTTGAATGTCTGTAACCTTTCCCCAATCCTCTCAAATTAGATTCTATAAAAGAATTGATTTTATTAGTAGCGTTTGAAATAGCCTTTTGTTTTTCTGCGATAGTGAAAGATTGAGGAACCTCTATGAAAGGTTCTAATTCTATGTAAGTATAGGAAGGCTTCAAGAATCTTTTCTTAGTGGATACTACTGTTCTGTCTTCCATGAATTTAATGATACTATTCTCATTTATCTCTGATAGATAAAAAACATTATTACCATCGAAATTTGTTTCATCCAAGGAAGCTGGAACAGCAGAAATAAATGTTGCTCCATGAACACTAGAGTCATTTGGGAAAATGATATTGCCCGTAGAGACATTGTGGTATTTCAAATCAGAAGAAAAATATTTGTCCAGTAAAGCGGCATAGCCTTGAACCCCTACAGCACCACCAGCAGAACCATGAAATCTAGGTGCATTGAATTGTATTTCTTCCAGTGTTTCAAGATCACTTCCACCATATGAATTCTGAACATCTATGATATTGAAGTTAGAGAAACTATATGTGAAAGTAGAATCGGCAACTGAAATAGTAACAACTGGCGGATTTAGAAAATTAATAGCAACCTGATTATTACCAGCAGCGCCCAATGTTTCTAGATACTCGACCTCTATTATCTCTGTTGTCTTAGGTATTTTACCCATTTTGCCATCACCAAAAATGATTTTAGGCATACCCTCATTGGTAATGCTTTCTTCAACAAAGTAAATTTCCTCATTTCTAGTGGATAGGAAAGTGTCTATTCTCTCCCACATTTTATTACTTTCTTTTCCTGTGTTTAAAGGACGCACATAAACGTTTAAGTTATTTTCCTCAACGTTTAAAGAATTTATCCTTATGCTTTGTAATTTCTTGCCAGAACCAAACACCTGAAAATTCTTATGAATACCTTCTGTTAGAATAAAGTCCGAACTCAACATAACATCGTTTTCATAGGTCAAACGAATGGGTAGCATGTTCTGGAAAACATAATTGTTTGGGCTTGAGACAAATTTTGTTTTTGCAGGTATAATGATCGTATCACCAGGAACAAATCTATGACCTTCAGAGGCTACATATTCCAATGTGCCCACAAATTTAGAAGATACTTTTCTGGAAGGTATGTAACCCATTCGTTTGGCTATGGAAACGGCACTATTTCTAATTTCTGTAGTATCTAGGAAAATGTTATTTGCGGTTAGTGTGCTATTGAACCCATCCAACATTGAAGTATAGGCCATCGTATCAATAAAATATGAAAAGTTGCTTCCATTGAAATCAAATTCAGCCTTGTATTGACCGTTTTCTTTAAGCCAATTCACCACACCCTGTCTAATGTCTTCAAATCTTAATGCTGTAAGTGCAAACTGAACCATTTTACCTCAATTGTTTTAATAGTTGTTTCAATTGTAATACTCTTTCTGACTGCAAAACAGAAAAATCAATGTTTATCTCAAAAGTATTCGTTTCATCCAATGGAATCACTTCTACTATGACATTCTTAGCCTTTGGTATATTCACTGATATTGCTCTTTCAACCTCATTCAAGATTCCTCTTGCAGTTATATTGTCAACTGGTTGAAAAACAAATTGTTTTAATGCGGTTCCAAAATTTTTCTGGCGGAAGCCTCTGGAATTCTTTTCTGTTAATAGACAAGTAGCTATTGATTTCTTAATAGCTTCCTCATTTCTATTTACTTCAATATCATTGGTTATTGTTTTAACACCATCTATATCAAAATCAATATAATTAATTTTTTCTGCCATTTATCTCTTGAGTAATAAATTCATCTTTACTTTTTCTAGGATGTATACAGCATCCTCAACAGTAAGATTAAAGGTTCCATATTCATATGGATTATCACCACCAGAATAATTGAAAATCAACAGAGCCTTCTCAATATTTATATCTTCATTTTTACTAGCCATTTCTATCTCGGCTATAATTTCTTTCAGGTATTCAATCAGAGCCTTTGATTTATCTACCTTGTCTTCCTTTACTTTAAAATTTCCGTGTATTACGTTAAAATTCTTTTCCATTTAACTCCATCCATAAATCATACATATTTGTTTCAGACGTAACAGTAACCTGGAAATAGGCAATATTCTTTAATAGTTTTACATATTTAGCAGTAAATGAATAGGGTCTAACTGACTTCTTTTTACCTACATCAAGTATGATATTTTTAGCCTTATCAATAGCAGCCGCCTTGTCCCTCTTGGCATACACCTTTACTAAGCTTTGGTCAGCGGCAATTTCGTTATAGTCATTTTCTATTTTAACAGTGAACACCAAAGACTGAATAATATTTTCATTAAGCTTCTGTTCATTTTCCAATATTCTTTTGAAGTTATTCATAATCCTCTCTTTTCCTTTTATTTATGTTTTACCACCAAACAAAAAAAGGAATGATTGTTAGTCATTCCTTTTTCCAAATCTATTTATTGTTCCCTATTCTTCCAATCGTTTTTTTCCTAGCCTTGAAAACCAATTATCACCCTCTGCCATAGCAAAGGTAAAATCTTTTCTTTTCCAGCTAGAAAATATAGAGCCGATTTTCTTAGGGGTCCATGCACCTACATTTACAGTAGCATTTTTCTTCAACCAATTTGTATCTCTGGTTCCTATCAAGAATCCTTGTTTACCATCGGTATAGAATACAGAATCTTGCTCCCATTTTTCACCAGCCTTTTTGAGAAAGCTTTTTAGTGTTGATTCCTTTCCCTGTTCTCCAATCACAAGGAATGAGTCTTCCGTAACTCTAACCTTTGAACCATCACTACTTTCTTCCTCATAGTTTCCCTTGACTTTGACGAAACCAAAACCAGCATTTCTTATCGAAGCCTCAAGAATCTTGTTCCTGGATTTGTTTTCCGAAAGGGTATATTCAGCCCTAAACGCTGTTATAGCGCCAACAGGAACATGATTATCTAGGTGTGAATACAACCTAGATACGCTAAACTCATTAAGCTGTTCTTCTTTCAGGATGCTTTCAAACTGTGTTTTAAGGTCCATTAAATTCTCCGTTTTCATTATATTTATTGAAAACAATACAATTATATGAATAGAAGTTCCATTAAAGCCTATGCATTATTTTTAATAAATTCATATAAATTATTTCTCAACACCGTATCATTCCATCCCCATTTGATTGCATCTATCTTATATTCATTTGGTAAATTTTCACACCATATGACAATTCTTTCATCTGCCCAGCTTTCGCCTATTGATTCAAGAATTACATCA
>Ga0224495_10000147_pt1 | contig 54669 bp, 42 predicted proteins | sample SF_Jul11_sed_USG_FD_168128 | JGI IMG/M metagenome (GOLD analysis project Ga0224495, IMG submission 168128) | Sediment microbial communities from San Francisco Bay, California, United States - SF_Jul11_sed_USGS_4_1 | ecosystem: Environmental > Aquatic > Marine > Sediment | place: USA: California...
GGGGGAAGCTTGCGAGGAACAATGTGAAGCCGGTTTGCGATGTGATGAATTCTTTCCAGTCTTCACATTGGAGCGAATGAATCAAATAGCCGATGGATTCGAGTGCTCACGCTTACTCAAACACCAAGTGGTGGCCGTGGAAGGCCTCGACTTGGCCCACCAGCACCGCGTCGGTGTCGCCTGCGGCATGCACCGCCGCCAGGGCCTCTTGGGCTTGATCGGCGGGAACGGCGGCCAGCAGCCCGCCAGAGGTTTGGGGATCGTACATCACTTCTTCCCGCCAGGAGGGCACCTGAGCGGTGAAGGCCAGAGACTTCCCCGCGTAGGAGCGGTTTTCTTTGTTGGCGCCGGTAGACACCCCTTGGGCGTAGGCCTCCTCCACGGCTTCCATCACGGGAATGCGGGCGGTGTGAAACCGAAAGGTAAGGTTGCCCCCAAAGGCCATTTCGTAGGCATGGCCCGCCAGGCCGAACCCGGTGATGTCGGTGCAGGCATTCACCTGAAACCGGGTCAGGGCCTCGGCGGCGTAGCGGTTCAGCCGGGCCAGGCGGTTCACCAGTTGTTCTCGTTGGGGGGCCGACAGCAGCCCCTTTTTGTTGGCGTTAAACAGCACCCCTGAGCCAATGGTTTTGGTGAGAATCAGGGCATCGCCAGGGCGGGCGGTGTGGTTGCGCCAAACCCGTTCGGGATGCACCAGCCCGTTCACGGCCAGGCCAAAGATCGGCTCGGCGTTGTCGGTGGTGTGGCCCCCGGTCAGCACGGCCCCGGCCTCCCGCACTTTTTCCAGGGCCCCCCGCAAAATTTCGCCCAGCACCTGGGGCGGCAGCACCCCGGCGGGAAAGCCCACCAGGTTATAGGCGGTCAGGGGCCGCCCCCCCATGGCGTACACGTCGGACAACGAGTTGGCGGCGGCAATACGGCCAAAGTCCGCCGGGTCATCCACCGGGGGGGTAATGTAATCGGCGGTGACCACCAGGGCGGTCTCACCGTCCAGACGATACACCCCGGCGTCGTCGGCGTGCTCCACGCCCACCAACAAATCCGGGTGGCCCGGGGGGGCCAGAGCCTCTAAAATCTCCGATAGACCTATCGGACTCAATTTGGCCGCTCAGCCGCAGCGGCGGGCCAGGCTGGTCAGCCTGGGGGTCTCGGCAGAAGACATGAAAGATTCCCAAAGAGAATGTAAAGATGATTAAACGGGTAAACAACCAAACATGTAAACAACATGGTCATCTCAAACCGGAAAGGTTCAGGATACCACCCCCCCCGCCGACTTGGCCACCCTTGGGGGCCTATCCCCTGAAAAAAACATCCCCTTGCGTGGGGTGTTTCATTGTGATAATAAACTGCAACGGGGTTATTGCGTCCACCCCCAGGGTTTTCTTTCAATTGTTTTAGATCTATTTTCGAGTCTTAGACCATTCAGCCGGATTTTGAAGCCAGTTCATATTCTTCTTTCAATCTTTTGATATTCTGTTTCTAAACAAAATTTTTCAAAACTTTTTTCAAAACGCACAGTTTCTCAACAAACCTTTTTTAAAAGGGGAAAGAACATGGCCGTGAAGGTTCCCATTTATATCCACCCCGCCGTGAAGGTGTCTCACAGCCGCAACGAGTACTCCGACCGGCTGCAAAACATGTTCACCGAAGCCTACCGGGTGGACCCCCATATGTGCACCTACCAAAAGTGGAAGTTCACCAGCTATGTGGGCCCATTCTCCGAGTTGCAAAGCGGGTTCCTGAGCTACACCTGATTGGGATGCCGGTAGATACCCACCAGCGACAAACCAAGCCGGGGTTGGCCCTTCAAAGCCGCCCCGGTTTTGGCATTTTGGCCCGGCTGGAACAGGCCGCCTTCCCCGAACACCCCTGGAGCGAAGACAGCCTGCGGGCCTTGTTAAGCCAGCCCGCCATGCATGCCCTGGCCGTGGAAAATCAAGAAAGCCCCCCCGATGGCGCAGACCATCTGCCCCTGGGGTACCTGATTTGGTCCCAAGCCGCAGACCAAGCGGAACTGCTGCGGGTGGGGGTGGTTCCGGCCTGCCGGCGGAGAGGAACAGCCCGGCTGCTGGTCACCGAGCTGACCCGCCTTCTACGGAACCAGGGGGTGCGGCAGTTGTTTCTGGAAGTTCACCAAAGCAACGCGCCCGCCATTGCCTTGTATCAATCTTTGGGGTTTAGCCAAACCGGCCGCCGACCGGGGTATTACACCCACCCCCCAGGAGACGGACTGTTGTTCACCTTACCTCTTCTCTAACCCTTATTCGCAGCCCAAACCCGCCATGACCACCGCCGAAACTCCTGTTCCCGTTCCCCCGGAAGAAACTCCCTACGATGTCATCGTCATTGGTTCAGGCATGGGGGGGCTCACCGCCGCCGCCCTGCTGGCCAAGACCGCTGGCAAGAAGGTGCTGGTGTTGGATCAACACTTCAAAATCGGGGGATTGACCCACCATTTTGTCCGCAAGGAAAAATACGAATTCGACGTGGGGGTCCACTACCTGGGAGAATTGGCTCCGGGCGCTTCGTTTCGCCGCCTGATGGATTACCTGTCGGGGGGGCGGTTGGTTTGGCACCCCATGGCCGGAACCTACGACCGCTTCTTGTACCCTGGGGTGGATGTATCCCTCTCCGCCGGGAAAGAGAACGCCATTCGGGCCCTGGCCCAAGCCTTTCCTGGTCAAGAGAAACACATCCGAAAATATTTTGCCGATATTCAACGAGCCCTGCGCTGGTTTTTCGTCCACGAGGCCTCCAAGGAATTGCCCGCTCCGGCGGCAGCCTTGGCTCGGCTGGCCTGGTGGCTGTTTGGGGGCATTGCCCGAAAAACCACCAGCCAAGTGTTAAAAAAACGAATCGCCGACCCCAAGCTGCGGGGGGTGCTGGCCTCTCAATGGGGAGATTACGGCCTGCCACCGGGGCAAAGCGCTTTTGCTATTCACGCCATTATTGTGAACCACTACCTGGACGGGGCCTATTACCCAGCGGGGGGCGCCCAAACCATCGCCAAACAGATTGTGCCTGAAATTGAACACCACGGAGGCAAGGTGAAAGCCAGTCAGCGGGTGACCCGCATTCTGGTGGAGGGCGGACGAGCGGTGGGGGTGCGGGCCGTGAACCCGTTCAAACCCCAAGACCCGGAAGTGGAATATCGGGCCCCGCTGGTTATTTCCGACGCGGGGGCCGAAAACACCTATCTGCGCTTGCTCGATGAATCCGTGCCCTTGCCCTTTCGAGAGGCCCTTCGCCAAGCGCCAACGGGTAAAAGCAGCCTGGTGTTGTATTTGGGGCTGAAGGAAAGCCCGGAAAAATGGGGCATCCATGGAGAAAACATCTGGGCCTACGACTCGTTTGACCATGACGCCGCCTTTCACCAAGACCTAGCCGAGGGGGGAATTTATCTCAGCTTTCCCAGCCTGCGGGACCCCGTTTCCTTCAACAACCCGGCCCGGGGTCACACCGCCCAGGTCATCACCTTTGCCCCCTACGAAGCCTTTGAACAGTGGGAGAGCCAACCCTGGAAAAAACGGGAGCAGGAATATTACGCGCTCAAAGAAACCCTAATTGCCCGGCTGCTGGACAAAGTGGAAAAACACCTGCCGGGGTTTAGGGAATGGGTGGACTACGCGGAACTGGCCACCCCGGTGACCCTGGGGCATTTCACCCACACCCGGCGGGGCACCCTGTATGGCATGCCCTTTACGCCCCAGCGGTTCTCTTGGCCCTGGTGCCAGGCCAAGACTCCCCTGCCGGGGTTGCTGCTCACCGGGGCCGATGCTTGCACCCCTGGCGTGGCCGGGGCCGCCGCTGGCGGCATAGCCGCGGCATCGGTGGCCTTGGGACCCGCCGGGCGAATGAACATCATGAAGGCCATCCGAAAATAAGAAAGAGGCGGGGAAGATGGCTGGAGGGAAAAGATTCGAAGCCAGCGGTTATTTGATTCATCCTTTCGGAATAGAATAGGCTGGAAGGAAGAAACCGCTTCACCCATTACGAACGGTCACGGGCAAGGCTCAGGTATCAGGCTAGCCACTTAATCGGGAATCCATTGGTGGCGCCGCCCGTAATCCAAAATGCGCCCGCTGAAAGATTGCAGGCGGTTGGCGCGGGTTTCCGGCTTCTTGGCCTGGCTCACCCAATCCACATACTCGCGCTGGCAAGAGGGCCGCATGGCCTCGAACACCGCGCGCACCTGGTCGTCGGCCTCCAACACCAGGGCCAGGTCATCGGGTACGGTGGTGCCTTTTCGGGTTTCCATGGTTGGTCTCCTTGAGGGGGTTTCAGCTCTCTTGCGATGTTTTTGGGAGCAGGGGAGGGGTGCTGTTGGAAGTCATCGGAAGTAATCTAAGCCAACTCCTCATTTGTTACGTTTTCTTTTTCTCGTTTCTTTTTCTCTTTGTTCACCTTTCTAAGGATTTGCCATGACCCGAACAAACCTAACCGTGCTCACTGTGTTCGCTGTGTTGTTTTCTCTTGGGACGGCGGCTTGCGCCAAAAAGCCGGTGCCCGCGGCTCCAGCCCGCCCTCCGGTGACCCAAGCCGCCATTCCCACCGAGGCTGATCTGCCCAACGGGGTGTATGCCCGGTTCGACACCCAAATGGGGGTGATCCTTGTGCGGCTGCACTACAAAGAAGTGCCCATCACCGTGGGCAACTTTGTGGGGCTGGCCGAAGGCACCAAAGCCTGGCGAGACGGCTCGGGGACCCTGAAGCGCACGCACTTTTATGACGGCACCCTGTTCCACCGGGTCATTGGCGACTTCATGATTCAGGGCGGCGACCCCACGGCCACCGGGGCCGGCACCCCCGGATACCGGTTCAAAGATGAAATCGACCTTTCCCTGCGGCACGAAGCCCCTGGGGTGATGTCCATGGCCAACGCTGGCCCCGCCACCAACGGCAGTCAGTTTTTTATCACCCACACGCCACAACCGCACCTCGACGGCATTCACGCCGTGTTTGGGCGGGTGGTGTTTGGCCAAGAAGTGGTAAACGCCATTCAGCAGGGCGACCGCATCAACACGGTCACCATTTTGCGGGTGGGCAAAGACGCCAAGGGGTATGATGCCCGCAAGGCCGCCGAAGCCCGCATGAAGCAAAAAGGCTGGAGCGCGGCAGATGCTGGATATTTGGACTGAAATATCTTTGGATGGATCGATAGAGACCATGGATCGATAGAGACCTCCGCATAATCCGGATTTTTGCCGTGAAAAGGGGGATGGGAAAAAATAGGTTATGCAAAGGTCTCATTTAGATTGAAAGACAGGCGGTTAAAACGCCGGGCCGGGAAACTGGCCCGGTTTGTTTTTACACCCCGGCTTTGCTTGGTTGAATGCCGTCCATCAGGTTCAGCAGCCCGGTTTTCCCTCGCAGGCTCACCCCAGAGATCATCTGCTGGGCCAAGCGGTAACCCAACTCTCGATAGGCTTCGAACTGGGCCTGATCAAAGAATTGGTCGGCAGTGGACTGATCGGGGAAGTCCGGGTTGGCCCCCTTGTAGCCCTTGGTCTTCAGGCTGAGGTTGGAAACCATGGTGGGCTTGAGCAGCACGAACACCCCCTCCACCCCTTCCGGATAGTGAATCACCCCGGCCACGTGTCCTCGTTCGGCCCGCTTGGTGTCTGGGGGAAAGTCGGCCGCCTGGGTGGGGGTCACCCGTTCCAGGTGGTTGTCCGCATCAAACTCCAGCCACACCCCAAAATCTTCCTCCAGCCGCCGCACCAAGTTTTGCAGGTCTTCAAACATGTATTCAGGATCGGCCCCGGCATCGCAGCACACCACCAGCCGGGCCCGCCGCCGGATCAGTTCGTACACCGCTAGGTTTTCAAAATGCCCTCCGTCTGACAGTTGGATGAAAGCGTTTGTTTCCTCCAGTCCTCCGCTCACCGGGGAGAGGCCGGGGAACAGCCGATTGGGATTTTGCCGAAAGCCCAGCTTGGCCGGGTTTGGCACCCAATACCCCAGAGAAATATTCAGCATCGTCATCAGCAAAGACACCGCCCGGTTACGGGTAACGCCCTGGCCCGCCACCCCCGCGTTGGGGTTGGCCGCCGCCCCAGAAATGGCCATGGCGGTGGAAAGGTGAACATCGCCCCCCATAAAAGCTTCGGCAGACTGCCAGCCCGTGGCCCGGCTGCCGCAGTAACCGGGCGACAGCACAAAACTATCGCCTCCCCGCATTCGCAGCACGCGGCGGGGTGAGTCCACCAGCACCGCGTTGGTGTTCACCAAGTGAAAGGGGCTGCGGGGGGCCTGGGCGTTCCACACCTGTTGAATCCGCCCCTTGTCGGCCTGGGGGGCCAAGGGAACATCTTCCAAAATGCGGCCTGGGTCGGGCAGAAAAGCCTCCATCAGCCGGTCCCGGTAAAAGCGATGGGGAGAGAGTTTGTTGATGTTCACCACCAAGTTCACCAACAGGGCCGCCCCCAGTATCAGTAAAATAAACTCCACGGCGTCATCGCTGTAACGCCGATAAAACGATTCCATCATCCAATAGGTGGCCATCACCATGAAGCCGTAAAGCACCAACAAACTGGCCAGCGAGGCCTTCAGGGCCGGAGACACCAAACCCTTCCCCCCCTTTTGAACCGAGGCCATGGAGCGCCACGACATGGCCAACCCAGCCAGGGTGCCCCACCCCCCATGATATCCCACCCAGTTGGCCAGAATGGGCAGAGCCCCTACCAGCAAAGACACCGCCCACAGCTTTCCCATCCAGCTTCCGGCAATTTCCAACCGCCGGCGGAACCGATAGCCGCTGATGAAGTAAGTGGCCAGCGAATAGAGTACCGCCGACAAGGGAGAGGTCACCGTGAGCAACAAGAACAAAAACATGAACAGCGAAAACACCAGGGTCATTTCGGGAAAGGCATAGGCCAGCCATACGGATTGCTGAAAGGCATTCCCATCCCCCCCGGTCATCTCCAGGGTGTCTTGGCAGGCAGAGACCGTTAGCTGAGACCATTGCACCATCCGGCAGTTGCCTTGAATCACCCACTGCCAAAAGGAATTCCCCCCCAGGCCATTCCATAACAGGTATGAGGTTATGATGAGAGACATCACCAGGGCATGGATCAGCAGCCCCCAGCCAATGAGAGACGCCAGCACGGTGCGCCCCACCGCCACCATGCCCGCCACCAGGTCCAGCCCCCGGCCAGGGGTCAGGTAATTTCCATGCTTGCGTAAAAAGTCCAACACTTGGCGCTGGCGGGGGTTGTCTTGCGATGGGTCGGCCCCCTTGGCCACCCCGGCGGGGCGGGAGGGATCATCGGTGCCGTAGGGGAAGTCGGCTCCCAAGCCAAAGCCCTTCTCTTTGTTTACCCACCAGGTGATGGACGAACCGATGTACCCCCCGCCCGACACCGTGGAGAGGTAGTCGAACTTTTTCAGCAGCCCGGCCCGGGCCATGGCTTGGGCGGCACCCAGGCAAAACGTGGCCGAGCGAATGCCCCCACCCGAAAACGCCAGCCCGGTTAGATTGCCCGGTTGGCGGGCGGGCTGCTCCAAGTCGGGGGGGGTGTGGCCGGTCTGCTGGGTCCAGGCCTTCATGTGCTGAAACTCTCCCCGCAGCATCTGCACGGCCGCAGAATCCCAACCAGGGTGAACAGCCTCCTGGCCGCGTGCTGGCACCGCCGGGGGCACCGGGGGAAGACTTGCGGATTTTCTGAACCAGAACAGTGGATTCATGGATCGGCCCATGGACAACCTCCGGATGTGGGGTGGCGTATTCTGTCGGGATACCCCTGTCTTTTCATACTTTCCGACTGCCAGTCAAGCAATAATTTTCAAAAATTAAGTATGAAATAACAGCCACCAGCCCAGTTAGGGCAAAGGCTCCATCGATCCAAATATCCAACGATCCCATCGGAAAGGCCCTAGAGAGCCTGGAAAAAAAACGGATGGTAGGGGAACTGGAAGGGGAGATGGAAGGGGGAGGGGAACCGAATCACAGAGAAAAAATAAGTTTAACAAAGGCCTCAGTCCGATATAATGGTTCCTCCCACTTGACAGCCCCTTGGGGGGTGCCGGATAGTTTCAAGATTGACTCAACACGCCTCTTTCACCCTATTTTCCCGGATGGAACCATGAAACTTGGCCTTCGAACCCGCCATTGCGGCGATCTCCGCGCCGCCGACATCGGCCAACTGGTCACTTTGGCCGGATGGGTATCCTCCCGGCGGGATCATGGCGGGGTGATTTTCGTGGACCTGCGGGACCACACCGGCACCACCCAGGCCGTGTTCAAGCCCGACGTGAACCCCCAGGCCCACAAAGAGGGCGACCAAGTGCGGGATGAATACGTGGTGGCGGTGCGGGGCCGGGTGACCGCCCGGGAAGAGGGCAACGTGAACCCCAAAATTCCCACCGGTGAAATAGAAGTGCTGGTCGAATCCATTGAACTGCTGAACCCCTGCAAACCCCTGCCCTACGACATCCATCACCTGGTGGATGAGCGGCTGCGGATGACCTACCGTTACCTGGACCTGCGCCGCCCAGAGATGCAGGCCAACCTGCGCCTGCGGGCCAAGGCCGCCCATGCCATTCGCAATTACCTGGAAGGCCATGGGTTCGTGGAAATTGAAACCCCCATTCTCACCAAGGCCACCCCAGAGGGCGCCCGGGATTACCTGGTGCCCTCCCGAGTGAACCCAGGAACGTTCTATGCCCTGCCCCAGTCTCCCCAGTTGTTCAAACAAATTTTGATGGTGAGCGGCTTCGACCGCTACTTCCAAATCGCCAAGTGCTTCCGCGATGAAGACCTGCGGGGCAACCGCCAGCCGGAATTTACCCAGGTCGACTTGGAGCTGGCCTTCACCTCCATCGAGGAAATTCGGGGGCTGATTGACGGCCTGATGGCCAAGGTGTTCCAGGACACCATTGGGGTAAACGTGGCCACCCCCATCCCCGCCATCACCTGGAAGCAAGCCATGGCCGAGTACGGCACCGACGCCCCCGATATGCGCTATGGACTGAAACTGGTGGATTTGACCGACCTGGTGAAAGATTCTGAGTTCAAGGTGTTTACCCAGGCGGTGAAAGCGGGGGGCCTGGTGAAGGCCATTCGTGTGCCGGGGGGTGGGGTGTTGTCTCGCAAAGACCTGGACGAACTGACCGAACTGGCCGCCGTGTACGGGGCCAAGGGCATGGCCTGGGTGAAGCGTAACCCCGATGGCTGGCAGTCTCCCATCGCCAAGTTCTTCACCGCCCCCCAGCAGCTTGCCATCGAGCAGCGCCTGGAACTGGCCGAAGGAGATTTGGTGGTCTTCTCCGCCGACCAATTCAAGATTGTCCACGATACCCTGGCCAACCTACGCAAAGACATTGCCCGGCGGCTGAACCTGATCCCCCCCAACGTGTATAAATTCGTGTGGGTCACCGAATTCCCCCTGCTGGAGTGGGACGCCGACGAAAAACGCAACGTGGCGGTGAACCACCCCTTCACCGCCCCCATGGACGAAGACTGGTCCCTGGCGGGCACCACGCCTTTGGCCATGCGGGCCAAAGCCTACGACATTGTGCTGAACGGCACCGAGTTGGGCGGAGGGTCTCTGCGGAACCACAACCCCGACATCCAGGCCCAAATGTTTGGGCTGCTGGGGCTGAACGACCAACAAGCCCAAGAAAAATTCGGCTTCCTGCTGGGGGCCCTGGGCCACGGTGCCCCACCCCACGGGGGGTTGGCCCTGGGGCTGGACCGCCTGATTATGTGGCTGGTGGGCACCGAGTCCATCCGGGAGGTCATTGCCTTCCCCAAAACCCAAAAAGCCTCGTGCCTGATGACCGATGCCCCCTCTCCCGTGGAGGAAAAACAACTGCGGGAATTGCACATCCGTTTACGGAAGAGCGAGTAGTCTGGTTCTTTCCTGGCACAAAACCCCATGGCCCATCCCCCTGAATCCCGGAACGTCGACCTGCTGCGAGTGCTGCCCACCCTGGCCCAGGTGGAAGAACACCTGGCCGGGCTGGGGCACCCCCTGCCCAAGGCGGGGCGCCCCAGGGCCAGGCAAGAAATCCAACGGCTGAGAGAGGCCCTGCAGGCGGGCGCCCCCGGCGCCCCGGCCGACAAACCCGCCGCCCTGGCCGCCCTGACCCTGGCCCTGGCCCGCCCCGCGCCAGAAGAACTCCGCCGGGTGATCAACGCCACCGGGGTGGTGATTCACACCAACCTGGGGCGGGCCCCCCTGTCTCCCGCTCTCACCGCCGCCGCCCTGCCCCTGCTGCACGGTTACACCAACCTGGAGTTCAACCTGGCCGACGGAAAGCGGGGTGGGCGGGGCGGCCAAATTCCCCAGCTGCTGGCGCAGCTTTCTGGCGCCGAGCAGGGCTTGGCGGTGAACAACAACGCCGCGGCGGTGCTGCTGCTGCTGGCGGCCCTGGCCGCCGGGGGCGAGGTGATTGTGTCGCGGGGAGAATTGGTGGAAATCGGCGGGGCCTTTCGGGTGCCAGACATTCTGCGGCAGGCCAGGGTGAAACTAATCGAGGTGGGCACCACCAACCGCACCCGCCTGTCCGACTACGCCCGGGCCATCACCCCCAAAACCAAGGGCATCTTGAAAGTCCACCGCTCCAACTTTTTCATGGACGGCTTCGTGGAAGACACCCCGGTGCCGGACCTGGCCCGGCTGGCCCGTGAAAAAAACATTGGCCTGTGGAACGACCTGGGCAGCGGAAACTTCTACCGGTTCTCTCAGCCCGCCCTGGCGGGCATTCCCACCGTGCAGCAAGCCCTGGCCGAAGGGGCCCAGGTGGTCACCTTCTCTGGCGACAAACTGCTAGGCTCCGTTCAGGCCGGGGTGGCGGTGGGCAACAAATCCTCCCTGGGGGTCATGGCCCGCCACCCATTGTACCGAGTGGTGCGCATGGACAAAGCCCGCATGGCGCTGCTGGAGCAGTCGCTGGCGGCCTATCTAGACATCCCCCGGCTGCACGAGGTGAATCCGGTGATCGCCCTGCTGGAGCGCACCCTGGAGGAACTGCGCCCCCTGGGCCAGCGCCTGCTGGCTCTGCTGCCCCCGTCAGGGGGGCTGGCCTGGGAACTGGTGGAAGAGGTTTCGCTGGCCGGGGGCGGGGCCGTTCCCGAGGCCCGAATTCCCACCCTGTGCCTGGCGGTGACCCCCCGCAAGAACGAATCCGCCGAAACCCTGGCCGCCGCCCTGCGGGGGGCCAACCCCCCGGTGATCGGAAGGGTATCGGAGGGGAGAATGCTGCTGGACCTGCGCACGTTGTTGGACGGCGACCTGGAAGACCTAGCCCAGGTGCTCACCTCCCTTGCCTAAACGCTATTCCTTGTATCCACCTATTTCTGTTCCCCACCCGCCGCTGGTCTCACTGAACAACACCCCTCCCCTGCCGCCCTTCAGGCGGCATCCCCTCCCCTTCGTGGAGGGGAAATGAATCGAAGCCGAAAAGTTGTGCGCTCGCTTCCTTTCAGTCTTTTATAATCCGAACGGCTGAATAAAATATCCGGTGGCTTCGAGCAATGCCCCTCTCTTCGGGAGAGGGGGAAGGGGGGGGAGGTCTCATCAAGCAGGGAATAGACCTCACCCCTGGCTGCTACGTAGGCAGAGGTGGGGTGTTTTACGGGAATGCTCAACTCAGCGGGAAGGGTGCCTGCTGGGCGTAATCTAAGCCAACCCCCTTCATTTTTTTCAGAAAATCGCGTGAAAGGTTTGGAAGAAAAACATGGGGCGTAAAATCGTTCCCTTTTTCCACCCAATGGGTGTATAAAAAAAGAATAAGAGGGAGAGCCAAACATGCTTTAACCGAGACTTCCCATGATTCGGGACCTGATTCGGCACGTGCAAAACGAACCGTTTGTGTTCATTCAAGCCCATAACTTCCCCGATCACGACGCGGTGTGCGCCGCCTATGGTCTGCAAGACTTGTTTCGCCAGCAGGGCATTCCCACCCTGCTGGTCTATGATGGCGAGATTGAGCGGGACTCCCTGCGCAAGGTCATCCACCAACTTCGCATCAACATTCGCAAGGCCGCGGAATACAACCTGCGGGATGAACACAAGATCATCATCGTAGACGGCTGCAAGGGCAACAAAAACGTGACCGACTTGGTGGGCGAGGAAATCGCCGTGATTGACCACCATCAATCCACCAGCCCCGATGACGTGACCTTCTCCGATATCCGCCATCACGGTTCCTGTTCCACCCTGATTCAGGGCTACTTTGTAGAGCTGGGCCTGGAACCCAGCAAAAAAGCCGCCACCTGCCTGATGATCGGCCTGAACATGGACACCGCCCTGCTCACCCGCGGGGTGACCCAAGAAGATCTGAACGCCTTCTTATACCTGTACACCCGGGCCGACATGACCATGGTGAACAACATTTTGCGCAATCAAATTCAAACCAAAGACCTGCTGTTTTACCAACACGCCCTTACCCAGGTGCGGGTGGCAGACAGGGTGGCGTTCTGTTACTTTGCCGAGGGCTGCAACCAAAACCTGCTGGGCATTTTGGGCGATTTCTTCTTGGCCCTGGAAGAGGTGGACTTCGTGGCCCTGTGCGCCCGCAACGGCAACGTGGTGAACTTTTCTCTGCGCAGCGAAATCGACGAATGGAACGCCTCCACCATTATTCAACAGGTGCTGGAGGGCAAGGGGTTTGGGGGGGGGCATGCCGACATGGCGGGGGGAATCATCAAAGACATGTCCAAGTTTAACGAGCACGAGATTTACCACCACTTCATGGAGCTGCTGGAGCAAAAGCACGAAAAATACCTGTGGGGGAATCAGCACATCGGCAGCCGCCGCCCAGACCCCCTTCGTGAATCCCCCATGGGTTCTCCCCTGCCCCCCCTGACCACCGCCGGGACGCCCTGGCTGGCTTGGGTGCGGGGGCTGGCCATTCCGATATGGTCCGCCTTGATGCTGGTGCGGGGGAGAATGGGGGAGTAGCCCGATCAGGGACCAGCCGTTACCAGGGAATCGGTTTGCGGTTGCGGTAGAACCCACCGGAAGGACCCCCCTTGGGCAGGGTGGCCAGCCACACCAGAGTATCCGCACCCTGCTGAGGGGTGAGGCGGGCCTGGGGGCCCCCCATGTCGGTGCGGACCCAGCCGGGGCAGCAGGTGTTGATCAGCACCCCTGAATTGAGGGTTTCCGCCGCCAGCACCCGGGTAAGGGCGTTCAACGCCGTCTTGGAGGTTCGGTAGCCCAGGTATCCCCCGCCCATGTCGGCCAGTTGGCCCATGCCGCTAGACACATTCACTACCCGCCCGTACCCCCGCTCCACCATCCCCGGCACAAAGGCTTGGCACAGGGCCAGGGGGCCAAAGTAATTGGTCTCCATGGTCTGGCGGATCCGCTCTGGGTCCGCCGTCAGGCCAGGGGCGTTGCCCCAGCTTTCTCCCTGGGCCCGGTCTTCATCCACGGCAATCCCGGCGTTGTTCACCAGCACGTCCACCGGGCGGCCCGCCATGGCCTTCACAAACCGGGCAATCGAAGCGCCATCGGCCACGTCTAGCACGGCGGTCTCCACCGTTAACCCTTCCTTGGTTAGTTCACGGGCGGCGTTCTCTCCCCGCCCTTGGTCGCGGGCGGTTAGCACCACCCGCAGCCCGGCCTGGGCCAGGCCACGGCACACCGCCAGCCCAATGCCTTTGTTCCCGCCCGTCACCACCGCCAATCGTTCCGCCATGGGTTTCTCCTAAATGTTCCGGTTGAAATCTTTCCAATGGTTTTTCCTATCATTCTAATTCCTGTTTCTTTTTCCTGTTTTTTTACTTCCTTTCATGTTTTTCTCCTTGAGACCGTTGCATAATCCGGGGCTTTACCGTGAAAAGGGGGAATGGGGGGCGACCCCCCCAATAAAATCATCCCCCTTCCCCCAGGGAAGGGGGCAGGGGGTTGGGGAAAAATAGGTTATGCAGAGGTCTCTCCTTACATCTGCCCTTTAGAATACCCCGTTTATCCATTCCCGTCACAGTGGGCGGAAGATCATTTTAGGATCACCAGTATTGGCGCGCGATAAGGTGGATTCTCTTATCTGAAGTCCGCCCTTCGGTGCGTACGGGAAAAAATATTTGAAAATAAATGATCGAAAATCTCACATTCCATCTTTCGTGAACCACCATCTGTGATACCCTTTCCAAATTCGAGTTGCTTCTCGAATCAGCAGAACGCGCGCCCTGGGGAGAAAAACCCTCTCCGTCCTCCGCACAACCTTTCGCTGAATTTCTTTCACGCCCTCCAGGGGCCAATTTCACATGGAGAATTCATGAATTTGTTTACACAAAACCCTCCTCAAAAAAACGGGGCCATGTTTAGCCTGGCAACGAGAACCCTGTTGGCGGGTTTTGTATGGCTTACCTTGGCCTCCTGTGGCGGAGGTCATATGCCAAATGTCTCGATGGTCTGTACCACTTGCGTGAACGAAGGCACCACCGGCGTGGGAGGCCCCATTGCGTTGACCCAAGGGGTTACCCATAGCGGCACGGTGGCCCCCAGCGGGTTTAGCTACTATCAGGTGTCGTATGCCTCTGCCATGAACCATACCATAACGCTCAACGGGCTTTCGGCTAACGCTGACATGACCAGCTATTCCGATGTTAACTTTACAACCCCCTTTGGCGCCTGCCCCGTGAACGGGGCGAATAGCCCGGAAACATGCACGGTGACCACCACCGCAGCCGGCCAAACCGTTTACCTTCGGGTCAATGACGTGTCGGGGCTGGGCGTTAGCTACACCGTGGCGCCATAACCCGCGCGGTAACCCTGCGCCATATGCATGCATTCCCCGTTTCTCAGCCCGTGGGCATTCCCCACGGGCTTTTTTTTCCCCCGTATCTTTCTCGCTCATTTCTTCTCTCCTCCCTTTTTTCTCCCACCCTTTGGTTTCCCCCCCGCCCTGGTTCTGGGGAATTTCCTACACAAAAACCCTGGGCAAAAAAATGCCGCCGGAAAATTCCGGCGGCAGGAAGAAAACAACCACCTGGGCAGCATGGTTCTTTAGGGGAAGATCAACGCCCGGTTGTTAAACTGTTCCGTGGTAATCACGTTGTTGCTATCGGCATAGACTTGCCCAGGGGACTTCATGGTATTGGCCGTCGTTCCCCCGGTAGCCGTGGTGAAATTGGCCTGCCCCAGCACCACGTTGGCTGCCTGCTGGTTGGTTGTGGGCAGGGTATCCCATACCATCACCCGGTTGTTTCCATAATCTGACACCAGCATCCGCCCAACAGCAATGGTCACCATCCATGGGCCGCTCAGGGTGGTCGCCGTGGTGCCAGGGGTTGCGGTGGTAAACCCGGCTTGGCCCAGCACCAAATTGGCGGCTTGGTTACTGGCCGTGGGGAAGGTGGTCCAGATCATCACCCGTTGGTTGGAGTAATCGGCCACCGCCACCATGGTGCCATCGCTGGTCACCCCGTAAGGGTTATTGAATGATGTGTTGGATGGCGTCCCGCCGGCATTGCTTAGGCAAGAGTTGAAATCGGGCTGACCGAGCACCAGATCTGGCAGAGCTCCGTTGGTGGTGGGAATCGTATTCCAGATCAACACCCGGTGGTTTACAGAGTCTGCCACCAACATTTTCCCGTTGACAAACCACACCGCCGTGGGATTGGCCAAGCCCCCTTGGGCGCATGCGGCTGCCCCAGAGATAAAGTTCGCCTGGCCCACCACAACACTGGCGGCCGCGGCGGTGGTGGTGGGCAGCGTGTTCCAGATCAGCACCCGGTTGTTGGTCGAATCCGTCACCGCCAGCCGCGTTCCATCCGAATGCATGGCGTTGGGCTGAGATAGGCTGCTGGCGGAAAGACCCCCCGTGTTGGCCGTGCCCGTGATGAAGTTGGTTTGCCCCAACACAAAATTGGCCGCCGTTCCGCTGGCCGTGGGCTGGGTGTTGTATCCCAGCACCCGGTTATTGTTTTGCTCCGAGATGTAGAGAATTCCCCCCACCTTCCACACCCCAGAAGGAGAATTCTTGCCCGTGGCGGATATGGCCCCCCCGGTGTTGGCGGTTCCCGTGATGAAGTCGGCCTGCCCCACCACCACGCTGGAATTCATGCCAGAGGTCAGCGCCACACGCGGTGTGGCCGTCTTGGTAACCCCCAAGGATTTGTTGGGCACTTCATCGTAGGAAAACAGGGTGTAGGTATAGGTTACCGTGCTGGTCAAACCGGTATCGGTGACGGTCGTGGTGCCCTTCAAAATGTTCCCCACGGTCACCCCCCCGGCGCAGGTGGGGTCGGTGGCCAGGGTGGCATTACGGCAGATGATCACCCCCTTGTAATCGGCATCCACGGGTTCCGTCCAGCCCAGAACAATGGAGGTGGCTGTTCCACCCGTTTGCTGGATGGCACTTACGTTCCCAGGCCGAGTGACATCGGTAATGTTGAAGGTTTCGGCGGGGGTGTTGACCGCCAATTTGTTGAGGGTCTGGCCCCCGTTGTCGGTGGCCGTGATGACAATGGCGTTCCATACTTCGGGGCTGGTCAGGCCCAGGCCGTTTCCCGTACCGGAAATGGTTCCCGTTTGCGGGTCTATGCTAAACCCGGCAGGCAGCCCCGTAGCGGCAAAGGCAAAGGTTTCGGTGTAGCCATTGGCGGCAATGGTGTCTGGGTCATTCACGGTAAAGCCCATCTGGGCCAGGGTGAAGGACTGGGCCGCGCCAGAGTTAAACGCTTTGGGAACCGCCGCACCAGTGATGGTGGGGGCATCGTTCACCGGGGCAATGTTTACCGGGATGGCACGGTTGGCTGGGGTAAACGTGGAAGAAGAGGTGTATCCGGTTCCATCCGTGACGTCCACCACAAAGCTGTCGGTGCCGTTCAGGTTGGCGTTGGGGGTGTATGTACAAGTCACGGCATAGGTGTAGCCAATGGTGGCGTTTCCGGTGGGGGCCGCCGCCGAGCATGCCGTGGCGTTGCCTTTGGCGCCCTGGGTGGCCACCGTTACGCCATTTAGCGTGGCACTGTCTGAGTCGGTCACCGTGAACAACACCGTTCCCGCGGTGTCTTCGGTGATGGGTTGGGCCGCGGGAATGACCACCACCGGGCAATACCCGCAGGTGGGCAGCAGGTTATCCGTTCCCCGATATACTTTAGGGATTTGGCAGCCAGACAGGATCAGCAGAAACAACGGTAAAATCACACGCAAAAGAATGCCCATGGGGCACCTCCCTCTGTTGAGTGCAACAGCACCCCCCCATTGTCTCTTTTTCTACTCCAGATCATTATTGATTAACATACAAATGTTCTGTGTGAAACCCCTAAAATAAAGGTTCTTGCGTATTCATAGCGCCTGTTATATAACAAGTGTTATGAGATGCAAAAAGAAGATGACCTCGGAGGAAGTGGTTGCCGCCGCGGTGGAGGTGCTCCACCGAGAGGGCTTCCGGGAGTTGACCGCCCGCAAGGTGGCCCGCCAGTTGGGGGTTTCCACCATGCCGTTGTTCAGTTGTTTCCAGGCCATGGATTCGCTGGTGGAAGCGGTGGAACAGGAAGTCACTCGCCGGATGAAGGAATACCAGCGGCGGCCTTACACCCCAAACCCCATGCTAAACATTGGGGTGGGGTATGTGTTGTTCGCCCAAGAACACCCCCGGTTGTTGGAGTTCATGTTGTTCCGCCAACCCGCTTCCCCTCGTTCACCAGAAGAAGGGCTGGCCGAAGCCGTACGCGACATTCTGGCGGACCATGACCAGCACCACCCGGTGGTGGGAATGGTGATGGAAGGAACGGCGGATGGCCCCGACCTGGACCTGCTGGTGAAAGGGCGGGTGTTTGCCCACGGGTTGGCCATGCTGGCCCTAACCGGGGAATTGGGTGCCATGCCCCAGTCTGAAATCATCCGCCTGCTGCAAGAAGCAGGCGAAGCCTTTATGGGCTGGAAGAAATCACAGGAAGAGAAACACACAGGACGGTGAAAAACATGATGAACGTTTCTTGGGCATTCCGGGGGTTTCTGGGCCTGCTGTTGATGGGAGAACTGCTTGCGTCTCCCGTTTATTCCCAGCAACCCAAAGCCCCACTCCCGGCGGCGGAAAGCGGGTTGACCCTGGACCAATACCTGGATCAGGTGCGGGGGGGCAGCCAACCCTTTCAGGGGGCCTCCGCCCTGGATCAAGCCGGAGACCTGCGCCAAGTGCAGGGCGACTTGGCTGGTTGGCCGGTCATCATGGGTTCCATGACCAACTTTGACAACCACACCCCCTCCACGTCTTCCTTTGCCCCCCTGGGCACCAAGGGGGAAACCCGCCAAATTGGCCTGCAGTGGACCAGCCCCATCGGGCTGGGGGCGAGCTACACCCAAAACATCACCCACAACACCCTAACGATTGCCCCGGCAGCCGCGGGCTTTTACCCCCTGACCGATTATTACCAGTCCTCCACCGTGCTGGAGGTCAACCAGCCCCTGTGGCGGAACTTTTTGGGGGCAGAAAGCCGGGCCCAGCGCGACGTGCTGGAGTCTTCGGCCCTGGCCATGCACTACGGGGGGCGCTACCAGAAAAAAATGATTCTGGCCGACGCCGAAATGACCTATTGGCGGCTGGCCCTCAATCAAGAACTGGTGCGCATTCAAACCGCCGCCTTGGAACGCTCCAACACCCTGGTGGACTACAACGAACGGCGGGGCCGGTTGAACTTGGCCGACCGCTCGGACTTGCTGCAAGCCCAGGCCCTGAACAAGCAAAGCCAGATGGACCTGCAACGGGCCCTGGATGGAGAGAAAAGCGCCGCGGCCGCGTTTAACATGGCCAGGGGGCTGGCCGGGGACCAGGTGGCCGAAACCCTAACCCCCCCGCCTCTGGAGTTTCTGCTGACCCAGGCCCCCCCGCCCCGCGCAGACATGCGCGATGACGTGCGGGCGGCGGAGCAAAACCGCAGGCTGGCCTCGGCCAACGCCCAAATGGGGCTGGAGCGGGCCAAACCCGACGTGGTGCTGTTTGCCAACTCCACCCACAGCGGTCTGGCCGCCACCGAAAGCGCCGCCAGCTCTCAGGTAAGCCAGGGCACCTATCCGTCTTCCACCGTGGGGGTGCGGATGACCTTTATGCTGGGGCCGGGCCTGACCGACGTATGGTCCAGCTACCGCGCCGAGCAAGACTCCGCCGAAGCCCAATGGCGCCAGAAAATGCTGGAGCAAGAACGAGACTGGACGGAACTGAACCGCCAACTGACCGAAACACGGGCCCGCCTGAAACTGGCGGTGGAGGTTGAGGCCATTCAGCGGGAAAAACTGGATTACGAGCGGGAGCGGATGAAGCGGGGGCGCTCCACCACCTCCCAGGTCATCCTGTTCGAGTCCGACTTTGCCCGCGCCCAGCAGTCGCGCATTCAAACCCAGATTGAACTGATTTCCATTCTGGCCCGGCTAAAAACCTGGGCCGAGGACACCTCCTCCAGCGAGACGCCATGAATCTGGCCAGGCTTGCCATTGGTCGCCCCACCTTCATCACCGCCGTGGTCATCTTGTCTTTGGCGGCAGGGTTGATCTCCTTCATCCGGCTGCCGGTGGACCTGTTCCCCGCCATCAATTTTCCGGTGGTGATGGTGCGCACCAACTATCCAGGGGCCGGACCGGAAGAGGTGGAAAAAATGATCACCAAACCCCTGGAAGAGACCCTGTCTACCTTGCAGGGTTTGGAGGAAATCTCCTCCACCAGCAAAGATGGATTCAGCACGGTGGTGCTGAAGTTCACCCTGGAAACCGACATCAAAGAAGCCGAGCAGCTTACCCGGGACCGGGTGGCCATGGCCAAACGGTTCATGCCCCAAGACATTGACGACCCGGTGCTGCGGCGGTTTGACCCCACCGACCAGCCGGTGTTGATTTTGGCCCTTTCCGCCGACCTTCCCCCTGGGAAACTGTATGACCTGGCCGACCAGCAGATCAAACCCTCCCTGGAGCAAATCCCAGGGGTGGGGCTGGTGGAAATTCTGGGGGGCCGCAAACGGGAAATTCACGTGGAGCTGGACCGCGATAAACTGGCGGCCTCTGAGATTTCGGCCACCCGGGTCACCGGGGCCATCGGCTCCACCGGCCAAAACGTTCCGGCGGGAAGGCTGGCCGAAGGCAAAGGCGAAGTGGCCTTCCGTACCCTGGGAGAATACGCATCCATTGATGAAATCGGCAAAACCGTGGTGACCTTTTGGGGCAACGAAGTTCCCCTGGTGATTCACCAACTGGGCCGGGTCAATGACACCCTGGAAGACGAAAAATCCCGCACCTATGTCAGCGGCCAGCCCGCCCTCACCTTCATGGTGTTCCGCCAAAGCGGCGCCAACACGGTGAAGGTGACCGACACGGTGCTGAAAAAAATCACCCACCTGGAAGACGACCTGCGCAAGAAGGGGGGGGCCGCCCTGCAAACCCTGCGCATTGCCAAGGTGCAAGACACGGCCAAAGGCATCCGCGACAACATCACCGACGTGAAGGAATCCATCTCCATTGGCATTATCCTCACCATTCTGGTGGTGTACTTCTTTTTGGCCAACTTCCGTTCCACCCTCATCACCGCCCTGGCCCTGCCCAACTCGCTGATCGGCGCCTTCATTTTGATGGGCCTGATGGGATTTTCGGTGAACATCATGACCATGATGGCCCTCAGCTTGTCGGTGGGGCTGTTGATCGATGACGCCATCGTGGTGCGGGAGAACATCTTCCGCCATTTGGAAATGGGCAAGCCCGCCCCCACGGCGGCCCTGGAAGGCACCAACGAAGTGACCCTGGCGGTGCTGGCCACCTCGGCCACCATCATCGCCGTGTTTGGGCCCATTGGGTTTCTGCAAGGGGTGGTGGGGCAGTTCTTCCGCGAGTTCGGATTGACGGTGGTGGCCATCATGGTCATTTCCACCTTCGACGCCCTGACCATCGCCCCCATGCTGAGCGCCTACTTTGCCCAGATCCCAAGCAAAGAGCGCCCCCGCTGGTGGGTGCGGGTCATCCGCCATCCGGTAGAGGGCTTTGGCCGCTGGCAGGACCGCTTGGCGGTTTTTTACAAGCACTGGCTAACCGTGGCCCTGAACCGCCCCAAAGCCACCCTGCTGGCGGGCCTGGGGGTGTTCGTGGGGAGTTTAATGCTCACACCGTTCATTCCCAAAACGTTCATGCCCGCCCAGGATTTGGGCCAATACCAGGTCACCCTGGACCTGCCCCCCGGCACCAGCCTGGAGGGCTCTTACCAAGTGGCGGCCAAGGTAGACGCGCTCATCCGCAGCTATCCGGAAATTAAAGACACGATTCTTACCGTGGGCTCCCGCGATTTACAGTCGAACTACGCCGAAATTGGCGTGCAGTTGGTGGATGAAAGCCAACGCCACGCCAACACCACCGACCTGAAAGACCGCACGGAAAAAGACCTGAAAGACTTTAAAGAGGCCGAGGTCACCGTGAAAGACATGGGGGGCATGGGGGGCGGGGAACGGCAGTTTAACCTGAACATCGTGGGAGAAAACCAAGCCCAGGTGGAACAAGTGGCCAGGAAAGCCTTTGATCGGTTGAAAAACCACCCCGGCCTGCGGGGGGCGGAGTTTTCCCTGAAAGAGGGCCAGCCGGAGTTTCAGGCCCAGATCGATATCCACAAAGCCCAGCTGCTGGGGGTGAGCTCTACCATCATCGGGCAAGAACTGCGCAACCTGATTGAAGGCACCGTGGGGGGCGTGTTCCGAGAGGGGGGAAACCAATACAACATCCGCGTGCGGCTGCAGCCGGACCAACGCAACTTGGAAACCGACTACACCAAGTTTCTGGTGCCCAACATGAACCAGCGCATGGTTCGCATCGCCGATGTCACCAGCCCGGTGAAGGCCACGGCTTCCCCCGCCATTCTGCGCCAAAACCGGGGGCGCTACGTGCGCATCTCCGCCGACATCAACAACAAGGTGGGCATGGGGGCGGTGATGAGCGACGTGGACAAACTGTTCACCAAAGACATGCCCCTGCCGGAAGGGGTGAGTTACGCCCTGGTGGGCCAAGCCGAGCGGTTCAAGGAACTGATGGTGAACATGCTGATTGCCATGGGCCTGGGCATGTTGTTCATCTACTTGGTGCTGTCCTCGTTGTACGAGAGTTTCGTCACCCCCTTCACCCTGATGCTGGTCATCCCCCTGGCGGTGAGCGGGGCCTTCATGGGCCTGTTGGTCACCCAAACTTCGTTTGACCTGTTTGCCATGATCGGGTTCATCCTGCTAATGGGCATTGCCACCAAAAACTCCATTTTGTTGGTGGACTTTGCCCAGCAGCAGGTGGCCAAGGGGCACTCCCGCCGAGAAGCCCTGCTGATCGCGGGAGAAACCCGTCTGCGGCCCATTCTGATGACCACCTTTGCCCTGATCGCGGGCATGCTGCCCCTGGCCATCGGCATGAACGAAGTGTCGAAGTTCCGCACCAGCATGGGGGTGGCCGTCATCGGGGGGCTGATCACCTCCACCGTGTTAACCCTGGTGGTGGTGCCGGCGGCCTATATGTACGTGGACGACTTCCGCCATTGGAGCAAAGCCCAGATGAAGGCCCTGGCGGGTACCGCCCCCTTGCCCCCCGGCATGACCCCCGCCCACCACATGTTGTGGGCTTGGTTAAAATTCCTTGGGGAAATGGTGGTTCGGTTTATTCGCCAATTGCCCACAGAAACACGGCCCTTCCTGCGGAAACTTCCCGGCCGGACGGCCTGGGCTGTCAAAACGGCTTTCCACTTCATGAAAACCTATCTGCCCCTGGCCATGCGCCTGGCCCGGCAAGTGTTGGTGGCGGTTGTGGTGTGGGTGTGGATGACCCTGCGAAACCTGCCGGGCAACCTCCAGCGGATGATTCGGTTTATTCAAGAGGAACGGGCCGCTGACCTGGCCCTGGCAGGAAAAACCCCCGGCAAGATGAAGCGCGAAACGGAGAGCAAACCCAAACGAAAGCTTCCATCCTTGCGAAAACCGCCGAAAGAGAAATAAATCAAACGGAAAGGGGGATGAAGGCCGCACCTTCATCCCCCTTTTAAATGATCCCACCCCCCGCCTTCCGGCAGTTCCATCCCATCCAGCCACACCCTCCCCTCCCCTCTTTCTCCCGGCAGCACCCGGCCAATTTCCACCGCCCCGGCTTGCAGAAACAAGTCATCCCGTTTTCTTCCTTCCTTGCCCTCCAGCACGGGCAGGGTGAACAAAATCTGATAGTCTTCCCCCCCATAAAGGGCCAGCCGGAACGCCGGGTCTTGGGGCAGGGGCCCACGAAAGTTCCAACCCCGCCGAAGTTCCTCCGACAGGGGAACGGCGGCCCCCTCCACCCGCAATTCCACCCCAGAGGCCCTGGCCAGATGGCCCAGTTCCGGCGCCAGCCCGTCGGAGATATCCATCGCCGCCGAGGCATGGGCCGCCAGCAGAGGGGCCAAGTCCAGCCGGGGGTGGGGCCGCAGGTGGCGGTGCAGCAACACGGCCCGGTCTTCCGGCCCTCCGCCGGGTTCTCCCTTCAGCACCGCCAGCCCGGCGGCTGAATCTCCCACCGGCCCGCTGAGCCACAGCCCGTGCCCCGGCCCCGCCCCCCCGCGGGGCACCAAGCGGGGGGCCCGCCCGGTCATGAACAGATCCACCACCACTTGATCCGCCGAGGAAACGTTTCCCCCGATGACCTGAAAGCCAAAATCCCGGGCCGCCCTGGCCAACCCCCGGTACAGGGCTTCGGCATCCTCCGCCGGGTACTGCCGGGGCCAGTTCAGGGCCACCAGCGCCGCCTGGGGGGCACCGCCGCAGGCCGCGATGTCGCTGACGCTGGCCGCCGCCAGCCGCCAGCCCACGTCTTCCCAGGGGGTCTTGCCCTGCAGAAAGTGTCGCCCCTCCACGGCGGCATCGCAGGTGTACAGGGTCACGCCCTCTCCGGCAGGGTCCGGCACCGCTGCGCAGTCGTCTCCTATGCCCACCCAGCCCTTGGGCAGGGGCCGCTCCACCACCCTGGCCAGTCGGGCGATCAGTTCAAACTCATTCATATGGGTTTCATTCGCTGTTCTTTCTTCGCTTCCTTCATTTCCCCCATCACTTCTCTAGAAATCCCTCCGCTATAATACCGAGAACCCTCTGCATGTCTTTTTTCCCCTTTCCCCAACTATTCTTTCCCTAGGCTCATTCCATGTGCTACTTCCTGGGCTTCCCGTTCCGGACTCCAGCCCAGTTTTTCTGCCATTCTGCGGGCCACGGCAGTCAACACCTCACGGGCAGCGGGGCGCAGCAGCACCAAGGGCAATCTTCTACGCAGCACGTCTTCCAGGGTCAGGGCCATCTCCTCTTCCAGGGCCATGTTGACCTCGTCCCACAAAAAAGGGAGGTCGGGGTGGAGGGGTTTTCCCAGGGCTGGTTGGGCCGCAATCCGAGAGAGAAGGCCCGGTAAACGATTTCCATAACGCAGGGGGGCCCAGTGGGCCTGGGCGTCGGTGAACCCGGCAGCCTGGCATTGGGCCCGGGCCTGGGTCAACCAAACTTCAGCATTCCAGGCCGGTTTCCGGGTCTGGGTGTCTGGCCGGGGGCTCCAGGGGGTGGGCTGGCGGCTGGTGGGGGACTCTCCGCCGGGGTCCCGCCCCAGCAGGGTCATGCATTTGTTGGTCAGCAGGGCGGCATCGGCCCTGGCCGAAGTCAACTTCCCCCCGATGGGCACCCACAGCCCCGGCAACGGCATCTCCATCTCCCACTCCCGGCTCACCGCGGAGGGATCGCCCTCCATGGAGCGCAGGGTGCGTAAGCCCGCGAACCGCCCCAGCACATCTCCTTCCGATCGTTGAATGCCCGCCCCAGCCAGGCCTTCCAGCAGGTAAGCCGTGTCTTCCGGCTGCACCCGGCAGTCTTCCGGCGGGCCGTGATAGGCCGTGTCGGTGGTGCCCACCAGGGTGTGGCCATACCAGGGAATCACGAAAAACACCCGGCTGTCCCGCACATGCCGCAGCAAGTGGGCCTCGTTCCCCGGCAGGGGGGGCAGAATCAGGTGAACCCCCTTGGTCAGGCGAAAAGCCGGGGGGTTGCCCCGCTGGGCCAGCACCTTCCCCGCCCGGCCCGCCTTGGCCAGACCGCCAATCCAGGGGCCCGCCGCCGCCACGGTCATGCGGGCCTTCACCTCCACAGACTTCCCCGTGAGTTGGCAGACCACCGCCGCCCCGGCCACCCGGTTTCCGGCCAGGGATGATCCAGCCCCGGAAGAATGCCCCCACAACAATTCCACGGCCCGGGCGTGGTTCACCACCACAGCACCGGCCCTGGCCGCCCCCCAGACCACTTCCAGGGTCAGCCGGGCGTCATCGGTTTGTCCATCGGGGTAAGAGAACCCCCCCCGCAGGTCCTGGCGCCGCAGGTAGGGCCAGCTTTGCTCCATGACCCCGCGGGGAATCCACTGGTGCCGTTGCGAGGCCGGCAGCTTCCCGGCCAGCCCGTCATACAGGGTCAACCCGGCCTTCAGCACCAGGGGGTGGGCGGGCCCCTCCGGATACAGCGGCACCACAAACCGCAGGGGCCGCACCGCGTGGGGGGCCAGGGTCATCAGCCGCTGGCGCTCTTGCAGAGAATGGCGCACCAAACCAAACCGGTATTGCTCCAGGTAGCGCAGCCCCCCGTGCATCAATTTGGAAGAGGCCTGAGAAGTGCCAGACCCCCAGTCGTTTTGTTCCACCATCGCCACCCGCAGCCCCCGCAAGGCGGCGTCCAGGGCCGTCCAGGCCCCGTAGATTCCTCCCCCCACCACCAGCAGGTCAAACTCCCGCCCCTCCAACGCGGTCATCTCTCTCTTCATGGCTGGCCTCCCTCCCGGCGGTCCAGTTCTTCCCCCAGCCAGCCGGGGTTGTCGCTCATCACGGCATCCACCCCCGCCGCCAGCAGGCGGTCCAGGGTGGGGGCATCGTTGCACACCCAGGCCCACACCTGCCCCCCCAGGTTTCGGGCTGTCTGAACCCGGGCGGGGGTCACCAGGGATGTGTCTAACGAAAACGCCCAGGGGAAGGCAGAAGACACCCGCAGTTCCGGGGGCAAGGGGCCCTTCCCCTCCAACGCATCCGGCGGGTGTTCCAGGTTCCAGGCCAGCCGGGCGCCATGGGCCGCCTGGGCCGTTTCTCCCAGGGCCGCTGCCCGAAAGCACAAAAACCACACGCTCTCCAACCAGCCCCCCGCCGTAACCAATTGGGCCGCCTGCCGGGCCAGCCGGGCCTCCCGTTCCGGTTCCCGCCCTTTCAATTCTAACAACAGTTGGCAGCGCCCCCCCCAGCGTTCCAACACCTCTTCCAGGGTCAGCACCCTTTCCCCGGCGAAGCGTGGGTGGAACCAGCCCCCCAGGTCCAGGGCCTGCCATTCGGCCAGGGTCAGTTCATGGGCCTGCTGAGGAAGACCCAGCTTGGTCAGCACCCGGTCGTGGAACACGATCACCCGCTCGTCGGCGGTCAACTGCAGGTCCATCTCGATGGCCTGGGCACCTTGCTTCAGTGCCAGATCAAACGCTACGGCCGTGTTTTCCGGGGCCTCGGCGCTGGCCCCCCGGTGGGCCACCCGCAACGGGCGGGAGTGGGAAGACCCGGCAGAGGGAGATTTGGTTGAAGGAGAAACAGGAGACATAGAAACCTGAGAGAAACCTGGGAGCAACCCCGGGTGGGCAGAATGTAGGCGAACGGAGTGGTGACCCAGAATGGATTGCCTCTTCACCCATACACCTGAACGACCATGGGAGACAATGGTTCTCCCTTTGGGGTATTTCCTGATAGGATAGCCCGGCGGGCCACCCCCATGATCCATCCCCATCCTCCATTCCGGGCCATGAGCGAAAAAATCCCTTCGGAAGAGCGGTTCGAGGCCATGCTGGACGAGCGGTTCGACCCTGCCCGCCGCCGGGATATGGTGAGCGGGCTGCTGGCCCACGACAGGGACCGCCGCCCAGAGCCCTTTCCCCAGGCCTTTGTGCGGGGGAAGATTCTGTTCTTTGGGGCGGTGCCCCAGGCGGTGCGCAAAGCCGTGACCGAGTTGGTGCCCCCCCTGTTGGCCCATGGAGAGCAACTGGGGCTGGTGCTGCGAGACAAAAACCACCAGATTCACCTCTACGACAAGCCGTCGTACGAAGCCGCCACCGGGTCCCCCGTGCCGCCGGGGGTGCCCCTCCCCGCCGCCTCTTACCGCTACAATCCGCTGTACCGGGTGTACACCATTCAGGTGGTGCTGCCCCCCCTGGCCGTTGGAGAAGCCAGCGCCCCGCCGGATGTGGTGCTAGGCATGCTGCGGGTGCTGTTCGCCCGTTTGCTGGGAGACCTGTGGCTGCGAGAAGAAGTGTTCTCCCTGGAGTCGTGGCGGGAGGACGCCGCCGCGGGAAAGACCGGCGGCCCCACCGCCGGGTTTGAAGAAAAAGTGGTGGTGTTGTCTGGCGTGAACTTCACCCCGCCGCCGTTGGCCAAAGCGGTGGAAACCTGGGCCAAGCGGGCAGGCATGAACCCCACCCGCCTAGCAGCCCAAGCCCGCAAAGGATTTTTTCAGGACCTGCTGGGCCAAACGGCCCGCCAGATGGTCCCACGCGAATCCGAAGCCGCCGTAGAGGAGACCTTCCGGCTTTATTTGGCCGGGCTGGAGCGCACCTTGCCCCAGGCCCTGAAAGACGCCGTGGCAGCGGTGGAGGAAGCCGACCGCCAAGTCATGTTCCTTCCCGCCGAGGAGTGGTTCCATTACCGGCGGCTGGCCCAGGGCAACCCCCTGGCCTACATGCGGGCCGCCCAGGCCCGCATGGGGTTTCTGCTTGAGTCCCTGGCCGCCGCGGCAGAAACCTTTAGCGAGTTGGAGGGAGGAAAAGAGATTGGAAAAGAGAGGGGAGAGAACGGGAGAGCAAAAGGGGAAGAGAAAGAGGCCGAAGGGGTCAACCCCCATGTGAAAGACCACCTCGACAGCCACCTGGAAACCCTGACCCAGACTGGGCTGGCCCGGCCCTTTCTGCTGGACAACGTGCGTCTGTCGGCCCGGCTGGAAGCCCGGCGGAAAGCCTTTCCCCTGGAGGTTCACCAATGGCTGAAGGCCTTGCCCCAGCCCGACCCCCAAGCCCACCAGCTGCTCACCAAGCGCTGCCGAATGGCGGTGTATCAACGGCTGTACCAAGTGTTTCTGCTATTGAAAGAGTACCTCAAAGCCGCCGAAGGCGGCCGGGGAGAATCCTTCCGCCAGTCGCCCCGCCACAAAGAACTGAAGGCCCAGGTGAACAACTTCCGGTTCCGGGCCCCCATGATCAACGCCCTGCATGTGCGGGTTGGGCTGCTGCTGGACCTGGCCGAGCAGCAGGCCTCGATGGCCAAAAGCCCCCGCCTGCCCCTGGACAGCCTGAGCCGGGGTTGGGGGCAGTTTATCTCGCACCGGGTGCTGGGGCTGTTCTTCGCCCGGAACCCCAACCTGCTGCCGGGATTTGACCTGCAACGGTATCAAGACAGCGCCTGGGCCCAGACCCGCGCCCAGGCCGCCACGGCCCCCCACTTGGCCCTCGCGGCCCTGCTGCACGCCCTGTACAAAGAACTGCTGGCCGATGGCGGTGACACCGTGATGGCCCGGCTGGCCGCCGGAATGAAAGCCAACAGCGGCACCTTCCGCCATGCCCTGCTGCAGGCCCTTCGCCCGGCGGAAAAAGACCGGGCCCTGCCCGCGGAGCGCCGGGTGGAACAACTGGATGCCCTGGCCCGGGCCGTGGCGGCAGCTTGGCGGGAATCCCGCAAAAACGAGATCGTCGTGCTTTCAAAAACCTGAAAAATTTGCGATAACACGGGGGGATTGAGATAAACTGAGATTTTTGCATCACCCGGATTTTTGCCGTGAAAAGGGGGATTGGGGGGGCGAAGTCCCCATTAAAATAAACCCCCTTCCCCCAGGGCAGGGGGTGGGGGATGGGAAAAAATAGGTGATGCAAATAGGTGGTGCAGAGGTCTCAAACGAGCATTGATCATCCATTTCTAAAAAGGACGTTACGCCATGACGCACCAAACGATTTCCCTGCCTGCCCGCCTGATTCTGCCCGCCCTGCTGCTGGGGTTGTTCTCTGCGGCACTGGGGGGCTGCGAAAAGAAAATCCCCGACAACGTCATCCGCGTTGGGCTGGCGGGCCCCCTCACCGGCCCCAACGCCAAATTCGGCGAGCAATTGTTGAAGGGCGCCCAAATGGCCGCCCAGCAAATCAACGCCCAGGGCGGCATTTTGGGGAAAAAGGTGGAAATTGTGGAGGGCGACGACGCCTGCGAGGCCAAACAAGCCCGCTCCGTGGCCAACCGCATGGTGGATGAACAAGTCTCCGCCGTGATCGGTCACTTCTGCTCTTCCTCCACCATCCCCGCCTCTGAAGTTTACGCTGAACGCAACCTGCTGATGATCACCCCCGGCTCCACCAACCCCCAGGTCACCGACCGGGGATACCCCGTGATCTTCCGCACCTGCGGCCGGGATGACCAGCAGGGCAAGGTGGCGGCGGCCTTCATTGCCAACACGCTCAAACCCCGGGCCGTGGCCATTGTTCACGACAAGACCACCTATGGCCAGGGGCTGGCCGACGCCATGCGGGCGGAATTGAACGGACGCTATCACGTGAAAGAAGTGATGTACGAGGGCATTGCCCTGGGAGACAAAGACTTCAACGCCCTCATCACCAAAATGAAGGGCGCCAAGGTGGACCTGATTTATTATGGCGGGGTTTCCACCGAAGCGGGCCTGCTGGCCCGGCAAGCCGCTGAACAGCGGTTGGGGGCCAAATTCGTGAGCGGTGACGGCGTGATGACCCCCAGCTTTCCCGAGACCGCCGGCCCCGCCGCCGAGGGCGTGCTGATGACCTTTGGCCCGGACCCCCGCCAAAACAAGGCGGCTCAAAGCGCCGTGAAAGCCTTTCAAGACATCGGCTACGATCCCGAATCCTACACGCTGTATTCCTACGCCGCCGCTGAAATCATCTTTCAAGCCCTGGCGGCCAATCAGGCCACCCGCGACGGCAAGGTGCTGGGCGATTATATCCGCTCTCGCCCTGCCTCCACCGTGCTGGGGGTCAAAACCTTCGACACCAAGGGAGACCCCCTGGATGCCGGATACGTGATGTACCGCTGGGCCAAGAACAAATCTGGCGGGTTTGAATACGTGCGGGTGAAATAATCAAACCGGCCGCGAAAGAACCCTTGGCTAAAACCAAGCAAAAATTCGCGCAATTCCAGCCTAGACGAGACCGACTTTTAGCCAGGGTTTTTACCGTGAAAAAAGTTCGCCGTGAAAAGAGTTCGCCGTGAAAAGAGTTCGCCGTGAAAAGAGTTCGTTGTGATAAAAGTTCGCCGTGAAAAATAACCCGGGGCTTTGCCGTAAAAAGGGGGCGTGGGGGGCGAAGCCCCCCATTAAGTTCCCCCTTCCCCCAGGGAAGGGGGCAGGGGGATGGGAGGGAAATACATGCGGATGCAGGTACAGGTACAAATTTCTGGTTAACACTTTCGAACCACGGGAATCTTGGATACCGCGTCTTTGCTGGGCCAACAAATCATCAACGGCCTGATCCTGGGCTCCATCTACGGCCTCATCGCCATCGGCTACACCATGGTCTATGGCATCATCGGCATGATCAATTTCGCCCACGGCGAAATCTACATGATCGGGGCCTACTTGGGGGCCATTTTCCTGGCCCTGGTGGCAGCCTTTGGGTTGAATTCGGCGGGGTTGGCCCTGGCGGCGGCCTTGATTTTGGCGGTGGCGGTCACCAGCCTGTACGGGTTGACCATTGAGCGGGTGGCCTACCGCCCCCTGCGGGGCCAAGAGCGGCTGGCCCCCCTCATCTCCGCCATCGGCATGTCTTTGGTGCTGCAAAATTACGTGCAAATGGCCCAGGGGGCCCAAGACAAATCGGTGCCGCCTCTGTTCAACGGCGCCCTGCGCTGGGGCCAAGGCGTCTGGTCGGTGCAGATTACCTACATTCAACTCATCATCGTGGCGGTGACCCTGCTGAGCATGGGGGCCCTGACCTGGCTGGTGCGGGGCACCGCCCTGGGGCGGGCCATGCGGGCCACCGAACAGGATCGGGTGATGGCGGGGCTGCTCGGCATTCACACCGACCGCGTCATTTCTTTGGTGTTCGTCGCCGGGTCGGCCATGGGGGCCGTGGCGGGCATGCTCATCGCCCTTAACTTCGGCTCGTTCAACTTTTTCATTGGCTTCGTGGCGGGGGTGAAAGCCTTCACCGCCGCGGTGCTGGGGGGCATCGGTTCGCTGCCGGGGGCCATGCTGGGGGGCCTGATATTAGGGCTGGGAGAATCGCTGTTCGCCGGGTTTGCCTCCACCGCTTACAAAGACGTGTTCTCGTTTTCGCTGCTGGTGGCGGTGCTCATCTTTCGCCCCACCGGCCTGCTGGGCCGCCCGGCGGTGGAGAAAGTGTAGAATGCCATGACCCCCCCCAAACCGATCACTCACCTGCTGGCCGACGCGGCCCTGGCCGCTGGCGTGGCCCTGGTGCTGTTCTTCCCCCTGCTGGGCATGGTGCTGGAAGGCACCGCCATTCATTATCAGCCGGGCCGGGCGGCCTGGGCGGTGGGGCTGGTGTTTGCCGGGCGGCTGGCCCTGGGCCTGGCGCGCCGGGGCGGCGGGACCCCCCCCCTGGCCGCCTGGCAGCAACGCGCTGGGGCCTCTGCTCAAAATGTTTGGGAGCGTCTGCACCAGCATCAACGCTGGATGCTGCCCCTGCTGGTAGCCCTGGTGGCCCTGCTTCCCCTGGCCCCCTTCGCCACCAACTATCTGCTGCAAATTTGCACCCTGGCCATGATTTACGTGGTGCTGGGCACGGGGCTAAACATTGTGGTGGGGCTGGCGGGGCTGCTAGACCTGGGTTACGTGGCCTTTTACGCGGTGGGGGCCTATTCGTTTGCGCTATTGGCCAAGCATGCCGATGTTTCCTTCTGGTTGGCCCTGCCGGTGGGCGGGGCCCTGGCCGCCATGGCTGGCGCCCTGCTGGCCTTTCCTGTGCTGCGCATGCACGGCGATTATCTGGCCATCGTCACCTTGGGCTTTGGGGAGATCATTAGGGAGTTGCTGAACAACTTGGTGGAGCTGACCGGCGGCCCCAACGGCTTGGCCGCCCCCCGCCCCACCCTGTTCGGGCTAGAGTTCTCTCCGGAGCCTTCCCCCGGCCGCGCGGCTTTTCATCAGTTCTTCGGCCTGAGTTACTCGCCCGCCCAACGCTATGTGTTCCTGTACTTGGTGATGCTGGCCTTCACGGTGCTGGTGGTGTGGGTGTTTCACCGCCTGCGGGCCATGCCCATCGGCCGGGCCTGGGAGGCCCTGCGGGAAGACGAGACCGCCTGCAAGGCCCTGGGCATTCACCACGTCACGACCAAACTTTCGGCCTTCGCCCTGGGGGCCAGCTTTGGGGGCATGGCCGGGGTGTTCTTCGCCGCCACAGAGGGCTTCATCAACCCCATCTCCTTTACCTTCATGGAGTCGGCCATCATTTTGGCCATTGTGGTGCTGGGGGGCATGGGTTCCATCACCGGGGTGGTGCTGGCGGCGGTGCTGATTACCCTGGGGCCCGAACTGTTCCGCGAGTTTGAATCCTTCCGGATGCTGTTCTTTGGCCTGGCCATGGTGGGGGTGATGGTGTGGCGGCCCGGCGGGCTGCTCACCGTGCGCCGGGCGGTGTTCCGGGGGCCGGGCGGGGCCATCTAATCTTTCTCCTCTCCCTAATTTTTTCCCGCTTTCAAAGCATCCCCACATGCTCAAAAAAAACGGCCAGAGATCTCTGGCCGCTGGTGTGTATATCTTGAAATATGGGAACCCTTACGGCCAGAACAACACCCGTTGGTTTTGCCTGTCCCCCACGATCAGGTTATTCAGGTCGGCCCACAGCCAAGCGTAATTGTAGGTAAAGCACAGGGTTTGGGCCGAGGTCACCGCGCAGGTATTTCCGCTGGTCATGTTTGGCTCCCCCAGCACCACATCCGCCGCCTGGGCGTTGACCGTGGGCCAGCTGTTCCACACCATCACCCGGTTGGCGCCATCGGTAACAAACAATTGAACCCCGTTGGAATACACCCCGGCGGGATTGCACAGGGTGGTTGCCGAGGGAAGCGGGCAGGCGTTGGTGGTGAACCCGGCTTGGCCCAGCACAATATTGGCCGCCTGGCCATTGGCGGTGGGAAAGGTGTTCCACAGCAAAACCCGGCTGTTACCGTAGTCCGCCACGGCCAGTTTGGTCCCATCGGTCCATATCCCAGAGGGGAAGTTCATGGTGGAGGCGGTGGGGGTTGCGCCCTGATTGATTAAACCGCCGGTGAAATTGGCCTGCCCCAGCACCAAGCTGGCGTTGGCGCCGTTGGCGGTGGGGATCGTATTGTAAATCAGCACCCGGTTACATCTACTATCGGCGATCAGCAGTTTGCCCCCCCCCAAACCGACCCCCCAGGTTCCTTTGATGGTATTTGTGGCGCAGGCTGCGGTTACCGTGACAAAGTCTAACTGCCCCACCACCACGCTGGCCGCCGTACCGGTGGTCGTAGGCAGGGGACTCCAAATCATCACCCGGGCAAAACCATCGTCCGATACGGCCAAGTGGGTGGCGTCGGCATCCATGGCCATCACCCAGCCAAAATTCGAAGCATCTAACGTTCCTGCTCCAACGGCAGTCAAAGCGGTGGACCCCAGCACAAAGTCGGCTGGCGTGTTGATGGCCGTGGGGACGGCCAAATAACCTTTGACATATGTGTTGTTGTCCTCCGCCACATACATCCGTCCGCCAGCCACGGCTACTCCCGTGGGACCTCGCATCAACGTGGAACTGGTTCCCCCAGTTGAAGACACAAACCCCGGTTGCCCCAGCACAAGGCTGGCGGCTTGGCTGGTGGTGAGGGGGATAATGCCCGCCACGCCGCTGGCCGTGGCGGCCAGGCTGTAATTCGGCACTTCGTCGTAGGCCAAGATTTTATAGGTATAACTGGTTCCATTGGTCAGCCCGACATCCTGCGCCTGATTGGTGCCCGCCGCGATATTCCCCACCAGTTGCCAGCCTGTCCCCCCGCAGGGGGCATCGGTGGCCCCCACCACGGCCCGGCACACGTGCATTCCTTTGTAGTCAGCATCGGCGGGGGGCGTCCACACCACCATGGTGCTGCCGCTGCCGCCGTTTTTTATTTTCATCCCGGTGGGGGCGGAAGGCGCGGTGATATCGGTGACCTTAAGGGTCACGTTTTGCGTGGCCGTAGCCCCCTTGGAATCGGTAACGGTAACAGCCAGGGTGTAATTTTCCGGGCTGGCCAGCCCCAACCCCGAAGCCGTTCCGGTGAGGGTGCCCGTGGCGGGGTCCATGGAGAACGCCACGGCGGTCAGGGTGCCGGTGGGTTGACCGGTCATGGTGTAAGAGATCGTATCCGCGTTGGTGGCGATGTCTACATCTCCCCCGGTGAGCCCCATGTTGGCCAGTGTGATGTTGACCGCCGTGCCGCTGTTCACGTTCTGAATCACCGGAACCCCTGTTAGGGTGGGGGCATCGTTCACTGGGGTGATGGTCAGCGGAACAGTGACTGTTGTTGAAGCGTTGCCCGTTGGAAGGGTGTCGTCTGTGGCCACCGCGCTGAAACTGTCGGTCCCGTTATAATTCGGATTGGGGGTGTAGGTACAGGCAAAGGTAAACGTGTATCCCGCGGCGGCGCTACCACTGGTGGTGCTGGCCGCCGTGGGGCAAACGAGGGCGCCATGGATGGTTGTTGGTGATACCGCCAGGGTCACCACGGCAGAGTCGGTGTCGGTCACCGTAAGGGTTACATTCAAAACGGTATCTTCCAGGGTGGTGGCCTGGGCGGTGGTCGGGGCCAGGATGATCGGACAATAGCCGCAGGTGGGCAGCAGGAATTCCGTTCCCCGATACACCTTGGGAATTTGGCAGCCAGAAAGGAACAAAGGGATGGCCAACGAAACAAGCGGCAGAATAGCGCGATGGGAAAACATGAGGGATATCTCCGTGAGTGGCATCGCAGAACGTCCCCACGTTATTGCGCTTAGTGGATCGTAAAAAAAAGGGGGTATATTGTCAACCTCCAGGCGGTGCTCCGGGGGCCGGGCGGGTAGCGGCCCCCTACCCTTGAAATTTCCGGTTCAGGGCATCCAGAATATTCGGCAGGTTCTCTTTGGTCAGCGGGCCTTTGGGTAACACCGGCAAGGTTGGCTGAGCCGGGTGGTTTGGAACCTTGCCCCCGGCGCTCTTTTTCTTCATTTCTCCCGTTCCCCTGCCGTCTCCCAGGCTCGGCCCGTCGGCCTTTCCTCCGGCTTTCTTTTCGCCTTCTTCCGACCGCATGGTGAGGGCAATCCGCTTGCGCTGCAAGTCTACCTCCACCACCCGCACCACCACTGGCTGGCCCACCTTCAGCACGCTGGCGGGGTCTTTCACGTAGGTATCGGCCACCTGAGACACATGTACCAAGCCGTCTTGATGCACCCCAATGTCTACAAAGGCCCCAAAGTGAGTCACATTGGTCACCACCCCGTTCAGTTTCATGCCGGGGGTCAGGTGTTCCATGTCGGTCACGGTCTCGTCAAAAGCCACGGTTTGGTGGTCTTCGCGGGGGTCCCGGCCAGGTTTTTTCAACTCGGCCAAAATGTCGTGGAGGGTGGGCAGGCCCAGTTCTCCCTCGGCGTAGGTTTCTGGGTGAATCTTGGAAATCAAATCCAAGTTGGCAATCAACTCTTGCAGCGTCACCCCCAGGTCCTGGGCCATTTTTTCCACCACCGGGTAGCGCTCGGGGTGCACTGCGGAGTTGTCCAACGGTTGAGGTGAGCCCGGAATGCGTAAAAACCCCGCGCACTGTTGAAAGCTTTTAGGCCCCAGCCCCGGCACTTGGGTGAGGGCTTGGCGGCTGGGGAAGGGGCCGTGGCCGTCGCGGTGGGCCACGATGGACTTGGCCAGGGCCGGGCCAATGCCAGACACATAGCGCAGCAGGGGCGCGCTGGCGGTGTTCAGGTTCACCCCCACGTGGTTCACCGCCGACTCCACGGTTTCGTCCAGGCCCCTCTTCAGCTTGGTTTGGTTCACGTCGTGTTGATATTGCCCCACGCCGATGGACTTGGGGTCAATCTTCACCAGTTCCGCCAGGGGGTCCTGATAGCGCCGGGCGATGGACACCGCCCCCCGCAGGGTCACGTCCAGGTCGGGGAATTCCTCCCGGGCCAGGTCCGAGGCCGAATACACCGAAGCCCCCGATTCGTTCACCATCAAAGGCCGGGCGGTCAGGCCATGGGCCGACACCACCGCCCGCACAAAGGCCATCATCTCCCGAGAACCCGTGCCGTTGCCCACCACCAGCACTTCCACCCCATGCTTGGCGGCCTGTTCGGCCAGCACCTTGGCGGCGGCGGCTTCTTGCTTTTGGGGGGGAAGGGGATAAAACGTGCCCAGTTCCAGCAGGCGGCCGGTTTTGTCTACCACCACCCACTTGCTGCCGGTGCGCAGGCCGGGGTCTATGCCCATCACCACCCGGTGCCCCCCCGGCGGGGCCAGCAGCAGGTGCTTCAGGTTTTCGCCAAACATGGCAATCGAGGCGTTGTCCGAGGCTTCTTTCAGGGCCAGCCGCACGTCAATCTCCACCGCCGGGGCAATCAGCCGCTCCAGGGCGTCGGTGAGGGCCAGGTTCCACTCCAGGGCGGGGCGCCCCGTGGCTTGGGCGGCCCACATGCCCTGCAGCCGGGCGGCCAGCACGCCCTCCTCCACGCGAATGCGCACCCGCAGCACTTTTTCTTTCTCGCCCCGGTTCAGGGCCAAGTAACGGTGGGGGGGAATTTTCTTCAGGGCCTCGGAATGATCGTAATACCCGGAAAACTTGGTGACCTGTTGGGCAAAATCTGGCGCGGCGGTGGCAGACAACACCCCCTGCTCCCAGGTAATCTGCCGCACCATTTGGCGGGTGGCCGCGTCATCGGCCACGGCCTCGGCCTGAATATCCCGGCAGCCAGCCCAGGCTTCTTCCACGGTCAGGCTGGCTGGCAGGCCATCTTCCCGCTTGCCGTCTTTCGCCAACACGGGGGGCTTGCCCTGGGGCTGGGGGCCGCCGGTTTGGTTATAGGCCGCCACAAAAGCCGCGATCTGCCGATCGAGTTCCGCGTCGGGGAGGTTGTCTTGGAAAATGGCATGGGCCAGGGGCTCCAGACCCTTTTCTTTGGCCATTTGGGCCCGGGTGCGCCGCTTGGGGCGAAAGGGCAAATACAGGTCTTCCAGTTCTTGCTTGGTGTGGGCCGCCAGAATTTTCCCCCGCAGTTCAGGGGTCAGCTTGCCCTGTTCTTCAATGCTGGCCAGCACGGCCGTCCGCCGCTCTTCCAACTCTCGCAGATACTCGGCCCGGTCCCGCACGTCGCGGATCTGCACTTCGTCCAGACCACCGGTGGCCTCTTTGCGGTAGCGGGCAATGAAGGGAATGGTGTTGGCGTCATCCAACAGGGTCAGGGCGGCTTGCACCTGGGGGGCCCGCAGGTTCAATTCGCCAGCCAGGGCGGCAATCAGGTCCATCAAAGGCTCCATGCGTGGGGGGAATCGGGTCTTCCAAGACCCTTGAACACTTCAGAAGCCAAACGATAACCGGTCGGGGGCAAGGGGGCAAGGGGGCAAGGGAAGAGAGATGGGAGGGAGAAAGAATATAGAGTCTTAAAACTTATTAACTCGTAGAGTTTGACGAATGAATAAAAACGGGTATATTATCTGACGGCATTTAAGGCGCCTCCTTTTATTGGATAGCGAACGGTTTAAAGCGGTTGAAAATAATTCGACCAAAGGAAAAATCATAGAAGAACATAGAAGAAACAGGGCAGTTGAGGATTAAGGCCGCCATCGTCTTCCTCATTCCCTTCAAGACACATGTTTTGTAGGGCGCATAATATCACACCGCGAATTGTTTTTGAACCTAGCGATAATCCGCATAATTTTATATATTGAGAGACCTGAAATATGCGATATTTTGGCCGGGGAAATCTAGCATTGTGGGGGGAAACATGAGCCTGTCTATCCGCGCCAAAATCATTCTGTTGTTTTCCCTGGTGGGGGCCCTGATTGTGGGGGGGTCTTCCTGGGCCGGTTATCTGCTGCTGAAAAGCGCCCTTACCCAATCCATGTCCAAACGCATTCAAGACATCGCCCTCACCGGGGCGGCGGGCTTGAATACCGAGACTCTGCAAAAACTAGAACAGCGCCTTTCCCCCAACCTTCCCCCGGCCCAGGTGTCCCGGGTAGAGCAATCCCCCGAATACAAACAAATCTCTGATCAGTTGAACGCCATCCGCCAGGTGGAACCGGAGTTGATCCACTTTGCCTACATCATGGTGCCGGGGGAGCAGCCCAACCTGGGCCGCTTTGTGGTGGATGCCGACCTGCTGGCAGACCGGGAGAACATTCAACAGGGCAACATTCCCCCCAACTCGCCCTTGTCTGGGTTTGACCAACCTTTCGACGTGTCATCCGCTGACATGCGTTTCTTGCGGCAGGCCATGACCGAACGGCGACTGATGGTGGAACCCGAACCCGTGTACGACCAGGAATACCAGACCCGCTCCCTGTCGGCCTACGCCCCCATTTTTTCTGCCGACGGCAAGACCTTTCTGGGGGTGCTGGGGTTGGACATGAGCGATGAAAACATGCGGGCCACCCTGGAAAAAATCACCCTGGGGTTCATGGCCATCACCGCGGGGGGCGTCATCGTTTTGTTCTTGGCCATGTTTCTGGCCGGAAGTTTTGTGACCCGGGGCATTCAAGACTTGGTGCGGGTTTTGGAGCACGGGGCGGCGTTGCCAGGGGCGGCAGACTGGGCAGAACCCCCCCAGGGCAAATCCCAAGACCCCCGGTCAGGGTTCCGGGCCATGGCCCAGGCCGTGGCCGGAATCATCGCCGGGGCCGACTGGCTGCACAAAGAAACCCTCCTCCACAAGCAGCACGAGCAAGACCTGACCAAGGCGATGCATCAGGCCCAGGCCGAACGGGAAACCGCCAAAAAGGCCATTCGGCAAAAGAACCGGTTTGTTTCCCTGCTGGCCCACGACATCCGCTCGCCGGTGTCGGCCATGATGGTGATGGCCGAAACCCTGAAACTGGACGACCACCCCTTAAGCCCAGAACAGGAAGAAACCGTGAACCGCATTCGGGTGCGGGGAGAAAGCTTTCTCAAGATGGTGGATGAACTGGTGCGGTTTACCCAAATGCAGGGGGAAAGCCCCCAAATGGACCTGCAATGGTTTTCCCCCCTCGACATCATTCAAGAGGTGTTGACCCTGGGGGTGCTGGGGGCCCGCAAGGGCATCACCCTGGAAAATAAACTGGAGAGCCACCACACCCTGTTCGCCGACCCGGTGCTGTTCCGGGAAGTTTTGCAAAACCTGGTGGTGAACGCCATCAAGTTCTGCCGCCCAGGAGACACCATCACCCTGGCCATGGTGGACCCCCAAACCCTCATCGTCACCGACACCGGGCCGGGCATTTCCCCGGACATCCTCCCCAACCTGTTCCGGGAAGACGTGCGCACCACCACCCTAGGCAGCCAGGGAGAAGTAGGCAGCGGCTTGGGGCTGCCCCTGGCCCACCAAATCATGTCGGCCATGGGGGGTTCCATTCAGGTGGAATCCATTCCGGGCAAAGGGGCCGTGTTCTTGCTGCGGTTCCCCACGCCCCACAAAAAATAACCCGAGTCTCTGTTCTTCTGGCCCGGTTCCGGTGTAGGGTATAGCCAACCCCCAGCGGAACCCCCATGCCATCACACATTTCCTCCTCTTCTCCATTCACTCCATCGGTTGATCAGGATTTCTCCCGCGAGCGGGAAGAAAGCCAGTCCCTCCGCTGGCCCCTCCACCCCTCGTTCTATCTTCCCCACTCCGTCCGCTCGGTGGCGGGGGTGTTCCCGACGGTGTACGGCCTGCTGGGGCGGCAGGTGCCCCCCGCCCTGGCCCCCCATCTCTCCCCGCCCTTGTTTTCGTTTTTGCCCCAGGGGTCTCCCCGCTCCGCCGGGCGGGTGCTGTTTTTACTGCTGGACAGCCTGGGGTTTAAAGAACTGGCTCAGGCGCCGGTGTTGTCGCGGTTGTACCAACGCCATGGCACTTGGATCACCTCGGTGTTTCCCACGGTCACCTCCACCGCCACCACCTCGTTGTATCAGGGGCTGTCTCCCGCCCGGCACGGCATGGCGGGCCATGTGGTGTGGATGGAACCCCCTGGGCTGCTGGTGGATACCCTGCGCATGATCCCCGCCATGGAGCTGGAAAAAAATGCTCAGCCGCTGGACCCCCGCCCGTGGCGGGGTGCCCCAGGGCTGGCCGGGCTGCCCGCGGGGCAGGGGGCCCCCGGCATGTTGCTGCTGAACCGCTCCATTTTGGGGTCGGGGCTGTCGGGGGTGAACCACCCCCGGGAGCGGCTGGCCGGTTATGGTGAACCGCTGGAGGGCGCCAGCCTGGGGGCCAACCTGCTGGCCGGGCTGCCCGGCGGCTGGGTGGGGTGGTATCTGCCCACGATCGACTATCTCTCCCACGGCTTTGGGGGGGTCTCGCCCGAAGTCACCCAGGCGCTGCATCAAATCGAGGAGAATCTGACTTGGCTGGCCCGGCGGCTGGCGCCGGAAGTGCTGGCCGATACCACCCTGGTGGTGGCCTCGGACCATGGGCAAAGCCTGATTCAGCGGCGGGTGAACCTGAAAGGGCCCGCCCTGGATGCCCTTACCCCCCTGACCCGGGGCATTGGTTTTTCTGGCCGGGTGCTGCATGTGTATCTGCGAGACGGCCTGGGCAAACCCCAACTGCAACAGGCCGCCCAAGCGCTGGAACAACTGGCCGGAGAACACGGACGAGTGGTGGGGTTTGCCCAGGCCCGCCCATGGCTGGGGGAGGGGGGAGAAGAGCATTCGTTGAGCGAGGAGGCCCTGCGCCGCAGGCTGGGCGACTGGCTGGTGGTGCTGGAGGAAGGCATCCACTGGGACAAAACCGGAACCCCCATGGAGACCCACCGCCACAGCACCCCCCTGGTCAGCCAGCACGGGGGCTTGGCCTGGGACGAAATGGTGGTCCCCCTGATTGTCGCCCCCCTGTCGGAAGTGCTGTGAAAAAAAATGGTTCGAAGCCAACGGTTATTCTTTACAACCGTTCAGTTGGGGAAACAAGACGGAAGCAATCACTTCAATCTTCGACTTCTCTCTTGTTCCAAACAGCACCCCTCCCTGGCACCTTCGGTGCCTGTCCCTCCCCTTCGTGGAGGGACAATGCTCGAAGCCATCGGATATTGTTTTTTCCGTTCGGAATATGAAACCGGAAGAAAACAATCACCCCACCCTCCGATTTCACGCTGTTCCCCTCCACGAAGGGGAGGGGATGCCCGTAGGGCAGGGGAGGGGTGCTGTTTGCAATTCGATTCATCCTAAAGCACCCCTCCCTGGCACCTTCGGTGCCTGTCCCTCCCCTTCGTGGAGGGACAATGCTCGAAGCCAACGGATTCTGTTTTTTCCGTTCGGAATATGAAACCGGAAGTAAACAATCACCCAACCCTCCGATTTCACGCTGTTCCCCTCCACGAAGGGGAGGGGATGCCCGTAGGGCAGGGGAGGGGTGCGGTTGAAAAAGGGAAGGAAGCCAGCGCGTAACCCACCGGAATCGAGGATCGGGGTGCTGAAGGATGGAGCAGGTTGGAGCGGGATGGATCAAACAAAAAAAACAGGGCTGGCTTGTGGGCCAGCCCCGTAAGATTTTTGAGCGGATAATTGGACGGGAAATTCAGGACGACCCCCCCAGACCAGCCATTACACCGCCCGGGCCTGGGCCAATTCGTCGGCAGAGACGATTTCCCAGCGGTCGGGTTGATCGGCCAAGTGGTGCATGAGTTTCAGGTTCATGGCGTGGCCAGAGCGCACCCCCCGGTAGTCGGCCAGCAAGGGGTAACCCACCAGCGACAAGTCGCCGATGGCATCGAGAATTTTATGGCGGACGAACTCATCGGAGAAGCGCAGACCGCCCGGGTTCAGCACCGTGCCATCACGGCCCAGGCCCACCGCGTTCGACAACCCCGCCCCCAGGGCCAGCCCCTGCTGCTGCAAGGTGTGCAGGTCGTCTTCAAAACCAAAGGTGCGGGCCGAAGCCAGTTCGTTCAGGAAGGAGTCGGGGGTAATGGGCACCGACAGCTCTTGGGTTTGAATGGCCGGGTGGTTGAAGTCAATGCGGAAAGAAAACGTGGGGCGGTTCGAGGGATACAGCCCGGCGAACTTCCCGGTTTCATCATCCCGCAGCTCGATGGGTTCCAACACCCGCAGCAACCGCCGGGGGGCCGACAGGGTTTTCAGCCCGGCCTGCTGCATCGGCTGGGCAAAGGGCATGGAGCTTCCGTCCATCATGGGCACTTCGCAGCCGGCCACTTCCACCTCTACGTTGTCCACTTCCAACCCCCGCAGGGCGGCCATCAGGTGTTCCACCGTGCGCACCTCGAAGGGGCCATGGCCCAGGTTGGTGCTCAAAATGGTGCGGGTGACGTAGTCGGACTTGGCGGGCAGATGATGCACTTGGCCCCCTTTGGTCAGCCGAAACACCACGCCCGTATCGGCCCCGGCGGGGTGCAGGGTAATGGCGGTTTCTTGGCCGGAATGCAACCCAATGCCCCGAATGGTGACCGATTGGCGCAGGGTTTTTTGCCGGGTGGAGAAACCCGCCATGTTGGGGGCCGCCAAGTGTTGGGTGTAAGGATTGGGTACCTGAGGCGCGAGAGGATGCATGGAGATCAGAGAGTATGCCCTATTGGGCAGTGAACAGATGAATACCGATTTTCCTGGTTTTTTTTCCAGGCTTTTTCCCGGGCTTTTGGGCCTTTACTTTGGCCTTTACCCTGGTTCGCCCTAGCCAAAGAACCTTTGGTTTTAGAGCCAATCCAGCCTTTACCGGGGCAATCGGTGGTTGATGATAGGGTATTCTGCAATTGACGGGCCATTGAGATGCGGCCATATTCTCCATAACATATCAATGCGATACCTACCTATTCTTCAGGGAGGGGAAGACGGGGCCGGAGGATTGCAGAAAATATGCGTGTTGTTTTTTCAAGGGGGTGAGTGAATTATTCACAGTTGAAGAGGGAGGATGAAATATCAGGTTTAGTTGATGGGAATGAAAAAGACGAAGTGAATCATGCGGTGGACCAGCCCAGGGTTTTGCTGGGGTTGGGTTTCCAGAACGGATCCCTCCAAGCGCATGCCCAACCGCCCCAAATTGTATTCCCAGCCAGCGGCGATGCGGGTCATTCCCAAGTTCCGTTGGGGGGTTTGCTCTACTCCGTTCAGAAAATACCGGTATTCTTCCAGTTTGCCCTGACCAAACGATAAATATCCATTCCACCCCTCCGGCTCTACCTGAAATAGATACAAGGCCGCGTTCATGGTCAACACCACGGCGGTTTCCCGCACGGCACCCGCAGAGGTGGTCAACTCCCGGCGGGACTGCAACCGTTCCCCATACAATCCCACCCGCCGGTAAGCGATAAATTCCACCCCCCCCTTTTCCTCCAATTGGGGGTCCGAGGCGTACATGCCGGTGGGATCGGCAGGGCTGCGCTCCACGGCGCCCTGAAAGGCCGGGGCGTAGTAAATCCGCAAAAGATGCATTTGTTCAGCCCCTTGGGCAGGCAACCCCAGGCCCAAACACATCAGCACGGCCAAGGCCCACCGCCTAGCCGACTGAACCCGCCATGGAGAAACCAAAGGGCGCATCTGCAATCACCAAAGGATCATGGAGTGAAAAGACACCGGGGCTTAAACTGAGATTTCCCCTGACGAAAGAATGCCTTCTCCATGCCATGCAAGAAAATCACCATTTGGGCGCCATTTCTGCTTCGCCACCAACTCTCTTTCTGAGACCTCTGCATAACCTATTTTTTCCCATCCCCCTGCCCCCTTCCCTGGGGGAAGGGGGATGATTTTATGGGGGGGCTTTGCCCCCCATTCCCCCTTTTCACGGCAAAAACCCGGGTTATGCAAAGGTCTCATTCTATCTCTCCTCCAGTTCCGGCTCCAACTCTGAATCCTCCGCTGGTTCCAGTTCCAACAGTTCCTCCGGTTCCGGCCAGTCCTCTGGGGGTAAACCCGTGGCCAATTCGGCCAGCAGCCGCTGAATCTGCCCCGCCAGAAACCCCGCCTGGGCCAGCCGCCGATACATCCCCCGGGGGTCTGGCTGCCGTTCCTTGCTCCAGCGCAGGCGACCCGCGGCCTGCCAATCCTCCGCCAGGGCGGGGTCATCCACCACCCGGCGCACGGTGTCTCGGTCCACGCCCCTGGCCAGCAGGTCGGCCTGCACCCGGCGGGGGCCATACCCCCCGGCCATCCGCTGCCGCAGCAAAGCCCGGGCAAAGCGGGTGTCATCCAGCAGGCCCTGGCGGCCCAGGTCATTCAGGCAGTCCTCCACCCGCTCCCGGGGGAACCTCCGGCCCAGCTTGCGTTCCAGTTCCTTTCGCCCATGGGGGCGGCGGGCCAACAGGGCCAAGGCGGCCTCCCGCAGGGTCAGGCGTTCCGCCCGGTTCAACAATTCCACCAGGGCACTCCGCTCCAATTCTTTGCCCACATACAGGTCCAGGGCCAGCCGGGCTTGTTCATCCACCACCAACAGGGCTCCCTCGGCCAGCAGCACCCCCAGGTTTCCATCGCCCCGCTGAATCAGCGAAGCCACCCCAACCGGCGGGGCGTCTTCCGGCGGCAGGCTGAAACGAGGTTTGCGGGCCATGGGTGTTCCTGCGTGGGGTGAAGGGGCGGCTGGGGGCGTTCACCCCGGCCTGAGAGCATCATAAAAGTGTCCGGGCCAAATGGCCACCCGCCTCTTGTTCCATCCCGCCGGTTCCGGTACCCTGAACCAAAATCCACAGCAATTCACTTGCCCCCTCACCCTTCTCTTGTTCACCTTTTTTTGGAACAACCCCCATGGCCAAGCGTGTGTTCAATTTTGGTCCCGGCCCCGCCATGATCCCCACCGCGGTCATGGAACGGGTGCGGGATGAGTTTTTGGATTATCAGGGCATCGGTGCCTCCGTCATCGAAATTTCCCACCGCTCCAAAGATTTTGAGACCATTCTGAACACCTGCGACCAGCTGTTTCGGGAACTGTTGAACATTCCGGCCAACTATCAAATTTTGTACGTGCATGGGGGCGCCCAGATGCAGTTTTCCGCCGTGCCCATGAACCTGATGGGCCTGCGCCCGGCCAACAAAGCCCTGTATGTGGATTCCGGCCGCTTCGCCAAACTGGCGGGAGAAGAAGCCAAGCGTTTTGGTCAGGTCGAAGTCATCGCCTCCTCGGCCAAGACCAACTATGACCATATTCCGAGCATCACCCCCGCCATGGTGGACCCCAAGGCCTCTTACCTGCACATCACCAGCAACAACACCATTTTCGGCACCCGCTGGAACACCTTTCCCCAAACGGGCGACGTGCCGCTGGTGGCCGATTCCACCTCGGAAATTCTTTCTCGGGTGATTGACGTGAACAAGTTTGGGCTGATTTACGCCGGCACCCAGAAGAACCTGGGGCCCTCTGGCTTGGCGGTGGTCATTGCCCGAGACGACCTGCTGGGCCACGCCCCGGCCAACTGCCCCAACCTGTTGAATTATGCCACCTACAAAAAAGACCATTCCCTCACCAACACCCCCAACACGTTTGCCATTTACATGATTCAACTGGTGCTGGAATGGCTGAAAGGGCAAGGGGGTTTGGCCGCCATGGAAAAAGTGAACAACCAAAAGGCCGCCATGCTCTATGACTTGGTCGATTCCTCCGGCGGATTCTTTAAGCCCTACGCCCAAAAGGCCGACCGTTCCACCATGAACGTGTGCTTTAACCTGCCCTCGGAAGAACTGCTGGAAGAGTTTTTAAAGGGAAGCAAAGCCCACAACCTATATGCCCTAAAAGGGCACCGGGACCTGGGCGGGGTGCGGGCCTCGATTTACAACGCCATGCCGTTGGAAGGCGTGAAGGCCCTGGCCGATTACATGAAGGAATTCCAAAAGAAAAAAGGATAACCCCATGGCGCCGCGTTGGGGATGGCTCATTCTGCCGGTGCTGCTCACCGGGTGCCAGGGGCCATCCAAGGCCCCCACTCCCGAAGGGCTGGCCCCCGATGCCCCGCTGGTGCTGGTGCTGGGCGACAGCCTCTCGGCGGGTTTTGGCGTGCTGCCCGGCGAAAGCTACCCCGACCACTTGCAGCAACTCATCACTCAGGCAGGTCTGCCCCACCGGGTGCAAAACGCAGGGGTCAGCGGAGACACCACCGCCGGGGGTCTCAGCCGCACCCCCTGGCTGTTGAAGCAGCACCCCCAGGTGGTGGTGCTGGAACTGGGGGCCAACGACGGCCTGCGGGGGCTGCCCCCCGCCCAAACCCGGAAAAACCTAGAGGCCATCGTGGCGGCCTGCCAAAAGTCTGGGGCCCAGGTGCTGCTGGTGGGCATGAAACTCCCCGCCAACTACGACCCCGCCCAGCGCCGGGCCTTCGATGGGGTGTACCCCAATCTGGCCGAAAAATACCACCTGCCGCTGGTGCCTTTTTTGTTGGAGGGCATTGTGTTCCAGCGGGAACTGATGCAGCCCGACGGCATTCACCCCAACGCCCAGGGCCACCGCCGCATGGCCGACCTGGTGTGGAAGGCTTTGGCCCCCATGCTGCCCGCGGCACCCGCCCCCCCAGGCAAATAAGCGGGCGGGTTGTCCCTCCCCCCCTTGAAACGATATAATCAAACCAGCACCCCCTCCCGGACGGGTTTCCGGTGCGTTCCCCCAACCCTTCGTTTTTCGCCCTGCCCCCATGGCCAACGGATTTGAATGGAATTTCGTGGTTCCGTTTGTGGACCGCATTCCAGGCGAAACCCTGCGGGGGCCGGGGAACGCCCTGCTGATGGTGCTGCGGGGCCTCCACGCCCGCCCCTCCAACTTTCGCTTGTTGCGGGGGTTAACCCCCTGGCTCGACACCCAAGACGCCAGCCATGTGTTTCTACTCACCCAGCGCAAACGGAAAGAATCCTGGAAGGCCGACGCCCCCCTGGCCATGTATTGGGAATTGGCCCAGTGGGAGCCCTTTCGGGGGATTTACCGGGGAATGGTGCATCCGGGAGAAGACCTGGATCTGGAGGAACTGTTTCAAGACTTCCGCAAAGACCCCCTAGAATTGATTGACCGGGCCGCCGCCCGGGCCGGGGCCGCCGTGGTGAGCAACGTGGACCCCCTGCCCCTGGAAACCCAAGAAGTGCTGAAACCCTGGGGGAAGGAAATCTGGTACACGGGAGTGGAAAAGCGGGGGGTTTCCCGGGTGGTGTCTGAAACGGGGACCACCGAGTTGCCCTATGCCTTGGGGTTGTTCCCCGAACCGCTGACTGGGGTGGAAAACCCCAACCCCATCCTGCTAAAAATTCTGGACCCCCTGCCGGAAGACCCCCGGGGTAACCTGTATTTGGAAGTGCACCGGGAAAAATGGGAGGCCTATGTGGTGCTGAATGTGCACCCCGATGCCTGGCCCTCGGGAACGGGTAGCCTGCTGGCCGGATTGGACCAGGCTTTATTAGAACGCTTCCGCAAGGAGAGCCCCCAGGGTTGGGAGGAAAAACTTCGCGAGCACCTGAACCAGGCCATTGGGCAGTATGAACAGGTGCGGGGAGAATTGGACCAGCGGGCCGAAGAGGGCACCGCCCCGGCAGAATTGCTGCAACGGGAACACACCCTGCGCAAAGAGGTCGAAGCCATGTTTGGCCAAGTGCCCCTGGCCCCCGGGGCCGTGATTCTGCTGCCCGCTGGGGTGATTCACTCTCTGCGCCATGGGGTGCGGGTGGTGGAATTCCAAACCCCCACCTACGAACGCCTGATTGCCATGGCGGGCCAGCGGGTGCTGACCCAAAACCATTGGGACACCGCCGCAGCCCTGGAACAAGCCGTCAAGGCGCCCTATCATCTTACCGAACCCCTGCTGGTGCGGGAGGAAGACGGATTGCGAGTAGACTTGGTGGTGGATTTTCCTGAGTTCAATGTAGAGCGCCACACCCTGGCCAGCGGCTCCCAAGGTCAGGGCAGAACCCGCGGCGGCACGGGCTACCAACTGTTGTTCGTGGTGGAAGGCGAGGGAAAAATGATTTTGCCGGGCAACCGCAACCTGCACCTAGCGGCGGGCTCGGCTTTTTTGCTGCCAGCGGGCATGGGTTCTTACCGGTTATGGGCCGGGGAAAAAGGTGGGTTCACCTGCTTGGTGGCCTCGCCGAAAGACGAGGCCCCCCTTCCCTCAGCGTAACACGTTAAACAGAGCGCGTTACACAGGTTGGGCAGGTGAGGCGGAATTCCCCTGCTCGGCGAACCGCACCCCCATCAGTTTCCACACCATCAACGCCATCAGCCCCACCTGCACATAGGCCAAGTTGCTCACCCAGCCTTCGCCCAGCGAAAGCCAAGCATCGTACATTCCATGCAGGGCGGCAGAGGAACCCAGGGCGGCCAACAGCCACAGGTATTTTCGCGCGGGGTCTTCCTCCCGCCGGGCGAAGACCATCAGCACCCCCATGGGAATGGTGAAAAACGCGTGGGCGGGCACGGTAAGCACGCTGCGCACCAACAGGGTAAACGTGCCGAACCGCTCCAGATACAACATGTTTTCCACCGCGGCAAACCCCAGGGCCACCGTGGCCGCAGCCAGCAGCCCCTGATAGGGGTGGTTCACATTTTTCCGGGGATACAACAGAGCCAACAGCACCAGCATTTTCGCCAGTTCCTCGTTCACCCCCACCACCACGGCCCAAAACATAAACCGCAGATGAAAGGCCTCTGCCCCTGGGTGCAGCTCGGTGTATTTTTCAATGCTGTGATTCAGCACAAAGGCAGCTCCAGCCGAGAGGATTCCCCCCACAAACAGGGCGGCAATCCAGCGGCGGCTTTGGGGCGCCACGGCTTTTTGAATGTAGAAGAACCACACCATGGCCAGGGCCGGGGCCATGACCAACGTTGCCATTCTCATGAGCCGATCTCGCTGGGCGTGAAAAAGTTCCGGTTGAATAATTCTGGCAGAAAAATTCTGGTTAAATAAATCTTACTGAAACGTTCTCGTTGAAAAACTCCGGTTTAAACACTTGAGCGCGAGAACGCTCTGTAATGGAATGCGGCATCCCTCTCCTGTTCATCCCTCCCTTCTTACGATTTATCCATGGCCGAGGAAGGGTCTTCCAGCCACCTGCGGGCCAGTTCCTTCCATTGGCTTCCCGGAGAGGGGTTCATCAGAAACCGGGCCAATTGCCGGCGCGACTCGGGGATGTCTCCCTTGTGGATGGACAGATAGGCGATCATCAGGTGGGCAAAGGGGTATTTCCCCGGATTGTCGCGCACCAGTTCCTTCAGGTCGTTCAACCCCCCCAGGTACACTTCTTCATCCGGCGCGCGGGAAACCACCGAGTGGTAGTCCTCGAAAGACTCGCTGTAACGGGCCTGGGCCAGATGAATAATCCCCAGGTTCAGCCGAATGTATTCCAGCGAGCCATCCATGGCCAGCCCCTTGAAACTGCTAGATTCCGCCCGGCCGTAATCTCCCAGCAGAAAGTACATCCACCCCGCGTTTCCGTAACTCACCGGGTGAGGATATTGGACGATGGATTTTTCAAAATACTCAGCGGCTTTTTTCACCATGGGCAAGTCATAGCGGGCCAGCCCGTTGTCTTGCAGAATGTACCCTTTGTAATACCAGGTGTTGGCCAAGCCCTGATAAATATCGGCCAGGTCAGCCCGGTCGTGGGTGTTTTGGGCGGCCTTCTCCAACACTTGTATGGCTTCGTCGTAACTGCCCATGGCCCCCAAACCAAACCCCGATACCACCCGGGGGTCCATGCTCAGCTGGTCGCTTTGGCCCCACCGCCCATAGCGGCGCAACAGTTCATCCCAGCGCTGGTTCACCGTGGGGCGAAAGTCTTTGGCCCCCCCCTGTTGTTCCCGCTCTTGGGCCAGCCGCCTCATTTCCTCCAGCAGCTTGCGCTGCTTAAAGCTGTACCACCAGTCGCGGAAATCCACCCGTGGTCCTGGCTCTTGGCTGGGGCGCCCGGTGTTCAGCCAGTCTTCCCACCAGTTCATCCGGTGACCCTGAGCGTTCATCATCGACATTTCCTCTGGCTTGCGAGGAAAGGCCAAAAACAGCAGGCCGTAAAACACCATCACGGTGGCCAACAGCATCACAGCAGCCCGGGCCGCCGCCCAGGCCCTGAACCGCACCCGAAACCCCACGCCCTGCCACAGTCGCCCGGCCCGCTTCCAGGCCGACAGCGCCTCTAAGGGGCGGCCCTCTTCAAACAATCGGTTTCCCTCCAGGTACAAATCCCTGGGGGGTTTGGGGTTCAGGTCATCGTTGTTCATGGGCTTTCCTGAATAAATTGAGCCTGAGTTCTGGCGGGAGAATCGTTGGCTCCCTCTCGGGATCGCGCATTCGATTCCACCACATAACGCAGCAGTTTTTCCACTCGGCCATTGATTTCCACCCAGTCGTTGCTCACCCCACCCGGCTGAAACCCCGCCCGCCGGGCCAGCCGCAGCGAAGCCTGGTTGAGGGGGTGAATGAACATCTCCATGCGGCAGAGCCCCCATGCCTGAAACCCCCAGGCCGTCACCGCCCGCACTGCCTCGGTGCCCAGCCCCTTGCCCCCCAGGTGCCGGGCAATCGAATACCCCAGCACCGCGCTATCGGCGGGGGCCAAGTCGCTCACCCCCAGCCGCCCGATCAACTCCTCCTGGGACCAAAACACCCCATACAACACCCCCACCTGCTGCTCCCTGGCCCGGCGGTAGTGCGCAATCAGTGCCTGTTGGGCCTCCAGGGTGAAATAGGTCTGGGGGCGGGCGGCCTCCCAGGGGGCCAGCCAGTCTCGGTTCTCCAAAGCGTACCGCAACAACAACGGTCCGTGTTCTTCCTCCAGGGGCACCAGCCGCAAGCGAGGGGTGAGCAGGTGTTGGTGAAAGGAGGCCGGGCTCATGGGGTCTCCAACAATCGGCGCACGTCTGGTGGAATGCGCATGGGCCGCCCCTGTCCGTTCAACATCACCGCCACCGCCTCCGCCTCCGCCGCCAGCGTGCCGTCGGCCCGCACGATTTCTTGGGCAAACACCACCCTCACGCCAGAAACCTGGGTAACCCTGGCGGTGACCCGGGCCCGGTCGCGGCTGACCAGCCCGGTAACAAACCTTAGCTTCAGTTCAGACAACGCCCAGGCCTGGCCCTGCTTAGCCACCAGGGCGGCGTCCATCCCCAGGGTGTGAAGATACTCGTGGCGGGCGTGCTGAAAATACTGGGCATAGACCGCGTTGTTCACCACGCCATACAGGTCCAGTTCGCTGTCTCGCACCTGAATGTCCACCGAAAATTCCATGGTTCTCTAGTCTGATGGGTTACCGGTTGGGGGCGGGGGTTGAACGTTCTCCCTCCGACTTCCCCTCCGCCAAAATCCAGGTCCCGGTCAGCACCAGGCCGGGACGCCACTGATACACCCCCCGGCCAGAAAACCCGGGAGGAAAGCCCGTCCCCCCATCAGAAATCAACCGCCAGGAGAATTCTCCCCGCCCCGCGCCCAGGGGCTGAAAGGCCGTTTCCACATCTAAAAACCCCAGGGGAATTCGCCCGGCGGGATGGATGGCCTTGTACACGCTTTCCTTGGCGGAAAACACCACCACCAGAGCCATGGTTTCTTCCAGGTCGGCCAACCCCTCCCGCTCGCTTTCCCGCAGCAGCCGCCGCCGGAAGGCTTGGCTGATGGGCTGCACAGACTCTAGGTCTACCCCCACCCCCGAATATTGCTGGTTGCGTGCCACCGCCGCCGCCCCCCAGGGACCGGCATGGGTAATGGACCCCACGAAGCCCTCCGGCCAGGCTGGGGCCCGCCCGCACTCCAGCCGTAAAATACACAGGGCTGGGGCCTGACCCGGCAGAAACGCCCCCAGGGCTTGGCGAGCCAGGGTGCGGCCCAGGGTAAATTGCTCCACCCGTTTATGGGTGGCCTGGGGAGAAAGCAGGGCCCGCTCCTGGTCGTGCAAGGCACCGTGCCCCCATTCGCTCACATGCCCCATGCAAAATGCCACGTTGGGGGAAAACGGAGAGGGAAAGGGGGCGGAATAACGGTCCGATCCGGCCTGGGAAGATTTGGCATGGTCGGCTGTCATCCGGTCCCTCCAATGGGCATAGTGCCCGCTAGACTCATGATTCCCCCCATGGCCTCAAGTTTATCAGAAACACCCCCTGCTGGCACCGGTCAAGTTTACAGGATTTTCACCGAACCTATACAATAGAGAACTCTTCTTTTTTTCACTCTTTTCATGAATTTCCCAGTTTCATGAATTTTCTAGGGTTCTCAAACGATTGCCCTGAGGGTCTTTCGCCTTGGGCTCTTTCATTTTTGATGAAAGTTCATTTTCCACACGCCAACGGGCCATGCTCTCTTCCTCTCCGTGGATCACCCCATTTCGGCTCACCCGGAGCTTCCGGGTGGGGAGAAGCCTTTTGCTGGGGTGGGCCCTGCTGACGGCACCCGCCGCCTGGGCGGGGGATAACACGGGATTGGGCCCCCTGTCGGTCACCCACTTTTTCCCCCCGGCCCTGCCCTACCTGTCGTTTATCCCAGAGCAAACCGGCATCACCCCAACGGGTAAATGGCGCCTCCATTATCAATACGCCGTATCCAACACCTTCATCAACACCGAAGGCACCGCCATGACCCCTGGAGCAGCCCCGACCTTCCCCACCACCGGGTATCGGGCCTACATCGACTTGGAAATGACTCGCCACCAAGTCTCTTTGCGCTATGGGTTGAGCGAACGGCTAGAGGCTGGCCTGGACATGGCCTGGGTGAACCTGGGCGGGGGAAACTTAGACGCCAACATCGTGGGGTTTGAACACTTGGTGGGGGGGGCCAATCCGCTACGCAGCCTGCAAGCCCAAAACGGTTTTGATTACTACTTGATGCACAACAACGTGTGGTTGACCTCCACCTCCAAGCCAGCCCATGGCATGCCCCAGGACCCGGTGCTCAGCCTGAAGTGGGCCGTGGCCCGTCAGTCGGAGGCCTTCCCGGCCATCAGCCTGAAACTGGCCTATAAAATACCCGCCGGGTCAACCGCCACCCTGGCCAGCAGCGGCAGAGAAGATTACGGCTATTACCTGCTGATGACCAAGCAAATTGGCTCCTTGGTGGCCCATATCCAAGGGGGGTTTTCGGTGTTGGCAGCGGACCATACCCATTTTGCCAGCCATGTGTGGAGCCAAACCTTTGCGGTGGAATTTCCCAGCGGGCCAGAAACCGCCTGGATTTTTCAGATTGTGAGCAACTCCTCCCTGTTCAACGATGACACCCGCACCATTTCTGGCGCGCAAAGCTTCATCTCGCGCCCCACCGACCTGTTCATCTTCGGCCATAAATATCAGGGCAAAACCTTCTCCTTCGACTATGGCCTCATCGAAGACTACAACCAGTATCAAAACGAGGCCGACTTTACCGCCTTCACCAGCATGGGGTGGACATGGTAACTCAAGAACACCCAACGCAAAAACACGCAAACCAAGGGAACGCAACCCAGGGATACAACCGCACCGTGCCGAGACCCCGGCCGTGGACCCTGGCTGTGCCCCTGTTGTTGGCCCTGCTGACCGCCGCTGGACCCGCCCTGGGGGCTGGCTCTGAATTTCTGCTCACCTACAAACGGGTGATCTTGAACGGAGATGGTGATTCCATCTCTGGCAAATGGAAGGCCGAGCATGGCAACCCCCTGGGGGGAAGAGACATGCGCCCCGGCATGGTGGAACTGGAATACCGCTTCTTTCACCAAGACAAAGCCGGCACCGCCCTGACCCTGGAACTTTCTGATTTCTCTCATACTTTTCGGCTGGTGGACCCCACTCTGGTGCTCCCGTCTGAAACCGTGAACCTTAAAGCCCGGTTGCTACTCTATTCGTTTAAGGGCTACACCCGCTGGGGCAGCGTGCTGCCGTTCTTTTCCCTGGGCAGCGGGGCCTATTACGTGACCTATAGCGAGCAAACCACGGGCAACAAGTTTTTGGCCTCGGCGCCCCAGGTGTTTTCCATGCGGGCGGGGTTTCATTGGATGTGGGGCTCCCTAGGCATGGCGGCCGAAGCGGGATACCTCTACGCCTCCGTGCCGGTCATTACCCGGCCCGACCGGGCCAGCCTGGAACTGGGCGGAACCTGGGCCGCCTGGGGTGTGACCTGGGTGTGGTAACCCCGGCCGTTGTTCCCCGCTCTTTCCATGGCCCAATATTTTCCCTGGTTATTTTTTAAATATGTTTATCCCACGCACGGCGTGTTCTACGGAAAAACACCTCGCAAGTTCGAATCATCCCCGTTGTGGGGGGGCAGATTCTTGAACCCGTTCCGGTTGTTCAGAAAAGATCTCTGCCTGGGAAGCACCTGTCTCTGAAACTGGAGTTCTAAGAAATCCAAAGGAGATCGTGATGAATCAACTTACGAACCTGTTGCTGGGCTTGGCAGTGTTGGCCCTGGCGGGATGTGAAGGTACTGGTGGTGGAGGTGTTGGTGGCGTTGTGTGTGGGTCTTTCGTCAGCGAAGGCACGAGTGGGCCTGGGGGTCCCATGGCGCTCATTCAAGACACAACCCATGCGGGTCTAGTGGGATGTGTCGGGGATAGTTTTTATCAGGTCAACTTTCACACCGCGGGGACCCATACCATCACCGTAAACAGCATGTCGGCTGATGTCGATCCCCAAACCTACACTGACAATATGTTTATGATGGTAACCGGAACCTG
>Ga0224495_10000148_pt1 | contig 54185 bp, 54 predicted proteins | sample SF_Jul11_sed_USG_FD_168128 | JGI IMG/M metagenome (GOLD analysis project Ga0224495, IMG submission 168128) | Sediment microbial communities from San Francisco Bay, California, United States - SF_Jul11_sed_USGS_4_1 | ecosystem: Environmental > Aquatic > Marine > Sediment | place: USA: California...
AGCAGCAAGCAGTAAGTAATAAGCGATAAGCAAAAAGACGATCGCTGAAAGCTAAAGAACTCTCTCCTCGGGGAGAGGGGGCAGAAAACCGCTTCCTCTCCCTGTTCTTTCCAACAGCAAGGGGATCCAATGGTCGGTTCAAAATATTACGAAAAAAGATCTCGGGTTTATCTGTTTCTCGCGCTGTACGGTGTTCTTGCGGGAGCGGGGATCGTCCATGCTGTTTACACTGCCAGGCAGGGGAAGCCGGTCGCGGGCGGATCAGGCTTCATGATCGTCTTTGGCGCGGGCATGGCGGTCAGGACCTTCCTGAAAAGCAGAAAACCCCTGGCGGTCCTTCATGAGGAGAGGCTCGAGCTCAATCAGACGAATAAAGCCGAGTATATCCGCTACAAGGACATTGTCGGCACGGAACAGCCTGATGAAAAACAGCTGGTAGTAAAAGCGCGCGATGGCCATGCGACCAGGAAGAACATCATTTGGCTCAGCCACTTTGAAAAGACCGATTCTGAGCGTCTTGCTAAATTCCTGACGAAAAAGGGATGGAAACGCTGAGATCGGGTTTGCTGAACGCTGAAACATATTTACACCTGTGCTCTTTTGTGCTAATGTACTCTGTATATAAAACTGAATAAGCTCATAGCGGACGGACGCGCCCGGAGATGATGGATCCTAATGCTCCGGGAGAGAGGGCTGGTAATGGTGCTTTGCACGGTTGCCGGCCTTTTGTGTTTTTGGACGCCGCATTCAGGGGAGGCGGGCAAGGTCCTCCCTACATCTCTTTCAGGGGGTGCTGTGATGGGATTTTTCAGCAAGCTGTTCGGGAAGGGTGAGGAACTGCCGCAGCTCGACGCTTCGAGCCCGGCAAAAAAAATGCTTGAGAAGCACAAGGGGGAACTGGAGCCTTTTGTTACAAAGATGCATGACCGGCTCGAGTTCCTGCCGACCGATGGGGTGGTCTACTGCTTCATTGGCAAGCCGCCGGCGATGTTCGGCATGGCCTGGTTCAGCGAGGGAGTAGAGCACAATATGAAGACCATGGCAGCCGCCAAAGGGCTCTCGCCGAAAAAACTACAGCATCTATCCATGAAACTGGGCGAGGTATATCAGAAATTCATGGCTGATCCGAAATATATGACGGAGATCGCGGGCAAACAGGTGATCGTCACTCCTGCGGAGGCGTTCGTCAAGGAAGTAGCGGACGTGCTGCACCCGGTAGAATAGGAGCAAGGATAGCGGACGGAAAAGGCGGCCTCTGGCCGCCTTTCTTTTTGGGCTGAGAAACTATTCCGCGGCAGGTGTGAATCCAGCTGCTTTCCATATCTTTTTCATGCGGCCGAGGAGTTTCGACAGGTCATCGGCGTACCATACGATCCAGAAGGACCTCTCGTCGATTCGGCCGACATTCTCCGTCCCGAAGATCTGCTGTGCAACTGCTGCTCCAAACTCATCCTGGTGGCCGGAGATCTCGTCCCACTCATGTTTGTATACGCGGTACCGGGCTTCAAGCGCCTCGGTCCGTTTTTCCGCCGGATCGGGCGAACTGAATGAGCGGAAATAAATATCATGGACCGCAGAGAGCAGGACCTTCTTGCCGTTGAAGAGCTTCTTATCCATGAGCCAGAAGGTCATGGTCAGGATCTCGTGGAAAAAGGCCGCGCGGGAGACCCCCCGGAACGGTGATTCCGGTTTCCGGGTTTCCTCCTGAACAAAGATGCTTGCCTGCTCGACGCAGAGATCGTAGAGATATTTCGCGGTTTCCGCCCGCTGAAAGTCGCGGTCCCTTGCCAGAGCAAGAAGACTCATGCATTTTGCGTGCTGCTCCCGCTCGGTCTTGCTGATCAGACGCCGGAGGACATCAATGAATGCCATGACTTGGAGAATTCCTTTCCCGTTGCAGGGTGAACGCATAGTACCACGACGGACAGCGTGATACAACACGGGGGATAACTTGTCGTAGCGGCTGTTACCCTCGTTTTTCGAAGCATTAGAGTTGACATCGGTCCCCTGCGTTGCTACTATGGCTTCTAGCTGTGCAACGCGGGAACATGCCGGTCTACGCAAAGGATGAAATGATACGAGTCCTTGTCACATCTTTGGCGCTGTTCCCCGTCTGGCTGGTCTGGTCGGGGATGTTTGACGCCTTTCACCTGACGCTAGGCGTCATTGCCTGCGCTGTCGTGGCATGGCTGTCGCGAGACCTGCTGATCACACGCACGGATTTCAGCCGGCTGCCCAGGGAGATGGTGCGGTTTTTTCTCTACCTTCCCTGGCTGCTGTACCAGGTTGTTCTGGCGAATGTTCATGTGGCCTCTCTTGCGCTTCATCCCCGCCTGCCCATCGATCCTCAGCTCGTGAAGTTCCGGAGCGGGTTGAAAACCGATCTCTCCAAGGTAGTCTTTGCGAACTCCATCACCCTCACGCCGGGCACGATCACGGCGGATATCGTTGATGGAGAATACACGGTCCATGCCTTGAGCAAAAAAGCCGCAGACGATCTCCTAACCGGCGATATGGAAAAGCGTGTGGCCCGGATCTTCGGGGAGGACTAGATGGAAATGCTCTTTCTCACCATAGCCCTGGTGCTTGGCTTCCTGACCCTGCTGACGCTCTACCGGGCGATCGCGGGACCGACGATCGTTGATCGGATTATCGGCACGGGTGTTATCGGAACGAAAACAACGGTCATCCTGCTCCTGATAGGATTCCTGTACCGCCGGGTGGACATGTTCGTTGACATTGCCATTGCCTACGGACTTCTGAGCTTCATCGCCACCCTGGCCGCATCGAAGTTCTTTCTCCACCGAAAAACCATAGTGCCCGGCGCCCGCCGCGGAAACGTACCGGAGGAGGGAGCATGAGCACTGTCGCGATATTCTTGATGATAGCAGGGGTGTTCTTTTTTACCACGGCGACCATCGGGCTTTTGCGGTTTCCCGATTGCTATACCCGGATGCATGCTGCGGGAAAAGGCGACACCTTGGGGGCGCTGCTGCTGCTCCTGGGCCTGGCCCTGTACAACCTGAACGACGGCTTCTCCCTTGCCGCGCTGCTCGTGAGCCTGAAAATTCTCAGCATCGCTGTCTTCATCTTTGTGGCCAATCCAACAGCAAGCCACGCGATCGCCAAAGCGGCCATCGATGCCGGGGTCCGGCCCTGGACGCGTAAGGGGGGCAAGCCATGATCTGGCAGCTCGACATCGTGATCCTCGTTCTCGTGGTCATCTGCGCCATAGCCGCCATTTCGGTGAAGGACCTGCTGGGTTCCGCCGTGCTGTTGGGCGCCTACAGCTTCCTTATGTGTCTGCTCTGGACCGGGATGGGCGCTGTTGACGTCGCATTTACCGAGGCCGCCGTGGGCGCCGGCATCAGCACGGCGTTCTTCATTGCCGCGATCTATCAGACCACCCGGAGGACCAGGGATTGAAGCTCTTCGCGTTCCTTGCCGTGGTTCTGACCGGAGCGGCGCTGATCTACAGCACCTTTGACATGCCCGATTGGGGCGATACAACGTCGCCGGCAAACGCCCATGTTTCTCCGCGCTACATCGAACAGACGCTGAACGAAACAGCCACGCCCAATGCCGTAACGTCGGTGCTTGCCGACTACCGGGGATTCGATACCCTGGGGGAGACCACCGTCATTTTCACCGCGGCCATCGTCTGCATCATGCTCCTGAGGACACGAACCGATGATTAAGCGGAACGAGGATATCATCATCCAGACGGTGACGAGGCTGCTGACTCCCTTTGTTCAGCTTTTTGCCCTTTACGTGATCGCCCACGGCCACTACAGTCCGGGCGGTGGATTCCAGGGGGGATGCATCCTTGCCGCGAGTTTCATCCTGATGGCAGTTGCCAATGACGTTGCGTTCGTCAAGCGCCGGCTGCCGGAGCGGCTGACGACCGCCCTGATCAGCGCCGGCGTGCTGATCTATGCCGGGATCGGGCTTGCCTGCCTGATGCTGGGCGCAAACTTCCTGGATTACGGGATTCTGCACCGCGTCCTTCCGGTCGATGCAGTCAAGGCGCGGGCGCTTGCCACTCTCGGCGTGGAAATCGGTGTGGGCATCACGGTCATGGCGGTCATGGTCTCGATATTCCTGAATCTCCTGTCCGCGGGACGGCACGAGGAAGGGGCCGTCGAATGACGAATATGGAGTTTATCATCGGCAAGTACAATTACTGGATCTACATCGTTCTGATGATGATCGGTTTCTACGCCATGATCGCCAAGCGGAACCTGGTCAAGAAGATCGTGGGCATGAACATCTTTCAGACCGCGATCATCCTGTTCTTCGTCTCCATCGGATCGAAAAAAGGCGGCGCCACCATTCCGATCATCCGGGCCGGGGACGAGGCCGTGAACGCGGCGCAGTATATCAATCCGCTGCCTCATGTGCTCATGCTCACCGCCATCGTGGTCATGGTCAGCACCTTCGGGGTCGCCATGGCGCTGATCCTCATGATCTACCGGAAATACCGCACGCTGGAAGAGGACGAGATCCTGAAGCCCGGAGCCGAGACATGACGGAACACGCTCCGGTCCTGATCATCGTCATCCCGCTGATGGCGGCCTGTCTCAACATCCTCCTCGGTCTCTGGAAAAAAGAGTTGAGTTATCCCTGGGCAGTGCTGGTGACGGCGGTCGTTTTCGGTTTGTCGCTCCTGCTGATGCAGACCGTTCTGTCCGGCGGCACTGTTCACTACCGCCTGGGCGGATGGGCCCCTCCCTGGGGCATCGAGTATGTGATCGACCATCTGAACGCCTTTCTTGCGGTTATCGTGTCGTTCATCGGATGCATTGTCGCGGTCTACTCCAGGCGCAGCATCGAAAAGGAACTGCCGGGCAAGCAGGTCTATTTCTACTCCATCTACCTTCTCCTGATCACGGGATTGCTCGGCATTACCGTTACCGGAGACGTCTTCAATATCTATGTCTTTCTCGAAATATCCTCGCTGGCAGGCTACGCCCTGATCGCCGTGGGCGACGACCGCGCGCCCATGGCCAGCTTCAATTACGTGATCATGGGAACGATCGGCGCCTGCTTCTACCTTCTCGGCGTGGGATATCTCTATATGGTTACCGGCACCCTGAACATGGGTGATCTTTCCCGCATTTTGCCCGGGCTCTCCCATTCCCGGGTGGTGTACACGGCCTTTGCTTTCTTCATGGTCGGCACGGCGATCAAGATGGCCTTTTTCCCGCTCCACATCTGGCTGCCTGCCGCCTATACCCATGCTCCGTCCGCGGTGAGCGCCATTGCCGCGTCCACCATGACCAAGGTGGGCGCCTACGTGATGATCCGGATCATGTACACCGTATTCAAACCCGCATTTTCCCTGGAAGTCATACCGATGTCCGCGATCCTCGGCTGGGCGTCCGCCGCCGCGATGATTGCCGGCTCGGTCCTGGCGCTTGGTCAGAAGGACCTCAAGCGCATGTTCTCGTTCATGCTCGTTGCAGAGGTCGGGTACATTGTCATGGGCGTGAGCCGGGGAAACAGCACTGCATTTACCGGAGCAGTGCTCCATATTCTCAACGATGCCTTCATGATGGCCTGCCTGTTCCTGGTTGCCGGCGCTGTCCGGTACCGGAAGAACGCGCGGAATATCACGGACCTCGCAGGACTGCACCAAGAAATGCCCTTGACCATGCTGGCGCTCTTCGCAGCCGCCTTGTCCATGGTGGGAGTGCCTCCCACAGCGGGTTTTTTCAGCAAATGGTACCTGATCCTCGGAACGATCAAGGCAGGGGAGTGGATCTTTGCAGCCGCGTTCCTGCTGAGCAGCCTGCTGAATGCGGTCATGTTCTATCGCGTGCTGGAAACGGTGTACTACACAGGTGAGCCGACGCCAAAGCGCCAGGGGGGAAGCTCTGCCGCTGTGAACGAAGTTCCTCTGACCATGCTGGGACCCATTCTGGTCATGGCTGTTGGTGTTCTGGTCCTGGGCTTGTTCAGCGGCCGGATCATAGACACGGTGATCCGCTTCACCGTGCCCGAGGGATTTTAGACATGGACACCGTGCATTCAATACAGCCTGTCCTTGTTCTGGCCACCTCTTTGGCTGCAGCAATCCTGATCATGGTCACCGGGGACCGGAACAGGAACCTGCGGGAAGCATGGACCCTTGTTGCTGCTCTTCTGAAATTCCTGATCGTGCTTTCCATGGTGCCCGCGGTCCTTGACAGAACCATTCTCGAATGCACGCTTGTTTCCATTGCTCCGGGCCTTACGCTCCAGTTCCGCGTTGATTCCCTGGGATTGTTTTTTGCCCTTGCTGCCTCATTTTTGTGGCTCGTCACCTCGTTCTATTCCATCGGCTATGTGCGGTCTCAGCAGGAACATGCCCAGACACGGTATTTCGCCTGTTTTGCAGGCGCCATGTCCGCGACCATGGGGGTTGCCTTTGCAGGCAACCTGTTCACCACCTTTTTGTTTTATGAAATCATCACTATCTGCACATTCCCGCTCGTCGCGCATAAGGAAACAGCAGATGCGATGGCCGGCGGCCGCAGATACCTTACCTATCTGCTCGGAACATCTGTTGCTTTCCAGCTCACGGCGATCGTGCTCACTTACAGCTTTGCGGGCACCCTTGAGTATGCTGATGCAGGAATTCTGGCAGGACGGGCGCCGGACAGTGTCCTCATGGTGATCTTCGTGCTCTTTATCGCGGGAATATCCAAAGCAGCGATGATGCCGTTCCATTCCTGGCTTCCGGCCGCCATGGTTGCTCCCACGCCGGTCAGCGCGCTGCTCCATGCTGTTGCGGTCGTAAAAACAGGCGTCTTTGTCGTCCTCCGGGTGGTGCTCCATGTCTTTGGCGTTGATCTTCTCGGCGACCTCGGTCTGGGCACGGCCCTTGTCTATTTCGCATCGTTCACCATCATCACCGCATCGGTCATTGCGCTGCGGCAGGACAACCTCAAGCGTCGGCTTGCCTATTCCACGGTGAGCCAGTTGTCCTACGTCATTCTTGGCGCAGCACTCCTGACGCCCTCGTCGATCACCGGCGGCATCATGCATATCGCCCTGCATGCCTTTGGCAAGATCACGCTCTTTTTTGCAGCGGGCGCGATCTATGTGGCTGCGCACAAAACCGAGATCAGCCAGCTCAACGGCATCGGAAAACAGATGCCCTTTACCATGGCCGCATTCACCCTCGGGTCGCTTTCCATGATCGGAATGCCGCCCCTGGGCGGTTTCCTGAGTAAATGGTGGATCGCCCTGGGCGCCATTGAAGCAAAGGAACTGTTGATCCTGATCGTCATTGCCACAAGCACCATCCTGAATGCCGCGTATTTTCTCCCGATCCTGTACGCGGTGTTTTTCAAGGAACCGCGGCTCGGGCAGCATGGATCAGCGGGAGAAGGGATTCACGAAGCCCCGCTGCTCATGGTCGTGCCGTTGATGCTGACCGCACTGGGAGCCCTGGCGCTGTTCTTTGCGCCGTCGGTCTTCCTCGACCTTGCGCGAGGTGCCGTTTCCGCAGTAATGGGGGGGCAGTGATATGAATGAGGAACAGGAGAAACAGGAACTGAAGCACGAGCCAATGCCGGGATACCGGGCGGCTTTTACCGTTTTCTTCGCACTTGCTCTGTTCTACCTGTTGTTCATTGCTGTGAAAGCATTCTTGTAGCGAGGGGATCCAGATGGAGAAAAAGCACATCTTCGACAAGCCGGAAAATGTCAAGCGATTCCTGCTCGGCTTTTACCTGCTGCTCGGCATATCGCTTGCCGCCGAACTATTCGTCCATAAACACGCATATTTCTGGTGGGAACACTATCCGTTTTTTCATGCCGCCTTCGGCCTGGTTGCATTCGTGGCGCTCATTCTCGCTGCCAAGCATTTTCTCGGTCCCCTGGTGAGGAAACGGGAGAATTATTATGATTAATGCCTTTTCTCCCGCGCTCCTGTTCCTCCTGGGCGCGCTCTTCATCCCTTTGTTCAAGGGCAGGCTCAGGAATGCCTACCTGCTGCTCCTGCCGCTTGCGGGCTTCGCCTTGTTGCTCAGCATGCAGGAGGGAGCACAAGGGGTGCTGTCATTCCTTGAGTATCAGCTCGTGCTTGTCAAGGTCGACCGTTTGAGCAGGTTCTTCGGCTACATCTATCTCCTGATAACTGCTATCGCGCTTGTCTACGCATTTCATGTCAAAGAGAGCAGCCACCACATGGCTTCGCTTTTTTACGCCGGTTCCGCGCTCGGCGTCGTCTTTGCAGGCGATTTTTTGACGTTGTTCATTTTCTGGGAAACCATGGCCCTGAGCGCAGCCTTCCTGGTCTGGTCGGGAAAGACCAAAAACTCAGCTGCTGCGGGCATCAGGTATCTCCTGGTCCATATTCTCGGAGGACTGTTCCTGCTCATGGGGATCATCCTCCATGTGCACGAGACCGGCTCCCTGGCATTCGGGTACCTGGGACTGAACGGGCTTTCTTCATGGCTGATACTGATCGGCTTCGGCGTTAACTGCGCGTTCCCGGGGCTCCATGCCTGGCTTCCGGATGCCTATCCGGAAACCTCTCCGGCCGGCGGCGTGTTCATGTGGACCTTTACCACGAAAACAGCGGTGTATGTCCTGGCGCGGGCCTTTCCCGGCGAGCACCTTCTTGTCTGGATCGGCGTGACCATGACCGTGTTTCCCATCTTCTTCGCGGTTCTGGAAAACAACCTAAGGCGGGTGCTCTCCTACAGCCTGATCAATCAGCTCGGCTACATGGTGACGGGCATCGGCATCGGTACGCAGCTTTCGCTGAACGGCACCGTGGCCCATGTCTTCTGCCACATTCTCTACAAGGCGCTGCTCGTCATGTCCATGGGAGCGGTGATCTACCGCACCGGGAAGACGAACGCCACCGATCTCGGCGGGCTGTATAAAAGCATGCCGCTCACAACGCTGTTCTGCATCATCGGCGCAGCCTCGATATCGGCGTTTCCGCTCTTCAGCGGCTTCGTAAGTAAATCCATGGTCGTGGAAGCCGCTGCCCTGGGAGGAATGACCATCGTGTCCCTCATGCTGCTCTTCGCATCGGTCGGCGTGCTGGAGCATGCGGGCATCAAGGTGCCTTTTCACGCCTTCTTTTCCCATGACGCGGGAATCCGTACCAAAGAGGCGCCGCTCCATATGCTCGTTGCCATGGGCGCTGCCGCGGTTCTGTCCGTGCTCATCGGGGTGTATCCGGCGCCGCTCTACCGGCTGCTTCCTTATCCCGTGGAGTTCGCTCCCTATACGCCTTCCCATGTCCTGACCACGATGCAACTGCTCCTGTTCGGGGCTTTTGCCTATGTCCTGCTCATTCGTTCCGGCATCTTCCCGGCAGAAGTGCGCGCGACCAACCTGGACACGGACTGGTTCTATAGAAAAGGAACAGCCGTCTTTCTCCAGGTATTGAACGGACCTGCCGCGCAAATGGGCGAAAAGATAAGGCGGACGGTTTTTGAGCGTATTCCGTCGGCTCTCTCCTGGTTCGGGAAGAATCCCCTTGCAGTGCTCAAAATGGCGTCGGATAGGGCGCTCCTCGCATTCTCCGGTCCTGAGCAGAGGAATATCCTCATTGCGAGGCTGGAGAAGGAGAAAAATATCTATCCTGGTGATATCATTAAGCATTGGCCGGTGGGCACCTCGGTGCTCTGGGCGACCCTGCTCTTGCTTGCCTATCTTCTGCTGCAGTATTGACCGCCGGGCTGACGATGACCGGGGATTGCGGTTGAGCAGCCGCAGACGCAGGATTTTACCGGGAAACTGCCGGCAGAAACGAACAGGAGTACTCGTATGATCTTGTTGTGGATTGAATTCCTCATCTGTTCAGCTGTCATCGTTTACTGTGGCGCGAACCTGTCGCGGTACGGCGACGTGATCGCCGAGAAGACCGGGCTCGGCAGGGCATGGATCGGGCTTATCCTGATGTCCGGGGTCACGTCGCTTCCCGAACTTATCACCGGCATCAGTTCCGTGGCCTTTGCCGACGCTCCTGATATCGCCATGGGCGACGTGATGGGGAGCTGCGTGTTCAACCTGTCGCTCATCGCGCTCATGGACATGCTGCATGGCCCGCATCCCATATTTTCCAAGGCCGAGCACAGTCACATCCTGAGCGCGGGATTCGGCGCGATCCTCATGGGCATTGCCGTGCTGTCCATCGCTTCCGGAACAGCTCTGCCTGCAATCGGACACATCTCCATTGCGACGCCGGTCATTGTCGGATTCTATGCCCTCTCCATGCGGAGCGTGTTCCTGTTCCAGAAGCGGCAGGTTGCGGAACACATCGGCGAGATCGCGCCGGAGCTTCAATACGGCAGCATCACCACACGGGAAGCTGCGATCAAGTACGGTCTGAACGCCCTGGTGATCGTCATCGCCGCATCTTGGCTGCCTTTTATCGGCGACCGTCTTGCGGAAGTTACCGGTCTGGGCCGGAGCTTTGTGGGTTCCATCCTGATCGCCATGACCACGTCGCTGCCGGAACTGGTCGTGTCCATCACCGCGCTCAGGATCGGGGCGGCTGACATGGCGATAGCGAATCTCATGGGAAGCAACCTGTTCAACATGGTCATTCTCGGCATCGACGATATGGCCTATGCAAAGGGCGCGCTGTTCAGCGCGGTTTCGCAAAACCATGCCATCACCGGCACGATCGCCGTGATTATGACCGGGATCGTGATCGTCAGCCTCATGTACCGGCTGGAGAAAAAAACTGTCCTGCGCATCGGATGGGACGCCCTTGCTCTGGCGCTTGCCTATCTCGTGAATATAGCGCTTCTGTACAGCTTGCGCGGCAGGGGATAGCCGTTATTGCGCAGTATTATATTAGCAACTGTCGAGAGAGGAAATAGCCATGCATAGTCGAAAAACCCGGTACATCGTTCTCGCAGGTGTCGTTCTGTTCCTGTTGTCGTTCCTGTCCTCTTTCTTCGGATTGGCGGTTGACTGGCTCTTTTTCAAAGAGACCGGTTATACCGCGGTCTTCACCAGGACCCTTTTCACCAAGATCGGGCTGGGCGTCTTTTTCGGCCTGGCGCTCGCAGCACTTGTCCTGGTCAACGCGCTCCTTGCCCGGAAGATCGCGTTCCCGCGCCGCCAGTTTTTCTTCGGGGAAGGGGTCCCGCCCTTTTCCACTGACCAGATCGATCGTCTTCTCCTTCCGCTTGTTCTGATTGGTACGGCGCTCATGGCGCTGATCGTCGGACAGTGGGGCGGCAATCAGTGGCAGGATCTTCTGCTCTTTACCCAGGGGAAACCGGTGGGGATCGTAGATCCGATACTGGGAAAGGATATCGGATTCTACTTTTTCACCCTGCCGTTCATCGAGACGCTGAAGGGTTTCGCCGGGTTTTCGCTGGTCCTTGCCGCTGCGGTCACGGCGCTGCTCTATTTCCTGCGGGGCGGCATCGTAGCGAGCGAGCGGGGCATTTCCGTGGCTCCGCAGACAAGGCGCCACCTGGCGGTTCTGGCCGGCCTGATCCTGGTGAATACGGGCTTGGGATTCTACCTGGACACCTATCACCTCCTGTACTCTGACGGTGGAGCGGTCTACGGAGCGGGGTACACCGATGTGCATGCCCGGCTGCCGGTGTTACGCGCGCTTGCGGTCATGTTCATCGCAGCGGCGCCGCTCCTGGTGGCGGGCGCGTGGAAAGGATCATGGCGTCTGGCGCTCCTGCCGCTTGCAATCACCGCGGCGCTGTATCTTGTCGGCAACAAGCTCTATCCTTCGGGACTGCAGCAGTTCAAGGTCGCTCCCAACGAATTGGCGCTGGAGACCCCGTATCTCGCCCACAACATACGATTTACCCGCATGGGTTTCGATCTGGACAAGATCGAGGTGAGCCCCTTTGACGTTGACTATAATCTGACGGCCCGGGATATCGAGAAGAACGACGCAACCATCAGGAACGTCAGGCTCTGGGACCATGTGCCGCTGCTCCGGACGTACAGCCAGCTCCAGCAGATCCGCACGTACTATAAGTTCTTCGACGTGGACAACGACCGCTACACCGTGAACGGCGAATATTCGCAGATCATGCTCTCTCCGCGGGAGCTTTCCTACGGTGACCTGCCGAGCCGCAACTGGATCAATGAACGGCTGATCTTCACCCACGGAAACGGATTCGCCATGGGACCGGTCAGCAGGATCAGCAGGGAAGGCCTGCCCGAGTTCACGGTAAAGGACATCCCGCCGGCGAGTTCGGCCCCGGAGGTCCGCATCACCCGGCCCGAGATCTATTACGGCGAACTGTCCAACGACTACGTGATCGTGAATACCCGGGTGCCCGAGTTCAGCTATCCCACCACCGACGAGAACATCTACACCACCTATAAGGGCAGCGGCGGCGTGGGCATCGGATCCCTGCCGCTGAGGGCGCTCTTTGCCGCCAGGTTCAGGACCGAGAAGATCCTCCTCTCGTCGGACATCCAGCGGTCGAGCAGGATCCTGTACAACCGGAACATCGGCGAACGAGTGAAAGCAGTGGCTCCGTTCCTGGTGTTCGATCAGGACCCCTATATGGTGGTTCAGGACGACGGCAAGCTCGTCTGGATCGTCGATGCCTACACCGTTTCCGGGAGGCTGCCCTATTCCCGGCCCTCGGCGCGGGTGAACTACATCCGCAACTCGGTCAAGGTGGTGGTGGATGCCTACGACGGATCGCTGGACTTCTACATCAACGATCCCGACGATGTGCTGGTGCAGGCCTACAGCAGGATTTTCCCGACGCTGTTCAAACCCCTGTCCTTGATGCCCGAAGACCTGCGGAAGCATATCCGCTATCCCCACCGGTTCCTGCAGGTCCAGGCCTCGCTCTTCGCGGCCTATCACATGACCGACCCCCAGGTGTTCTACAACAAGGAGAACCTCTGGGAAGTGCCTCAGCACGAGGGCAAGGTCATGGAGCCTTACTACACGGTCATGAAACTGCCGGGAGAGAAGAAGGAGGAGTACATCCTGCTGCTGCCGTTCACCCCGGCAAAGCGCGACAACCTGGCCGCCTGGATCACGGCGCGGTGCGACGGACAGAACTACGGCAAGATCATCGCGTACACCTTTCCCCGCGACCGGCTCATCTACGGACCGAAGCAGATCGACGCCCGCATCAACCAGGATTCCGCCATCTCCCAGCAGCTCACGCTCTGGAGCCAGCGCGGCTCCCAGGTCATCCGCGGCAGCCTGCTGGTCATCCCCATGGAGCGTTCGCTTCTGTATGTGCAGCCCCTGTACCTTGCTTCAGCTGACAAGGGCAGCCTTCCCGAACTGCGCCGGGTGATCGTGGCGTACGAGAACGAAGTGGTGATGGAAGAGAACCTGGAACTGGCTCTGTACAAGCTCTTCGGCGGCAAGAGGCCGGAACAGGCGGCATCCGGCAGAGCGGCGGCGACGACGACGACCCTTGGCCCGGCCGAACTGGCCAAACAGGCGCTCAAGGCATACGAGCGGGCGCTGGAACTGCAGCGTCAGGGCAATTGGGCGGGATACGGCGAGCAGCTGAGGAGCCTGGAAGAGGTCCTGAGGAAGCTGGCAAAATGACGATGAGCAGGGATGCAGCGGGATCAAGGCTTGTCATCTTCACTGACCTTGACGGGACGCTGCTCGATGGATCCACCTATTCCTTTGAAAAAGCGCTGCCGGCGCTGGAGATGGTCCGACAGCGAAGGGTCCCTCTCGTCTTTGTTTCGAGCAAGACCCGGGCGGAGTTGGAGGTCTGGCGTGAACGTTTGCAGAACGCGCACCCCTTCATCTCGGAGAATGGCGGTGGGATATTTCTTCCCGAGGGATATTTTCCTTTTCCTCTGGACGCCGTTCCCTGGGAGGGGTACCGGCTGATTACGCTTGGCATGCCCTATGAAGCGGTCCGGAGACGGTTCATCGCCATGCGTGAACGACTGAATATCAAGGCGCGCGGTTTCGGGGATATGACGGACCGGGAAGTGGCCGACCTGACCGCACTCCCGCTGGCTGATGCCCGGCTGGCAAAGCAGCGGGATTTCGAAGAACCCTTTGTGTTCGAGGGCAGTCCTGATGATCGATTGATGCAGGAGATCGAGCGGGAAGGCTTGCGCTGGACCCAGGGAGAATTCTTCCATATCATGGGCGATCATCACAAGGGAAGAGCTGTCGAGATGCTGACAAGGTTGTATGTTCAGCAGCACGGGCCGGTCACCGCATTCGGGATCGGCGACAGTCTGAACGACCTACCATTCCTTCTTGCCGTAGATCGTCCGGTATTGGTCAGGAAAATGAACGGCAGGCATGACGATCGCATCAATATCCCCGGTTTGATCCGGACAAATGGTATCGGACCAGAGGGATGGAACGAGGCGATCCTGTCCTTGTTGTCGTCCTGAAGAAGTCAGTTTTATGTTCCTGCGCTTGAGCTGATAAGCACAACTATCCCCATCCAGTGCTCAGACACTGTCGTCATAAAAATCCCTTACTAGGAATGGTACCGCGCCGGGTTTTGATGTTGATGTGTCATACTTTCAACTGCCCTGATCATCCTTCTACAGGATATATCCTCTTGTAGCCTGCGCTTAGGTCCTTTCTGCATGAAATACTACAGTAATAAGAGCATATGGATGATTCAACCTGATTGTTGTTCTGTCTTAATCTTGAACTCCATTGATAATACAAGAGTAAACCTTCCCACTGACCTGGCATGGCCTATGCAATATAAAGGTCAATAGGAGTGATAAAGAACACTTGTATAAATGATCATGAAAGGCGGTGATGCGGGAATATCGGTAAAAAATTGAATGTGTAATTTCGGGAAATCTGTGCTGCACTGACGTTAAAAAAGAAAGAGGTGGCTAAGATGAAGAAAACTATATTCATAATGACATTAGCGATGTTTACCTTCGCGTTTGGCACGGCGTTCGCCTGGAATGACGACGCGCCGTTCATGATCAACGAGAACGCGTATTACGCCCCGGTTTTCAGCTCGCAGGACTTCGGTTCGACCGGGCCCAGGATCGCGGAATACACCAACGACGACGTACCTGTCTACTATGAAAAACGTATGCGTGGTGAGACCATTCTCACGGAGAGAGCGGTCAGAGGTACGGCTGCCGGCGGAGTAAGTTCCGAAGCCGGTGACAAGGCCTGGGATTCCTTTGCAAAGACAATCAGTCCTGACCGGGCATCGGATCAGCTCCCGGTGTTGTAGCATAATCGTTCGATCGACAGCACATGCAGGAGGCTATCGATGAAACAGATCCATCAACTGCATATAAAGCCAGCGCCCATTTCCCGATGGCACATTGAAAAGACCGGTTCCCGCATCCTGATGGCAGGAGAAGACAGATAGCCTGATCGTACAGGATCAAAGTAATGGCGACGCGATACTTAAGCGCTGCGGAGGAGGTGATAGATCATGAAGGTGGCACTGTTCAATGTGGATAAAAGTCTTTGCGCGGAGTGCTCTCTTGCGCTCAGGCGTTTCATCGGCGGGATCGATGGTGTTGAATCCGTTGATGCTGAGCAGGGGAAGATCGCCGTCAAATTCGATGAGGCGGTCATTGACAATGACAGCGTGCAAAAGATAACCAAAGACAGTATCGATCGGCTGGGATACAAGCTGTATGATAGCTGATCTGAAATGATCGATCAGCCACGCGAAGAATGAAGTAAATTGATTGGCACACAAATAATATGTGTTGAAATTGATTGTCAAATATGATAGTCTATGGTCAATGAGCAAAGTGATAACAAATATCAGCAGGCTTCTTCTTCTTTTTTACGCTGTGTACGCGTTTTCGCCTATTTATGCATCGTTGTCCGGAAGCGACGATATGCATACGAAGGAAGCTCATGGGTCGACGCCTTACTCTGTCGGGATCCTGTGGCTCGGCATTATGCTGGATGAGGTCCTGAACAACGGCGGGGCCGAGGGAACGCAGGAACTTTCCGCGTCTGGCGAGGACGATGATCTCGTCTTTATCAAGAAAAAGAGAACGATCACCCGCAAGCGTCCTCTGCTGAAGCCCATCGTGCAGGTTGTGGGGCTGGCTGTTACCCCGGAGCCTGATTCGGAAGTCAATCAGCATCCCTATGATGTCCCCTGTGACCTGCTTCACAACCAGCAGGACAGATATTATTCACGCAGTACCGGACTTTCCCCTCCGTCTCTTCTCTCATAGCTGCATCTGTAGTGAACCCCATTAAAGGAATCAAGACGACCCGCTTCCCGAGGTAGACCGTCCACGCTTGGAGCTGTCAGCATGCTCGACAGCGTGCGCACTGTTCCACGACCGTTCGGCATGATCGGGCTTGTCACCTGTCCGCGCGTTCATCTGCTTCTGCATCGAAGAAGCACCGCTGCATGTTTGCGGGCACTTGCGAGAGGAGAAAACCATGTTTATGAATACTGGAATCAGTCGGCTGGGCACCCAACAGCCTTGTAAACGCACGGTCAGAAGGGAACTGACCCGTGGCATAAAGCTCGGGAAACTTATGCTGGCTATTGCCGTTGCTGCGGTCGTTATGATCACCGGAGCACCGGCGGCGGATGCCGCTGTCACCATGATCGATGCATTTCCTGCCACGCCCCAGATCAACGATGCCACCACATCACCTGCTACCGCGGCCTACACCCCCTCAGCGGGGACGAACAGGCTGATCGTCGTTGAGGTGACGAACATCCCGAACAACACCACGGTAACGACGATATCCGTTACCTATGGCTCCAATAATGTTCCGGCAACGTATGTTATAGACTCGGCGAACAATCAGCGGCGGCAGGCATGGTTGTTCTATCTCACCGAGGCGGACATCGCCGCTGCTTCGGGGAACACGATCACCGTGACGAACGATAATGCGGTGAACTTCTCGGTGAACATCGCCGCATTCGCGGGTGTTGATCAGATAACGCCGGTAACTGCTTTCGATGGCCAATACATCAACAATACGGCGGCGATCCTCAATTATACCGCTCCGCTCAGCGTGAATGCCGGAGGGTACGGCATCATTGCCGCAGGCTCCAATACCACAGGGGGCACCATCGGAGAATCCTACGTTGATCATGGCGAGACAGCGGTAGGGACGGGCTTTTCGCGGCTGGGGTCCCTTGCCTTTGCAGCCGGGGGCACGACGGATCCAGGCATCGACTATGGAGGGACTACTGTGAGGGCCGGCGTGGTGGGAATGACCCTCAATCCTGCTCCAGTAGCCGGCCCCGGTACCCTGAGCCTTGTGTCCGCAACTTACACAGTGGGGGAGAACGCCGGGACCGTCGTGCTGGAGGTTGCCCGGACCGGGGGCGTGACGGGCGCGGTCGGTGTGGCTTATGCCACGGCCAATGGAACGGCAATAAGCGGGAGCGATTATACGGCTGCATCGGGCTCACTGTCATGGGCTGGTGGCGACTCGGCGAACAAAACGATCACCATATCGATCATAAACGACACAACTGTCGAGACCAGCGAGGACTTCAACGTGACCCTCAGCAGTCCGACCGGAGGCGCCGTGCTGGGGACGCCCTTTACCAGCACAGTTACCATCACTGATGACGACGGCGCGCCGGCAGCGCAGGTGCCGGCGGGTAATCTGCTGCTCTTTGCGTCACTTGCCGGAGGGATGCTGATCTATGGCGGCAGGCTGCTTCGGAAGAAGAGTGACCGCGGTGATCACGATCAACAGTGACCCGTTTTGTTCTTTTGTAAGGGGGCCGGTCCGGACAGCGAGCCGGCCCCCCGATTCCTGGCATTTTTTACTGTTCTGGCAGCAGATGTGAGAACGCAGGCAAAAGAGTTGAACACTCGCCGGAAGGAGCTGTTGTGGACCGGAAATTCATCATCCGTCTGAGCATCTATCTCACGGCATTCCTGCTGCTGGAGCAGATCCCGCTGTCCTTTCTCCAGGGTCTGAAGGTATTCACCGCGGATTCTGTGACAGCATTCTGGGGGATCTTTTCACCCGTGAGTTCAGCGGAAACGTCCATTGATTTCATCGGATTCCCCATGGTCGTGACCCTTGAGTGCACGGCTATCCACTATATGACCATCTATGCAAGCGGTGTCCTGGCTTACACAGAGCACTCATTACGCTACCGGGCGACCGGTTTATTCATGGGATGCATGGCGATCTACCTGTTGAACATCCTGCGGATCGGGGTCGTGGGCTATGTGGGATATTCGCAGAGGGAATATTTCGATTTTGTCCATGCCTATCTCTGGCAGGGATCGTTCGCGCTCGTCGTTTTCATGTTCTGGGCGTTCTGGATCAAAGGGGCGGCAACAGCAAAGGCAGTGTTTTCCCGTCAGGCAGCGATATATCTGGGCAGCGCACTGGCTGCCGCGGCGGTTCTGGTGCTCCTCATGCAACCTTATGCCGCCATTCTCTCATGGGCTGCTGATGTCATTTTCAGCATCGTCCCGGGACTGCCGCATCTCCAGGTAGTGGCGCACGGGGCTGATGTAGGCTATGTACTTCCAGAAGGGATCCAGTACAACAGGATCTCAAAGGATGTCATGAGCGCAGTCATATTCTTTTCGATCGCGGCGGGGACCTTCGCAAGAGGTCAAAGCAGGATGCTGGTCAAGCGTCTTGGAGCGGGATCAATGCTTTTGGTGATGGAACATCTCTTCTTTGTGCTCTTTTATGGGGCGCTTCTTTCGATGGATCTCTCGGGAGACCTCTTGAGCATTGTCTTGTACTCTGCCGCGGGAATTTCCCTGGCCGCTCCGATATTGATCTGGCTCGTGGTCTCGGAGTGGTTCTCTGATACTTCGGCAAACGTGCTGGTAGAGGATCCTGATTGAAGTTTCATGGAAGGATGAGCGATCCTGCTGAGGGCTCATTCAGGCGTGTTGATCTCCGGCGACCGCATAAGTTTCGGCGGAATTTCCTGTACCCCCAGGATATCCACCAGATAACGCAGGCCTTCGCCGATCACCTTCCGTTTTTCCCGGGAGAGCTTTTCCAGTCCCGCGACCAGCAGACCCTGCGCTACCTCAGGCGCGCGCCTCACCAGTTCCTTTCCCTTCTCGCTGAGGTCGATCGTGACGACTCTTCGGTCTGTGGAGGATCGTGTCCTGGTCACGAGCTCTCGTGCCTCGAGCCGGTCGAGGATCCCCACAACCGTGGCAGGGTGCAGGTACATCTGATGCGCCAGGTCCGAAACGCGTATGGGGGCCTTTTCAGATATTGTTTTTATGGCCCAGAGTTGCGGTCCAGTGATGCCGGATGACTTTTCGGCCTTTTTCGAGTGCTCATTTACAACCTGAAAAACGCGACGTAAATTGTCAATGATATCTGCGAGTTCTCTATTTTCCGGTTCCATAATTGATATTTCACCTCGAAAAAACAGTTGACAACAAAACGGTTATATGCTAATAATTAGCATACAAATCATTTAAGCACAAATGAATAGTAATTGAGAATTCGGAAAATGTCAACAAGGAAAAGCTGGGATTTACTGAACAACCGTTACCATTCAAAAGGGGAGGAGTAAAACATGGAACGAAGAAAAGGCGGCATGTTAGTACTATTCACTGTGGTGATGACAGCATCGCTCGTGCTGTGGGGTTGTCCGAAAAAAGCAGAGGTTGCGTCGTCGCAGGAGGCCCAGGCGAACGGGCAGGCAGGTACCATCGCGCAGGCGGAAGCGGTGAAGCAGGCCGAGGAGCAGCAGGCTGCCGAACATGCGAAGCAGGCGGAAGAGGAACAGGCGCGTGAGCGTGCCGCAAAAGAGGCGGATGGACTCAAACCCGTCCACTTTGATTTCGACCGTGCGATCATCCGTGATGACGCCAGGATCATATTAAAGGCGAACGCGGAATGGCTCCGCTCGCATCCGCAAGCGGTGATACGTATCGAGGGGAATTGCGATGAACGGGGCACGATCGAATATAATCAGGCACTGGGGCAGCGCAGGGCTCTGAGCGCAAAGAAATACCTCGTTGATATGGGCGTGGCGGCGAAACGCATATCTCTCCTGAGCTATGGCAAGGAAAAGCCGATATGCACCGAAAGTATCGAAGACTGCTGGCAGAATAACCGTCGTGGAGATTTTGTCGTGACCGCCGGGCAGTAATCCCTCCCTCCACGGGAACGGAGCGCATGCGGTCATCTGAAAGCTGCTTCGCGCTCCGTTCCCTTTTACTCCCCGTCATATGTCCGCATCCTGCATGTGCTATATTAAATCATTATGAAAGGAGGATTCAGCCATGGGACCGATCAACTGGGAAGGGATAAAAAAGGATATCCGGAAAGGCATCAAAGAAGGCTACATTGCGATGAAAGAAGGCGCACTGGTGGCCAGCAAGAAAGCCGGAGAGCTTACGGAGGAGGGGAAGAAGCAGTATAAGATCCTCGAACTGAAGACAAAGATCCACAAGATCATGCATGACCTTGGCGGCAGGGTGTACGAGCTCATGGGATCGTCCAGCCGGGTAAAAAGTCCGGTCAGCGACAGGGTGGTGAAGGAAATGGTCGCGCAGATACGGGGCTATGAAGCACAGATCGCCGCACTTGAACAGCAGGGCGCGAAGAAGACCGGCAAAGCATCGGTGCGGAAGAACAGAAGACCCTGACCCTGCGCTCCGGAAAAACAACTATGTGATATACAGTCGCAGGCGTCCTGATCGTGTACCGGCCCCGCAAGCAGATGCGGGAAAAGGACCAGGATCCGCCGGTTGTGAAAAGGGATCGTGGATCCTGACCCGGACGATGGAAAGGATCGGTGAACGATAGTGGATAAACTGGCTGTCCCGACAGGAATGGTCCTGCTGTGCATCGCTGTGATGCTCATCGTCAGAGCGGCGCTTCTCAGGTTTCTTCAGGCGTGGGCGCGAAAGACAGAAACAAAGATCGACGATATTTTCATTTCGTCGCTGCGGTTCCCCTCGCTCTTCTGGGCTGTCGCTCTCGCCATTACTATCGGGATCGCCCTTTCCGATCTGCCGGAAAAATACTCACTTACCATAACAAGGACGATCCAGTTGCTGGTCGTCCTGTCCGTAACGATCGCCGCCGCAAATCTTGCGGGGAGGCTTTTCAGCAATTACATCCATAGCCGGCATCTGCCCTTTCCCACCACCGGGCTCGCGTACGGCATCATCAAGGGGGTCATCTACCTCATTGGTTTTCTGATCATGCTCACGACGCTGGGCATTTCCATTGCGCCGCTGCTCACGGCACTCGGCGTCGGCGGTCTGGCCGTGGCCCTGGCTCTCCAGGACACGCTGACGAACCTGTTCGCGGGAATCCATATACTGGTGGAAAAGTCCGTCCGGGTCGGCGACTTCGTGCGGCTGGAGACCGGACAGGAAGGCTATGTGGAAGACATTACCTGGAGGACCACACGGGTGCGGATGCTGCCGAACAATATGGTAGTCATTCCGAACAGCAAACTATCGCAGAGCACTGTTACGAACTATTACCTTCCGGAGAAACGGATGTCGCTGCTCATCCCCATATCGGTTGCCTATGGTTCGGACCCGGACAGGATCGAACGCGTTCTCATCGAGGAAGCAAAGGATGGAGCAGCGAACACCCCCGGACTGCTCGCCGATCCTGAACCCTTTGTACGCTTTATCCCCGGATTCGGTGAAAGTTCCCTGGATTTCACGCTCATTTGTCAGGTGGCCGAGTTCACGGACCAGTACCTGGCGCAGCATATATTGCGAAAGCGGATCTACCAAAGGTTCCTGGCGGAAGGCATTGAGATACCCTTCCCGCAGCGCACCGTGCACCTGCGCGAGGAAAGGAGCGCCGGATAATGGCGAAGATCTTCGAATTCAAACAGTGCGTCATCATTCTCAAGTCCACCGGGAAAAAGGCGAAGAACCTGCGCGAACTGAAGGATGTCCTTTCCAGCGTGAGCGAGGGCGCTATCACGCATCATACCTACCAATATTTCCTCAAGGGGCATGTTCTGGAATACACCAATGACTTTGCGCACTGGGCCGGAGAAGGCATCGAGGAACGGGCCCTGGCTGAACGGCTGTCGAACATCGATCCCTATGACTACCCGTCGATCCAGGAACTTCGCAGCGATCTGATCAGCGCCATCGACGACCATCTGGCGACGTTTCCCGAACCCCGTGACGCAATGCGCGGAGATGAGTTTCACTTCAATGAGACCGTTGCCCTGGTGTTCCCCGCGGGCGTCCGGGCCAGGAACCTCGCGGAATTTCTCATGGCAATGAAGTATCTGGAGGGAAGTTCCCTGTACTATCACTTCTATGACGCCCGCGTGCGTCTCGGCAACAAGGCCGACGACTTTTCGCAGTGGCTGGAAGAAGGCATGGAAAAACCGGAGGTCGCTCGAAAGGTACGGTCAATAGATCCATTCATGCACAACCTGGAGTCGATACGGGAGCGCATCGTCGAGGCGGTGGAGGAAGAAGTAAAACGGGATATGGAGAGCGCGGGGGTGGCGCAATGATCGAGGCTTATAGGAATATTGCGCCCAAGGGCGACCTGATGCTTCTGGCGAAGCTCGGAGAAGCGCTCCGCGGAAGATCGTTCCTGCATGTCAACTCCACGCGCGAGGGCGGAGGGGTCGCGGAGATCCTGCACCGCATGATCCCGATCCTTCAGGAACTGGGCATCAACACCCGGTGGGAGGTCATTGAGGGCGACGCGCGCTTCTTCGATATCACCAAAAAGATCCATAACGCCCTGCAGGGGAACGAAGAGACGATCACCGAACAGATGTGGGCGTACCACAGCGAGGTGAACCAGCGGAACGCCGACAAACTGGACCTGGAGGCGGACGCGGTCCTGATCCACGACCCCCAGCCCGCGGCGCTGATCAATTACAGAAAAGGCGGCATCTGGATGTGGCGGTGCCATATCGATGCGTCCGGTCCCCAGATGGCCGTGTGGAACGCGCTGAAGCGGCACTGCGAGAAGTACGATGCCGCGGTGTTCTCGGTGGCCAAGTTCGCCCGCGCCATGCCGGTCGAGGAATTCATCATCCCGCCGTCCATCGATCCGGTGAGCGACAAAAACCGCGATCTCACTCCCGCCGAGATAGATGACGCGGCGAGCAGGTTCGGGATCCCCCGTGACCGTCCGATGCTGCTTCAGGTGTCCCGTTTCGACCGGTTCAAGGATCCCATAGGCGTGATCAAGGCCTACCGCATGGTGAAAAAGTATAACGACTGCGTTCTCGTGCTTGCCGGAAGTCCCGCATCCGACGATCCCGAAGGCGAAGCGGTCCTGAACGAAGTGAAGGAATATGCGAGCGGGGACAAGGACATCATTATCCTGCTCCTGCCGGCTTTCAGCGACCGGGACATCAACGCGCTTCAGCGAATGGCCACAGTGGTGCTCCAGAAGTCCCTCAAGGAAGGGTTCGGGTTGACCGTTTCCGAAGCCATGTGGAAGGAAAAGCCCGTACTCGGCGGCGCCGTGGGAGGCATCCCGCTCCAGATCGTGCACGGAGTGAACGGTTTTCTGGTCCATGCTACCGAGGGAGCGGCCTTCCGCATCCGGCAGCTGCTCACGAATCCCGCGATGGCAAAGCGGATGGGTGAACGGGGCAAGGAGTATGTTCGCACGAATTTCCTCATCACGCGCCAGGCGCGGGACTATCTTTCCATCTGGTACGCTCTGGAACACAATGGGAAGAAGGTGCTGGAACTATGAGCGGACCGGAAGGGCCGATTCCCAGGGACGACGGCTCAAAGAGGATGCGGATCATCGTTGTTTCGAACCGGGAACCCTATGTTCACCGCAAGATCGCCCAGAGTGTGAAGGTAGATCGGCCCGTGGGCGGGCTTACCGCGGCCCTGGATGATGTTCTGCGCGCAGCGGGCGGGACCTGGATCGCCTGGGGCAGCGGCAGCGCTGACCGGACTGTTGTGGACGATCGGAGCCGGGTGGCGGTGCCGCCGGAGCAGCCGGCCTACCAGCTGAAGCGCCTTTGGCTTTCCAGCCACGAGGTCGAGCATTATTACCACGGATATTCCAATCAGGTGCTCTGGCCGCTCTGCCACATCACGCTTGACCGCATTTCGTACCGTAAAAAGCACTGGGACGACTATTGTCGGGTGAACCGGGCCTTTGCCGACGCAGTGATCGAGGAGACCGATGGTTCGTCCCTGGTGTGGTTCCAGGACTATCATTTGTGTCTTGCCCCCCGCATGGTGCGTGAGCGTGACCCGCGGGTCACCATGGCGCACTTCTGGCACATCCCCTGGCCGGACTGGAGCGTGTTCCGCATCTGTCCCCAGGCCAGGGAGCTGCTGGAATCGCTCCTGGCGAACGATCTCGTTGGGTTCCAGACCCCGCTCTTCGCCCGCAACTTTATGGATTGCGTGCGCGAGAGCCTTGACGCTGACATCGATCCCGGACGCAAGACCGTTACTTACCAGGGGCGGACAACGCATATTCGCTCTTTTCCGATCAGCGTCGACTACCGAAAGTTCGATGCCATGGCATCATCGCAGCGCGCGAGCCGGATGGTCCGGACGCTCCGGGAGCGGTACGGGCTCAAGGATGTTCTCGTGGGGATCGGCGTGGACCGGCTGGAATACACCAAAGCGCTTGTCAAGCGTTTTGAGGCGATAGGACTGTTCTTCGAACGCTCTGCCCGGTATCGCGGCAAGTTCACCTTTATCCAGATCGCGGTACCCACGAGGATGAAGGAACCCTACCTGAGCTATAAGAAGATCGTGGAGGCGATGATCCGGAAGATCAACAGGAAGTACGGACATGGCGCGTGGAAACCGGTCATTTATATTTCCACCAAGATGGACCATGAGGACCTGGCGGCCTATTACCGTCTGGCCGACCTTGCGATCATCAGTTCTGTGAATGACGGAATGAACCTCGTGGCGAAGGAGTATGTGGCGTCGCAGACAGACGGGAACGGCGTGCTTCTGCTGAGCGAGCTCGCCGGCGCAGCAGAGGAACTGGAGGGCAGTCTCCTGGTCAATCCCTATAATATCGAAGCCTTTTCCGACAGCATCCGCGAGGCCCTTGCCATGCCGTTGGATGAGAAAGAAGCACGGATGAAGTCGCTCCGTAAACAGGTGGGTGAGCACGATATCCACGCGTGGGTCACCAGCGTGCTCGACGCCGCCCGGTCGCTCGATGACATCAAACGACGCGAGAGCCGTCCGTTGTTCGAGTTCGCCGATGAGGTGCAGATGCGTCTGGGGAACAGGGAGCTGTTCCTCTTTCTTGACTTTGACGGCACCCTTGCGCCGATCGCCGACTCTCCGGACCGGGTCGTTTTTTCTTCGCCCATGCGTTCTTCCCTGGAACGGGTGCTGGGTTCGGCGCAGCTTGCCGTGGTGAGCGGCCGCGCGCTCGATGACCTCCGGCATCGGATCGGGATCGAAGGCATCGTGTACGCGGGGAATCACGGCTCCGAGGTCCTGCTGGACGGGTCGGTCCTTCGTGCGGAAGGCGTGGACCGCTCGGCCGGCATGCTGCGGGTGCTTCTGGCCGGTCTGCGGGACGCGCTCTCGACGGTCCCGGGCGTGCTGATCGAGGACAAGGGCATCACCGCCAGCGTCCATTTCCGCCTGGTCGATCCGTCGCTTGTCGGCGAGGTGCTCAGGATATTCTGGGACCTTGCGAGGGGATACGAATCATCATTTCGCATCACCACCGGCAAGAAGGTGCTGGAGATCAGGCCGCGCGCTGCGTGGGACAAGGGGCAGGCGGTCGGCCGCATCATGGAATTGAAAGGCCGTTCATTGATGCCGATCTATGTGGGCGACGACACCACCGATGAGGACGCCTTTCGCGCGATCCGGGGCTGCGGGATATCGATCTCGATCGGACCGAATGCGGAGGCTGACTATTTCCTGCGCGATCAGGAGGAGGTGGGCCGGTTCCTGGATTGGCTTGCACAGGTACTATCGCTTCGACAGGGACAGGGTCAGGCTCCGGTCGCGGCCGATCCCTTGGCACGGGATGTCGTTGATGCCTGATCGCATTTCGTCATCAGTCGAGGTGTTCGGATGCCGGACCATGAGCGCGTGAAGATTGAAGTGAGCAGTTCCGGGGAGATTCATTCCGCTATGATCGTCATCGTATGCTTGGCCGTCCTCGCGGCGGATTATGTCATGGCGACAAGGGTAGGGTATGCATTATTTCAGATCTGCAGCCATGCTTATGGTGTTCCTGGCGTTTCTTCCAGCGATTACCGTTGCCCAAAGCAGCTACGCGCCGCGCGGGCTTTACGATGTCGAGCGGATCAGGCTTGACAACGGGTTTCAGGTATTGCTGAAGAAGCGCAGCGAGACGCGCAATATGGCGTTCCGTCTTGTTGTAGGCGTGGGAACAAGACATTTTGACTGCAGCCGCCGGGAGACGCCGCATCTGCTCGAACACCTGCTGTTCAGCGGGACCACGGCACACACAGAGGCGGAACTTGAGCACCTGGTCGCGGACCTGGGGGGCTCCTGGAACGCGGTCACGGGAACGGAGCACACGACCTATCTGCTCGATATCTTCGACCAATACGCATTGCAGGGGCTCGATGTGCTCCATGAGATCGTGACGGACACTGTCATCACCCCGGAAAAGATCAGCCAGTCGAAGGGCATCGTTTACCGCGAAGAAGGAGGGAGGCCAGGTCGCTTCCGCCGCCTGCTCTACGACCTCGGTGTCAGCAAGGGCGCCTGGAGCAAGGCGAACGAGTGGCTTCTGCCCGGGGACGGAGCGATCTGCGCCGGGCTCGTGAACATGGAGTCCATAGCCGAAGACGATATCCTGAACACCTATCATACGGCGTATGTGCCGGAAAACATGACGCTGATAGCGGTGGGTAATTTCAACAGGCGCAAGCTGCTTGAGCGGATCAACGCGACCTTCGGCAGCCTTGCTCTTCGGGAGAAACCGTCCCCGAGCGTGGCTACTCCGCCGCAGCCTTCGGCATATCCAGCAGAGGTTTCGAGCACCCTTTCGCCCTTCCTTGGCAGCAACGGCAGCATGAGCATCGCTTTCCGGACAGAAGGCCGATATCATCCCGATGCCGCAGCGCTGATCGTGCTGAGCACCTATTTGAGCGCGAAGTTCTACGAACAGGTTCGCGTCAATGCCGGCCTGTCCTATGCACCCGAGGCGGTGATGTTCTTCCAGCCTGATTACGGGATACTCTATGCGACCGCCGATGTCAGCGCACGGAACAGTGCTCGGGTGCAAGAGCTCATGCTTGCCATCGTCGAAAGGATCCGGCGTGAGAAGATCTCCCCGGACGAGGTGGAGCGGACCAAGAGAAAGATCCTGCTTCAGTGGGCGCAGGCCTATGAGACGAACGCGGGCATGGCGTCGCTCTACTCCGAGATGCTCGCCCGGGCCGGCCATGGGGATGGATTGCGCAAAGGTGACCGGTCGGATCGTCTGCACCTCTACGAGAACGAGATCGAATCAGTTTCCGCCGCAGACCTTGACCGCGTCATCTCACGGTACCTTTTGCCGGAGCGCCGCATCGATATACGAAGCATGCCGACCATGAGCTACAGCGAGTTCTTTACATTCATCGGCGGCATCTCCCTTCTCATCGCGCTGTTCGCCGCCTATCGGTGGCGAAAGGCGGGTAAACGAAGAAAAAGCATGCTGCCGGTCTATCTCAGGAAATGATGGTGCCTGCGCGGTGCTTTTGCATGAGAACAGGAAAGAAGTGTTCCGAATGGAGACATTGTGAGCGACCGGACAAGCAGTTTGTTGACAGCTTCGTATCGAGCAGCTCTGCAGGCAGTGGAGCCCGCAGATGCTGTACGGCGATCACTGCGGCGGACGGGTTCCCGGATCGACTGCGGAGGGCGTGAGTTCGATCTCGATGCCTATGACCGCGTCATGGTCATCGGAGCGGGAAAAGCATCATCAGCAATGGGCAGAGCTGTTGAAGAAATGCTTGATGATCATATTACGAATGGTATCCTGATCATCAAGGATGGCGGCGCAGAGGTCCTGCGGAAGCTTGTTCAGCATGAAGCGGCTCATCCGGTCCCTGATGCACGGGGTCAGGCAGCCACGGCTGAGATTCTCGAACTTCTGCGTCAGGCCGACAGCCGGACCCTGGTCCTTTGTCTGCTGTCGGGCGGCGGATCAGCCCTCCTTGTCGCGCCGGCGGCGGGGATAACGCTTGGTGATAAACAAGTCGTTACGGACCAACTGCTTCGCGCCGGAGCGGATATCGGTGAGCTGAACGCGGTGCGAAAGCATCTGTCCGCTGTCAAGGGCGGCGGACTCGCACAGGTCGCCTGCGCATCGACCATGCTGACGCTCCTTGTTTCCGATGTGCTTGGCGACCGTCTTGATGTGATCGCTTCCGGCCCGACGGTCCCTGACGGTTCCACATACGGCTACGCATGGGAAGTCCTGGAGAAATACGGATTGAACGGTGTTATCCCCGGCCGGGTGAGGAACCATCTGCTGCGGGGCAAAGCAGGTCTTGTGCCGGAGACGCTGAAGCCCGGAGACCCCTGCCTGGAGAACAAACGGTCGGTCGTCATTGCGGGGCTCGGCCAGGCGATCGCGGCCGCAAAGAGCAGTGCGGAAGGGCTTGGGTGCGCCGCCGAGGTCGTGACCGCGGAACTAAGGGGCGAAGCGCGCGTTGCCGCGTGTTTTCTCGCTCAACGCGCCCTGCAGGTGAAGAGAACCCTCCGGCCGGGCGAAAGACGGTGTCTCCTCTCGGGCGGAGAGACCACCGTGACGGTCACAGGGCAGGGAAAAGGCGGCAGGAATCAGGAACTGGCCCTGGCTTTTGCTCTGGAGATCGCTGGAACGGCAGGGGTCACGCTCCTGTCCGCAGGGACCGATGGAACAGACGGCCCGACCGACGCGACCGGCGCCATCGTCGACGGAACTACCGTGCCGCTGGCAAGCGCGCGGGAGATCGATGCCAGAGCGTATCTTGAACGGAACGACTCGTACAGATTCTTTGAGCGCTATGATTCTTTTGGCCGGGGAAGCACGCATATCAAGACCGGACCGACAGGCACAAATGTCATGGATGTCCAGATCATGCTTGTTGAAGGATGAAAGAACGGTTTGGCGCGACGGACCGGCGAAATTACGCTATAGTTAAGCAGGGAACCCATTGCCTATGAACTCAATCATCTCTCGTCAGGAGGTCCGGGACTCCATCGGCCGGATCGGCTCCGCGGACATCGTGGTCGGCATCCCGAGCTACAACAACGCCCGGACGATCGGCCATGTGGTCCGGGCCATCCAGGCGGGGCTGGCCAAGTATTTCCCCGACCGGAAGTGCGTACTCGTGAACTCGGACGGAGGGTCCCGCGACGGGACCATGGACGTGGTCCGGAGCACCCGCATCGAGGACCAGGCCGCGATCCTGGTGCATCACCGGACCGACTCGGTACCCGTCATAGCGACTGCCTACGAGGGGATCCCCGGAAAAGGAAGCGCCTTCAGAACGATCTTCCAGATCGCTGATGCGCTGGATGCAAAGGCCTGCGCGGTGGTCGATTCGGACCTGCGGAGCATAACGCCGGAGTGGGTGGAACTTCTCATAAAACCGGTGATCCGGGATGAGGCGGAATTCGTCGCACCTCTGTACCATCGCCACAAGTTCGACGGTACAATAACGAACAGCATCGTCTACCCCCTGACCCGGGCGCTTTACGGCAAGAGCGTGCGCCAGCCTATCGGCGGAGATTTCGGTTTTTCCGGAAAACTCGCGCGGTTCTATCTCTCGAAGGACGTATGGGAGACCGACGTGGCGCGGTTCGGCGTCGATATCTGGATGACCACCACCGCCGTCGCCAACGGGTTCAACGTCAGCCAGTCATTCCTCGGAGCCAAGATCCACGATACCAAGGACCCGGGAGCGGATCTTTCGGCCATGCTCTATCAGGTGGTGAGCGCCACCTTCGGTCTGATGGAGGACTACGCGGCAGTCTGGAAACAGGTGAAAAGCACCGAACCGGTGCGGACCTACGGCTTTCAATATGCCGTGGGCCTAGAACAGGTGAATGTGAACGTGGAGCGAATGCTCGGGATCTTCCGCGAAGGCCTCAGGAACCTTCGCGAGATATGGATCGCGGTGGTCGGCCAGGGAGATTTCGGGGAGATCGAATTGCTCGGACGGGCGGGGAACGATGTGTTCCGATTTCCGAGAAACCTCTGGTCCAGGATCATCTATGATTACGCACTCGCCTTTCATCACAAGAAGCTGCCGGCCGAGCACCTGATCAAGTCCCTGACCCCGCTCTACCTGGGCCGTACCGCTTCGTTCGTGCTGGAGATGCGCGATGCGGACCAGGCAGGCGCGGAAGCGGAGATCGAGCGGCTGTGCGAGGAGTTCGAAAAGAACAAGGTCCATCTGCAGAACAACTGGAAGTGAAGGAGGTGCGATCATGCAGGATTTTCTGATGCTGGTGCTGGAACCGTTCCACGAGGTGTTTGCGGGATTCAAGCGATTCGCCCCGAACATTTTGGCGATGCTCACGATCCTGATCGGAGGCCTGATCACGGCACGCGTCGTCCGGCTGCTGCTCCGCAAGACGCTGACGGCGCTGAACTTTGACGCCTGGAGCGACCGAATGGGCTTTACGGTCATGATGCGCAAGAGCGATGTCTGGACGAAACCCACGGAAGCCGTTACCCGCTCCGTGTTCTGGTTCCTGGTCATTTTCACCATCATGATCGGTTTGAGCGCGCTCAAGGTGCAGGCCGTTGACAACCTTGTGGCGCAGTTCTTCCTTTACCTGCCGCGTGTTTTTTCAGCAGTCCTCATTCTGGTCATCGGCTATGTGGCAGCCGGCTTTATAAGCAGAACGGTCCTGATCTCACTGGTGAACAGGGGATATCACTACGCTAAATTGCTGGCCGAGGCGGTCCGGCTGCTGCTGGTCGTGTTGATCCTCGCCATGGCCCTGGAGCAGCTTGCCGTGGCGCCGAACATCGTGGTCGCTGCGTTCTCGATCATCTTCGGAGGCATTGTCATCGCTCTTGCCATCGCTTTCGGCGTGGGGGGCATCGACGCTGCCCGCAGGGTCATTGAGAAGGGCGCTTCAGAAAAAGTCGAGCAGAAAGATGAAATCCAGCATCTCTAAGGAGCTTCCATGTCCGACTTCTATCAGACCGGGATCATAACAACGCTGCACAACCTGGGGAAGCCGTCCCTTGAACGGATCGAGGGAGAACTGGAACAGTTCGGGAAAACACGGCCGGTCGCACTGGTGCTGCCGTCGCTGTACTCGGAGTTCGAAGGGCCGGCCATGCCCCGTATCGTGGAAGAGCTGGCGAAAGTGAAGTACCTTTGCGAAGTGGTGCTGGTGCTGGACAAGGCAACGGAGCGGGAGTTTCGCAAGGTCCGTGAGTTCCTTGCACCCATCAAGTCAGGTGTCAGCGTCATCCATAACGATGGAAAGCGCGTTCAGGAGATCTATGACACCTTGAAACGCAACGAACTCGACGCCGGACAGCGGGGAAAAGGCAGGTCGGCATGGCTCGCCTACGGATACATCCTGGCGAGCGGCAAGTGCGATGTGATCGCGCTGCACGACTGCGATATCGTGACCTATAGCAGGGAAATGCTTGCGCGGCTGTGCTACCCGGTGGTGAACCCTAACCTTGACTATGTGTTCTGCAAAGGGTACTACAGCCGGGTGACGAACAAAATGCATGGACGGGTGACAAGGCTCCTGATCACTCCGCTGGTCCGCTCCCTGGAAATGCTGACCGGCCAGCACCGCTTCCTTCGGTTCCTGGACAGCTTCCGCTATCCTTTGGCAGGCGAGTTCGCCATGTCCACTGATCTCGCGCGGGTGAACCGCATTCCCTGGGACTGGGGCCTTGAGGTCGGGTCGCTTGCCGAAGTGTACCGCAACTATTCTCCCCGGCGTGTCTGCCAGGTGGACATCGCGGCGAACTACGAGCACAAGCATCAAGCGCTGTCAGCCGGGGATGCGGAGCAGGGATTGATGAAGATGACCGTGGATATCTGCAAGTCGATCTTTCGCACGCTCGCGTCAGAGGGCGTGATCTTCTCGGACGGTCTGTTCAAGTCGCTTTCCGTGGCCTATCTCCGCATGGCCGAGGACACGATCATGAAGTACGAGGCGGACGCGGCGATCAACGGCCTCGAATTCGACCGTCATGAGGAAGCGAACGCGGTCGAGGCCTTTACCAAGGCAATTCGACTGGCCGCGCAGGTCTATATGGAAACCCCCATGGGAACGCCGCTCATCCCCAATTGGAACCGTGTCACCTCCGCTATTCCGGGCATCCTGGAAATGCTCAAGACCGCGGTGGACAGGGACAATCAATAGCGCTCGAGTGACACGAAACCGATGATCTCATTACTCAAACGGATACAACAGAGCGAAAGTACGTTCCTGATATTCGCCGCTGTTCTGATCGGACTTCTGGCGGGTAGCGCGAACATCCTTTTTCGCACGACCATGCAGTTCGTGCACCGGTTCATCTTCGTAGGCGGTTCGCAGCTTCTGCATATCGCCGACGGGGGGTGGCACCGGTTGTTTATGCCGCTGCTGCCTGTGGCGGGCGCGCTGCTGCTGCTTCCATTCATCCGGCGGTTCCCGGGAGAGGCCGGGGGATACGGTTTTCCCCGGTTCATCGAGACCGTCAATGTGAAGGGCGGGTATCTGCGCATCAGGAATATCATGCTCAAGACGATCGGACCGGCGCTCACCATCGGTTCCGGCGGGTCCGCGGGCGTGGAAGGCCCCATCGCGATAATAGGCGGGACCATCGGTTCCTCCATCGCGCGATCCTTCAAGGTGTCAGGCGGCAGGATCAAATTGCTGATCGCCGCGGGAGCCGCGGGCGGGGTGGCGGCAACCTTCAACGCGCCAATCGCCGGGGTCATGTTCGCCAGCGAGATCGTGCTTCTCGGCGACTACGAGATATCCTCCTTCGCAGCCATTGTCATTTCCTCAGGCATCGCAACGGTGATGTCCCGCTGGTACTACGGCGCGACGCCGGCCTTCACCGTGCCGCAGTACGATCTCCGGAGCGTTGCTGAACTGCCGCTCTATCTCCTGCTGGGCATCATCATCGGGCTTACCGCGGTCCTCACGATCCGCATGTTCTACGGGATCAAGGACCGCATCGACGCGTCGGGATTCCATCCGCTGCTCAAACCGGTGGCCGGCGCATTCATTGTCGGCTGCATCGGCATCGTCCTTCCCCAGGTGATGGGCAACGGGTACGAGTTCATCGATGAAGCGCTTCACGAGCGGCCCGCTTTCTTCCTGCTGGCCGCCCTTGTGCTGTTCAAGATCATCGCAACGTCGGTCACTCTCGGTTCAGGCGGCGCCGGCGGCATGTTCGCTCCGTCGCTCTTCATCGGCGCCATGACCGGCGGCAGTTTCGGTGTGCTTGTCCACGGGCTTTTCCCGTCCTTTACCGCCACGCCGGGCGCCTATGCGACCGTGGGTATCGGAGCGTTCCTGGCTGCCGTGACCCACGCTCCTCTCACCGGCATCTTCCTGCTCTTCGAAATGACCGGGAACTACCAGATCATCGTACCGCTGATGATCACCGCGATCATCGGAACGGTCGTGGCAAAAGGCCTGCAGAAGGATTCCATCGATACTGTGGAGTTGACACGCAAAGGCGTCCATATCCATGAAGGCCGCGAGGTATCGGTCATGAGCAGGCTCCATGTCGCTGATGTCATGGTCCCGGGAGCTCTGTCGGTACCCAGGTCCACGACACTGAAGGAGTTGATAGACATCATGATCGAGCGCGACAGGTTCTATCTTCCCGTGGTCGATGAGCAGGGACGCTTGAGCGGGATCGTGTCCATACAGGATGTGCGTCCGGTGCTGCTCGATGACCGCGTGGTCCGGATCGTGAACGCCGGGGACATAGCGACCGAATCGGTGATCACGGTCACGCCCCGGGATGATCTGAATAGTGCCATGGGAAAATTCTCGATCAAGGACATTGACGAGATCCCTGTGGTTGACCACACTGACGGACTCCGGGTAATCGGCATGCTCAAACGGCGTGACGTCATTGCTGCTTACAATAGAGCAGTGCTCACCCGTGAGAGCGGCAGGGATGCCTGGGACAAACGCTGAGCAGAGAGCAGATTCATCTTTCTTCCCCAAAAGACCCCTTCCGCAAATACATCCTCTTACTTCTCACGTTTTTTTATAATTCAGGCCATCGCATTTTCCACAAAAGTTAATGATAATGGAAACTATTTTTCATAAAAAGAGCAATTTAGCCGTATAGTGTTACTGTTGGTAGGGATGCATTTATCCATTATATGGTTAACTAATTGAATTTAATAGTAAAAACACGTGACACTTGATTTGCTATTAAAATTCAATGGTTAGAGGTTGTATGAAATGATCGATGTACAAGGCGTCGGTGGAGAACCCCGATAAGTTCTGGGGCGAGCAGGCGGAGAAGAACCTCACGTGGTTCAAGAAGTGGGACAAGGTCCTGGATTACGATTTTCACAAACCCTACATCAAGTGGTTCCAGGGCGGCAAGCTGAACGCCTCGGTCCAATGCCTGGACCGGTTCGTGAACACGCCGACCCGGAACAAAGCAGCCATCATCTGGGAGGCCGACGGCGGGACCTACCGCACCTTCACGTACCAGCAGCTGTACATGGAAGTGAACCGCTTCGCCAACGTGCTGAAGAAAAAAGGCGTGAAAAAAGGCGATCGGGTGGTGATCTACCTTCCCATGATCCCGGAGCTGGCCATTTCCATGCTTGCCTGCGCCCGGATCGGCGCGATCCACTGCATCGTGTTCGGCGGATTCAGCGCCAAGGCCCTGATGGACCGGATCCAGGACGCCCAGGCATCGATGCTGATCACGGCCGACGAAGGCGTGCGCGGCGGCAGGTTCGTGCCCTTGAAGGCCAATGCCGACGAGGCCCTGAACGAGTGCCCCACGATCAAGAACGCTGTTATCGTCCGCCGCGCAGGGACCGGCAAGGTCAACATGGAGCCCGGCCGCGACACCTGGTGGGACGAGGAAATGAACGCAGGAGACATCTCGAACTTCTGCGAGCCCGAGAAGATGGACGCCGAGGACCCGCTCTTCATCCTCTATACGTCCGGATCGACCGGCAAGCCCAAGGGCGTGCTGCATACCACCGCGGGGTACATGCTCTACACCAGCATGACCTTCAAGTACATCTTCGACTACCATGACGAAGACATCCACTTTTGCACCGCCGACATCGGCTGGGTCACGGGCCACAGCTACATCGTCTACGGCCCCCTTGCCACCGGCGCCACGAGCCTCATGTTCGAAGGCATCCCGAGCTACCCCAACCCGGGCCGGTTCTGGGACATTGTGGACAAGCACAAGGTGAACATCTTCTACACCGCGCCGACCGCCATCCGCGCGCTGATGAAGGAAGGGGAGAAGTGGGTCACCAACCACGACCTCTCAAGCCTCAAGGTCCTGGGCTCTGTTGGCGAGCCCATCAACCCCGAAGCCTGGATGTGGTACCACAAGAACGTGGGCCGCGAGAAGCTCCCGATCGTTGACACCTGGTGGCAGACCGAGACCGGCGGGATACTCATCACCCCGCTGCCCGGCGCCATGACCACCAAGCCCGGCTCGGCAACAAGGCCCTTCTTCGGAGTTGTCCCGAAAGTGCTCAAGGACGACGGCACCCCTGCCGGCGTGAACGAAGGCGGCAAACTCGTGATCGAGAAGCCCTGGCCCGGCATGCTGCGCGGCACCTACGGGGACCCCGAGAACAAGCGCATCAAGGAAGTTTACTTCTCCACCTACGCAGGCAAGTACTTCACCGGCGACGGCGCCCGGGTCGACGAGGACGGGGACTACTGGCTCATGGGTCGTGTGGACGACGTGATCAACGTCTCCGGCCACCGGCTCGGCACTGCCGAGGTCGAATCCGCCCTGGTCTCCCATCCCGCAGTGGCCGAAGCCGCGGTCGTGGGCTATCCCCATGACATCAAGGGCGAAGGCATCTACGTGTACGTCACGCTCAAAGAGGGCCAGACCCCGAGCGACGACATGAAGAAGATCCTGACCGGCCATGTGCGGAGCGTGATCGGCCCGATCGCGACCCCGGACAAGCTCCAGTTCGCGCCGGGACTGCCGAAGACCCGGAGCGGCAAGATCATGCGCCGCATCCTGCGGAAGATCGCCCACAACGAGCTCGACGCCCTGGGTGACACCTCGACCCTTGCTGATCCGTCAGTGGTGGACTCGCTGGTCAAGGGCAAGCTATAAGCAGCAAGCAGTAAGTAATAAGCGATAAGCAAAAAGACGATCGCTGAAAGCTAAAGAACTCTCTCCTCGGGGAGAGGGGGCAGAAAACCGCTTCCTCTCCCTATTTTTAATTTTAATAAAGCCATAAAAAAAACTTGCAAGACCAATCCGTTTTAGGTATAGTTACTTTTGGTAATGTTTTGTGGGGATTGCAATATACCTGTGCATCCCATCTCCGGCCGTTCTTTCCATTATTATGAGGTCAATGTGGTCCACATCGCTCTTCATAATCTTCTGGTATACTTGGTCTCATTCGTTGGATTTTTTCCTCCTGCTTTCACAAAACATTCCAGCTTCCATATAATAAAATCCAGTCGCATAAGGAGGGTACCATGGGGGTATCAAGGAGAGATTTTCTAAAGATCTCCGGAAGTACCTTGCTCCTGGGACCGCTTGCCGCGCCCGCGAAAGCTGACGCGCAAACGCCCGAGAGCAAGACCAAGGGGGCAACGGAAACACGCACCATCTGTCCCTATTGTTCTGTAGGCTGCGGTATCATCGTTCACACCAAGGACGGCAAGGTGGTGAACACCGAGGGCGATCCCGAGCATCCGATCAACGAGGGAACGCTCTGCCCCAAGGGCGCATCGATCATGCAGCTGGTGCAGAACGACACCCGCGTCCTGAAGCCCATGTATCGGGCCCCGGGCGCGGACAGCTTCAAGGAAGTGGAGTGGGAGTGGGCCCTGGACAAGATCGCGAAGAACGTGAAGGAGTCCCGCGACAAGTCCTTCAAGCTCACTTCGAAATCAAAGGTCAAGGAAAAACAGCCTGACGGCACGGACAAAGAGGTCGAGAAAGAATTCACGGTCAACAGGACCGACGCCATTGCCCATGTGGGCAGTGCGGCCCTGGACAACGAGGAGTGCTATCTGCTCCAGAAGATGCTCCGGTCCTGGGGACTGGTATATATAGAACACCAGGCGCGCATTTGACACTCCGCAACTGTAGCGGCTCTGGGAGAGTCGTTCGGGCGCGGTGCAATGACGAATCACTGGATCGATTTCAAGAATGCCGACGTTATCCTCGTCATGGGCGCCAATCCGGCGTCGAACCACCCCATTTCCATGAAATGGGTGATGCGTGCAAAGGAGAAGGGCGCGAAGCTCATCGTGGTGGACCCCCGGTTCACCCAGACCGCTTCCAAGGCGGACCTGTACGCGCCCATGCGCTCGGGAACGGACATTGCCTTCCTGGGCGGGATGGTCAAGTACATAACGGACAACAACCTCTACTTCAAAGACTACGTCGTCAACTACACGAATGCCGCGTTCCTCGTGAACCCGGATTTCAAGGGCCCCGGCGATCTGAACGGCCTGTTCTCGGGGTATGACGAAAAGACGCGGAAGTACGACAAGAAGACCTGGGGCTACCAGATGGGCGAGGACGGGATCCCGAAAAAGGACCCGTCGCTGAAAAGCCCGAACTGCGTGTTCCAGCTTCTGAAAAAGCACTATGCCCGCTACACCCTGGACAAGGTTTCGTCCATCACGGGAACGCCCAAGGACAAGCTTGAAGCAGTTTACAAGCTTTATGGTTCCACGGGCAGACCGAACAAGGCCGGCACCGAGCTCTACGCCATGGGATGGACCCAGCACACCGTCGGCACCCAGAACATCCGGACCATGGCGATCATCCAGCTCCTGCTCGGCAATATCGGCATTGCCGGCGGCGGGATCAACGCCTTGCGCGGGGAATCGAACGTTCAGGGGTCCACGGACCACGGGATCCTGTTCCATCTCCTGCCGGGGTACAACGCGACGCCGTCTGCGGCGCTCGCGGACCTGAACGCCTACATCGAGAAGTTCACGCCAAAGACCAAGGACCCGCGCAGCGTGAACTGGTGGTCCAACAGGAACAAGTACATTACGAGCTATCTGAAGGCCATCTACGGCAAGGCCGCCACCAAGGAGAACGATTTCGGGTACGCCTGGCTGCCGAAGCTCGATGAAGGCCAGAACGCCTCCTGGCTCATGCTCTTCGACAAGATGAGCAAAGGCCAGTTCGACGGCTTCTTTGCATGGGGTCAGAACCCGGCCTGTTCCGGCGCGAATGCGAACAAGGTCCGGAAAGCCATGTCCAAGCTTAAGTGGATGGTGAACGTCAATCTTTTCGACAACGAGACGGCGTCCTTCTGGAAGGGACCGGGCATGAATCCCAAGGAGATCCAGACCGAGGTGTTCATGCTGCCCTGCGTCTCGTCGATCGAGAAGGAAGGCAGCATCACCAACTCGGGCCGGCTCGCCCAGTGGCGGTACAAGGCCATCGAGCCGCTCGGCCAGTCCAAGCCCGATGCGGAGATCATGAACGAGCTGTTCCTGAGGGTGCGGGAGATCTACCGGAAGGAAGGCGGCAAGTTCCCGGCGCCGATCCTGAACACGACCTGGAACTACGGCAAGAAGATCAATATCCACGACGTTGCCAAGGAGATCAACGGATACTACCTCGAGGATGTGTACGACAAGAAGGCGAACCCGCCGAAGCTGCTTGGTAAGAAAGGCGAACTCTGCGCCTCCTTTGTCCATCTTCAGGCAGACGGCACCACATCCTCCGGCAACTGGCTTTTCAGCCAGAGCTACACGCAGAAAGAAGGCAAGGTCATCAATATGATGGCACGCCGCGGCAAGGATGATCCGACAGGTCTGGGTCTCTATTCCGGCTGGGCATGGGCATGGCCGGTGAACCGGCGCATTATCTACAACCGTGCGTCGGTTGATCTGAAGGGCAATCCCTGGGACCCGAAACGCGCGGTCGTCAAATGGGACCCGGTCAAGGAAGACCCTGCGACCAAGAAGCCCGGCGTCTGGGTCGGGGATGTGCCGGACGGTCCCGCGCCGCCCATGGGAGATGCGGGCAAATATCCTTTCATCATGAAGAACGACGGTGTTGCATCGATCTACGGCCCGGGACTGAACGACGGGCCCTTCCCGGAACATTACGAGGCGCTCGAGTGTCCTCTCGAGGAGAACATCCTTTCCAAGCAGCGGATCAACCCGACGATCAAGATGTTCAACGACAAGGATGACGCGTTCTTCTCCTGCGACACGCGCTATCCCTTTGTCGCCACGACCTACCGCGTGACCGAGCACTGGCAGACCGGTGTGATGACCCGCCATACTCCCTGGCTCCTGGAGATGCAGCCGCAGCAATTCGTGGAAATGAGCAGGGAACTGGCCGCGGAGAAGAGCATCAGGAGCGGCGACCGGGTGAAGATCAGGTCCGGACGCGGAGAGATCTCGGCCGTTGCCGTGGTCACCTCGCGGTTCAAGCCCTTCAAGATCGGCGGCCAGACCGTGCACCAGGTCGGCATGCCCTGGTGTTTCGGATGGCAGTATCCGGGCGACGCGAAGTCCGGGGACAGCGCGAACCTGCTGACACCCACCATCGGGGACGCGAACACCATGATCCCCGAATCCAAGGCGTTCATGGTGAACGTCGAGAAAGCATAGGAGGCGCGTATGGCGACGAACAACGATAAAGCAAAAGGCGTGCTGGTCGACCTGACGCGCTGCATCGGATGCCGCGGATGCCAGGTGGCCTGCAAGTCATGGAACGAGCGGAAGACCGGAAAGACCACGCTCGAAGGGGAGTTCACGAACCCCAAACAGCTCAATTCGGATACCTTCACACGGATCGCTTTTGTGGAGCAGGACAAGGGCGACCAGCCGGTCTGGAGTTTTGTAAAGGACCAGTGCATGCATTGCCAGGACCCGGCATGCCTCTCCGCCTGTCCCGTCGGCGCCTTCACCCGAACGCCGGAAGGCGCGGTGAACTACACTTTCGAGAAATGCATAGGCTGCAGGTACTGCATGGTGGCATGCCCCTTCAACATTCCCAAATACGAATGGGAGTCCACGAGTCCCTGGATCAGGAAGTGCACTTTCTGTTCCGACCGGATCGCCGACGGCAAGGTCCCGGCGTGCATCAAGGTTTGCCCCACGAACGTCATGTTCTTCGGCAACCGCGATGATGTCCTGAAGGAAGCGGAAAAGCGGATCAAGGAGAGCCCGGGCAAGTATGTGGACCACGTCTTCGGCAAGGAGGAGGCAGGCGGGACGTCGTGGGTCTATCTTTCGGCAATCCCCTTTGAACAGCTCGGATTCAACACCAGCATCCCGGCAGTGAAGCTGCCGAACCTCACCTGGAACATGCTGGGAGGGATCCCGGCAAAGGTTGGAGCGCTGGTGGTAGGCCTCTCTCTTATCGCCGCGTTCCGCAACCGCGGATCATCACGGTCGGACGAATCTACGGAAGGAAAGGAGAAATAGCCATGGCAGCGCATTCAACATCTTCAGCCATGCCGGCGCCCGCTGCCGGCTTTAAAGCGCTTATCGCGCTTGTCGCGATCGGTTTTCTCGCGGCCTTCTACCGTTTCGCCGTCGGCCTCGGCGCATCCACCAATCTGAGCGACGCAGTTCCCTGGGGACTCTGGATCGCCGTGGACGTGCTCTCGGGCGTGGCCCTGGCCGCTGGCGGATTCAGCATTACCGCCGCGGTGTATATCTTCAATATGAAGAAGTACAAGCCCATCGCCCGACCGGCGATCCTGACCGCCTGGATCGGGTATACCGTGGTCGTCATGGGGCTCGCGGTGGACATCGGGAAGCCGCTCAGCTTCTGGCATCCCCTGGTCATGTGGAATACCCACTCGGTCATGTTCGAGATCGTGTGGTGCATTATTTTGTACTCGACGGTGCTGGCGCTGGAATTCGCGCCGGCATTCCTCGAACGGTTCAAACTCACGGGTTTGCTCAAGGTCCTGAAGCTCTTCACCTTCCCGCTGGTCATCGCGGGGATCGTGCTGTCGTTCCTGCACCAGTCTTCGCTGGGGGGACTGTTCCTGATCATGCCGCACAAGCTCCCTGCGCTCTGGTACACGCCGAACCTGCCCTATCTGTTCTTCCTGTCGGCCATCGCGCTGGGACTGGCCATGGTGTCTTTTGAGTCCATTGTGAGCGCCCGGGTCTTCAAACATGAGCCGGAGATGGACATCCTGGAGGGGCTCGGCAGAGGAACGATGATCGCTTTGGGTGTCTACCTTGCCGCAAAATTCGGAGACCTGGCCGTCCGGGGAAATATTCCCGCCATATTTTCGAGCGGCAAGGCGAGCTTGTTCTTCCTTCTTGAGGTCCTTGTGGGCGCGGTCGTCCCGATCGCATTGTATGTCCAAAAATCGGTTCGGCGGTCCGCAGGCGGTCTGCTGCTCGCTTCCTCCTGCGTCATTGCCGGGACAATATTGAACCGGTTCAACGTGAATTTCTTCGCGCAAGCGGGACCGAACGCGCATTATTTCCCGTCGATCATCGAGATGCTGATCACGGTTGGTCTCGTGTCTCTCATGATACTGCTGTACCGCCTGGCGGTCACCTATCTGCCGGTGTTCCACGACCAGCAAAAGATGCATTGATCCGGCTCTTTTCTCGGGGAGGCGGGGCGAATTGCACCCGTCTCCCTTTTTTTATTTCAAGCAGGAAAACGCGGATCGAACACGGAGGTATCGGGATCACGCAGGAAATCCTCGCTGTCTTGCCATGTGAGCAGTTCCGATTTACCCGGGAGGTCATCATGAGAACTGTATTCTTGCCCGTTCTGCTTATTCTGCTGCTTTGCACGATCCCTGTCCATGCAGGCCAGCGCGTCAATATTCCCCCTGAGAACTCTCCTACGCTCGGCCCTGATAATGCCCCGGTCACTATATTCGAATTCATTGATTTCCAATGACCGCACTGCGTGGCGGCCGGTCCGACCGTCAAGAAGATCATGGAAATCTATAAGGGGAAGGTGCGGCTGGTGATCAAGAACTATCCCTACAAGTACCGGGACTATTCCCGAGGCGCGGCGGAAGCGTCGCTGGCCGCCCGGGAGCAGGGAAAGTACTGGGAAATGCATGATCTGCTGATCAAACGATCGCCCAAGCTCGAGCGAGCAAGTCTCCTGGCATACGCGAAGGAATTGGGGCTGGATGTTCAAAAGTTCACGGCATCCATCGACGGACAGAAGTTCAAGGCCGAGATCGACCGGGACCTCAAACTTGCCGAGTCCCTTGATCTGTACAACACCCCGACCTTTTATATCAACGGCAGGCAGGTGATCGGAGAGCGGCCGTTCGAGTATTTCAGGAAGATCATTGACGAAGAGCTGAAAAAATAATTTCGGATTGCGGATTGGAAAAAAGAGGATACAGCGATGAATGGATCGATTGCATTGATGATATGCATGTTTCTTTTCGCAGGCACCGCATTTGCCGGGAAGCTGGAGCCGGTCGGGCCGGTGCCGGTCCCTTCGGCCAATCCCCAGACCCCCGAAAAGATCGAACTGGGCAAGAAGCTGTTCTTCGACCGCAGGCTCTCCGGGGACGGTACCATGAGCTGTTCCACCTGCCATGACCCCGCGCAAGGGTATTCCGACGGCCTGGCGATCTCTCTCAGTTACCCCACGACCCGGAACTGGCGGAACTCGCCGACACTTGTCAACGTCGGTTTTCAGAAGTTCCTGTTCCATGACGGCCGTGCTCATACGCTGGAGGAACAGGCGCTCTTTCCCATGATGTCGGCCTTTGAGATGAACCAGAACCTCGATTTTGCTGAAGAAGAGATCCGATCTGTGCCGGAATATGTGGAGTCCTTCCGAAAGGTCTTTGGCGGCGAGGTGACCCGTGAGCGAATGGCCATGGCCATCTCAGCGTTCCAGCGCACGCTGGTGTCGGTTGATTCTCCGCTCGACCGTTTTCTGCAAGGGGAGAAAAAGGCCCTGACAGCGGAAGCGCGGAAGGGCTATGACATCTTCATGGGCAAGGGAAAATGCTCGGAGTGCCATGACGGGGTCAACCTGGCGGATGACAGGTTCTACGCGCTCAATGTTCCTGAGAACGCGGAACAGGAGAAGGACCCGAGGGTTGCGGCAACGCGGCGGTTCGTGGCAAAGGTGTCCCATTACGAGGACTACCAGAACCTTGCCGAGGACCCGGGAAGATTTCTGGTGACCAGGGACAGGACGGACTGGAAGGCCTTCCGGACGCCTACGCTCCGGGAGATCGCGAAAACCGGCCCCTATATGCACAACGGTATTTTCGAGACGCTGGAACAGGTCATTGATTTCTTTGATCAGGGCGGGGGCAAGGGGAACAGCGTGCTCAAGCCGCTCAAGCTTTCGGCGGCCGAAAAGAAAGCTCTCGTGACCTTTATGATCGAGGCGCTGTCCGGGAAGGAAGTCCCGTTCCGGTATCCCAAGCTGCCGTGATTCTCATCTTCCCTCTTCAGACCTATCGGATTCCCAGCGGCCCGCTTCCTTCCGGAGGCGGGCCATGAGTTTTTCAACAGAAACACTGCGTTCCAAGAATCTCCTTGCGAAGCCCTGCTCAGTGTGTTATTTTCCGACATTCCAAACAACCGGAGGCGGATGAAGAATGAGGATCGTACCTGTTCTTTTGCTCTGTGCGGCAGGAGTTCTCGGTTTCGCTTTTACGGCTCAGGCCGAGTTCTATAAATGGACCGACCGCGACGGCAGGGAGTTCTATACCAATGAGCGGGAGAAGATCCCCGCCGAGTATCGCCATGCGGCGCGGTCCGTGGAAGTGCATGATGAGCGGGTGAGCGTCGGCGGTAAGCCGGCAGCTGAGGTTTCCCGTACCGCGCCGATGCCTGAGCATCGGGACAAGAATGGCAGAGGCGAGGCATACTGGCGAAAACGCGCCGAGAACCTGCGCAGGCAGATCCGGGAACAGGAAGCCGAGCTCGAGCTGCTCAACCGTCAGGACCGGGAAGATCAGGCAAACGCAAAAAGAACGAGTGCCAAGGCCAGGAAAAAAGCCGGATCAGCAAGGGACAAGAAACGCGCCAAGATAGAGAAGAAGATCGCCTTGCTCAGGCACGACCTTGATGTAGAACTTCCCGAAGAGGCACGCAAGGCTGATGCCTATCCCGGATGGCTGCGGGATTGACCGTGGTCCGCCGGGGACAAACACTGCAAAAGGCCGGACCGAACCGGAGACCATGAAAAAGATCATCATCGCAGAGAACATCCTGAAAGTGGTGGGCAGCGCCAACTCCATGTTCCGGCGGGGCGGTATCGAGGTGCATCCCGCGAAGACGTCGGAAGAACTGCTGGCCCTCCACCGACAGCATAAAGCCGACATCATTATCACCGATTTTGCCCTGCCGGTCATGGGCGGGGCGCGGCTCTGCGCCGAAATTCGCGGAGACGATTCGTTGAAAAACGTTTCCATCATCCTTGCCTGCGAAAAAATGCATGTGAGTCCGGCGCTCTGCGGCAACGCCGGCGCAAACGCCATGATCGAGAAGCCGGTCGATCCGGTCGAACTGTTCATTAAGGTCTCCGAACTGATCGCGGTGCCGCCGCGCCGGGATATGCGCGTGATGCTTCGCGTTGCCGTCTCCGGCGGCGCGGCCGGCTCCCCCTCCTTTGCCACGTCCCAGAACATCAGCATCTCCGGGATGCTGCTGGAGTCGGCCGTCGAACTCAAACCGGGCGACCAGATGGACTTCGCCTTTACTATCGGACACACGGAGATCAAGGTGACCGCAAAGGTCATGCGGGTCGAGGCGACGTCGTCGGGAAGGTATCAGTGCGGGGTGAAGTTCGTGAACCTCGACACGAAGTCGCTGATCGTGATCGAGCAGTATGTCAAATCGCGCAGCAAGTCGTGATCAAGAGCAAGAACGTTTCGGAGGACCAGCAGTGGAAGAACGATATGACGCAAAAGCGGTCGAGCAGCGCTGGCAGCGCGAGTGGGCCGGCCGCAAGACCTTCTCGGTAACCGAGGACCCCTCGAAGCCGAAGTACTACTGTCTCGAAATGTTCCCCTATCCCTCGGGCAGGATCCACATGGGCCACGTGCGCAATTACTCCATAGGCGACGTGGTGGCCCGGTACAAGCGGATGCGGGGCTTCAACGTTCTCCATCCCATGGGCTGGGATTCCTTCGGCCTTCCGGCGGAGAACGCCGCCATCAAGAACAATATCCCTCCGGCGAAATGGACCATCGAGAACATAGCGTTCATGCGCGACAAGCAGCTTACGCGCATGGGTCTTTCCTACGACTGGGACCGGGAGGTCACCACCTGCCTGCCCGAGTACTATCGCTGGAACCAGTGGCTCTTTCTCAAGATGTATGAGAAAGGCCTTGCGTACAAGAAGCTTTCCTATGTCAACTGGTGTCCTTCCTGCTCGACGGTGCTTGCCAATGAGCAGGTGGAGCAGGGGCTCTGCTGGCGCTGCAGTTCCGTGGTGAGCCACCGCGAGCTGGAGCAGTGGTTCTTCAAGATCACCGCCTACGCGGAGGAGCTCCTGTCGTCGTGCGACACCCTGACCGGCTGGCCCGAGCGGGTCCTGACCATGCAGCGGAACTGGATCGGCAAGTCCGTCGGCGTTGAAGTGGATTTCACGGTCGAAGGTTCCGGTGAAAAGCTGGCGATCTTCACCACCCGGCCGGACACGCTCTTTGGCGTCACTTTCATGAGTGTGGCCCCGGAACATCCGCTGGTCGAAAAACTGATCGCCGGACGGCCGCAGGCAGATGAGGTGCGGGCTTTTTGCCAGCGCGTCATGCGGCTGGACAAGGCGGCCAGGACCGATGAAAGCCAGGAAAAGGAAGGCGTCTTTACCGGCGCGTATGCGATCAATCCGCTGAACAACGACCGGGTGCCGGTATGGGTGGGGAACTTCGTGCTGATGGAGTACGGCACCGGCGCGATCATGTCCGTGCCTGCTCATGATCAGCGCGATTTCGAATTCGCGAAAAAATACGGCATTCCCGTGCGCGTGGTGATCCAGAACGCCAAGAACGATCTTGATCCCGCGACGATGAAGGAAGCATACATCGTTGAAGGTGCCATGGCAAACTCCGGCGCCTTCGACGGAACGCCGAGCGGTCAGGGCAAGGAGAAGGTCGCGGACTTCGTGGAGCAGAAACAGATCGGCAAGCGGACCGTGAACTGGCGGCTCCGGGACTGGGGCGTTTCACGCCAGCGGTACTGGGGCACGCCGATCCCGATGATCTACTGTGATGCCTGCGGCACGGTCCCGGTTCCCGAGAAAGACCTGCCGGTGCTGCTGCCTGAGGATGTCCAGCTCACGGGCATGGGATCGTCGCCGCTCGCCGAATCACCGTCCTTTCGCGAGACGGCCTGCCCGAAATGCGGGGGAAAGGCGAGGCGCGAGACGGACACCATGGACACATTCGTGGACTCGTCGTGGTACTTCCTTCGCTACTGTTCGCCGAGGTCGTCAGGCGCTCCCTTTGACAAGGATGCGGCTTCCTACTGGATGAACGTGGACCAGTATATCGGCGGGATCGAGCACGCGGTGCTGCACCTGCTGTATGCGCGCTTTTTCACCAAGGTCATCCGCGACCTGGGGCTCTACAACGGGGATGAACCCTTCAAGAACCTGCTTACCCAGGGCATGGTGATCAAGGACGGCGCCAAGATGAGCAAATCCAAGGGCAACGTGGTGGACCCGGACTCGATCATCAACAAGTACGGGGCCGATACCGCGCGGCTCTTTTCACTCTTTGCCGCGCCGCCGGAAAAGGACCTCGAGTGGAACGACCAGGGCGTTGAAGGTTCCCACCGGTTCCTTCACCGGATCTGGACCGTGGTGCATCGCTTCGGTCCCCGGGTCGCGAAGCTCAATGCCGCGGGCGCGGAAGCGCGGGGAGACCGGCTGTTCCGGAAGACCCATCAGACGATCAGGAAAGTGACCGAGGACATCGAACGCCAGTTCCAGTTCAATACCGCGATCGCGGCAATGATGGAGCTGGTGAACGAGATCTACGATTACACGTCCAAGGACGTCCAGGATGATAAACTGGCGGTGATAAAGGCCTCGCTGGAGGCCCTGACCTTATTGCTTGCGCCGTTCGCGCCGCACTTTGCCGAGGAACTGTGGGAAGGGCTCGGACATCAGCCGAGCGTCGCTTCAGCGGGATGGCCTGTCCATGATCCCGAGGCCATCAAGGAATCGGAGATCATCGTCGTCGTCCAGGTCAACGGCAAGGTGCGGAGCAAGCTCACGCTGCCTGCCGGCACAGCTGCCAAGGATATCGAGGCCGCAGCGCTGTCCGATCCCAAGACAGCGGAGCACCTGGCAGGGAAGACGCCGAAAAAGGTGATCGTGGTGCAGGGCAAGCTGGTTAATATTGTGGTGTAGCTAAAATCCGGAATTTAAAATCCGGAATTTGGAATGCGGAATGCGGAATGCGGAATGCGGAATAAAATAAGAACAATACTCCTGCTTCTTCTAGTCATGACCCTGATCTCCTGCGGATACAGTATGTCCGGCAGGGGGCTGCTGGCGCCGGAGAGCGCGAAAACCATCGGCATTCCGTCATTTCTGAACAACACGAACGAGCCCTACATCGATGTGGAGATCACCAAGGCCGTGGTCAACGAGTTCATTGCCGACGGGAGGCTCCGTGTCGTTGATGTGGACGCCGCCGATCTCGCCCTCCGGGGTACGGTCACCCACTTCAGCGTCACCGCGCTGTCCTATACCCCTGATGCGTATGTGCAGCAGTACAACATCAGGCTCGTCGTGGATGCAAGGCTGGACGAACGCGCAACGGGCAAGACCCTCTGGCAGGAGCGGGGCATCGAAGCGATCTTCATTGCCGACTATCCCGTGACCATCGGCGAGATCCGGGTGACCAAGGTCGCCAAGGACGCAGCGCTCAAGAAAGCGAGTCAGGACGTTGCGTGGACGCTTCGGAGCAGGGTGCTGGAAGGATTCTGACGCATGACCAAATATGACGATCTCATGCGGGGACTGCGGCAGGGCAAGATCCTGCCGGTCTATCTCTTCTTCGGGGACGAGGAGTTCCTGATCCAGGAGGCTGTCTCCCTGATCCTGGCAAAGACCGTGGACCCGGCGTCGCAGGATTTCAACTTCAACACGGTCTACTGCAAGGGGACGTCGGGCTCAGAGATCGTGAACCTCGCCCAAACTCTGCCATTCATGTCCGAACGACGGACGGTCATTGCCAAGGAGGTCGAGGCGCTCAAGGCAGCGGACCTTGAGGAGCTCGTCGCCTATCTGAAGGACCCTTCGCCCAGCACCTGTCTTATCCTGCTCGTGAACCAGCCGCGCTTTGAGAAAAAATCCGTGATCAACGCAGTGGAGTCCCAGGGCGCAGTGACGAGGTTCTTCGCGCTCCTGGACCGGGAGATCATCCCGTGGATCAGCGGATGGGCGAAGGCAAAGGGCCTTACGATCCAGAATGACGCGGCGCAGTATGTGTGGCAGACCCTTGGCAACGATCTGCAGGCGATCAACAACGAGCTTGAGAAGACCGCGGTCTCCCTGAAGGACCGGAAATCGATCACCCTTGACGATGTGAAGTCCGTGGTAGGGGATTTCCGCGATTTTACCTCATTTGACCTCGCGGAGGCGGTTGGCAGAAAGAACCGTGAGCGGGCCTTCCTGGTCCTCGGACGCCTGATCCAGGAGGGAGAACAGCCGGTGGGGCTGCTCGGATCCATCGCGTGGAACTACCGGCGTATCATGCGGGCGAAGTCCCTTGAGGCCGCCGGCGTCGGTTACGATGAGATCAAAAGGAAACTGAACATCATATTTCACCAGTCCGCGGCGTTCCAGGACCAGATGCGGCGCAATGACCTGCAGGAGCTGCAGGGCGCTTTCGGGGCGCTGCTGGACGCGGACCGGGCGCTGAAATCCGGTTCCTTGAACGGACGGCTGGTGCTGGAACGGCTGGTCCTGCGGCTCTGCGGGATATGAAGGAACAATAAAAAAGCGCCGACCCCTATACAGGGGAGGCGCTCAGGTTCCTGGTACTGATTCCGGACTTCTCGGCTTCGCTTAGGCGGTTGCCGCTTTTCCGATGGCGCTGACCTTGCGGGACAGCCGGGAGACCTTCCGTGCGGCAGTTGACTTATGGATCACGCCTTTGGACGCAGCCTTGTCCAGTGCTTTCATGGCCGCGACCAGCGCGTTCTTCGCCGTATCGCCGCTCTTGGCTTCGATCGCTTCCTCGACCTTCCGGGCAAGGGTCTTGAGCATGGATTTCACGGACTTGTTGCGATCATGCAGTTTAACTGCCTGGCGCTTTCTTTTGATACCCGATTTGTTTCTCTTTGATTTTGATTTTGCAGGTGCTGTGGCCACAGAGAGCCTCCTTCACGAATTCTGAAACAGGCCATTTTTTTAACATGAAACAGCCATTGCTGTCAAGGGAAAAGAATCAATGTGAGGCGCATTTATCCCTTTGCAGATCCGCTGTTTTTTGCTAGAGTGAGCAACCCCGCCTCCGGTCCGCAGCAGCCGGCCGGGCTCAAGACCGCTTCGGAGCGAGCGGTCATCGTTATTCCGGAGATGTGAACGCATGTCAGAACAGGTGAAAGTGGCGAAAGCCGCGGGGATCGTCGGCGCGGCAACGCTGGCCTCGCGGATCATGGGGTATATCCGGGACATGGTCATGTCCTGGGCCTTCGGGACCTCGGCAGCGGCAGATGCCTTCTATGTCGCCTATCGCATTCCCAACCTGCTCCGGGAACTGCTCGCCGAGGGGTCCATGTCCGCGGCCTTTATCCCGGTGTTCACCGAGACCCTCACCAGGGACGGCAGGGAGAAAGCACATCAGCTCGCGAACGCGGTCTTTGCCCGCCTGATGGTCATCCTGGCGGTGCTGACCGTGCTCGGCATCATCTTCGCGCCCCAGATCATCAGAACGATCGCCTGGGGCTGGAAGGCCGGGGCGCATCAGGACGCATTCCAGAGCGCGGTGCTGCTGACCCGGGTGATGTTCCCCTATCTGCTGTTCATCGGCCTGGCCGCCCTTGCCATGGGCATGCTGAACTCCCTCCGGTCCTTTCTCATGCCCGCGCTCTCGCCGGTGATGCTGAACATCTTCACCATCAGCGGCGTGGTATTCCTGGCTCCGCACATGCCCTCGCCGATCCAGGGAGCGGCTGTGGGAGTGGTGCTGGGAGGATTGTTCCAGTTCCTGATCCAGGTGCCGGGCCTGCGGAAAGAAGGGATGATGCTGCGGCCGGTCTTTTCTCCGAGCCATCCCGGCGTGGCCACGGTCGGCAGGCTTGCGGCGCCGATCTTTCTCAGCTCCTCGGTCACCCAGATCAATATCTTCATCGGCACGGTCCTGGCGTCCTTCCTCGCCACCGGGAGCATCACCTACCTTTTCTACGGCATGCGGTTCATCCATTTCCCGCTCGGCATCTTCGGTGTTGCTGTTGCAACGGCCATTCTTCCGACCCTTTCGACCCATGCGGCAAAGCAGGAAATGGAGGAGTTCCGGGATACGCTTTCCCTGGGCCTCAGGCTCGTGTTCTTCATCATGTTCCCGGCCATGGCAGGCCTCATCACGCTGGCGGTGCCGATCGTGAACCTGCTGCTGGAGCGCGGCGAGTTCAACCGCATGTCCACCCTGGGAACCGCATCGGCGCTGCTCTATTACGCCGTGGGACTCTGGGCCTTCGCCGGCGTCAGGATCGTGGCGCAGGCATTCTATTCGCTCCAGGACACCAGGACGCCGGTAAAGGTCGCGGTGCTGGCGCTCTTCACGAACATCGCGCTCAGCACGGTCTTCATCCTCTGGACCCCCCTTCAGCACGGAGGGCTGGCGCTCGCGACGTCGATCGCCGCGATGGTGAACGTGGGGCTCTTGACCGTGGCGCTCCGGGAAAAGATCGGCCGCATGGACGGCAGGCGCATTTTCCTGTCCCTGGCGAAGATCGTTCCGGCTTCCGTTGCCATGGGCGTCATCGGCTGGCGGATCAGCCGGATGCCGATGTGGGAATCGCCGGGGAACAACCTGGTGAAGACGGAGCTGCTCGTTGGCGGGATAGCAGCGAGCGTGATCTTCTATCTCGGTGCGATGTGGCTTTTGAAGAGCGAAGAACTGGCATTCCTGTGGGGGATCGTGAAGAGACGAAGGAAGAAATAAAGGAGTGCGAAGTGCGAAGTGCGGAGTGCGGAGCAAGGACCAAGATCATGCATACACCGTTCGGCTGGGCCGGGGCGGCAGCGTCGGACAAAGGCGTTGTCGCGATCATCCTTCCGAGGAAGTCCAAAGCCGCGGTCGCGCGTGAACTGGAGAACGCTACATGCCGGCCCGAAGCTGGTGGTGCTGTTGCTGAAAGGCTGCTCGCGAAAGTCGTGAAGCAGCTGGAGCGTTATTTCAAGGATCGTTCGATGACCGGTGATCTCCCGCTCGATCTTCATGGACATACGCCGTTTCAGCAGGCTGTTTGGAAGGCCGCTGCCGAGATACCTTGTGGTGAAACGCGGTCCTATGCGTGGATCGCGAAGCGCATCAAAAGACCGAAAGCGGCGCGGGCTGTTGGACAGGCAATGGGAGCCAATCCCGTGCCGTTGCTCATACCCTGACACCGGGTCATCAGCTCAGCCGGGTCGCTGGGCGGGTTCGCGGGGGGATTGGAATTGAAGAAGAAGCTGCTGGAATGGGAAGGGATAAAAGTTATTCATTGCGGCTAATAATTGGCAGTTCTCAGTAAAAGCTGATATCCCTTCTGAATGTTTGTCACCTTTCTTGCGTGCCCAAGAAAGGTGACCCAAATCCCTGGCGACATATGATCCCGGCAAAGCCGGGTTAAGGTCAGTCGCCGGGAGGTCGCGTTATAAGGAGCCCGCGGCTCTTGCTGACGGTCCTCCTCGAAGGGCACCCGGCGAAAATCCTTTACGGCAGACTCGGTCGTCCTCGGTACATTTCGGAAACTCGCCCTGCGGGCTCAGACATCCGAAATGTTTAACCCTCGTCCTCGGTCGTCTGCCTGGATTTTCGCATGGGATAATAAACAGTCAAAAACAAAATCAGGCAGGAAAGTATTGCCTGTCGCTTACTCTGCGTCTTTGCGTCTTTGCGCGAGACAAAGTTTGCTTTTTAACGGGCGGGAGTGCAATGTTTAAGAGAACGATCTGCATCTTCGCGCTTGTTATTTTGATCCCAAACTGTACACGAACAGGAAAGATTACCATGCAATTAATGAGAATCGTTGTGGGCCCCCTGCAGGTGAACTGCTACATCGTTTTCGACGAGAAGACAAAGGAGGCGGTAGTGATCGATCCGGGCGACGACGGGCCGAAGATCCTTTATGCGGTCAAGGACAAGGGGCTCAAGGTCAAGTACATCGTCAACACCCATGCCCATTTCGACCATGTAGGCGCGAACCAGGAGATCAAGGACGCAACCGGCGCGGAGCTGGTCATCCACCAGGAGGACGACAAACTGCTGGGGAATACGGCGGGCCAGGCGCGGATGTTCGGCATGACCGCGAACTCGTCTCCCAAGGCGGACCGGTATGTGAAGCACGGGGACATCCTGACAGCCGGCAGCGTCAAGCTCAAGGTCCTGCATACGCCGGGCCACTCGTCCGGCGGGATCTCTCTTGCCGGCGACGGCGTGGTGTTCACCGGCGATGCGCTCTTTGCCGGTTCCATCGGCAGGACAGACCTCTTCGGCGGCGATATGACGACGCTCATCACCGCGATCCGGGAGCATCTCATGACCCTGCCGGACGAGACCATCGTCCTTTCCGGCCATGGTCCGGACTCGACCATCGGCGAGGAACGGGCCGAAAATCCCTACCTGAACAGCAGGTCGGGGTTCTGAGGATGATGGTCTGTTGCCGCTAGCCCCGCCCTGATGTCCCTATTGCTGTCGGTACTTGTTGTCTCACTCCCCATGTCCGTCGTTCTATTCCTGCAATATCTTGCTTGACAAAAATAATCGGTTAAAGCATAATCGTGCCGTACTCTCGCCGATGCGCAGAAACTCCATCTTTAATTACGAGAAGCAGACAATATAGCTGAACATACTCACAGAATATCCTTCGGGATAAGCCGGTTGAGGCGGTTAATCTTACTTTATCATCCGTACTTCTCAATTCAATTTTGATAGGGACCGTCCGAGGAGGCGATTGTGCATCACGAATGGTGTCTATTCTTTCTGGTCGTCGGTGTCATCGTCCTGTTCATTCGCTCTATCAACATACGACGCGATCTGGAACGTCACGTCGAGGAGCTCAAACGGGAGATCTCGGAGCTGAGGATGGCCGTTGCCGCACCGCGGCGGGAAAGCGCGGCGGAGCGGGTCGAGGCGATGAAGAGACCGACCGTCGCACCGGTCCCGCGCGTTGACCAGGCGCCTCCGCCTCCTGCGGTCCCGCCCGCATCTCCAATACCTCCCGCGACTCCCGTTCCTCCGGCGCAGGCCATGCCTCCAGCGCCGCCCGAACCGCCCAGGGAAACGATACCTCAGAAGCCGGTCACCCTGCCGCCCTCGCGCGCTCCGTTGCAGACGCCTGTCCCCGCGTCAGCGGCGGACACGGTCCGTGCGACGGTTCCCGCGGCGCCGGCGCCCGCGGCTCCCTCCGGTCCGAGCCTGTTGGACCGCTGGGAGCAGTTCAAGGCGAACGTGGACTGGGAGCTGTTCACGGGCGTCAAGCTCTTCGCCTGGCTGGGCGCGCTGGCCCTGTTTATCGGCGCAGGCTTCTTTGTCAAGTATTCCATAGACCGTAACCTCATACCGCCCGCGCTCCGGCTGGCCGTGAGCGCCGTGATCGGCCTGGCGCTTATTATCGGTTCGAGCCGCATCAATCGCGAACGGTTCACGGTGCTGCGCCACACCCTGGGAGCCGGCGGCATCGGCGTACTCTACAGCGTCGTGTTCGCGGCCACGCTCTACTATCATTACCTGTCCAATCCCGTAGGCTTCGGCCTGCTGACAGTCGTATCCGCGACCGCCTTTGTGCTGGCCGTCTATCTCCGCGGCATCCCCATCTCAATGCTCGGCGCGCTCGGCGCATATCTCACGCCCATCCTGGTAAGTACCGGCCAGGGCAGCCTCATGGGTCTCTTCGTCTACCTCGCTGTGGTGAATGTCGGACTGTTCCAGGTAGTGCGGCGTCTCAGTTCGGCGCTCCTCTTGTTCATCGCCACCGTGGGAACGCTCGCCACGCTCTTCCTCGCAGCCTTCTCCGGCCGCATCCATCCCGAGAGCATCGTGATCGCC
>Ga0224495_10000149_pt1 | contig 54164 bp, 85 predicted proteins | sample SF_Jul11_sed_USG_FD_168128 | JGI IMG/M metagenome (GOLD analysis project Ga0224495, IMG submission 168128) | Sediment microbial communities from San Francisco Bay, California, United States - SF_Jul11_sed_USGS_4_1 | ecosystem: Environmental > Aquatic > Marine > Sediment | place: USA: California...
GCTGTATGTTGAACTCCAATTTATAATCTTCTTATACCTCTTGAGCTTCTTTCTCACAGCTTTAAGCTTTAGATGTATATGAGCTTCTGCTTCTGTGAATTTCTCTCTTCTTATAGGTACCCCATGTTCCTCACTTTCCTCATATACCCTAGAGGCTGGCATATAGATATGATTGAAGATCTTTTCTATTGGGGGGTCTTTTCTCAATTGTTTCTTTAGTACACCATACAGCTTAAAGGTATAATAGATATCATACCCCAAGTAAGTTAGATAATTATCATAGTCTTTCTTAGTCTTTATATTTCCTTTCTTAAGGTTTTTATCTATATCCCAATCAATAGCATTACACAGCTTAACAGCATTCTCCTTAAGGCCATTTGGTGTATTCTCATCCAAGGCGTGTGATGCTAACATAGTATCGAAAGTTATTATGGGTTTAACACCAAAATGGTACCCTAAGAATAGGTCATCAAACTTACCATTCTGAGCTATTCTCTCATGAGTTAATTCTTCAAACTTTTCCACCCATAGCCTTACAAGTTTTTTCTGAGCTATCCTCTTATTACGCAAGGGGCTGTACTTCACATTTAGAGGTATGATATATTGTACTCTATCATTACCAAACCCCAATAGGTTCACATAATCTTTAAATCTATTTAAACCAGTTGTCTCTATGTCATAGGTTAATTTTTTGTACCCCTTTAATTTTAAATATCTGAAAGCTGAGTTAAGTTGTTTTAGATTAGATATAATCTTTAAGTTTAACTCTGGTAATTCTCTAGTGCTACCATTAACCATGTCAGCAAAGTTATTAAAGGCCTGTATTACATAAGGGGTTTTACCAACATCTCTGTATATAATCCCAGGAGCATATGAGGCCATATATTTAAAGTTTGGCCCTTCCTTAGCAATACCATTAGTTCCTGTGATAGAATCATTAGAGAAGGCTTTTAAGGCCTGTGCTCCCAATAGTAATATAAACCTGGGTTTAACCTCATTGATTTCTTTATCTAGATGTAACTTACATTTTTTAATCTCACTAATCTTTAATTTAGTGCCATAGGGGGTTCTACATTTTATCAGATTAGTATAGTATACTTTTTCTGGGTCAATGCCAACATCCATAAGATGTGATCTTAGAGCTTTATCCATAGTAGCTTCATGGTTGTTCTCATCAATATCTTTAGCATTGGAGTTTACTATCATGATATCTGCTCGCTTATTTCCACTCCCCGGAATACAAGGAGGAGCAGAGTGGACATATAGTCCACACTCCTTGCAAGTCATAACTAAAATACTCCTTGTATATCTTTGTTGTACACATGTAGTGAGAAGATAGTATGTGTGAACATTCCAGGTGTGTAACCAGTTTTATCAGCTACATAATTAAGCAGCTTCATGGCAAGATATACATCATTAGGGAAATGGGTAGCATAATCACAGCTTCTCATGATGTAGTGTATATTAATCTTACCTTCCCTTACTTGGAAATTATAACCCAGTGAGCAGGGAACTCTTGACATGCCACCCATGTTCTGTGGGTCTTTGTTTGGGTCCCATAGAGACAACCAAGTCTGCCTAGAGTCTGGGTCATTCCTAAGTCTTTTGATTATGCCCCATAGTTGATCTTTCCAGTTAATGCGTTCATTATATGAGTAAGCAAACTGTCCTTCATGTAAGAACTCACTCCATATGCTATCTCTAAGTAGATAAGCTCTTCCAGGATTAATATACTCCATGTTTTTATGGTATTCTTCTATAGGCCCATTCCTTATATCTAGGCTGTCTGGGATAAATGATTGATCTACCCTTTCTTCAAATTCAGCATCGGCCCAAGGTTGTGTTACTCTTGGTACCTTCTTAGGGTCACAATCAAGAATACGATAAGAGTAATCCTGTAGCTCTTTAGTGAAGTAATCTTCATTACCCTCTATGTTTTTGTCCTGCATTGACTTAGGCTTTACTAGTATACCCATCTCACTAATATCTCTTTTGATTTCCTCAAACGCCTCTGTTGCTGATACATAAAATCTCATTAGTGTTGTCCTCCCTGGAATAGTGAAGTATGGCACCCACAGATGGGGCACCTAGTTTTGAATTTAATAATATAATAACACAAGTATGCTACTGATACAACTCCAGCCGTTAATAGTCCTAAAGTGAATATCAACCAATTAAAGCTAGTTTTCCTAGGAGATACCCACTGCTTACATTGTTTACAATATCTAGACATAACATCATCCTTTCTCAAAGTGATCTTTGATTGACAAAGACTCTATTGGTATAGCCGGGAACTTCTCAATCTTAAAATATAAATGTTGCATTCTCTGTAGTGCTTTGTAGCTGTGAATTTGATCTACTGTTTTGAAGAACCTTTCATAATTACTCATTAGCGACTTGTGCCAGGGGTGTTTACTTTTGCTTATCCCCTTTCTTGGTATACCAAAGAAGTCGAAGTAACCATTTATAAACATACCCGAACAGTAGATCTGATTAAAGTAGAATGCTATATCATCAATCTGACAACACTCAGGTAGTTCATTTATGAAGTGGTGTACCAGAACTAAGTCTGCTGCAAACCTTCTTTGAGATTCAGAGGTCCTCCAGTTCATATTGATCTTAGTCCAGGGGCCCTTCCTTTTCTTTCTGGTGATTACTACATTTAGTAAACAAGAGCCATTGTTTACCTGTTTCTGTTTAAAGTAGTAAGTCAATGACATACCCGAAGCTTTTGATAATTTAGCCTTGAATTGTTCTAATTGTTCCCAGTCAATGTAGGTTCTAAGTAGATGTGGCCATTTACCAGACTTATACCCAAACATGCCTAGATCAAGTGAGCATTTATGAGACTCACAAGTTAATAATACATTATCATTGTATCCCTGGATAGATTGGGTATAGGTTATATACTCATCAGGGTTCTCAAGAAACCCTTGGTTTAATTTCAGGAACAACTCATCTAGGTCTTTGTAGTGCTTAACCAACATTAGTACTTGCTGCCTTGTCTAAAAGCATTAACCTGTGATTTCTTGAGATACACATTGGCTATATCTTCTGCTGGCATATTTGCAGCCTTAAAGAAAGTAAAATACTTAATCCATACCTTAGACAGTTGTTCTTCGAAAGCCTTTACATCAGTTAGCATCTGACTTTGTTTCCATGGCTTATTCTTAAGCGTATTACACATCATTCCAAGTTCTTGGATGAACTCCTGAACATACATCCCATTCCAATAACCCTTTATGCCATTTGTTTGGGATAATAACAGATCCAGATAGTCATAGCCTTCTCTGGGATATATGTCTAATATATCATCATGGTCCCAACCACATAGTAGAGTAAGTTCTGTTAAGAAGTGTAGGCCGTCTACAAGCTCTTCTTTGAAGTGTTCACTAATACCAGTATGTTCTAAAGCGTCAATTGCCTCCCCTAGCTCTTCTGTGATTCTCCAAGCAAAGTCCTTAATCCTAGCTTGTGACTTTTTACAGTTCAGATTAAGGGGGTTATCCTCCGTTTGACAAAGACCCGATAATGACTCAATGGGGTGGTACTTAACCATGAGTTCCCTCTGTCTGTCAAATATAGCTTGTAGTCTGTCACCCGTTATCTCCTCATCTAATGCGTGTGTAATGTTCATCTTTTGCCCTCCTCATAAGTTTTGATAATGTCTTCCACTAAGGTTTCTAAACTGCTGTTTTTATAATTATATATCACTGTGTTCCAACCTTTATAGGTTAGTTCTTGATATACATTATCACATTGCTTTAATAGCTGTACTTTCTTATCTATAACTCCGGGGTATTGTTCTCTATCGCCAAAGTTAAAAATAAATTGGTCTGGTATTCTAGTATAGATAATGTAGGGGTTTTGATTTTTCACAGACTCTACTACAAGATCATTGAAGCTAAATTTCGGTGTATCTCTTAATACATTACCATAGACCATTTCTTCTATGAAAGCAAAACGATCATATAGCAGTATGGTATCTTTAGTATTCTTATTAAGTTGACTAAGCATCCACTGCTCTTGTTCAAATTTGCTTAGTGGTCCGGGTGATTTACCAATTACACTCACATCAGGTAATAATGAGGCTAACTCAGCAACAAGTGTAGTCTTACCAGTGTTATCCATTCCGGTACAGATAATAATCATTTCTTCTTACCTCCTTTTGATGTAGTACTTCCTTCAACACTTCTTCCCCATGTATGATTATATTTCTTAAGCCAATAATCTTGATCTGATACCCCACATACTGGGCATTGCTTATGGGTTAATTTTTGGCTTTTGAATATTTGCCAACTTTGACAGTATGGACACCATACTTGTCTAGCACTAGACCTGTGTTTTAACTCATCAATGGGACTGGCCTTGTAAACATCTACGAAATGCAATTCATAATGTATGCCCTCAAATTCTTTCATAAGCCTCTTTGAAAATATCTCCATCTGTTTCTTAGTATCAAACCTTTGAAACCCAGAATGGTATACAATTCCCCCTTTCCGATTCTTTATAATAAATACAACTAAGTTTCTTCTAAGGTAAAGTTTGTTGTTACTAAAGTCTAATGTGAATACCATAGGATAGACCTCCTTATCATCATTATACCATATATAAGCTATGTGTCAATCCTATAGCGTCCATTTTTAAATAGTCTCATGTCATCTATTAGACTTGGGTTAAGTCCATGATCTTTAATCTCTTGTCTGGTTAAACCATTGGGATGTTGTTTCAGTAAAGTTATTATCTGTTCTCTGGCTTTAGTGGGGTCTTCACCAACCTTATTAACCTCAACATGGTAGTAGGGGTCACCAAATACACCCATCTTTATATCTAACTGAACCTGTGGAAATGTGCCAGCAAGTCTAAATTCTCTATCCATGATAACTTTAGATGGCATTGAGGATTGGGTATCTATGTCTTCTTCAGTTAGAGGTGTCTCTAAGTCTTCATCAGATCTCTTAAGATACCATGCTGATTCTATCCAGCCATGTAGTATACCAGAACCCATCATCTTTTGACCACCCCTAGTCTGTGTAGCATTCCCTCCTTTATTGTAGTGATGTATAACCATTACTCCAGTCTTATAATTATTTTTTAGGTGGAGCAACCACTGCAGTGCGGGATTAAGCTCAGAAGCTTTGTTTAGATCACCATCAAACATAAGGTAGAGGGGGTCAAATACCACAAGTACGGGTTTTACTCTCTGCACTAATTCCTCTAATTGTTTCTTGTGGTCAATACTACTCATACTAAAACCCTGTTGGTTTATAAAATGTATAGGTAGGTTGGGTGGAAATTTTATTTTCATTATATCTCTTTTCCTACTTACATTGCCAACTAAACCTCTATGAGATATGATCTTCTCTGTTCTGTCCTTCATTATCCAATCAGCATTCTCATTCTGGACTACTATCACAGGTCCTGGTTCTAGTACTCTATACTTACCTAAGAATGGTGCTCCTGATGCAACTGACACCACTAAGTCTTGTGTAAAAGTAGACTTGAATACCTTAGGTTGACCAGCTACAATACCATGGGACCTTCTACCCCAAAACCCTTCAATGAGCCAACCCGGAAATGACTTCATATTGGACATAACATCATCATAAGAGTCTATGGTAAAGTCTCCTAAACTTTCGTCATTAGAGATATCATTATCAAGCTTACCCCCTATGATCTTATCTAACTCTTTCCTTAATCTTTTGTCTTCATCATTTCTACCTTTATATTTATTAAAGGCCGAGTTCTTAACCAGGAATATTACTTCATCCGGTGACATTCCTATATCTAATAACTTGTTCTCTATATACCAAATGGTAGAACTTCTATCAAGTGATGATATATCTCTTAAAGCTAGTAAGTCCATAACTTTCTTTGGCATACTATAATTTGCATATAGCTGCCTCTCTGTGAGACTAATGGTACTAAAGTCCATTTCAACCTTTTGGCTTGGTTTTGATTCCTTTACAGATACAAGCTTTCTTAGGTTCTTAGGTTTATATAGCTTCTTACCTACTTCAGGCATTTCTACTAAGGGTTTATTCTTATACTTATGGTTTGTAGTTCCCGGTATTCTATAGACATGGGTATAGTCGAAACAATCATCACAACCTATAAATTCTGCCAGGCCCTTGTTCAGTGGTGTATATTCTGATTCTTCAATATATCTGTCTAGTTCCCATAATCCTTGATACTTACCTGGTGATGATTCCCAGAGTATCGTAGGTTTTGGGTCTAATGTTCCTACATCCTCAAACTCATCTATATCTTGTGCTAAATATTTTGATGGTAATGAGTTATCTATTCTCCTATTAGGTTTACTGTAAGGCATTGGAGACCAATAGAGATCATATAGATTGTGAGGGTAATCCTTAAAAAACCTTTTGAGTCCTTTATCCAAATTATTATATGGGATTGATACATCCTTCCACTTAATATTGGGGCCCTTAACGGACAAGATTATGTAGTCACCCTTTTCACATTGCTTGTGGTATATATCTTGTAGGAACTTTATACTTGGCTTCATAGTCCTACCCCTTTATTAGTCTTCTACAAATTTGAACTCATAACCTTTACAGCTTTTCCTTTTACCCTGTAAAACTTTTCTTATGTTCTGAGCACTTATACCAAGTACTTTAGAACAGTTGCTGATAGATTGGTATACAGTACCATCATTCAGGCATACTATAGCTTTAGGTTTATTAAAGCTCACGACTGAGTCCTCCTAACTTAAAAGAAAGGAGTGTAACGATTACACCCCATCCTGGATTTTATCATTTATGATTATTCTTCGTCATCAGCCTCAAGCAGGGCGATCAACTTTTCTTTGGAATCTTTCTTTCCAGCCTTCAATCCTCTTTCCTTACATTCAGCTGCAAGTTCTTTCTTTGTCATGTCTTCATAATCTGAAGCATCATCTTCTTCTTCCTCGTCATCAGAATCACCATCTGATTCTTCTAACAATTCAATGATCTCTTCTTTGCTCATCTTCTTAAGCTCTTTCTTTGTCACATCAGTTTCTTCTGCAGCGATGTTGATGAGTTCTTTCTTAGACATTGAATCATAATCTGAACCTTCTTCTTCGTCATCGTCTTCAGACTCTTCAGCATCTGGACCATCTTCATCCATTGCCTCTAGTTCAGCATCATAAGCAGACTTCACAGCATCAAGAGCAGTCTTAGCAGCTTCGATAGCTTCCTCTACTGATACATCACCATCTTCTGGGGTTCTTTCAATCAATTCATCGATAGCTTTCTCAGCTTTCTTAGAAGCTTTGTCATCCCCACCGAATCCTTCTTTTGCAAAACCCAGTAACTCTACATTTGTTGCTTCCTCTAACCACTTTGCTTTAGCTTTTGCCATTTTCATTTCCTCCTCAGGATAGTTTAATATGTTTTTAATCAACATTGTTTTGAGTACATTCTTATATTACCATACCTAATGTCTAATGTCAACGAACTTAGTATAAAAATTCAGAATAATCTGTATATTGATTATATATAAAGGCCAGACCCTTCCTAGAGCTAATATAATCACACATGTGGACAAACATTTCATCTGGTTTCTGAGGGATTGGGAACTCTATCTCTTCACCTTTCTTATTATTCCATTGCCCCATGTGACAAGCTATTAGTCTACATACTTCTTTATATATAGTAGGGTACTCTTTCTTGAGTGGCTTTAGGATAGCTGCAGCCTTTATAGGGTGGTCCCAATCTGGCTTACCAATATCATGTAATATTAAAGCAGCTTGTACCAGATCATGATCTAACTCTTTAACTACTATCTTCATTTCTGAAGCTATGTAGCATGCAGCCTTAACATGTCTTACTAAGCCACCAACTCCAGAACTAGGTTGTGGATGAAATTTACCTGTAGCCGAAGCAGGTAATATAAAGAAGGACTCATCTACACATTCCATCAATGCCCTTTTAACAAATAAAGCCACATCACCTTCTTTTATTCTTTGTATCTCTGGTTCCAGACTTTTTAACCCCATTCTTCTTACTAGGCTTAGTTCCTGTACTACCTCTGCCTTCTTTGACTTCTTTGACTTCCTTACTCTTTTTACCAACCTCATTACCCCCTATTTTATGTCCCCAACATTTCTCACAAGAGAATCCTTTCTTTAACTTTCCTGTGGGTGTTCTGCATTCCATTTCTGTTTTCGTATCCTGGAAGAACATATGGGGACAGAAAGTCCTTATTATGTTAGCCTCCACACATCCTAAAATAGGCTGTTTGTGCCATGTTTTTAATAGCTCCTTAAAATGATCTGCCATAATTATTTGAAGTGTAACTTAACTACACTCCTTTTCCTCCTCTCATAAGATATTAGTTGCATGGCTTTATTATTTATCCAAGGTAGTGTGAGTGGTAGATCAAAGCCGGTAGAACCATCAAACTCTAAAAGGTAATTTGACTCTGGCATACTCATAGCTATCTTTGGGTACTTCCTTACAAGTTTTATAAGCTCTTTAGACCAATCATCCCATTGGTGGTCATTTATCAGAGATGTGTGGTGTCTATAGTATATGCAACTATGGACCAGTATTTGTAACCACCTTCTCTTCATCAACAGCCTTATATCAGTCTCACCCTTACCAAGAGTATTAAGCTTAATGGTCTTGCTGGGTTTTAGTTTCTTCTTTTTCTTGGTCATATGCTTTCCTCATTCTATTTATAAAGTCAACCCTACCCTCTGTGATCTTACTCCTTAGTGCTTTTAACTCTATACAGCTTTTCTCAATCCTACCTAATTGTATACCTATCATCTGCTTCTCAAATGTACTAAGCTGTGGGTATCTACTCTTTAGTATACTAAATGCTATAGCCATTGAGCTAGCTATCTCATGGTCCTTAACTTCCTGAGGATAGCTTTTAGCTATCCCCAAATATCTGGTGTATAATTTTGATTGTTCATATAAAGCCATATTATTCAATCCCCCTATTGAATGATGAGCCCAGATCTTTACCTGCATAGAAAGCCGATGTGTTTTTAACAGCATGATTCTTAACTTTAGTTTGGACTATGTCTGTATCATTAGTAAAGACTTCAGATACCTTCTGTGGTACATGTAACACCAATGCGAATTGTTCATGGATACTATCAAAATTCCTAACCTGTTCCTTGAACCCTTCATAGAATCCTTTACTTACATCATTCCTAACACCTTTAGGGCATAATCCCTGTGATTTGATTATTTTGTTTTGTCTTCTTCTTTCCTTCTCCATTACTTTTATAACACTTGTTATAATAGCTTCTGTTACTTCAACATCACAGCTAAAGCCCCAAATACTTACATAGTCAGTTCTGTTAATAGTTCTTAATGCAATTTTACATCTCAAGCTTTGTGCAACTTCTTGGAATATAATACCCCACACATGGTTCTTAACTATTATATCAGTCCTTCTTGTGATGACTTCTTCTGGGTTAGACTTCTGTAATTCAGCTGAGTCTATGTTATATTTAGCCATCATTTCTCTTGCTCTCATCATTGCATTTTGTGCTTCTGCTGGAGTTCCTGCTCTTTCTGCCAAGTTCAATACCTTTTGGATTCTCTCTTTAATGTTGTTCATGTTAACATCTCCTTCTCAGTTAGGGTAAGATCATTTATTAATTAAATTATACCAGAACTAGAGAGTAGAGTCAATAGAACTTAGAGAGTTTAATACTCTAATTCGTAATGTATCTCATAAATGAATATACCACTTATAGCTTGTAATGGGGTTACTACTATATTTCTAATAGTATAATTCTCTATTAGTTCTATAATTTCACTATTCAATCTGGCAGCTAGATTATTAATACTATTAGCTGTGACTATAGCAACCTGTGGAATCCAAGCAGGAGCATGTAGTTCTTCCTGTAATTCTTCTGCATAGTCTTGTAGTTGTACAGTAGTTCTAAAACTTATATTAGCCCCACACCCGTTGCATAAAATCTTTCCCATTATGAAATTCCCTTCATTAAAGTCTCTAGCTGTTACCCTTATGGATTCATCACATTTTGGGCACTTTATAAATATATTACTCATCTACTATCTCTCCTTTTTGTATTAACATGTGACACATGAGACCATAATAGTCTTTGTTCTATAGGCCTATCTAGGAAATCTACCTTAGTGAATAGACTCTTTAACCATTTAAACATTAGTAACTCCTCCTTTATAATAAATAATACCCTAATGTAGCCTGAAAGTCTATTGCTGTAGTTCTGATATTAATAGAGCTTGTGCCTGATTCTCCATTTTAAGTTCCTCTACAAGTTGGTATAGTTTGTTGATCTCATTCTGTTGAGAATGGTTCACAGTAGACTGAGCATATAACTTACCCTCCAATTCATCAATGCCATATGCTCTATTTCCATAGGCTATATCTAACTTAACTCCCACCACCGTAATTATACTGATACCAAATACTACTATCATACTTCTTAGCACTACCATTAAGCTTTTATTCATGTTATCCCTCCCTATAGTGTTTTACTCTTTTCCTTACTATCTTTGATTCTTAATATCCTATCCCAGTTAAGGCCAAATCTTTCAACTACTCTCTCAATGTACAACAGTACATGTGCCATCTCCTCTTCCATATTGTTTCTTCTTACACTACCCATTATACCCTTACAGGCTTCAACTCCTAACTCATGGCATTCTTCTGATAATTTAGTAAGAAGCCCCTTCTTAGAGTATTTCAAGGGATCTCTGGGTTTACTTGTTACTATCTCAATTCTACCCATGATCTGGTCCCTCCTTCCATATAAGTCTATTATCAATCTCACTACTTGGATTTACATATAGCTGTATGTTATCGTGGTCTGTTTGTACATAAGGAGCATATGAGGCTTCATCCCTATGTATAACATCTCTCCACTTATCCTCACATGAGAAATACCTCCATTGGTTCTTAACCCTTATTTGTTCATTAAACCTTTGTCTGTGATAAGCATTAAGCCTATCATATACTAGGTAGTCCATTCCTAATGGCCCATTCGGTACATGTGATATTCTAAGTTTTTTCTTTTTAGCATAAGCTATAGCTTCCTCTTCCTCATAACTCTTGTACCACTTCTCAATTCGTTTCATTTAAGCCCCCTAGTATTATTTGATTGTTTACATTATATAAGAGATATCAATACATCTCAATAGCATACTCTAAAAAAGACCCCGAAGGGTCTTGGTTAGTTTTATAATCCTAGGTTAGTACAAATCTCGGTAAGGCCATTCTCAAAGCCATCACCCAAGGCAGCAAACTTCCATTCTCCATTATGTCTGTACATCTCACCGATGATAACACCAGTCTCAATACTGTAATCCTCAGATAGATCATATCTAAGCATCTCCTCATTGGTTACCTTGTTCACAACTCGGATGAAGGCATTTTGTACTTGTCCGAAGTTCTGTCTTCTGGACACAGCATCATAAATATTCACAATAAATTTAAGCTTGTGAACATCCTCTTGTATCTCAGGTAGATTGATGAAGATTTGTTCGTCATCCCCATCTCCTTCACCTGTGAGGTTATCACCAGAGTGTTTTACCCCAGGGGCAGATTGTTTACCAAAATATACAAGAGTAAGGCCCTTGTCATTTTCATCCACTAGAGCAACCGATGCGTCTAGATCAATGGATACACCATTTCCAACATCCCAACCCAAGCCTATTGTTACCTCTGTCATACCTGGTGCTGCTTTTGTTAAATCTACCTTTTGTCCTTTTACTAAGTTTACCATCTACAATTCCTCCTTAAGTATATTAGTTACATTATTAAATTATCATAGTTCTTTCTGGATGTCAAAGGTTATTTCTTTAATATGATCTTAGGGAACACCAGACATTCATTATTCTTAAGCCTCCTTAACTTTCCTTGATCTAGTAGTTCTTGAATCACAGGTACATTCCAGTAAGATGATACTCCCCCTTTACTAGTTAGGGTTATTACTTTGTTATAATACTCTGTGATCTCATGTTCAGAGGTTCCAGTCTCTAGGTCTAATTCTATTACATCTCCAATAGATAATATCATTACATCTCACTCCCTCTTTCTTTAGCCTTCCTCAATGCCAAAATTAGCTAGTATCCTATCATATATGTTCTTCTTTGTTCCACCAGACTCCAAAGCCATAACCTTACAGATACTAAGTAATAATTCCTTATCACATGATTTCAGGTGATGGGTATTACCCTCTATAATATCTAATAAGCTATCCTCAATATAACACTTTTCAAGATAACACTTTTCAAGTATTCCACTCTTATTTATTGTCTTATTAAGCCAGTGAACAAATTCATCAAACTCCATTTCCTCAACCTCTTTTAGGTCATCCTCATCTAACTCCATAAGCTTGTAGCCCATTCTCTTAAGGACTAGTTGGTTCATTTCCTCAATTGAATCACATTTCTCATCATCCCCATCTCTGAAGTACCCATAGAACTTATCAATAAACTCCTGCTCTTGTTTCAACTTCTGTGCCTCTCTATATTCCTTAGCTTCTTCTTGATCTGCAACTGCTCTTAATATATCAGATTTATTGTGGGGATTAATCCACTTGGGTAGTTCTTCTAGTAAGATTGTAACCTTCAATAGGTTATTAACTCTCTCTATATCATACTCTCTAATCATTTTATAGTCCTCCTATCTACTAAACGTGTGATTACCAACTTGTAATACTTCTCTATTAGTCATGCTGTACACAAACTCTTTATCTGTGGATATTGCCTTGTTGTAGAAGTACAGTAGTTCATCATAACCTTCTAGATCATATGCTTCCTTTACTGCTTGCATGTCCTCTTCTGTATACTCTCCCCTCTTAAAGCATCCTCTACTTATTGCATTGAACTGGCTGCCATTACCCTTGTAGATAACTTCTGGTATTGTATTACCAAACCAACTATCCCCCTCTACTCTATTCAATATTACCTTAGCTACCAGTACTTTCCCCATGTAAGGTTGATTCTCTGCTTCGGCATGTACAATCCTAGCCAACAGCCTTAGTTCTTCTCTCCGTTGAGTTCATTCTTCAAGTTCTACCTGCATGACTCCAATTTCTTCATGTAGAGCACTAAGATCATCACTCATCACATCCTCTAAGTTACATAACTTATCCTCTATGATCTCATTCTGCATGGTCATCTTCTCAGCTGTAATCATAATGAACTCCTGGTTCTTCTGCATCAATCTGTAAGCACACATAGCGAATATGCTAAAGGCTATTGACATTATTACCATAGATATCATTAAACCTCTTATCTGTCTTTGTTCTCTACTCATCATAACCTCCTGTTATGTCCTTCATTATATGCTGTAAATCACCATAAGATTCATCAAAGAGAGCTTGTATTAATTCCTCATGGTATTCTGACCATTCTTCTCCCATATGTTCTTCTACCAATTCGTCAAGCCCTGGTCCAGTACATTTTCTGATACCCTCTTGATGTACCCATTCCTCTGTGAATACCTCACCTTCAATTTCTAGTGTTCTTACATCAGTTGTCTCTGTGATCTCCCAATTAAACTTCATCTACTACTCCTCCTTCAATCTTTCATTTAGTAGGGTTATAAACTTAGCTTGTCTCTTAGGACCAAAACCAAACTCATCATGTAGTACCTTCATAGCCTCTACTAAGATTGTATCAGCATAGCTCCCTGCAAACACATGCAGGAACTCATTAAGCTTATTAGCACTCATCTTCTTGATCTCTTTATGTCTGGCCTTAAGTACATCTCTTTCCTTACTCATCACAATCCTCCTCATCCTCATTCTCTTCTTCCCAACTTATATATTGAATAAATCCTAACCCCAGGTCTATATTTTGGAATCCAACTACATATCCCAGATTCTCTAGGTAATGACTTAAGCTAGAACCAACCTTTTTAGTCATCCTAGGTAGATGTCTACCATTTATACTATAATCACCTGTATTAGCTGCATCTCTAATGGTGTTAAATACAATAGCAAGTAGTTGTTCATTCTCAAGCTCAAACTTTCTATTCATAGTATCCTTAGATATCTTAGATATTTCTCTAGCCTCATCAACTGTAATAGATAACTTAATAATGCTCTTTTCTAAGTCTGCCATCATAATTCTCCTTTACTTGAATATACTTCCATCTACATAGTCTACACAGTTTCTTAGCTTTATTACCAGCTGTTGTACTTCCTCAAACTCATCATAAGTTAGTGGGTTATTGATTACATGTTCGTCTTCTTCAAAATCATTCTCACACATCTTAATAAATGTTTCTAGTCTACCAATGATCTTCATAAGCTTACTACCTCCTCAATTAACTTCCATTCCTCATCCGATACTATACCACAATCATACTTCTCTTGTAGATTGTAATAACACTGCCTTAGGTATCTATCATTATGCCATAGATCATAAATGTATACTAACATAGACATATGCCATTTTGGGAAGTAAGGACTATACCAATTCATTACAGAGTTATACTTGATCTCACTTGGCTGGTATCCTCTTCTTATCATTTCCTCATATACCAATTGGGTATAGGCCTTAAAGTGTAACAATGAGTAGTCTAGTACTTTATTCACTAATCTGTGGTTGGGTGTGCCATTCTTATCAATTGCTCCTTTGATTGCCAGTAATTCTCTCCATTGTGCAACTAGTTGTTTCTGTGGTAGTACTGGTATTAAGTCCTTGTGCCATAGTCTCATATCATTACCTCCTCAATTATTAGTTCTATTGTACCACAGACTCAGGCACATCTCAACGAAAAAAGAAAGAAGCCAACTATTGTTGGCCTTCTAATTTTGGGCATCTTATACAGTTTCTATAGGAGCAGTTTATACATTCCTGCATAGGAGGATCTATATCGTCATAGGTAAATAGAAATATAGCCCACTGTATTAGATCATATTCTTCCCTAAAGTCTTCATTTGTTGTGGTTTGATATAATTTATCATAGACCTTAAAGCCTTCAATAAACTCTTCCAGTTCAACACATTTTAATCCAGAATCCATACCAATATAAAACTTAGATTCTATAAGATCATGGGGGCCTAAACCAATTTCAATTCTTAACTGTTCTACACCATTTACGAATAATTGAATCTTATCTAACATATTAATCTCTCCTCCTCAGTAGTGGTTGTTGTTTATATACTAATTATACCAGACTCTGATAGATATCTCAACGAAAAAGAAAAGAGACTTTACTCAGTCTCTAATTCTCCTTTTGCTATGAGTACCTGTTTCTGTGTTTCTTCAAAAGGTAGGTTCTCCTGTTCAATTACAAAGGCTTTCATCTCTTCGAAAGATTTTATAATATCATTCATGTAGTAAGTATAGTCCCAAAGGCTAACTCTTTTTATATACCTATTATAGTTTTTAGACTGAACAGCTTTAGAGGTAATATCAGATAGCATCCTAGCCCCATACCATTTGTAGAAATCATGGATGTAGTATCTTGCACCTGTGGTTATTCTGTCCTGTTCCATTAGTACATCTATTCTTTGGTCAAAATCTTTAAACTCATCTGTATTAGTAAAATCGAAGTAGTAAGTTCTTATTATCTGCATCTTAGTCATGTTAGTACCACCTTTCAAGTTCTAGTAGAGTAATTGTTTTATTAATTCTATTATACCAGAACTCCCGAACTATCTCAATAGTCTACGCTAAGAAAAAGGCCCCTAAAGGCCTAAATTTTAAATAAGACAATAATGGTAGATAGCTCCTTCTGGTAGCTGGCTTGTTAATTTCCATTCACCATTATCTAGATAACAATTCTCAGGTATTCTTTGATTATACCCACCTTGTAGTCCTAATATAGTACCCCCAATAGTCACAATCTTAAAGCAGTTAGAGATTCTATCCTGATACCACTTAGCATATGTCTCAGTACCATCCTCAAATTGTACACCTGATATAGAGTAGAATTGTGGAGACCCACTCATACATAACATCTTAAAAGCATTCTGTCTGTGGATATACACTTTACTACTTACACCATAATCTTCAAAGTATACATCAAATATTACATTCTTAACATGACTTCCACAGATTGGGAACCATTTAGAGCATTTAATTGGTAGTTCTTGTTCCTTCCAGCTTTTAGTATTATCAAATTTCATCATTTTCAATTCCCCCTTAGAATGGGTAAGTGATTTATTACTTCTATTGTATCACAGGTTCTAGAGGACTACAATAGAAACTTCTGTTACATGGTAAGTTATTCATTTATAAGGTGTATAAAACGTAGTGTTTTAAGGCCGTTTTTAGGCTCGTACGCAATAGTTTAGTCATAAGTTACATATTTTCTCAGGTGTAACTGTCAGAGGCCTTAAAAAGGAAGAGTTTTAGTGAGAAAGTAGATAAATCGTACGTCTAAGTAAACGATATGTGAGTATAAGGATAATTCCTAGTAAACGATAGCTGCGTTGTACTAAAAGTATGGTGGCTAGTACTCATCTATCGATTACTGGTAAAACGATCGTAGAGAGCGCATATTAAGCGCTGACGCGGCTAGTTTGCTGCCAGAGCTAAAAGAAAAAGTCGTTGTATCACAAGTTTGATCTTCTTACACTCATCTATCGTTTACTACGAAATTGATTCCTTACACTCATGTATCGTTTACTGGTGATTTTACAGTACTCATGTATCGTTTACTGGCATCCATACTTTTTTGTTGTTTCACAAGTATGGCTTTAGTACAACTCATCTATTGCGTACTAGCACTTTTACAGTACTCCGTGCTTTTGAGTCTAGGTGAAATCAAGGTTTTTAATTCTCAAAGCATTGCAAACACTCATTCGTAGGCCCTGCTGTGAGTATACTGTTGAAAACCATCGAAGATGGAGTTTTCTAACTAAGTATACTACACTACACATACTGCGTATTGCTTCGCAACTTGTATGCTCGCTCACTGCAATGCGGTGCCATTCGAAAGCATGAAAGTGTTAAGGGTTCTCTCTATTCTCCCCAACCCTATTAATAGTATTAACTGGACTTTGACCTACTTCTACAATTGTGATATAATAGACTGAAAGGAGTGATTCAAATGGTTACAGGCAAAGACTTACACCATCTAGAAGCTAAGTACATAGCCAGAACTACACTGGACCCAGAAGTATACCATGCTCTGTTTCCAAAATACCAACGACCTCTGGTTCTTAAACTTGTGAATGGTGTTCTAAAGTACGCGAGCAGTAAGGATAAGAAAGCTATAAGCAAGTGGCTGATAAGTGATATTGAGTTTCCTTATAATGAGACGATGGCGAAAGAGATAGTATCAGACTATTATAATGAGATCAACTATACTGGGAGGAGCTATCAGATCACAGAAGAATACTATCGAAGTATTAGAGAAGATCTCTATAAAATATGGCATAATAAGGCCTTTTGGCAGAACTTCCTAGGACTTATCAAGCAAATAGGCTTAACTATTAACCTAGGTGCCTTCTATCGCCTTTTACGGCTATATAAATACATACACAAGGAGGCAAAAATCAAGCAAGTATACACTAAAGGTGAGAAGTATATAAAAGTAGGCATTAATCGTAGTGGAGATGATGTATATCTGTTTAATATTCATAAACTCCATGAGCTCTTAACAGAGATAGGTATCTATACTTCAGAGAAAGAAGAACCTGTGAAGTTAGAACTATTGAGCATTGAGCAATTACTATCTAAGTTCCTTAATTATAATGCTGACAGTAGTGGTAAAGATAGATTGGTTAGATCTTTCTACACAATTCTAAAGAATTGGGATATAATGGATAGAGACTCAGATAGACCCATGTTATCTGTATGGGCTCTAGAGGAGAAGTTTGGTGATAATGTAAAAGGTAAGAGTAGGAAGAAACCACTATTCTCTTATAAGTTAATCAACTACTTACTAGAAGAAGCATGTTGGGATGATTCAGATCTATATTATCTACTTGATCTTGTGATAGGTAAGTCTAATAGTAAGGAGGCTGCTCAGGAATTACTTAGTAAGTTTGGAAGTAAAGAGATGAGGGTGAAGGTCAACAACTACCTAGTAGAGAAAGGATTGATGTAGAGTGAACTTAGTATTACTATTAGTACTGTTCTATATATTAGTTATTAGTGATGATTAAGAAGGAGATGGTTAAGGATGATGAAGGCTATGGTAATACCGTTTAAGTTAGATTCAGAAGGAAGTAGGTATCTACAATCACTATGTAAGAAGTGGCCACCAATGGAACCTATTACCCTAGATTTAACTTTTAATAATGGGGAGTTCAATTTTAAGCAAGAGTTTTGTATCACCAAGATAGAGACCTTTAGAAATGTAAGAGGGATTAATGAGAAGCTAGAGGTAACATTTATACCATATAGGTAAAGGAGTGAAACCATATGAAAGAACAAGGTAAGCCTTATGTACCAGCAAGACCTATATTTAAAGAAGGAGCAAAGAAGAAGTTAAATATCAAACCAGATCTTATGAGTAGACTGACAGAAGCTATCTCCAAACCACCACCTACCCAGGATATTATAGCATGGGGGAACCTACAGAGGCTATCTGAATTAAAGCATATATTCCCGGAGTTCTCTATAGTATTTGATATGAGTCCAACAGCTAAGTCTGCCTTCTATTCTTATTCCCAAAGAATGAATTTCGAACAGGTATTAGCTATGGTTATTGTAGAACAATATAAAGAGAATAGAGAACTAAGAGCAAAACTAAAGGAAGCTATAGAGAATGTTGGGGGCTTGGTATAAATGATATTCTGGAATAAGCATCCCATATTGCTTTGGGTAATTTGTTGTGTGTTGTTACCCCTTGTTAGTTCATTAGCCGGTTTTGTAGCACTTAAGGATATAGAGCTTAAGCATATAGTGATATCATTATATTGTATAGACTATTGGTTCAGGGCATATAAAGATATTAAGTTGACAACTACTAAGGATACTGATAATATAAACTAAAGGAGTGTGATAACATGATTGGAATAGCTTTATGTATTACTATATCTTTAACAGTAGGTTTCATATTTGGACATGCTGCTGCTTCAAAAGTAATAGAGGATAGAATATTTAATTATCTCACAAACAATGACTACCCGAGATATCTATCAAGAGTAAATTCTAGAAGGATTGTAAGGGGAAGAGAGGATGGTCTGTAATGAGAGATATAACTCCTAATGGATTTATATTAACTGGCGAATGTAACATGTGTGGTATGTGTTGTATAGAAGCTTGGAGATTTAATGCCATGGTAGATAAAGGTGTAGACTCTGGGGGGAGACCTACCCTTGAAGTATTAGAATATGCTCAGGAACCTATAGATGCTAAGGTAGAGCTAAGCAATGAATGTATTGAAGGAGACAATCCTGGTTGTATAGGATACGTAGATGGATTATGTATACAACATGGACCGGATAAAAGATTTATATGCTCAGGATACCCACATCTACCAGAACAAGATGTTATATTCCCAAAGTGTGGCTATACCCTTAGACATACCTTTGACATGAATTGGAAAGACTAATATAATAAAAATAAAAGGAGACAATAAAATGAAGGTATGTAAAAAATGTAATGGTACAGGCAAAAGGCTGAAGTAGTAGGAGGTGATCTATAATGGTTATGACTCAAAGAAATAACATACCAAGAAAGAAACTACAGGGACATTGTCACAACTGTAGACATTGGTATAGATTGACACCAAAGAACAATAAAGGGTACTGTGAAGAGATTGAGAAGATGGTAGAGGCTAATGATAATATGATAACCACAGCTAACTTCTACTGCCCATTACATTCCTATAAGGAGGACTAGATCATGTGTACAGATAGACCATACAATAACTCTATGGAGTGTAGCCCTAAAAGTTGGTTTGCCTATACTACAACAGTAAGACTCAATGACTACTTAAACCACTCAGAAAAGATCATAGAAGATAGTAAGTTAGAACTATTCATACAAATATTTAAAGAGATCAATCTTAATCACTACAAGGTGACAATAGTAGAGGTTGAATGTACTCTTCTGTTTAACCCCTGTTCCCATATGGTCCGCATTAAACAAGAAGCCACATTAATGATAGAGTCTAAGTTAGATAAACTAACCATAACTGTAAGGGTATTAAAATAATGATCTCAGTGAAGGCTCCATGCTTTAAGGCATGTCCTAATAAGGGAACAGTACACGAGAGGTGTGATGAGTATAAGCAATGGTCTAAAGAATATAGGAATATAATGGACAACAAGAAGAGTGATGCTGAACTCTTCAACTGTGAACAATCTGAGATGGGATACTATAAACACCTTAAGAGATATGGGAGGTTATTGAAATAAGCCCTTAAGTTGGGTCCAAGGTTTTTCTACTTGGGCTCTTTTTTCTTTGGTAAAAGACCTGACAGAGTCTGGGTTTCTATGGTATAATTACTTAACAAATCAAATACAACTACTTACCCACTACAGGAGGAATACAAAATGAAAACTATGACACTTGAGGCTTATCAGGCTATTGAAAACAACACTAATCCACTAAACACTGACAAACTTAATTTTCTATACAAAACAGCAAGATACCACATATTCGAAAAAGTTACCTCAGGTCTTAATGGTAGAAAGGTATACACTAATGTAAAGGTATTATCATCATCCCTCAAATAAGAAGCTTAATTGCTTCTTTTTTTTTCGGGAGTATAGTAGTTGTATGCCAGTTTATGTAGTGATATAATATCAATATAAGGAGGAGATAAAGCATGTTAAATATGAAAGAGCTTAGAGAGTATATCAGGCTATTCTTAATGTGTATCATAGACTGTGGTTTCAATCTTAAAGAATCCCACAATATAGCAATGTTATTCTATAAGGAGGTTCCACCATGGAGAGACCAAGTAGAGATCAAGTGAATATGGAGATAGCCTTCACAATGTCAGGTAGATCTACATGTATGAGAAAGCAAGTAGGTGTAGTGATTGTCAAAGACAATAGGATTATAGCAACAGGGTATAATGGGGTAGCATCAGGAAGACCACACTGTACAGAATGCGAGGGTCCTGGATGCAGCAATTCAATGCACGCAGAGGCTGGTGTAATATCATTCTGTGCTAAGCATGGTATTGCTCTTAAAGATTCTACCATGTATGTAACCATGAACCCATGCGAAGCATGTGCTAATCTTATTATTAACTCAGGAATCAAGGAAGTGGTATTCCTAGAACAATATAGATACTCAATAGGAATACAATTATTAGAATCAAGTGGTATAAAAGTTAGGAGGCCAGAACAATGCAAATAGTACCAGAGTGTTGTAACAAATGTCTTAGAATCACAATCACTAACCTTGGAGTACTTACCCATAGCTGTGAGGCATTTAAGGAACTACAAGAGAACTGCACCAATGCTCAATATAGTAAGAGAGACAGGTTGAAGGAACTAAGAGACCTTGAACTTTACTATAGAAACAAAGGACAGAATGGCAATAAGACCTATGTTACCATTAAGAAACAAATAAAAGAATTAAAGTCACAGGTTAGCAAAGAGGATGCAGATCATATAAAGGAAGCTCTACTTGAGGATAAGCGAAGAGGAGAACCAGGTGGAGGAGAGAAACAAAAGGGTAATACTACAGGCATTAAGCAACGCATGAAGGACAACAGGCCACAGGACAACAAACTTACAAGAGAACAAAGAGAGGCCTATCAAGAGGCTGTGAATGAGTTTGAAGAGAAACATGGTAAGCTACCACAACATAAATCAATTGGCTATGGTATTAACAGATCTAACATTGATAGTTATACGGGTGATGAGATCAAGGAGGAGAAATAAAAATGGCTAAGTATGAAGTAACTCAGAGAGTATATGCCTTTCAATGGCTAGGGGATGATGAAACTAAGGACAAACCACTCTGGTTCACTAAAGCAGTTGATGATGGTATTATAGATATAATAAGTAATCAGAACTTAATTATATCTGAACCCTCTTCAAGAGGTAATCAATGGGTTAATGTAAATGACTACATTGTATTAGGTGTGACAGGACACATCTTCTCTGTAGAAGAACCCCAATTTGAATGTACCTACCACTTAGTGGAGGAGGAGAAATGAATATCATAGCTATGGTGGATAATGAAGAGTATCATGTTATAGGACTAAGCCAGACTGGGTTATTATTCAGAGACCAACAGGGTTACCATGTACATAATGACCTACACTGTGTACAAGACCTTATTATTGAAGGACAGCCAGACAATGATGATGAGCAGGAACTAATAGAACTTACTCATTACATGTTTATAGATCATTATGATAATATGTTACAAAAGCCAGTATTTGATTCAGTTAATTTACATCATACAAACCAGATATTGAGGAAATTAAACCTTTTTCAATTGACTCCATGTACAAACCCCCAATGATTTGGTACAATAAACCTATCAAATAGTAGATAAAACCCCATAAAATGTCCTCCAAAGCCTTGGTAATACTGGATTATATCCTATATGCCAAGGTGTTTTTATTGGTCAAAATAGACATCTTTATGTAAATTATTTACAATCTGGTACATAAAAATCTAAAAATAGGAGGTGATAACAAATGAAATCAGACCTTATTAAAGCAAAAGCCAGAGTTAAGAAACGGTACATTAAAGATAAAGGCATTGTATCAGTTAAGATTCTAGCTCGTGTAGGTAAAGTTGAGCAGAAACAAGTGAGAGCTTGGATAAAAGATGAGAACTGGAAAGATTTAGTAGTTGAAGAGCCTGGTGATGTAGTCACCCTATCAGATAAGACTAAGAATGCCATCCATAAGGCCGAAGATGATTTTAACCTGACAGAAGAAGAAAGATTATTTTGTTATCACTACCTCAAAACTCATAATGCTACAACAGCTGCCGCAAGAGCAGGGTACCCATCAACAAGATGTTACCAACGTGGCTATGATATGTTGAATCATAACGAAGAAGTCAAGGCCTTCCTTAGGTATATCAGAGGCTTAAGAGATGAGGAGCTCATGATTGACGCTATTGATATTCTCAATCAATACATGAGAATAGCATTTATGGACATCACAGATTTTGTGGCGTTCAAGAATGGAACAGTAGCGGCTAAGTCATCAATTGAGGTAGATGGGCAACTCATCTCTGAGATCTCTGAAGGTCCTAATGGCATAAAGATCAAATTCCATAATAAGCTAGATGCTCTTAAAAGGTTAGAGGAATACATTGACATGCCAAAGAATTGGAAGAAAGGCATAGAAGAGAAGAAGCTTGAGCTAATGGAAAGAAGACTTGAGCTACAAAGAGACTTTAATGATAAAGTTGAAAAGCTTAGTCCTTTAGATGGTCTTACTAAGGAAGAGCTGTTTGCTATATTAGCTCAGACTGAGGACTTAGAAGATGAAGAATAATCTAAGGTATAGACTCAGAAGAGCAGCAATGGCAAAACTTGCTAAGATAGATTTCTGGCAGTTTTGTTTATTTGTAGATAAGAAGTTCTTCAAGAAAAGGGAAAATGTATTAAAGCCCATAGCTAAAGAGTTACAGGATATGATAGACTCTGATCTAGAGATTATCTTCCTATCATTACCACCTAGAACTGGTAAGAGTTATATAGTTACTCTGTTTGCTGCATGGGTGTTAGGCTTATACCCTGAAGAAAGTATCATGAGAAACACCTATGCTTCTACTCTAGCTGAGAAGTTCAGCAATGACATTAAGAAGATCATAAAGAGTGAAGGTTACCAAGAAGTATTTGGCTACATTAAATTCACAAGAGATAAGGTTAACAACTGGGAACTTGAGAAGAGTAGACATGGTGTATCTTACTTCTGTGCTGGTGTAGGTGGTGCTATAACTGGTTTTGGTGCTAGTAAGTTTGCTATACTAGATGACTCTATTAAGAATGCTGAAGAAGCATTATCTGAAGGAGTACTAGAGAAGAAGTGGGATTGGTACACATCTACCCATATGTCTCGTATGGAAAAGGGTTGTAAGGAGATACATATTGCTACTCGTTGGTCTAAGAGAGATATTATAGGTAGATTACTTGAAGATGAGGAGAACTTATCTCAAAGAAAATACAAAGTTATAAATGTACCAGCTTTAGTAGATGATGGTCATGGTAATGAGATATCTTTCTGTGAAGAAGTAAAGAGCACAAGAGAGTACTTATATCTTAAGAGTATTACTGATGAGCTTATATGGGAAGCAGAATTTATGCAGAATCCTGTCGAAGCTAAAGGCCGTTTATACATTAGAGAAGATATGAAGTGGTTTGAAATGAAGAACATAGAGAAGACCATCCCTGATGCTGTGATATCAGTTGGTGATATAGCAGATGAAGGTAGTGACTCTCTATGTGTACCTATAGGGTATGTATTTGGTGATGAGGTATATATAGTAGATGTTGTATTTACTAGAGAAGCGATAGAGTTATCATCACCAGAGGTAGTAGGTAAACTTATTGAGCATAAGGTAGATAGTATTCAGTTCGAGTCTAACAATGGTGGTAAGGGTTATGCTCTTGAAATAAAAAGACAACTTAAAGCCGAAGGTGCTAGAACTACTGTTACATGGAAGCCAACTGTTCAGAATAAACATACTCGTATCATAATGAATAGTGGCCAGATTAAAGAAAGATTTAGATTTAGAAAAGATGTAAGGGTTGGAAGTGAGTATGATCGTTACATTAAAGAAATACTGAAGTATAATAAGAATGGTAAAGCTAAGCATGATGATGCATTGGATGGAACCACTATGTTGAATGAATTTATACAACAGGATTCAGAAATTCAAGTATGGTAGGAGGTGAAGATGAGGAATGAATGTTTTAGATTGGATTCTGGGTAAGAATGACACTAAGGAAGTAAAGGAAAGCAAGATATTTGCCACTATCACTAACACACGTAGTGCTATCTTAACAGAACAGAATTATGAGGCCTACTCTAGGGAAGGGTACTTACTTAACCCATACGTGTTTGCTTGTATTGACAAGATAGCAAAGGCAGTAAACAGTATAGAGTGGGAGTTATATGTAGTAGACAAGGATGGTGATGAGCAAGAAGTAAGAGTCCATCCAATACTTGACTTATTACAAAACCCAAACCCCTATCAATCTTTTAATGATCTAATTGAGAGTTATGTGTGTTACTTTGCCTTAGATGGTAATACCTTCACAGAGAAGGTTAAGGATGGCACCAAAAAGACCAAAGAGCTATACTCACTCAGACCTGACAAAGTAGATATTATCTTTAATACAAATGCTAGTACTAGGTCTGTAAGTCCTGTATCAGGCTATGAGTACAAGATGGGTTCTATAGTTCCATTCCTATTTGAAGATATTATACATGCTAAGAACTTTAACCCCCTAGATATGAATGGTAGTTTGGGTAAAGGGCAACCACTCATGTCAGCTGTTGCTTCTTCAGGAGACCAAAACAATGCTTCTAGAAGACACAATATCAGCTTATTACAGAACTCAGCAACACCTTCTGGAATATTAGAGGTTAACAAAGAATCTGCAGGTTGGATGGATGAGGATAAAGTAGAAGCTTTGAAGTCTAGATTTAGAGATAAGTACCAAGGTGTAGACAAAGCTGGTGAACCTATAGTAGTCCAATATGTGAGTTGGAAGCAAATGGGTATGAGTAACAAAGACCTTGACTGGGAGAAAGGCATACAACAGTCAGCCAGAGAGATCTGTGAAGGTTTAGGAGTACCGAGTATTCTAGTGGGAGACCCAGCATCTAAGACCTTTAACAACTATAAGGAAGCTAAGAAGGGTTTATACATTGATACAGCTATACCCTTAGCAATGAAGATAGTTAGATCATTTAATCAGGGGTTAGTTAGACCTGAGTATGGTAAACAATTCAAACTAAAACTAAACTTAGACTCCATTGATGTTATTAGAGAAGAAAGAATGTCACTATGGGACCATGTTTCTAAGGCTACTTTCTTAACTGAGAATGAAAAGAGAGAGACAGTTGGTTTTGGTACAAAAGAGGGCCTTGATATTTATAGGATACCCTCTAACCTAATTGATATACCAGAAAATGGCATTATTGATATTGATGCTATAGCAGAAGAGATTAAAAAAAAACGTTTCTAGTTGAGACTAAAGCTAGCAAACGGGAGAAAGCAGAAGTAGCCTTTAATAGGTTACTTAATATTCTAGAGAGAAATGCTTATAAGAGGCTTAACCCATACTTTAATAAACAGGCTAGAAGGTTGATTAAGAATCTACTTAGTGTAGACTTAACACTTGATGCTAGTGATATCCTGAATAAATTAACAGATTGGGATAAGGATAAGTTGGAGTTAGCTGGCATTGTGGCAATAAATCTAGAAGCTGCCTATGGCTCGGGTGTTAAGTTTGTACAAGGAACTAATACCAATGCCCTACTTGTGAACATCAAGACTATAAACCATAACTCTAGAAACTATATAGAGACACAGACTGCCTCGGAGATTAGGGACATAACAGAAACTACACAGAAGCAGATAAGGAATGACATTGTGAGTGGTTTACAAGCGGGTGAGACTAGGAGACAGATGGCAGAAAGAATAAAAACCACAATGGGTATCACAAGTACTTCAAGGGCAGAGATGATTGCTGAGACAGAATCACATAATGCCTTAAGTGCTGGTAGTTTTGAGACAGCAGTAAGTGCTGAACTTGGTTCTAAGACTTGGAATACCGTTGGAGATGAAGCAGTTAGGGGTAACAAACCTAAAGACAGAGCTAACCATGTAATGTTAAATGGTAATACTGTTCCAATTAATGATTTCTTCGACAATGGATTATTATTCCCAGGTGATAGTGCTAATGGTAGTGCTGCTGATGTAATTAGATGTAGGTGTTTCTTAACCTATGATAATTAGGAGGTGATATAGTGTCTAAGGAGCAACAGAACAAGATGGGGGCTGATTCGGGTAAAACCTTTGATAGTCAGGGTAACCTAATCTATACCGGGGATGGCTATGACAATATTGGCGGAGAATATATAAAGTCTGAGGGACTTAAAGACCTAGCTAATCAGAATGCCAGTATAAGTGTATTTGGTGATATAGTAACTGCTAAGAGGGTAGCTACAATTGCCTCACAGTTTGTATATGGTATAAATGAACCAGAATCTAAGTCTACAGTAGTAGGTAGTGGTACAGCAGCTATAGAGAATGGTAACATGCTTGTGGTAAGGACTGGTACAACTCCAGGAAGTGTAATGAGTATAGAGACTATTGACCCCCTACAATATATACCGGGATATGAGGCTCAGATCTGGTTTACTCCTGTATATACAAAACCCAACAGTCTTACTGGTTACTGTAGAGCCGGTCTATTCGATGATGATGATGGCTTCTACATTGGGTTTGCTCCTGATATGGTGGTATGTAGAAGAAGAGCTGGAGTAGAATACCCAGTACCTCGTGCTGAGTGGAATGTGGATAAGTTAGATGGTGAAGGACCCAGTGGAGTACTATTTGATGATTCTAACCCAATGGGTAATATATTTAGAATTAGATATGGCTTCTTAGGGTTTGCGGGTATAATATTTGAGATACTAAATGAGAACTCTACTATATTCCCATTCCACATAATTAAGTACCCTAATACTTCTAAGTTAACTCATATAGCTAATACTTACCTGCCAGGTAGGATTGAAGTTGCTAATGGTGATGTAGCTGAGGATATATCTCTAGGCCTGGGGTCGTTTAATATGACTGTGGTGAATGGTGATAATGAGAAAGCTACTAATAGAAATTTTAGTTTAGGAGTAACAGGTGAAACTCTTACGGGAGCATATAGTAGAAGACCACTAATTGCCTTTAGAAACAAGACCACATTCCAGGGGCCTTTAATGCCATCGGCAAAGATTAATAGGATTGGAGCTATACTACAATACCTAAACCTACAGTTAAGTGGCCAGAATAAGGGGGTATTGGTTGAATTAATATCCATAGACTCAACTAGTGAAGTTGGGGGTGCACCCTTTATTGACAAGGCAACTACTTCTGTATTACAATACTCTACAAGTAATTTATTGGATTATGGCACCTATGTGGGAGGAGAGGTATTATTCACCTTTGGCTTAAGACCATCGTTAGATAAGTTTGATGAGTTTCTAGAATCACTTAATATGAACCTAAGGCCAAGTAAAGATGTTGTATTTGCTCTAACCTCAACCACAACACTAGCAATAGAGTATATATTTACCAATGCCTGGAGAGAGAAGTATTAAAAAGGAGGTGAGATGATTGCAAATAAAACACATGACCGTTCCATTTGATCTTAAGGAGTTTGATGAAGAGAAAGGTATATTCAGAGGCTATGGTTCAGTATTTAATAATGTAGATGCTGGTAAAGATAGAATGTTACCAGGAGCATTTACCAAGACACTGATTACTAACTTTAACCGAATTAAGATTCTTGTAATGCACAAGTCTGAGTGGTTGCCAATTGGCATACCTGTGACAGTAAGAGAAGATGCTAAGGGCTTATTTGTAGAGGGTAAGATATCAGATACCTCTATGGGTAAAGATGTTAAGATCTTGATTAAGGATGGTGTATTCACAGAGTTAAGTATTGGATATGTGGCACTAGACTTCGATTACGATGGTCAAGGAGTAAGAAACCTAAAGGAAGTACAACTCTATGAGGTAAGCCCAGTTATATGGGCTATGAATGACCAAGCTAATATAACTGATTTTAAAAATCATGATCTAGGAGGTGAAGAACCAATGAAGTTTGATATTGGAATTAAAGCTTTATCATTTGATGAGGTTATGTCGTTAGATCAGTTAGATGATATGAAATGGAAGCTTCAATCGGCACTAAGAGAGGCTACCTACAGCATACTTTCTGATGACAATATGAATGGCATACAGAAGGTTGCTGCTATCGACACAACGCTTAACCAGTTCCACTTAGCAATGATGGAGGTATATAAGAGAATCATTGATATTATGGACAACCAACAGAAGTCCTACTTGAATGATGATCTACTCTTGAAGGCTAAGACCTTAATATGTGGACTTAAGGCTAGTGAGTTATCAGCTGAAACCCAAGCTATCCTAGATGATATGGCAGAACCTTTAACAGGTCTTGTATCTGAGCCGGAACAAGGTGAGGAAGAAGAATCTGATGAGGATAAAGAAAAATTAACAGAAGAGCAAGAAGCGGAATTAATCAATGAATTGAAGTCCCTATCAATAGGGATAAAGAACCCATCAGGGTCAGAAGGAGGAAACAAAGATGAGTGTTAAGTTATTCGAGGAAATGCAGAAACTTACAAATGAATTGAAAGGCCTGGTGGATGGTCAGGATGGTCAATTCAAAGATTTTTCTGGTGAGACTAAAGGTAGTATTGATGCTATCAACACTAGAATCTCTGAGATTGAGGTAGCAATGAACCGAAAGTCTGTTGGTGTGGAGACTGGTGCTGCTCAGATGACAGAAGAAGAGATTCAAGAGAAGAAGAATTTCCAGACATTCCTAACTACGGGTGAAGTCAAAGCTATGGCTACTGACAGTGACCCAGACGGTGGTTACCTGGTACCTAAGGCATTTAACAACCGAGTTATCGCTAGACTAAGAGACATGTCACCCATTAGACAAATTGCTGGAAGCCAGGTTATTACACTTGGTAGTAGTTTCCCATTCCCTATCGAGACTGTGGATGACATGGGTTCCGGTTGGGTAGGAGAACGTGAGTCACGTCCTAACACAGCTACAGGTAAGATTGATATCATTGATATTCCACTACACGAGATGTATGGTCAACCACCAGTTACTCGTCGTATGATTGAAGATAGTGGTATTGATATTGAGTCTTGGTTGGTTAACAAGTTGGGTGATCGCTTTAGTAGACTTGAAGGTGCTGCATTCGTAAATGGTGATGGCCATAAGAAGCCTATTGGTTTACTTGTGTCTGAAAGAGTGGCTGAGTATGAGGGTACTCTTGGTAGTACTACTCAGTTTGATGATCTTATCATGATGATGGCAAACATTCGCCAAGGTTTACAGGCTAATGCTGGTTGGTTGATGAACAGATTCTCTCTAGCATTCCTTAGAACTTTGAAAGATCAGGAAGGTTCATACTTATGGCAACCATCAGTACAGCCAGGTGTTCCTGCTACGATCTTAGGAAAGGGCTATACCATTGCTGATGACATGCCAAACGCTATTGATGGAACTGGTACTTTGATTACAGGTAATACTCCAATCATGTATGGTGACTTTAGAGAAGGCTACATGGTTGTAGATAAAGGTAGCATCACAATGCTAAGAGATGAGTTCACTCAGAAGCCTTTCATCCTGTTCTACAGTACTAAACGCACAGGCGGAGATGTTGTAAACGATCAAGCTCTTACAAAGCTTAAGTTAGTATAGGGGGTATAGATATGAGTGTAAAAGATCTTCACAATAACATAGAGCAAAAAGTCCTATTAGCACAGACTGAGATCACCAGCAATACTGACACATTATCAGCCATCATTGATACTACTGCTTACATGGGACATGAGTTCATTGTAATTGCCAGTGAGATCTCAGATGGTGTCTATGATATTGCTATCAATGAAGGCGATGTTGTAGATGATGTAGCTGCTCCTACAACTATTACTGATGCAGCCGAAGCTGCCTCAGATGACTTACTAGTAACGGCTGCAAACCTACAATTGGTAGTGGCTGATAGTGGTAAGTCAGTAAGAGTTGGTTACATCGGTACAAAGAGATGGCTACAGGTTAAGCTTACATCTACAGCTGTTACTGGTGGAGCCTTCTTCAATGTATTATCAGTTCAGGGTATTGCTAAATTTGCTAGAACTCCGGATGCAAAGGCATAGTCTTCTGACTATGCTTTTCTTCTAAGATGATAGGAGGATATAATGAAAGACTATAAAGTAATTAGATCAGGCCCTATCTCTCTTGATGGTAGAACTCCACAATATGTTACTGTTGGCCAAGATATAAGTCTTGATGCTAAGAATGGCATGTTCTTTACTAGAGCTGGTGTGGTTAAACTTGCTACAGAAGAGAATAAGAAGCCTGTTTTTGTAGAACAAAAGTCAGAAAAGGTTGAGATTGAGAATAAAGCTCAGAAGGTAGACCAAGAAGACAAAGATGTTAGTATACAAACTAACAATCACAGGAAACCAAACCGAAATAAGAGACCAAAATAAGGAAGGTAAGGTGATTACTAATGCCTTGTGATTTACAAGACAATGCTTTGACAACACCCAATAGGGTAAAATTAGAGCTTGGGATTGATGAGTCTGATACTTCCAAGGATACTATGATATGTGAACTTATAAATGCCTACTCTGATAGCATTGAGACTCTAACTGGTAGATCTTTTAAGTTACAGAATTATAGTGAGAAATATCCAGGCACTGGTAATCAGCTACTATTCCCAAAGAATTACCCCATTACTGATATAAGTTCAATAATGGTGGGTGATTATGTTTTAGAATCCACAGAGTATGAAGTTAAGGGTAGATTATTGGATAGAGTATTTAAAAACAATGGTTGGCCCAAGAGTAACTATACTACTGGTATGTCTAGGTATCCTGTATTCACTGATAACAATATATCTATTGATTACAGTGCTGGTTATGTATTACCCAATGATGCTAACCCCCCAGATAGGCCTAGAACACTACCCTATGACTTAGAGAAGGTGATCTTAAATCTCATTAGTATGGACCAGGCTCAAGAAGGTACTTCTAAAGGATTAAAGAGCTTTTCCATATCTGATGTAAAATGGGACTTCCTAAATGAGGTAAGACCTCAGGATGCCATGACTCTTAAAAAATATGGGAGCTCATGGATATAATGGCTAGGAATACCATTACCATAAGGGATAATAACCAACACACTGAGTGGTTAAAAAAGCAGCTTAAGATACTAAGTAAGAGTGTAATCAATATTGGGATACTTGGTAGTGAAGATGCTAAGATAATTATGATAGCTTCTGTGAATGAGTTTGGTGCTGAGATAAATGTAACTGATAAGATGCGTGGTTTTCTTGCATCACAGGGTCTTTATCTTAAGAGGAGTACAACCGAGATAAAGATACCAGAAAGGTCATTCATTAGAAGAACAGCTGATGAGAAGCAAAGGATGATAGTTACTTTCATACAGAAACAATATGACAAGTTGTTCAGAGGGGAAATCAATGCTAACCAACTTCTAGATGCTATAGGAGTATATTGTGAAGGTATAACTAAGAAGACCCTAGTAGATCTAACTGAACCTGCTAACCATCCTTTTACTCTTGCCAGGAAAAGTCCTAAAACCAATCCACTTGTTAATACTGGAACATTAGTTGGAAGAATAAGTTTTGAGGTGAAGAAGAGATGAACTTTCCAATACCAAAATTACCAAATGGTATACCCCAAGTATCTCTACAACTTTTAGTAGATGATGGTGGTTATGATGAGGAGACTGGTGGTTGGGTTGATAGTCTCCAAGAACCAATAGACTTTAAAGGAGCTGTATTGCCCATACAAGATAAGTTAGCCTATTCTGGTGGTACTTACTCAAGAGAAGATAGAAAAGTCTATACAGATGATTCTAGGCTTGATGGAGTAGTAATTACTGAGAACATGCTAGTGCTTAACACTGTAGATGGTAGTATATATACCATTGATGCTAAAAACCCATATGGAGACATAAGCTCTAGATTCAAAAGACTGTTCTTAAAAAGGAGGGAGGATACTAATAGATGATTAATTTCCAAGCTATAAGAAATGAGATCATAGGCTCACTTAGTTCCTTCCTTGAAATACCAGTAATAGATGGCAACACAGTGAATAAGAAACCCAACTACCCATATGGCTCATATGTAGTAACTACATTGAGTAGTAAAGAATTTGAGAACCCAAGGGAAATTGATTTTACTAACACTGTGAATACCAGAAAAGAAGATTTGACAATGACCATCTCTTTCAATTTCTATGGCCTATCTTTAGATGATGCTAACCTTAAAGCTTTTAAGGCTCTGGAGTACTTTGAATTTTATGAGACTCTTAGTGAGAGTGATAGTAAGATAGTAGTAGTTAATACTACTGATGTACAGAACAGGGATGTCCTATTAGTAGATCAAAGAGAGAGAAGAGCTGGATTTGATGTTATTTTTAGAGTAGAGAGTGTACTCACTAAGGCTATTACTAACATCGATGATTTTGAGTATACACTAACTACTAAATAAAGGAGGTATTACTTCTATGGTAAGAGATGTTAATGTTACCGTTAACCGTTTTACCCAAGCAATAACTCAAGCTGGCTTTGGTTTACCATTAATCCTATCAACAACTGGTGGGGTTAAGGCCTATGCTGAGTACACAGACATAGCAGATGTAGCACTTGACTATATCTCTACTACTAATGCCTACAAGATGGCAGCTGCCTTATTTGCTCAAGGACTGGCAAAGATAGCTATAGTTGGTATAGCTTTCACTCAAGGAGTAGACCCAGCTAGTGATCTTACTGATGCTCTTAACCTGTTAAGGCAGACAAACGATGATTGGTATTTCCTACTCTGTGAAGAGCAAGGAGATGCAGAAATCACCGAGTTAGCAACTAACTTTATAAACTCTGTACAGAAGATCTACTTTGCTGATACTGAAACTATTGGTCTAGCTGCTACTCTCACAAGTGATAGAGCTGTTATTATGTACAAAGGCGATATCAGTGACTGGCCTTCCGCAGCTTGGGTTGGTTTAGGTGCTAAATATGACCCAGGTACAATCACTTGGAAGTTCAAGACCCTAAATGGTGTGGCAAAGGTAGACTTAACTGAAACTCAGATAAGTACTCTACACACTGATGGTGGTAATACTTACATCTCAGCTTTGGGTATTAATTACACTAGTGAGGGGCAAGTAAGCAATAATGAGTTTATTGACATTATCAGATCTGCAGACTTTTTAGATGCTCGTATTACTGAGTCTGTATTTGGTTTACTTGTTAGAACTAAGAAAGTTCCTTACACACAAGAAGGTATCAACCAGGTAGCTGCTGCCATGAACAGTGTACTACTCTCAGCTGTGAATCTTGGAATTATTGCTACTAATCCAGCGGGTAAAGGTGAGTACACACTTACTATACCAGATATAAACAGCATATCTGATAATGATAAGGCCAATCGTATTCTTACTGGCATATCAGCAGATGTGGTATTGGCTGGAGCTATCCATAGTGTTAACCTCACAGTTAACCTAGTATTATCACTATAGGAGGTGAGAATTAATGCCAGCTTATGATTTTAAAAAAGTAACTCTAGCCATTGAAAACTTGGCAATTGGTAATGTAATAATCACCGGATTTGGCGAAGGTGATGATGTAATAAATGTAGTTCGTAATGACGATGGTATTTCTATGGCAACTGGTGCTAAAGGATTTGTTACCACTAGTAAGATAGCAAACCCAACTGGTACCATTAGTGTTACACTCCAAGCTCAATCTCCTAGTAACTCAGTATTTAACTCGCTAGCAAACACTAAAGAAAGCGTATCTGTGAGTATTATAGAAAACAATTCACAGAAGCTTCAAGCTGGTGGAGCTGTTGCTTATGTAGTTAAAGAGGCTGACAATGGCCGGGGTAAGAATGCTGGGGAAAGATCTTGGGATATCATGGTAGAAGAACTAAACATATCTGAGTAGTAAACCTGAGGAGGTAGTAGTGAATGAAACAACAAAAAATTAAGATAGGTGATAAGGTCATAGTATTACAAGACCTAGATAACAGACATAAACTTGAGTTCCAATCTACCATGGTGGATGCTGGTATGAATCTAAAACTAGCAGAATCAGTAGACTATATTCTCAAGTATGTGGTAGTACAACCCCAAGGAATGAAGATGGATGACTTCTCATGGCCTGAGTTACAGGCACTTAATACACATGCTAAGGTGTTCTTAGGGTTGGGGGAGGACTCACAAGTAACTGTGGAAATACTAGATTAGAGGCACTACTACCCTTCTATAGACCAATACTAGAGGGCTATGTCACTATAGACTATAAAGACTATCTTGATATGCCCCTAGAACAGGTCTATGAACTAAACAAGGTAGCTGAGTATTATCACAATCTCAGTAAGAAAGGTTAGGGGGTGTATAAATGTCCACTAGGTCAGTTACCTATTCTGTAAGTCCTACCAATGTAGATCTCACGGGAATAACTAAGATGGACTCCGGTATTAAGGGAGTTGGTAAAACTGCATTAGGGGTATCTAAAGATGTAGTAAAGGGTCTTGGTGATATTTCTAAAAAGGCAGTTCTTGTGGGTATTGCTCTATCAGGTGTAGCCCTCAAGGTATTTGGTGATTTTGAACAGAGTATGGCAGAAGTAAGAGCCACGATGGGGAATCTTACTGATGAACAATTTAAAGTACTTACCGAAGAGGCCAAGAGGTTAGGAGCTACAACATCATTCTCAGCTAAGCAAGCTGCTGATGCCCTAAACTTCTTGGCTCTTGCTGGTTTTAATGTAGAAAAATCAGTAGCTGCCTTGCCACATATTTTGAGCTTAGCAGCTGCTGGTAGTATGGACCTAGCTTTAGCATCTGACTTGGTAACTGATAGTATGAGTGCTCTTGGTCTAGAATCTAAAGATCTAGAGGGTTTTGTAAATCAGTTAGTAAAAACAAGCCAAAGGTCTAATACAAATGTACAGCAACTTGGAGAGGGTATACTATCAGTTGGTGGATTGGCAAAAGATGTTGGCTTAGAAGTATCAGAACTAAACACTTTCCTTGGTATACTAGCAAATAATGGTATCAAAGGAGCAGAAGGTGGGGTAAAACTTAGAAATGCTCTATTATCTCTTAGTGTTCCAACCGATAATGCCGCTAAGATCATAAAAGACTTGGGTGTTAATGTTGTTAATGCTACTACTGGTGAATTTGAGAACATGGGTAAAGTGTTCATGGAATTTAGTCAGGCTCTAGATGGTATGGGTGGGGCTGAGAAAACCAAGATACTAAGTGAGATATTCAATAAGCAAGACTTAAAAGCTATTAATGCTTTATTAAAAGATGTTACTACTAACTTCGATATCCTTAACAAGGAAATCATAGACTCTGTTGGAGCAGCAGCATCTGCCGCTAATATCAAATTAGATACCCTACAGGGCTCATTCAAGTTATTACAGAGTGCTGGTTCTAGTTTAGCCATAACATTTGGTGAGGCTATATCTCCGGCTATAAGAGACTTAGCAGGGTTCACAACTGAGATGTTGCCAAAAGTAGAGGAATTGCTTAAGGTCATTTCTATAGGTCTTCGTATGTCAGCTTATATTGGAGATCAGGTTTTACTTGCTTTTGGGATTAAGAAGTTTAGTTTTGGTGAGGCTATAAGCAATGGGCTGGATGGAGCTATATCCGGGCTTACTAATTTTGTAACTTTTGTATCAGATAATAAGGAAAGGATTGTATCTGATATAGTAGCTTTCAAGGATAGCTTTGTCTCCTTTGGTCTTGGTGTTAAGGAGTATTTTCAACCCGCTCTTGATGCATTATCTCCACTATTTGGTATTATCAGTAAGGAAATGGGACCACTAGGTGAACTATTCTCTGATATATTTGAGAGCATGGCAACTGATGTGCTACCTGTATTTATTGATATTATTAATCAAATAACCCAGGAAGTTCTTCCCGCAATGATTACTTCATTTGTGAAGATAGCTTCTGTAGCTTTACCCGTAATAGTAAAAGGTTTCCAGTTTGTGTGGGGTGAGTTAGAACCCATTATACAATCTATAATGCAGTTGGTTGGTGGGTTATTCCCCTGGTTTAAGAATACTTTCTTATTCATCAATGATATTATAACTAAGTTTTCTGTGAACCTTTACTCCATATTTAGTGGCATTATTGATTTTATTGGTGGAGCTTTCTCAGCAGATTGGGGATTAGTATGGCAGGGCATAGTTCAAATATTTAATGGTATCATGGGTAGCTTGAGTACAGTACTATTAGCACCACTGAATGCTGTTATAGCTTTATTGAATAGTACTATAGATAATGTCAATAGAATAAATATAAAGATACCAGACTTTGTTCCAGGTATTGGTGGTAAGAACTTCAATGCTAATATACCCAAGATACCATTCTTAGCGGATGGGGGTATAGTAGATAAACCAACCTTAGCTATGATTGGTGAGGGTAGAGAGAATGAAGTGGTTGCACCGCTTAGTAAATTTAATCAAATGATTAATGACAGGGCTTCCAACAAAAGTGGTGGTTCTAAGTTTGAATTTAATTTTCACATCTCAGTTGAGGGAGCTACTGGCAGTAATAGTGAACAGATAGCCCAATCACTAAAACAGCCAATAAGGAGAGAAGTAGAGAAAGTTTTCAGATCACTTATTGGTGAGATGGGTCTTAGTTAAGGGGGAGGGTTAGGTTGAAGGAGAGAGCAAAATTAACAGATGGTATAACTACTGTAGAGTTCGATGTGTTACTAAGTGAAGATGTTAGTAGAAGCTCTGTGATAACTGATAAGACAGTAGAGTCTGGTGCTAATGTTAGCGATCACATACAGACTAACCCCCTTTATGTCTCTATAACTGGTATAATGACCAAACAGGCCTTTACCAGTTATCAGAGGTTAGTTGCTTTCCATGATAGTAAAAGTCTTCTAAACTATGTTGGTAGAAATGGGGTAAGTTCAGTAGCAATAGAGACACTTGATACCAAACACCCCCGTACTAACATTGGTGGGTTTGACTTTAGTATGGTACTTAAACTTATAAGTACCACCCAAACTCAGCAAGTAGAGATTGTACCAGCAGCTAATAACAAATTAGGTTTTAGTAATAGAACTGCAGCCACCAAGAATGAAGGTACCCAACAACAGGAATCTTCTGACTTAGATAGCACTACTGAAGGAGCTCTGGTGGAAGAAGTAAAGGAATTATCACAGTTAGATAAGATAGATCAATTTTTGAAGGAGAGGGGGTACTAACAGTGGCAATAAATAAGATAGATATCAAAACTGATAAGGTACCCTACCTTTTCAATATTAAACTTACTAATTTTGGTAAAGTGAAGACCTATATAATTAAGGTTGCTTATAATGATGTTAATGACTTCTTTACCTTAGATATATCAGATGATGTGGGTATAATAATACGTGGTGTTAAGTTAGTATATGGTAACCCCGTATTTAGTAGAATAGTTAACACCCGATTACCAGATGAAGTACTTATACCACTAGACCCAAACAATATTGAAGATACCATAACTCTTGAAAATCTTAATACCACAGTATTCTTATACTCAATAACACCAGGTACTTTTCTATGAGTCAGAACTTTAATAGGGTTATAGAGGTGATAGTGGGTAATAAGAAAATTTCTTCTGTGGGTATTAATAACACTAGAGGTACTTATATTGAGTTTGATGTACAAAAGACTGAGAAATCTAACTTGAACCGGGCCGAGGTACTGGTATATAATCTTGGCGTTACCACTAGGGAAGACATAGTAAAGGGTCAATCTTTAATATTAAATGCTGGCTATGAGAATGATATTGGTGCCATATTTATAGGTTCAATCCAAAGTACTTTTACTGAGAAAAGAGGTAGTGATTTCATAACTACCTTAGTTGCTTTGGATGGTAATTTTACCATAGGGCAGACTGTAAATAAGTCTTATGCCCCTGGTATCACATCAAAACAGTTAATATCTGACCTAGTAAAGCAGACTGGGTTAGAAGCTAATAGTATAGTACTAGTTAAGAATCTAGTTTATAGTAATGGTAGAACAATTTATGGTAAGCTTAAGGATGAATTAATTAAGGTAGTTAATGAGACTGGTAGTAGATTTAACATTAAGAATAACATTATAAACATAAATGTACCCGGATTTGGTAAAAGTATTGTCTACCTTTTAAGCTCATCAACTGGCCTACTTAGTACACCAAAGAAGTTAGATGATAGTTCAGAATCAAATAAGTTATACACATTCAAGGCCTTACTAAACCATAACCTAGATGTGGATAATATAATACAAGTACAGTCCCAAAGCATTAATGGTAATTTCAGAATATCAGGTATAACACACCTTGGTAGTTTAGATGGTGAGTTCATATCAGAAGTGGAGGTGAGTATATGAGTGAAGGAGCTAGATTATTCCAAGAGTTACAAGCTAAGTTTAGTGCAGAACTACATACTTTGGTATTAGCTACTGTACTTAGCTATGACTCAACTCTCTTAAAGGCTAGTGTACAACCACTAGCATCTAAGAATGGCATCTCCTACCCAGTAATAAATAATATACCACTAAGTTATATAGGTAGTGGTGATTGGATAATACATGCCCCATTGAAAATCGGAGACATAGTATGTGTATCATTAGCTGAGCATGATATAGATAATATATTGGGAGGTAGGGCTGAGACAAATGTAAATACGGATAGGTGCCATACTTTAGATGATGCTGTAATAGTAGGTGTGGTTTCACCCTTTACTGAACCCCAATCAATGAGTAGCGATGATCTATACATTGGTACCAAAGATGGTCTTGTTAGCATAACCCTGAAGCCAGGTGGTATAATAGAAATAGAGGCTGGAACTATAAAGCTAGGAGCAGGAGCAACTGAAGCAGTAGCTTTAGGTGATAGTCTTAAATCATGGCTAGATAACCATAAACATACTGGTAGGGATGGTGACCCACAACTCTCGTCAACCGTTAGTCCAAACCCATCTACAAAGGTGGTGGTAGAATGAGCCTAAAGGATTTTAAATTAGCCAATACCCTAGAGGGTGAGGATATTACCTTTAGCCCCCAGAATGATTGGGAATTAGTTAGTGAAGAGGATGAGTTAGCCCAATCATTAAGTAACCTACTGAGGATAGCTACTTTTGAATGGTTCCTTAATACTAAATTAGGAACTCAGTGGTTTAGTGTTTTGGGCAAGTCAGTAGATAGAGAGACTATAGAGTTAGTTATTGTGGAGGCTATCACTCAGGATATTAGGGTACAATCTGTAGAGAACATAAATATTGGTACAATTGATAGCGAACGTACTATGGCTATAACTGTTGAGGTTATAGCTAAACTAAGTGGGGTTAGTAAAACAATATCAGTAGAGGTGGTGGTATAATGTCATTTGGTATAGATGTTAGTGGTTTTAACCGTAAGACTTTTAATGATCTAATAGTAGAAGCAGAGAATAGAGCTAAGTCCTTGTATGGTCCTGACATACAGCTTAGTGAAAACTCCTTCTTTGGTCTATTACTACAGCTGTATATCTTCTTTCAGGATGAATCTTGGCAACTGGCTGAACAAGTATATAACGGGGCCTATGTAGACACGGCCACAGGTGTTCAATTGGATGCAGCTGTTAAATATGCTCAGATCACAAGAAACCAAGCTACAAAAGCTGTGGGTGTTGAGACCTTCAATGGGGTAGATGGTACTTTCATACCAGTTGGAACTCTAATAGCTTCGGGAGATATACAATTTGAGACCTTGGCCGACATTACTATTGTGGGTGGAACCACTGATGTTAGTATTAGAGCTATTGATCTTGGTTCTGGGGGTAATGTAACTTCTAATACCATAATAACCCTAGTTAATCCAATAGCTGGGGTTACTTCTATAACTAATGCCAATCCAACCATAGATGGCCAAGATGAGGAGACAGACCCTCAGCTTCGTAGCAGATATTATCAAACTTTACAGATATCTGGTAAATCTACTGTAGATGCCATAAGGTCAGATATATTAAGTGTGTCTGGTGTAAGAGCTGTTACACTAATAGAGAATGATACCGATGCTATAGTTGGTAGTATACCACCCCACCACTTTGAGTCCATAATAGATGGTGGTTCAGACACGGCTGTAGCAGAGGCTATCCTGAGTTCTAAGGCATTTGGTATAGGAACTTATGGGACAATTAGTGTTATAGTACAAGACTCTGCTGGTGTATATAGAACCATAAACTTCAGTAGGCCTGTAATAGTAGACATATGGGTTAATGTAGATATAACCAAAGATTTAAACTACCCTGTTGATGGAGATACACAGATTCAAACACTTATAGTAGACTTTATAAATGCTTTAATTATAGGGTCTAGTGTAATAGTGTCTAAGCTATCATCCGAGACCTTTAAGGTTGCTGGGGTTATAGACTCACATGTTGAGGTTAGTATTGATGGTATAATCTTTAATACCAATAATATTATCATAGGCTCTGGTGAAAAGGCCCAAACCAATAGTATCAAGGTGGTGGTAGTAAGTGTCTAACATAACTGAAGCTAAGGATAGATTACCATCATTTCTAAACCTAGAGGATACTAGTAATATTAGTAAGATGATAGAACTAATGTTTACAGAGCTGGACAATTTAGAATTACTATATCAAGAGATTGTGGATAATTTTGATATAGACAAGGCTACACTTAATGGGTTAGACAAAATAGGGGCTAATCTGAATTTAGTTAGGAATGGCTTAACTGATACTGACTATAGAAATGCCCTTAAAGGTCAACAAGCTATAAACCAAGCTGATGGAACATTAGGAAAGATTATAGAAATACTACAAATACAATTAGGGATTTTAGACCCAACAGACATAGAACTAACTGAGTTAGGTAATGCTAACATATTTGTGGAGGTTCCAATTGATGTAGCATTATTATCAACATTTGACTACTATAAGTCATTGGTAGATAAAATAACTTCAGCCGGTATAGGCTCACAAGTTTCTGTGAAGGGTACATTTAGACTAGGAACTATTGATGGTGAGGTAGACCCCAACAAGGGTCTTGGCAATAACTTAGAGACAACTGGTGGAAAGTTAGGGGGTATAATATGAGCTTGAATGATTTAGTATTAGATAAACTAAGGTGGGATGCTCCAGGCATAGAACCTACTTCAGGTAGGAAAGATATAGGTAGGGCACCGGATGATGTAGTACCAGTAGAAGAATACAACTGGTACAGAAATCAGATGGAATTGTTTACTACCGCAATGCTTAATGCCATGCGTGATTCATTCAGTATGGACTTACCAGCCTACTACGGGAATACAAAACTTGCTGATGATTTCCAAGATGCTAGTTTGTGGTCAAACATTGCAGGAACACAAAGCACAGACACTGTTAATGTAGTTTTAGGCAATCAAGCATTGAGAATTACGGAAAATGATGGGGTTGGAGGTTTGTTATACTCTAATAAAAATAACGCACCGTTAGACTTTACAATCTTAACAAATAGTGAAACAGCTACAGACAATGACATAATTGTAATAGACATATTTGTATCAAATGTGGCAGCTGTAAATCTTTTGGGGTCTGGGGTTAGAGTAATATTTGACAAAAGCGTTAATAACGCAGGAACTGATTATAAATTTCATATATTTGACAATCTAGTAACAGGAAAAAATAGGGTGTATTTAGCTAAAACAGCATGGACTACAGTAGGAAGTATAAATTGGAACGAAATAGGTTCTATGCAATTCGGATGGGAGTCTAATGCCGGATTTTCTGGCGAATATGTCACAGCTCAACTAATCCAACTAGTAAAGAAAGACCCTGTACTTGACATTCCGAATCCGTTACAGCGATTTGGTGTTGTAGATTTTAATATCACGGATGGTGATTGGTTTGTAGGTATAGAGTTTGGGGAGCTTGTACTTGCCAATTTGCAAAATGTAGGGTCAGAAGCCTCTTTAATTGGGACCGAGGGGTTTAGGGATTTTACTATATACTCAAAAGTTACATCTAGGGTGGATGAAAATGCTATGAGGACAGCGCCTTCATGGGTTGTGGATGGGGCTAACTACATCCGGACATTAATAGATGGCGATACCTTGTATCTAATTACATCTGTCAGTGGTGTAGCCACAAGTATCACTGTTCCTTTAACTACGTCACTGGGAGATAGTTTTGATTTTAAGCTTGTAAAGTCTGGTACGATAGTAAGTTTGACCACTGTGAAAAATGGGGATATTAACAACCCCATAACCTTATTGGGTTCGTTTACTAATGACTCTATAGGGTATCTTGGAGTGACAACAACCACCTATGGCCAAGGGAAAGTAGAAGCTCTATCAATCACCGAAATAACCCACGCGCACCACGCTGACATTGCTGAGGTTGCTAAGAGTTTGGTGGAACAAGCTAGAGTGGAAGTTAAAAAAACAGCAACGCAGTCGATACCACATAATACGCCTACCGTTTTGGTTTGGGTTGATAATGACAACGATAATCGTGCACATTTTAATCCTGATTTTCCTACCAGATTATATGCTAGAGAAACCGGTCTCTATCTTCTGGAGTCTCCTGTTGAGTGGATATCAAATCCCACAGGCAGGAGGTACAGTGTATTCGATAAAAATGGAGTTATAGTTTTACCACCATCAAATCATCAAGCTGTTTCTACCGGAAATACAGGATATTCACACTCCAGAACCTTATCTTTATCCGCTGGTGATTATGTAGAGGTTACTGTTTTTCAAGATTCAGGGGTTGCAATCAACGTTGCCGATGTGTGCTTTTTTGCCATGACAAAGATAGGGTAGGGGGTGTATCATGTTAAAACTTAATTACACGAATGTTTGCGTAAATAAATTCCATCAAGAACTGATTAATGCGGATATTGCACCAAATGCTGTAACGACACTACAAGATTGCTCGTGCGAGCTTCAATTTCACAATGTATTTGAGTATCAAATCACAGATGAAGAAGGAAATGTAACAGGCCAATACTACAAAGAAAGAATAACCGTCATAATCGATGAAGGGCTCGAAACCGAACACACGGAAGAACAGTATATTGATTTTGATTATGATTCTCTGATTGAGAAAATTAAATGTGTTCTAGATTGCCATGATCCAACTCCACTACCAGTACCACTAACAATCGAAGAACGTATAGCGCAGATGGATGCGGATATACAGATTAATTATGAGCTGAACTTAGAAGCTCTGGGGGTATGCTAATGAGTAAAGATAGATTGATACGTTTTATAGTCAAGTTAAATATCGCTAGACTTACAACCTTAAGAGACACAGGACTAGGAATGCTTATAGATAGAGGAGACATATTGGAAGAGGATAAGGCAGAACTAGTAACCCTCATAGATGAAAGGATTATAATATTGGGGGGTAATGTATGATATTAAAAGAGAAATTATTAGGTGGGCTTATTGCCCTCCTGATACTATTAAGTTTAACTTTCCTATACTTAACAAGAGCCTTCAATGAATTGTCACTAGCTGTGATAATTATGAGTATGGGTGGTACATTTTTGGGATTTAAGGAGATCAAGGTAATAAGGAATATAAATTTACTGGATGGTGATAGCGTGAATGAGGGTGAAAAAAATATATATAATACTAGCCTGGTCACTACATTAACTTTATCAATGTTAATACTTATTCTAGTACTACTATTGGTATCAATTACCAACCCGCTAGAGCTATCTATAAGTCAAAATGTTAATATCCATAATTCTACACCAGTAGTAGAGACTATACTAATAGATCTTAATGATTCAACACTAGAGGAGTTAATGTCATTACCAAGTATAGGTGAGGTAACAGCTAAGAAAATTATTAATAGTAGGCCCTTTAGTAATATAAGTGAGCTTTTAAACCTAATGGGTGAAACTAAGTATAATAATGTTAAGGGTTTAGTAACCATTGATAAGGTTGGTGATAGCTAATGTATATATTAGGGGCCTTTAATAGCATTAACTTTAAGGATAAAATTATAGTGGTATTAGTTACATGGTTAAATTATCTACTATTTCCTACAGATGTATTTAAGGTAGCAGCATCTTCATGGGTAATAGCTGTTATATTAGATATAGTTACCAAATATTATGCCCTTTCTATGTCTTGTAGGGATAGACCAGTACATAGGCCAAGTAACATATTATTACTATTAATCTACAAGCTATCTAGAAACTTTTATTGTGCTTTATGGCATAGAGATATAAACTCACAAACCCTGTGGAATCAAACCTCTAAGAAGTTTTTTGAGTTTCTAGTACTTATGGTGTTATCAGGGGCAGCTTATAGGTTTCCTTATGTAAGTAAAGCTACTGAGCCCATAGCATTGGGTGTATTCTTTTTGGCATTTATGAGAGAAGTACATAGTATCTTCGAGAACTTAAGAGATGCTGGACATGACATGTCAATGATAACACTATTTATTGATAAGAAGAAGCAGCAGATCATAGATGAGTTGATAGGAGGAGAAGAAGATGAATAATATAGATATATCAAAGTACCTATTACCATTATCTGAGATACCAGAAACTGAGATATTAGAGAGTGGTGGTTTCACAGACAAGTTACCATGGTTTCAGGGGGGTTTAGGGTCTTGTGGTGCTATGGCTACAGCAAGAGCTCTAAGCAGAGTCTTTGGTTTCCCAGTCTCAACCTTGTGGATATTCATATTGGCTAAATTAGCTGAAGACTCATTCCATACAGAAGGGCTGACCTTCAATTCTTTAGTTTATGTTTCATGTGAGTTTGGTGTTATACCAGAGTGGATGCTAACTTATAGAGATGACATAGATTGGTCTAATAAGCAGGCACTTAAAAACATGCTGACTCCAGAGATGTATGAGTTTGCTGCTAACCATAGAGTAAGAGGTGCTATAAAACTAAGTAGCTCTCTAGAAATACGCAAAGCTCTATCCGCTAAACATCCAGTTATATGGGGAGCTACTATTAGCAAAGATTTTAGAAATGATGAAGATGGCCATGTACTTCTTAGCGGTATCTCAGCTGGAGGCCATGCAATGAATTTGCCCAATTTCGATACCAATTGGGTTTATAAGTTTGATGAGTATTCTCAACCTGATGTAGGTTTTCAGCACATAGACCAAACATGGGACATAGAAAACAGGGTATGGGGTGATGACTCAAAAGGTCATATATCTTTTAGAGCCCTAGACTCAGAAATAACCATCATACCAGGTCAACCTGGATTTAAACTATGGAATGAGTGTTACGCTTTTGTGCCATTCAAGAGAGACTATGGTAATATGATAATACCACAGCGGGTGGTAAAGCTATTCATTGGGAGAACTGATTATGAGGTAGATGGTATATCCATGATTTCTGATGTAGCTCCATATATCAAAGATGGTCGTACTATGATTCCCCTAAGAGTAGTTAGTGAGGGTCTGGACTTTGATGTTGAGTGGTTGGAAAGTACTAGGGATATTGTTATTGGTGATACCTTTGGTAAGATCAAGCTACGTGTTGGCTCTACAAATATATATATGAAATCCATAGTACAGAAGCTTGATTGGGTAAAATCAGAGATGGTTATGGATGTCCCTGTTGAGATTATTAGCGGTAGGAGTTTTGTGCCAGCAAGATTCATATCTAATAAGATGAGTTGTGAGGTAGAATGGGATGCCCTAGGGAGAAGTGTAACCATCAAATATTATCAGTAGGAGGTAAGAATACTATGTCATATGAGAATGTAGAAGTATTTATAGTACACTGTAGTGATACTGTAGATAGCTTAATATTAGAAGATCAAGATGCTATTGCTAAATATCATTATTATAATAAGGGTTGGTTGCAGGGAGGACCCGATACTGGTGGATACAATGTATATGTTGAATATGTAAATAATAAACCTGAGATCATATGGGGAAGGCCTCTCTGGATGGATGGTGCCCACACAGAAGGTATGAATCATAAATCTATAGGATTCTGTATGGTTGGTAAGTTTGATAAGGTAGCTCCTCCTCAAGCCTTATTAGCTAAACTTGCAGAGGCTATAAAACTGGTAGCTGTAGAGATAGGGGGTATGAGACCACTAGAGCCTCATTCTAAATACAACAAGAGTAAGACATGCCCGGGTTTAAAATTTCCTATGGATAAACTTAGAGATATGGTTACCAAGCCACAGTTCAATGGTACTTTTAGGGACGATGATGGCTTGTGGTCTGAGGAGGATATAGAAAAGGCAGTTAAGTATGGCTTGTTGACAGGTTATGGCGATGATAACTTTAAACCTGAGAACTTTGTAAAACGTGGTGAGTTAGCAAGTGCGCTTGTTAGACTCTATGAGAAAATGGGGGGTAGTTAATATGAACAATATGTTAAAGAGGTTGAAAAGTCCATCCACTATTATTGGCATTACTTCTGCAGTTATTATTGTAGCTCAGAATTTAGGACACAAAGTACCTGTTGAGAACGTAGAAAATATTGTAAATGCACTATGTACCATTGGTATCTTATTGGGTATAATGAACAACCCCGATACCAAGGGATTACTATAAAGGAAAGAAAGGGCCTACTTGAGTAGGTCCTTTATCTTTTGGATTAGTTTGGTATCAGTCTTATCCCAAGCCCATTGTTTAGAGGGTTTGTCAATTTTGGCATTTCTTAGTATTCTTCTGGCCTTCTTACCTGACATGTTACCCATCAATTCCTTAAGTGTGATTAAGTTATCAGTAGTAGCAGGTTCATTTGAGATGTGTTTGTCCTTGGCTGGCTTTGATTTATTAGTAGTTTTAACTGGGAGCATTTCATCTACAGCCTTAAGTTTTCCAAACTCAATTTCTTTATTTAAGTAATCATATTCTTCACCAAAGCTAATGCCCTCCTCAATCATTTCTTTCATTGAAGCCTTAAGTTGTTTTAGGGTCATTCCTTTATAGTGCTCTATGAATCTTTCTTGATTTGTCCTTTTTGGAGTTAGTGTTTCTTCAACATCTGGTGTGAGGGATGGTTGAAGTTTCTCAATTTCAGTTATTAGGTCAGATTTTTTAAGGTTCCACCAATTAGATACCTTCATTTCCTTCGCAATTGATTTGAGTTCAGAAGCCTTCATTTCAGAATAATTAGTCATGTTTGACATCTCCTTTTTTCTGGTGTAGTTGATTTGTTAATTATATTATACCAGAGAACCAGATACATCTCAATAGAAACCCTAGGGATTATTTTAGGAGTTTCTTTATTTCCTCAGCTTGAACTTTAGACCACATGTATGGCTTATTGATATCAGCTTTTCTAAGCCTTCCTCTAGCCTTACCAGCACTAACCTTCAACTCTTTGCATAGATCATCTAATGATATCAATTTATTTTGTGTCTTCTTCTTAACCTTGGGTACTCTTTTCTTTCTAGGTTCAACTACCTTAACCTTGTCCTCCTTACCCTTTATTGATTTTCTAGCTTTTCTTATTATGTTGTCTGCTCTCCTATTTGCTACTTTCTCTTCCTTTAATGTTGTCATATCATCTCAACCTTTCAGCTCTTTTAGCTTTTGATCTTATGGTTTCCAGTATATGAAAATCAATACTATTCTCTATCTCACACATTACATGTATAACTTGGCAACGTTTCTTTTGACCATTCCTCAATATTCTTGCTACAGCCTGTTTAAATTCCTCATAGCTAGCAGTCTGTGAATAAAACATAACCTTGGAAGCTCTTTGTAGGTTAAGACCCACACTTCCAGCTGATATCTGTAGTATTAACACATCTATCTTACCAGCTTGGAAATCAAGATTAATTTTATCCTTATTCTTAGTTTTACCATGATAAGTTCTAATTTTTAATGACTTCTTATTCTTCTTGATCTTAGCTAATTCCTTTTGTAGGCCCTCAATTTCTGGTAGATACTTACAGAATATAATGATGGGTTCATGATAATCTTTTACAAAGTCAACTACAGTATTTATACCAGCCTTACTCACTTGTCTTATAGTACCATCCTCAGCCTTTACAAAGCCACCGGTTATTTGTTGTAACCTTAAAGCTTTTGTGATAGCTAACTCAGCAGAGGCTACATTCTCTAATAGGTCTGCAGCTTTGAATAGTAGTTGTCTATATGAATCTCTCTTATTTATCCTTATATCATTTGCTTTTAATAACTTCTTCAATTCATTCCTACTGAGCTCTTGTGATACTTCATCTAATATAGCTACCATTTCTTTGTCCATATCTCTATATAGCTTTGCTGCTTTTGGTTCTAACTCATAGGTAATATATAGATCATCTAATTGCTTAGGTAGGTCTATACAGTCCTCAAGCTTAACTAGGTAGGATGTATCCTTCACAACCTTTTCTAGTAAGTCCTCATCTACATATCCCATTATCTCCGGATATCCTTTGTAGTTTCTTATAATCATGTGTTCTTCTCTAAAGTCTTTGAATTTAGTACCAAATGGTGATTCACTGCCATAGATGATATTATATGGCATAAATATATCTTCCCAACCATTAGACATGGGTGTACCTGTCATACCTATCCTATACTCACATCCTCTAGTAAGTTGTAGTACCTTTTTAGATATGGCAGCATCTGGGTTTTTGAGTTTGTGTATCTCATCCACAACTAGTACTTGGGGCTTAAACTTCCTTATCTCTTTAAACATTACCCGGGATTTCTCATAATTCACAAGTAGTATCTGTAGTCTTGGAGTGCTTATACTATCTATGATATCTGATTTCTTCCCCTTATGACCTTGAGCTTTTAATTCCTTCAATGTTAGATTGTTTAGATCTTCTTTTAGGAAATCAATGTAGGCTTCATGTCTTTGAGCTTTTGATCTTTGATCTAAGGATTCAATAATATACTCTTTACGTTTCAGGTTCTGGAACCTATTTATCTCTCTCATCCAATTATAGATAAGATTCTTAGGGACTACAATCATAACACGAGTAATTCCCTGTTCTTTATATAACTTCTCTGCCAACCTTACTATTGTTGGGGTCTTACCAGTTCCCATGTCCATGAATAAGGGAAAGTGCTTATGTTTTAATACCAAATTTATAGCTTTCTCTTGATGTTTATATAACTTATACCTTTTCTTCTTCATAGCAATTTACCTAATTGCTCCATGCTGTGTTTTACATTAGTGGACATAAATGCTATACCCCCTGCTCTATTTATTTTCATTATAACCTGTTCCTGTTTTAGTGTCAAGGTATCCTCCTTCCCAGGGACTTTTACTTCTATACCAATAAACCTACCATGTATACATCCTACTAAATCAGGTAGGCCTACTGCTTGGAATATACTCCCATGTGTTTTGAATACATATGATTTCTTTCTGTAGTGTTTCTGTATTGCTTTCCTTATATTATCTACAACTGTGTTTTCTCTCATATAAAAAAAGAAGAGGAGCCTAAGCCCCTCTATTCCCCCTAGTCTCTTAATTTAAAAGGTACACCAATCTCCCCAGTTTTAAACTCAGCACCAGATTGAGTTATAATTACTGTATCATGAGGGCAACCCCATTTGTTGATAAACTCTTCCATAGGTTTACATGCGGCTTTAAAATCATTTGCTCTTTCTTGATTGACCATATTTATTACCCCCTATTCCTCATCATCTTCTTCTAACAGTTCAATTAATGCTGGTTTCTTATCCTTCTTCTTGTTGAATTTAATACCCCGTTCTTTACACTCAGCTTGTAGATCTTTTAGATCCCAGTCTTCATAGTCATCGTCATCATCTGAGTCATCATCGCCATCATCAGAATCCTCTAATAAGTCTAATTCTTCAAGAGCTTCTGTGATATCTTCTTCATCTTCACCCATAATCTTTTTAATCAGGGCAGACTCCTTATCCTTAGACTTATATTTAATGTCTAATTCATCACAGACCTCCTTTAGGTCGTCTATGTCTAGTCCTTTTAGGACCTCCTCAACATCTACATCATCATCATCAGAGTCATCATCTTCTGAGTCATCTTCAGGGTTGATAAATTCTACAATGCGGGATTTTTTCTTCCCCTCATAGGTCTCATGTGCTACTTCCACATTACATTCTAAACCTATGAGGTCATTGATATCCAACTCAAATTCATCTGTTGGTATATCAAACCCTAGGGCTTCAAGTAAGGCCTTAATACTGAATAATGCCTGTGGTTGAAGTGAACATGTGTGGAAGAGTTTACTACCCTTATTCTTTCCTTCAGCTATCTCAAAAGTAAAATCGATTTTAGGTTTATCATTTTTAGATTCACCAGCTTCAGCCTCTGTTAATGTTACTTGATAAACACCCTCTGGTATAACCTTAAATCCTGAACTTACTTCTGATAAATTACCTACCTTTACGGTGTTGCCCTTCTTACTACCTCTTCTTGATGATTTCTTAGCCATTGTTATTTCCTCCTCTTTTTCTTCTTAGTATTTTTAACTTTGGGTTCTGACCAATCACCTTTCATGATGGTCTGTATATCATCCCAAATGTCTTTACCATCATTTCTGGATAGATCATTTACCAGATACATTGGACAGGGTGAACCTTTAGGTCTGGTGAATTTAGTAATATAATAGGGGTTAGGTCCTATCCTAAGCCTATACTCAATCTCCCTCTTTACTTTGAGGTCACTAGTTTTCTCAATGGTTTCATAGAGATAAGTATGCCCTATTATTCTTGAGGCAGAACCTAGGAATGTAGCAACAGATGGCATTAAGCCAGGACCAACCTCTGGCATTAGTTGTTCATCTCCTTCACCATCACCACCCTCCATTCTAGTTTGTGCAATAAAGCAAACAGTAACTCCATGGTCAGCTAAGTCCTTATACATTTGTATAATTTCTTTTAAGTTACCAGATGAAAAGCCATAGAGTTGTTGTGACATCTTATTCTTATTATTCTCTTCCATAGTTTCTTGATGTGAGATCTCTTGTGCTATTGTAAGATGATCTAACACCACAGAACCTGTAGAATAGATATCAAGATTGTCCATAATATATTCATGAACATCATAGATATCATCTAAACTAGTAACCCTTAATACTTTTATGTCTCCCTTCTTAACACCAATACCCTTAGCTGATTCTGTCCCCTTGTCTTTAATATCAAGGAATAGTTGTGGCTTAGGTAATGTAGATGCTACAGTAGTTTTACCAGTTCCACCTCTACCATAAAGTGTGATTATCTTTGGGGCATCTAAATCGTAAAGATCAACCATCCTTTCTTCTATTGCGTGCTTTTTCTTTTCTTGTGCTTTTGGTTTCTTCTTTACCTTTGCCATTATTTTCCCTCCTTTCATATAGTTTCTTTATCACAAAGTCAACATCTAAGCCCCTTAAATCAGCTTGACATATTGGCTTATATGAACACCAAGAACAATCTTTACTGAAATTTCTTATTTTGTTTTTGTGCCCTTCCTTATGGATTAACTTAGCTAGGTCTATAGTTTCTCCCATGTATTGCTTAACTGTATTCTTAGGTATCCTTACCTGGTGTCTTAGGAAGAAGCTATCATATTCAAAGCTATTGATATAGTCTTCATGATCTTTAGGGTCAAGGCCTAATTCAATTATTCCTTTCCTAACCGTTAATGGGGTAGATGCAAGTTTTGCTTTTGATAATACACCTTTGGTAGTTAGTGTAGGTTTGGATGGGGGCTTACCTGCAATAATGTTCCATAATATTCCAGGGGGTTCATAACCCAATTGATTCATGGCCCAGATATACCTAAAACCCTGGGGATTAAATATCATGAAATCCAGGTCGGGCCATCTAGCAAATACCTTAGTCTCAAGGGGCCATACAATACTTTTAGAATCTTCTACTATACCATCAATATAACCTTCCATATCAATATCTTTAGTTAGTGGTAACATGAAGTGTAGTTCAGTTTCTAGATATGTTAGATCATCATCATTACCATAATACTCAAAATAGTTATCACAGATTATTTCTACAATCTCGGGTACATCTCCTATTTCTTGTATCTCTGAGGGTATGTGTTTCTCATTGAACTCCTTCCTAAAAGTGGCTACTGATTTTTTCCAAGACTTCCCTTTATGGAAAGTGTCTATAGCATCATGTACACCAGAACCTCTTTGTAATGGCATGGCTTTTAGTTTCTTAACCAAACCACCATAGTACTTCACATGATGCGCATAGGGACATCTAAGATATAGAGTTAATCTGGAGTTTGAAACTTTGAACTTATCACTCATATAATATATCTCCTTTCAATAGATTATACCATTAGTATTTCCCCAAGTCAATAGGCTTAATGCCAGCCTGTTTAAAGTAATCTTCCCAACCTATTGTATCTCCCCAGGCATCACCAATCTCTATATCTACTACAATTGGAATATCAGTTTTAAAATTGAATACCTCAACCAGAGCTTTTGGGTTTTCCATTATAGCTTTTACCTTAGGCACAAATTCTGATAGGTAATCTTCTTGGACCAACCATAATACCGCATCATGTACTGTGCCAATACTTACACATTTATCCCTATTAAGTTTCAATTTCTTGTGGTAGTATTTAGCGTACCCCATAGACTCTATCAGTCCTAGTAAAGTTAAATCACTACCAAAGCCTTGTACTGGGGAGTTTATGCTTTGTCTTTCTGCCTCAGCTCTCTTTCCCTGATCTGATGAGTTTATATCTGGTAATCTCCTTAATCTACCAATTAATGATCTAACCTGACCCTGTGCTTTTACTATCCTCCTTTGCCTTATATGCCAATCAGCAAGATCACCATAGGTATCAAAGAATCTAGCTCTGTATTGTTTAGCCTCAGCCTCTGTGAGTTTAATTCCATAGGTGTCCCTAGCATAATCTTTAAACTTCTTCCAACCCATACCATATAGGAACCCAAAATTAACAGCTTTAGCTTTCTTTCTTTTCTCCTTTTTAACTGCTGGGTCTTTCTCATCATTAATATCTTCTCCGGATACAATATTGTAAGTGGCATCATGTATATCCCCACCCTCTACATATATCCTCCTCATTTCTCTTTCCCCACTCATCATGGTAGCTATCCTTAACTCAGCTTGTGAATAGTCAGCCTCCACAAATTTCCAACCTGGCCTTACATTGCCTATTAGGGTCCTTATAGCTTTATCTCTAGGTACCTGTTGAAGGTTTGGGTCAGTACATGAAGTTCTACCTGTTACAGTGCCATTAAGCTTGAATTTTGGGTATATCTTACCATCGAACATTCTATCTATCCAACCTTCAATAAAATGAGTAAGCTGGATTTTAATTCCACGATAATCTAAGATTAGTTGTGCTATGGGGTGTAAATCTCTTAGTCTCATTAATGCTGATTCTGCTGTAGATGGGTTACCAGTATCAGTCTCCTCCATGACCGGTAACTTTAACTCCTCAAATAATAATTTTCCAACCTGTTGGGTTGAACTCCAATTTATAATCTTCTTATACCTCTTGAGCTTCTTTCTCACAGCTTTAAGCTTTAGATGTATATGAGCTTCTGCTTCTGTGAATTTCTCTCTTCTTATAGGTACCCCATGTTCCTCA
>Ga0224495_10000151_pt1 | contig 53826 bp, 46 predicted proteins | sample SF_Jul11_sed_USG_FD_168128 | JGI IMG/M metagenome (GOLD analysis project Ga0224495, IMG submission 168128) | Sediment microbial communities from San Francisco Bay, California, United States - SF_Jul11_sed_USGS_4_1 | ecosystem: Environmental > Aquatic > Marine > Sediment | place: USA: California...
GGTGTTCACGCTTGCAACCCTCGAAAGAGTTCCTGTTCACGTTCTTTACGCTTTTTTATTTCCATGTCCCGGGCATTCTTTCGTTCCTGATACTTTGCCCGGTCGGCCCTATTCTTCGGCTTCGGCACCAACGGCACATCGCCGCTCACCAGCACAGCGCTCAGGGGCTTGAAAAGATCATCGGCTGCAAGCGTGAACACCGCCGGCTCGACCGGTTGGCTGGTCTTGACAGCGGTCCAGGGATTAATGGAAGTGAACTGGTACTTGACCGGGTAGAGATCGGGATTGTGGCAGGAAAGACAGTTCCAGACTGCCGCGGGCCCATGCACGTTGCGGGCCTTGGGGACTTCCCGGTGACAGGAGTAGCAGAGCACATCCTCAGGCTTTTTGTGATTACGGTCCTGATTTTCCACTTCAAGGCGGTGGCACCCGGAGCAATCTGCCTCCTGATCCCGGGAATGGAACAACTGCTGAGTGAAATCGGCAGGGATGCTGCCGAAACTTTCTTCCCGATTAAAGACCGTGACCGACTTGGTCAGCACGACCGAAAGGCGCGGAGGCTCGCCCTTTTTCCGACTCGCCTCACCACCGGGAGCGGGCGCGAGCACACGCACCGTGATCGTGTTGACTCCTGGCGCGAGATCAACGCCCTGGAAGGCATGACGGCCGCTGGATGTATCAATGACCGGAAACTCCGTTGTACCGGCAACGACCTGGAACAAAGGAACGACGGACCAGTCCGTTGTCGGATCGAGAACGACATTCACCCTCCGCCCGACAGCCGACCGATTTTTCGGAAAAAGGATGGAAAGTTCAGGTGAGGCCGGGGCCGGCATCGGAGCAAATGATCCTGCAACAAGACCGATGACGATTAGCCCTGCGAGTACCGCCACCTTGCGACGTGATAGTTTCAACGTTCAGCTCCCGTTACCAAAATCTGCGGACTCGGCTGAGGCGCGTTCTGCGAAATCCCGGCGATCGCCGACACGAGATCACCGTGAATATTTTTTCTCTCCATGGCATCCCGGAAGGCACGCCCCCCCGTTCTTCACAGGCACGAAGTTCATGGGCATGTTCCAGCCGCTGAACAGGACCCCTTGCTTCACATGCTTGTACTGTCCGCTGTCTGCATGCACTTCATGACATGCCCTGCAGGTACGTCCCTTCCCGACCTTGTTGACATGAACGAAATGAAGATTCCTCTCGCCGTCGCGAAAGCCCGTTGCGACCTTTGTCTTCTGTTCAGTAAATGCCGTCTTGTCATGACAGGAGAAGCACAATGCATATTTTCCATCGGCATATGTCGTATAGAATTCACTGGGATAGTACTGGGTCAGTATCCTCCAGAAATTGGATCCGTGAGGATTGTGACAGGAGATGCAATCACCGCCCTTGATGGGGCCGTGGGCGTTCTTGTTCTGGTCAAAGAGAGCCTTCATGTCCATGATCTTGCCCCGGCCGGTCTCAAGCTCCTTGTTATGACAGGCCAGACACAGCGCCATAGGCGATGTCAGGAGCAGTTTCGACTGATCGGAGAAGTGGGGATCATGGCAGTTCTTGCAGCTTTTCTGATCTATCATGGGTCCATGTTTCGTGAGCGACCGCTGGCGTGCCATTGCCTCGTTCGGATGGCAATTCGCGCAGAGGTCGGGCACAGCAGCGCTCAACATGGCCGGAGTTTCGGAACCGTGAGGACTGTGGCATTGCACACAGGACTGCTTCACCGGATAATGGCCCACCTTTTTCGTTTTGAGCCCTTCCTCCTTGTCCGGATGGCACTGGAAACACAAGGCGTTGCCGTCGGCCATGAGGCGGTTCGGAAAATCGCTCTGATGATTGTCGTGACAGCCGGAACAATCTCCTCCGGCAACCGGCGGATGCATGACCTTGTGTTTCACGATCGAGTCGGGATGGCACTGAAAACAGATGTCCGGCATTGCCGCTTTGAGCATGCCTTTGTTCGGTGATTGGTGCGGATTATGACAGGACGTACAGTCGCCGCCCATGATCGGGGCATGTACGACCTTTTTCACGTTCTTGGGCTCATGGCACATTGCGCAGAGTTCCGAACCCTGCTGTGAAAGGGTGATAACGAGGTTGTTGGGATGCTTGGTCTTCTTTTGCGGATCATCCGCGACCTGGTGGCAGGTCGTACACATGCCTTCCTTCACCGGATTATGTACGAACTGTTCCTTTCCCATCGTGGGATGACAGACGGCGGTGACACATCCTTCCGTCTGAGCCGGTGTCGGAGTGGCCCCGGGAGCCCATGCCAGGAAGACGCTTCCGGCGAAGAACAACAGCAGCGACCATCGATTCCTCATGTTCATCCTCTCCTCGACACGAAAGGTAACAGCCCAAGACGAACAAGGCATGTCCAGCGGGGACATCGTTCACCCAGCCCGTGAACATACCGGTTTCCCAGCTGTTTTCCCGGCCGGACCGATTGCATGACCTGATTGCTGAACATCTTCTGGATTGTGTTGCCGGGCCTGTCTCCGAGCGCTCTCAAAGACAAGATGGGTGTTTGGCCACCATAACATAAACGTTAAAATATGACAAGCAAATACTCAATAAAATACTTTTTCTTGACAGGAACAGCTTTTTACGATTAAATTGGTACCCATGAAGATTAAATGGGCATCGAACCGGACCGTATCGAACACCTGTTCAATTGCAATTGTCTGCGCCATGCTTTCCCTACCAACGCTTGTCCTGGCAGAGGACTGGAAAACGGCTTTTGAGGACATTTGTTCGCAGGTGCAGGGCGCCGATTCCCTGAGCCAGCAGCAGATCGAGGACATGATCAAGAAAGCCGACAAGATCCTCCCTGAGATCCAAACGTCGAACGACCCCGGGAAGAAGGTCTATATCACCCGGCTCAAGAGATGTCGCGGCGTATACGAGTTCATGCTGGACACAAAAAAGAGCTCTCAGAAGTAAGCAGCCTTGGTCGTCCCCGGTGCCACCACCCCGGCGTTCCCAGTGATGAATTTATTTTGCCGCTGCCGTGCCGCCGCTCAACACAACAGTATAGAATTTACCTGCCGCCACGTCATTGATGCCCGCCACATCCCAGATCCGGACAGGACTCGGTTTAGGCGGCTGGTTCTTCAGGTCCTTCCCCCACACCCATATCGTACCGTCCCCCATGACCGCGAGAGAGTGATACATGCCCGCGGACACTTTCTTGATGTTCGCGAGTCCATCGATCCTGAAGGCTGAGCTTCCGTTCGCCGTCTTGTTCCCGAGCTGACTGAACTCATTCCCTCCCCAGGCCCACACACTGCCGTCAGCCTTAAGCGCAAGCGTGTGGTGAAGACCCGACTGAATATCCATGATGTCGGAGAGACCCTTGACCTGGACCGGTTCCGGGCGGTCGGTCCGCGTTCCGTCGCCCAGCATGCCATTGATGTTCCACCCCCATGCCCAGACCGTTTTGTCGGACTTTACCGCTACGGTATGATGAAGCCCGGCAGCCACTCCGACAACGCCTGATAACGAGGAGACTCGGACCGGGCTGTTCCTGTCCTTCTGTGAGCCATCTCCGAGCTGTCCGTAGACGTTCCTTCCCCACGCCCAGACCGTACCATCAGACTTCACCGCTACGGTGTGATACATTCCCGCAGCGATCTTTACGATGTCGGATAGACCGCTTACCCTGACCGGAACGTTGCTGTCCTCGGAGTTTCCGTTGCCCAACTGTCCATAGGAGTTCCTTCCCCACGCCCAGACCGTACCGTTGGACTGCAATGCCACGGTGTGGTACATGCCGGCTGCAACATCGGTCGCCTTCAGCAGGTCCTTGGCCGCTACCGGAACCCGGCTGTCATCGGTCGTCCCGTTCCCCAGCTGGCCACGATTGTTCCGGCCCCAGGTCCAGACGGAACCATCCGCCTTGAGCGCGACCGCATGCTCCAGTCCTGCTGATACCTTCACCACGTTCTCGAGACCGCTTACCGGCAGGAAAGCGTCCCGGCCCCCGGTGGATCCGTCGCCCAGTTGGCCATACTCGTTCATACCGCCGGTCATGACCATGCTGGCCTTGGCAGTTGTCGGCATCCAGCTGCTCCGGACCGGCCAGAGGAAACGGTAATTGCAGTAGGATATGTAATCCATGATCATTTCACCCGAGGCCATGTCTACGATCCAGATGTAATCGATGATGTCGCGCCCGGTCGACGAGGACCAGTAGAAATGATTCTGCACATTCGTGAACGGATGGCCGATCGGAAGTGCTGGATAGAATCTGGACCTGTCCGCCAGCGTCTCTATCTCATTGATCGTTGGAAGACGCCAGTCGGTGAAACCGAAATTCGGGCGCTTGCCGCTGTTCATCTCCTGCAGGAACTGCTTTGCCCCGTCATAGGGCAGCGGCAAGCTGCTTACATTGGCATCCTTGATCCATATAAGGCCAGTGTTCTTGTCGAGGATTGCCCCTTCATTCTCAGCGCCATATCGCGCGTTCATCTGCGCTGGAGCTTTGTCTCCCTTGCCCGGAGAGTCCCTGTCCGGGGCTGACGGATCTGACCCGGCAGTTTCCTTTGCCGCGGCCTTTTTGTCCTTTACGGAAGTTTTTTTCGCAGGAGCCGCCAGAACATCCGGTTGGATCGACAGAACCACCAGGATCATCAAGAAACCAGCCAAGGCTTTTCGCATAGTATCCACAACCTTCCGTTGTCTCAATTATAATATCGAACGCTGCTTTAAATTAAATACGTGGCCTATTGTAGCCAAAGCTATTTTGCTTGTAAAGTATTACTTGGCACGCGACTGCCGGCCTAATGTGATTTTGAGCTCATTGGGAAGTAAGTCTCTCAAAATAATTCCACTTTACAATCAATGCAGGGTTATGCTACTCTACGTACGGACATCAGGAACATATTCACTATTGAGCGGTAATCAACAACAAATGAGCGTATCCGCTCATTATTTTTATGCATTCGTTTTCTAGATAACCTAAAAAAATCAATACGCTTTGTAATAGCGATACAATTTATTTTGGTTTTTGAAGGTATAGTAATTGCATAAATCAAGCAAGAAAAGTGCCTGTTAATTCAATCCGCTTCGGATGAACGAAAACCTATCGCATTCATCCTGAAATACCAAATAATCGAACTACAACCGAAGGTAGGGGAATAATATGCTACGAAATGTCGGTCTTGTTGCGGCAATAGGGATCCTGGCAGTTATGATCGCTCTGGTTGCAGGGCCGGCGCAGATCGCGTCGGCTGAAGTGAACGATGACTATGCTCTCAAGATCTCCCTGGAGAACCAGATGGAGAGAAAGCTCAAGCAGGTCATTGTCGAGATCACTGGCACTGACAAGGTCGTGATCTTCGTGAACGCCGAGCTGGTATCCAAGGGCGGTGACCGGGGAAAGATCGAAAAGAAAGCCGATGCTCTTGTCCTGCCGGGAGTTCCGGCGAAAAAAGAATTCGGGACCGGCCAGTCCTCGGAGTTGATGCTTCCCGGCTCGGGCAAATACTCGGTCAATAAGATCATCCTTTCCATCTGGATCGACAGCAGCGTTCCGGGATCGATCGTCGACCTGATCCAGGACATCGCCAAGAACGTGATCGGTTTCAGCCAGACCCGGGGCGACCAGATCAACGTGAAAAAAGTGGATTTCGAGTCCAAGGGCTTCTTCCGCACCCTCTTCGCCTTCCCGAACTTCCTGTGGCTGATACTTACCATCGTCGGCGGTTTCATGCTCGTGACCGTCGGCATGTTCTTCATGGACCCGCTCAAGAAAGTGGTCCCGGCCTTGAAGGATATCGACTGGCCTCTTATTCGCGGCACCGGCCAGGCAACGGCGGTCGAGCGAACAACGACCTTTGAGCGCGAGGTCATCTCCGGCGGTGCCGCTCAGCAGGCGGTTCAGTCGCTGGCGCCGCAGGACGAAGGGCTTCCTTTCTCGTTCGTCCGCGAACGCGACATCCCCGGCCTGGCGTTCCTGTTAAAGGACCGGACGCCGCAGGACATTGCTATCGCCGTCAATTATCTCGATCCAACGTTGTCAATGCGCCTGCTCGAGCGCTTTCCCAAGGAAAAGCAGGTCGAAGTTGCGATCGTTCTCGGTAAAGAAGAGATCAATCCGGAAAAGGTCACCGCGCTCGAGGAACTGGTCAAGAGCAAGCTGTCCTATGTCGTGGGCGGCGAGAACAAACTGGTCATGCTCCTGGATATGACCAATGAGGACGTGCGCGACAAGGTCGTGAAGGCCATGGAGGCAAAGGACGGTCAGGCAGGATCACGTCTTAAGCAGCGGATCAAGTCCCTGGAAACGATCCTCGCCGAAATGCCGGCCCCGGGCATCCAGACCCTTTACCGCAACATCGACACCACGCTCTTTGCCCAGATACTCAAGTCGTCACCCGATGACATCCAGCAAAAGGTGATTTCCTCGCTCAGCACCGGCGCCGCAGAACGGCTCAAAGAGGAGATGCAGCTCAGCCGTACCCTCTCCTTGACACGACTCGCCAGGGAGCGGCAGAACCTGATGGTCCTGGTCCGGAAGCTGATCAGCGAAGGCATTGTGGAGGTTGAGAACAGCTAATATGGCAAAAACAAACAGCCAAATAGATAAAATGACCATTATCGGGCTCGTCGCGATCCTGCTGACGATCCTGTACGTCCTTGCCGTTGGGAACATCCTGCACATGCTCTTCAACCCGCTGGCGCTGATCATCGTATACGGCGGAACGTTCAGTGCGACGCTGATAGCCTACCCCTGGTCGGTCATCAAGGAGATCGCCCCGTCGCTCCGCATCATGCTGTTCCCGAGCAAGCATTCGGAACAGGATATGGAGGAGATGATCGCCACCCTTGCAACCCTCGCTGAAAAGGCGCGCCGGGACGGCATTGAAAGCCTGCAGGCCGAGATCCCGAAGATCACCGACAAATTCCTGGTTCACGGCGTCCAGATGCTGGTGGATGGCCTGGAACACGACGTCATCAAGGACAATCTGAGCCGGGAGATATTCTACACCCGTCACAACCAGCAGAAGGTCTCCGGGGCCTTCCGGACCATGGCCACGGTCGCTCCCATCTTCGGACTGCTGGGCACACTCATGGGCATCGTTGACATGCTCAGGAACCTGTCCAATCCGACCAGCATGGGCGCCGCCATGTCCAACGCGGTGACCGCAACGTTCTACGGCATCTTCTCGGCGAATGTGTTCATCCCGATCGCAACCAAGCTCACGGACCATAGTGAACGGGATATCATTAACAAGGAAATGATCGCCGAGGGCGTCATGGCGATCCAGGAAGGTGATGTTCCCCTGATCGTACGGAAGAAACTGACCGCCTTCATCATGGCGCACATGCGGCAGAAGTAATACCCCGATGCTCAAGTCCAGGACAGGTAATGTCAGAAATAAGCGATAAAGATAAAGAGAGCGGCAACATCTGGTTGATCATCTTCTCGGATATCACGACCAACCTCATGCTGTTCTTTCTCATGCTCTTTGCCATGACCCGCATGACCTCTGCGGACAAGCAACTCCTGGTGGCCGGCATGGAAAGCACGGTCATCAATGAAGCTTCCCGCAAGCAGGTAGAGATGGAGCGCCAGGCAAAGAAGCAGCGTGAGGAAGAGGCCATCAAGCGTCTTCAGCAGGCAGTCAGCGAAGGCCGGCTTGCCGGAAAAACCGCTATCAATGTCACCGACAAATCGGTCAATATCGCCTTGAATCCGGAGTCATTCTTTTCCATCGGAAGCGCCAAGCTCAACCCCGGAACGATCAATGTGCTTGAGGACCTGGTGACGCTCATAGAATCCTTTCCCAATGATATCATCATTGAAGGTCATACGGACCCGACGCCGGTGCGGGGAGGCGCTTATCGCTCGAACTGGGAACTCTCGATCGCACGGGCTGTCGGCGTCGTGAACTTCTTCACTGCATCAGGGCTGAATCCCAAACAGCTTGTAGCCGCAGGCTACGGCGAGTTCCATCCCGCTTATGCAAACGATACGGAAGCGAACCGCGCCCGGAACAGGCGCATCGAGATCACGCTGGTCCGCCAGCCGGGAGAGATGCTGTGATATCGGCGCTCCAAAGATTCGTCCGGTATACCGAAGAGCACATGGAAGAGACCGAGCTCTGGATGCTGCCCTACAGCACCCTGATGCTCACCCTGGTCATCCTGTTCATCATGTTCTACGCCTTTTCCCAATCCCAGTCCGTCGAGTACGAGACCGCCCTGTCCGACCTTGCCTCGACCAATCCCGACGATCCACGTGTCAAACAGCTGAAGCAGGAGATCGCCCTTGCACAGAATATCCGCGACTTCATACAGAAGAACAATCTTGCCGGCAAGATCCAGGTAATCATGACCCCCCACTCCATCAAGATCAAGATGGAGAGCCTCGCGCTGTTCGACAGCGGAAGCGCCGATCTGAAACAGGACAGCAGGATGTTTCTTGACCATTTGCACGAGCAGCTCAAACCGCTGAGCAACCGTGTCATTGCCGAGGGTCACACCGACAATGTGCCGATCCACACTGCCCAGTTCAACTCGAACTGGGAGCTTTCTTCGGCCCGGGCCTTCAGCGTCATTTACTATTTCATCAACAAGGGGCTCGCGCCGGAACGCCTGGTCGCGCATGGGCTCGGTGAATACCGGCCTGCGTTCTCGAACGAGTCCGAAACCGACCGGGCGAAGAACCGCCGGATCGAGATCACGATTGTAAGAGGAGTCTCCGGGTGAAAAAGGCCGTACTTATCCTGTCGTGCATCCTGGTCCTCACCGGCAGCGCGGAAGCGCTGACCCCCAAGCAGGTAGAGCGCGTCGATCAGCTCAAAAAGGATGTCGTATCCCTTTTTCGTGAGCGCAAGTTCGACCAGGCAGTGCCGCTGCTGAATGAGGTGCTTTCCATCGATCCTCTGGACAAGACCGCGACCCGCTACCTTGCTCTGGCCCGCCAGCAGAGCATGGAAACCTATTGCAAGGATGCGGCAGACGCTTTCCAGAACGAGGACTATGCCAAGGCCATTGAGACCTGGGACCGCCTGCTCAAAATGAATCCCGACGACCGGCGCTTCGCGAATCTCATCGAGACAACGAAGAATCTCATTTCGGACAAGGTCACCGGCGAAATGTTCGAACGGGCAGAGAAATTCGTGAATGAAGGCGACTACAAGGCCGCGGTCAATGAGCTGGAGAAGATCCTCGCCGTCCGTCCCTACGACACACGGGCTCGCGCGCTTTACAACAACGCGAAAAGCAATGTCGTCGATGCCCGCACGAAGAAACATTACGACCAGGCCGAGACGTACATGAAGGAAAAACAGTACGACCGCGCGATCGAAGAATGGAAGCGAGTGCTGGAAATCGACAATACCCAGGAGGCGGCTTCCCGCTATATCGCCACCGCCGTCAGAGAAAAGATGGGGAGTCTCTATGGCGACGCGCGGCAGGCCTACGAGCGGGGCGACTATCTTACGGCACGGGACCTTTACAACAGGATCCTTGCCGACAATCCCACGGACCTTGACGTGAAAACGATCGTTTCCCGCCTCGACGACGTGGCCAAGGTCGCCCTGAAGATCGATGATAAAAGCCAGGCCGGAGACATGATGCGGAAGGCTATGGCCCTGTATATAGCTGTTGACGGCAACCGCAAGGCCTCAATGGCGGCAGCCTGGTATGCTTTCCAGCTTAACCCGAATTCGCTGACCATCGCCGTCAAGGGATTTCTCGAACTGAAATATGCATCGATCCTGAGCACCATGGAGGCACCGGTCGGCGATATGAACATCATCGATCAGTACCTTTTTGCGGCCCTGAACAGGATCTACGAAGGACGATACGACATCGCCATTCAGGCCTGCACCATTGTCATCGAACTGCATCCGAACAACGTGCTGGCATGGAAACGGCTCGGTTCAGGCTATTATGCGATCGGCAAGAAGGATAAAGCGAGAGATGCATGGGAGCGCGCACTCAAGATCACACCCGATGATGCCGAGCTTAAGCAGTTCCTGCGTCAGACAAAATGATCGTAACCTTTATTGTCATACCTTGAACGGACGGGATCATGAATACGAAGATACTTATAACGACGATCAACATGACCATTCTCTGCATCATTGCAGCATTATGCGCTGCACCGACCCCGGCCCTTGCCGCCCAGGACCAGGAGTGCGGTAAATGCCACGACGCAATGAGCAGGGGCAAAGTCCTGCACCCGGCGCTCAAGAAGGGCTGCACTGCCTGTCATACCGCATCCCACCCCGGGACGCCGGGCAAGGACAAGGCGGTCCTTTCGCTTCGTTCCGAGCAGCCCGACCTTTGTTACGACTGTCACAGCCGGAACCTGTTCCTTCGGAGATACCAGCACAAGCCCGCGGTCTCGGGAAAATGCACGGCCTGTCACAATCCGCATTCTTCGAACAACATGTATCTGCTCACCACGTCAATGCCCGATCTGTGCTGGAAGTGCCACGACAAAAAGATCGTCACGAAACAAACGACCCATTTCCCCTCGACTGCCGGCCTCTGCTCGGCCTGCCATGACGCGCACAGCTCCGACAGCCATGAGAAACTGTTGACGTCCAACATGCCGGAATTATGCTATAAATGCCATGACAAGGCCAGCATCGGCGGCATGCAGAACGTCCACCAGCCGGTCATCTCAGGGAAATGTACCGCCTGCCACAATCCTCATTCGCAGGTGGCGAAGAACCTCCTGGCCGCAGACGGCGCGGCACTCTGCTATACCTGTCACGATAAGAAGACCTTTACCGACGGCATCGCCCACACGCCCGTGGAACAGGGCGGCTGTCTTGGCTGCCACGCCCCCCATCAATCGAGGTCCGAGAAACTGCTTCTTGCGAAGCAGCCTGACCTCTGTTTCCTCTGCCATGAGAAGAAGTCGTTCACCGGCGAAAAATACGGCCACAAGCCCGTTACCGGCGGTCGTTGCACGACCTGTCACCGTCCGCATGCCGCCAAGGCAAAGAATCTGCTTACAAAATCGACTCCAGGCATCTGCTTTGAATGCCATATGACCGAGGAGCTCGGCGGACGGGAAAAACACGGACCCTTCAAGATCGGCATGTGCAACAGCTGTCATAAATCCCACCAGAGCAACACGTCGAAACTGCTGATCGGAAAGACCCCTGACCTCTGTTTCACCTGCCACAGCACGGAGGATTTCAAGAACAAGGTGGTCCACAAACCGGTCGCAGACGGAAAATGCTACGACTGTCACGGGATCCATACGACCCCCTTCAAGAACCTGAGCAAAGCGGATGGCAATGAATTGTGCCGAAAATGCCACCAGGACGTGTTCCGCGGCTCCCACCCGAATACGCAGCTGCCTGCAGACCTGCGATCAAAGAAACGGGGCACGACCACCGGTCATCCCCTGGATAAGGTGGATGATCCGAAACGACCGGGTAAAAGTATGGCGTGTATTAGCTGCCATAACCCGCATAGCGCTGAATGGAAAGGCCTGTTCCGCTATAAAGCGGAGAAACCCCAGGACCTTTGTCAGCACTGCCACAGATAGTTCGGCATGATGGTTGCTCAGGAACAGCCAATCTGAGGTTGACTCCCGGGCTGAAATAGGTATAATGCATGAGAAATCAGTTTGTTTGCCGGAAGGAGAACACGAGATGAGATTCAAGGCTTTGATTGTCCTGCTGGTCGTTGCCATCACCCTGCTCGCTTCCATTGCCCTTGCCACGAACTTTGGCACCAAGAAACGGATGCCCCGCCCCCAGGAGTTCGGCAATGTGATCATCAACAATTACTCGGAGAAGAACAATATCGCGCCGGTGGTGTTCAAGCATTGGATACACCGGACCAAGTATACCTGCAGGGTCTGTCACGTGGACGTCGGTTTTGCCATGGAAGCGGGCGGCAGCGATATCAAGGAAGAGGATAACAAGAACGGACTGTATTGCGGCTCCTGCCATAACGGCAAGGAAGCTTTCGCGGCCACGGCACGGGAAAAGCTCGTCACCGAGGTCCAGAATTGCGATCGGTGCCATTCCTACGGCAAAGAGGTCAAGAACCAGAAGGATTTCAATGAATATCTCAAGGACTTCCCCCAGGCCAGGTTCGGCAACCGGATCGACTGGATGAAGGCCGAGGCTACGGGCAGGATCAAGCTCAAAGACCTGGTCGAGGGAATTTCGATGAAGCGCCAGGCCATCGCAGCGCCCAAGGACTTTGATATCAAGTCAACGATCCTCGGCATGCCGGACATCATCTTCTCGCACAAGATCCATGCGGAGATCAACGGATGCGAGCTCTGTCATCCCGAAGTGTTCGGTGCCAAAAAAGGTGTGACCAAGTACTCCATGCAGGACATCTTTGCCGGGAAGTACTGCGGTTCCTGTCATGCCAAGGTCGCGTTTCCGTTCTATGACTGCCAGCTGTGCCATCTGAAAGAGGTGTATTGATCCGATCAGCCTGATGGAACATCCTGTATGCACAGTGCGGTACTTTATCTCGCGATCCTTATGGCCGGCAGCAACTTCGACGGGGTGTGGAAATTCCCTCCTCCACCCCCGCCGGAGCAGTACGGGAATGTTCTGATCACTCGTCTTACATCCAAGAGCACGCACCCGCCCGTGGCTTTTTCTCATTGGCTTCACCGGCGTTATTTCACCTGCAGGGTATGCCATTTCGAGCTTGGTTTCGCGCTCAAAACAAATACCACCGAGATCACGGAAGCAAAGATCCGCAAAGGCGAGTATTGCGGGGCCTGTCACAATGATCGGGTCGCCTTTGGCGTGAGCGAAGGCACCTGTACCATGTGCCATACCGGAAAGGTCAGTTCCTCGGATGGACGTTTTTCAGAACTGAAAGACCTTCCGAAATCACGGTATGGGGACGGTCTCAACTGGGTCAAGGCACTCAGAAAGAACTTTATCCAGCCAAAGGCCAGTATCCTCGACAGTAAGTATGAATCCATCCCCTTTGACAAGAACCTGCGGCTCGAGCCTGAGTGGGGTCTGATCAAGACAAAAGCGATCTTTCCCCATGCCAAGCATACGGAGTGGCTCGACTGCGCTGACTGTCATCCCGACATCTTTAACATCCAAAAAAAGGGCACCCGGCACTTTCGCATGGAATATATGCTCGAAGGAAAGTTCTGCGGCGCCTGCCATCTCACTGTGGCATTCCCCCTCCAGGACTGCAAACGCTGCCATCCTGACCTTGACTGACATCCTCTCCTGCCTCGCGCTATAATTCTGTCAGCTGAGATTATTCATCCGCAAGGGCCAACAGCAAAGTCTCGCTGAAGGCGCCCTGCAAGCTGCACGGAAATTATCTCTGATGGTAGTATCGCGGGGCCGGCAAGTACCGGGACAGCAAGAGGGGGATATGTGGCCGGCATACCGGCAGGGTAAAATGAATAAGGACGGTACTTCCCGATGGAAGGCCACGCTCGATGAGGATCAGATCAATCCGAATCGTTTCATCCTGCGGCGGAATGCGTCCCGGGGCATTTTTAGCAGCTGTGATGCCCTGGTCTGGTTCCCGCCTGCCATTTCGAGCGCTTTCTTGACCAGGGCATTCTCCACTTCCTCTATAGATATGCCGCTTTCCGGTATCGTCAGGCAATCCAGCGAAACGGGTGTTAGCGAACTATCCATGGGCGCGGCATGCTGTTCAAGAATTTCCGGTGACAGATGCTCCGGCATGATCTCTTTATCGATCTCAAAGATCATGGCTCGCTCGATCACATTCTTAAGTTCACGGACATTGCCGGGCCACGGATAGGACAGAAATACCTGTTCGGCCTCTTTGGATATGCCCTGAACGCTTTTATGGCATTCTCTGTTGAAGTGATCTGTAAAATGTCGGGCCAGCAAAAGTATGTCACGTCCACGGTCACGAAGCGGAGGAAGCATGATCGGGACGACCTGCAGCCGATAATATAGGTCCTTGCGAAAACGCCCTTCGTTCATGGCGCGGGAAAGATCCTGGTTCGTGGCAGATATCACACGAACATCCACTTTGATATCCTTGACACCGCCGATACGTCGAAAGGATTTTTCTTCAAGTATCCGCAGCAGCTTTGCCTGCATGCTGATATCCATATCGCCGATCTCATCCAGGAACACGGTCCCGCCATCGGCCAGTTCGAAAAGTCCCTTCTTTGCAGCTTTTGCATCGGTGAATGCACCCTTTTCATGACCCATCAACTCGCTTTCCAGCAGCGTCAACGGCAGTGCAGCGCAGTTGATAGCCATAAAAGGTCTTTCTGCGCGCAGACTTCCCGAATGGACCGCTTTTGCGACCAACTCCTTGCCTGTTCCACTTTCTCCCTGGATAAGCACGGTCGTTGCGTCACTCTTCGCGATCTTCGCGATAAGGTCCTTCACCCGGAGCATCATGTCCGTCTCTCCGATGATGGCGTCGACTTTCCCCCTGAGCTGCTTGACCTGGGACCTGAGGGAACCCGCTTCGAGGGCCTTTCGGATAACGAAGGTTATCTCCTCCAGATTAAAGGGCTTGCTGATATAGTCATAGGCGCCAAGCTTCATCGCCTTCACAGCGGTCTCCACCAGGCCATAGGCCGTGATCATAATGACCATGATGCCCCGCTCAGGCACATTCAATTTTTCCAGCAGTTCGAGACCGGTCATTTCAGGCAGCCTGTTATCCAGGAGGAGCAGATCAGGAGCTTCCTCATTGATAAGCTGGAGCCCTTTTTCCGCCGAGTCAGCGGTCACTACTTCGTACCCCTCCCGCACAAGATGCTGCTCGAGTGTCCACCGAATTAGCTTTTCATCATCAATAACAAGGATCTTATATGCCATGCTTAAATACTCCCTGTCACAGATTCCTGTTTATTTGGGGAAGGAAGCACGATCGTGAACACGGAACCTTTTCCCGGTGCACTCTGCACGCTGATCTCACCATTATGCTGTTCAACAATACGCTGGGTGATCGACAGCCCCAGTCCGGTGCCCTGCTGCCGCGTCGTGAAGAAGGGGCTGAAGATCCTTCCCAGGTTTTCCTGATTGATGCCTTCACCGGAATCGGAGAGGCCGATCCGGATCGCGCCGCCGCCATCCTTGGTCACATCCACATTCGTTTCAACAATAAACCGTCCGCCCTGGGGCATTGCCTTGATCGCGTTCAAGGCGATGTTGAGCAGTGCCTGTTGCATCAGATCAGGGTCCAGGACCAGCCAGGGCAGCCCAGCGGTCATTTTTCTCTCAGACGTTATACCATGCTTGGCGAACTGGGGCGCCAGAAAGTCGAGCAGTCGGCTCAGCAGTTCGTTCACATCCACGAGGGTCATTTTTGGCTCAGGAGGCCGCGCGAACGAAAGCAGGTTCCTTACAGCCTTATCCATGCGCTCGACCTGGGAAAGCACTTCATCCAGTACCGCCCGTTTGGGATCACCGATGGGGATATCACCCTTCAGGACCTGGATCACCCCGGCAATACCCGCAAGGGGATTCTTGATCTCATGGGCAATTCCTGCCGCCATTTCACCGATAGAGGCCAGTCGGTCCGCCCGTTTCATCTGCTCATAGTGATACCGTTCCACGCGGCGGCGTGCCCGTTCGAGCTTTGTCAGCAGGGAATTAAAAGCCTCCGCAAGCCTGCCGATGTCATCCTTGCTCTTTACCTGCGCTCGGGCTTCAAGCCCGCGCTCGGCCCGCTCCATTGTATCAATGAGCTCCTGGATGGGCGTGGTCACATAGCGCGTCAGAAAAAGCGACAAAGATATTGCCAGGGTAGCCGTGATGCCGAACGCCCACAGGATCATGGTCTTGCTGAGCTCCCCGACCTTTTCCTGCGTCTGGGTCATGGACACGTCCACCGCAAGAACGCCGTTCAATTTCACCGTACTGCCGTGGCATGAATAACACTGCTCGGAATTCTCGATCGGGAACAAGACCGAGAAGATCCCTTCCTCGCGGCGCTTGATCGGTCGTTTGAACTTCCCTTCGAGGAACCACTTCTGGGTCGCCCCGTCAATGCGTCTGCCGATCTGTCCGCGCTTGGAGGCCTTCAAGATCACCCCATTGGGGCTGAATATCCTCAGGCCGCGGATATTATGATAGCCGCCCACAGCCTCCAGGATATGCTGGACCTCTCGGCTCTTGCCTGCGACCATGGCATTTGAGAGGCTTTTCTCGATCGTATTGGAAATAATGAGGACATTGTCCTCGAGCGCCGACTCCATCTGTCCCTGCTGATAACGGATATTGATCCACGTACCAATGCCGATGATCACCGCAAGGATCGCGGAAACGGAAAGAATGATCTTGCTTCTGAGGCTTGAAATGAGGATCACGCCACGATCACCTGTCCGATGAGATCGCGCACCGAAGGGATGCCCTCCCGTTTCAGATGGGAAGCAAGTCCGTCGGCAATATCAAGGGTAGCGCGGGGATTGATAAAATTGCCCGTCCCCACCGCTATCGCGGTCGCCCCCGCAAGGATGAACTCCAGCGCATCCTCCGGGGTCATGATCCCGCCCATGCCGATGATCGGCAGTTTAACCGCCCGGGCGACTTGCCAGACCATGCGCACGGCAACCGGCTTGATCGCGGGACCCGAAAGACCTCCGGTGACATTGGCCAGCCGGGGCTTCCTGCAACGAACATCGATCGCCATGCCCAGCAGCGTATTGATCAGTGAGAGTCCGTCGCATCCCGAGCCTTCGGCAGCACGGGCGAACTCGGTTATGTCGGTCACGTTCGGCGACAATTTCGCGATCAATGGCAATTTTGTCGCTTTTCGCAGCGCCGTTAAAAGCTCCGATGCTGCTTTCACGTTCGTCCCGAACACAATGCCGCCGGCTTTAACGTTCGGGCAGGAGATGTTCACTTCAAGACCGGCGATTCCCGGGATGCCATCCAACCGCTCGGTCACCGCCACGTATTCCTCGAGGCTGTAGCCGAAGATATTCACGATGACCGCAGTATCGTAGCTCCTGAGGATGGGAAGTTTTTCATTGATGAAAACGTCGACTCCCGGATTTTCGAGCCCGATGGCATTCAACATGCCTGCAGGTGTTTCCCAGATGCGGGGGGGAGGATTTCCTTTGATCGGCCTTGCTGACACACCCTTCACAATGATGCCGCCGAGCCTGTTCAGATCGATGATATCCTTGAATTCCTCGCCGTATCCGAAGGTCCCGGAAGCGGTCATCACGGGATTCTTCATCTTTATTCCGGCGACGTTCACTGACAGGTCGGGCGAAGTTACGCATTTCGACGCTTTTGCCGGTATACCTTTCTTCAACTCAGCACTCCGCACATCGCGCTCCGTTTACTTCAGGATTATTTCCGATGGAGCGCCGGCAAGACCACCTGCTCGCTCCAGTCTATGTCGGACGACTTGAACACCGGTCCTTCTTTGCATACCCGTTTATAACCGCCGGTCCGTACCGCGACGGAACAACCCATGCACACTCCAAGACCGCAGGCCATCCGCTCTTCCATTGAGACAAAACAGGATATCCCCCGCTCAGCTGCCAACTTGCTCACCGCCGCCATCATGGAGCGGGGACCGCATGCATATATTACAAAGGATTCCCGGTCGTTCCGCGAATCAAGGAAAGCCGCAAGGCCGTCAGTCACGAATCCTCTTGTCCCTGCGCTTCCGTCATCAGTGGCAATATACACCTTTTCCGCCTGCTCTCTGCAGCTCTTTATGGCGCGAAGAGGAGGAAGGCATTCCTTGTCACGGGCGCCGAGGAACATGTAAAGGGGATGCCGCATTGACAGGGCAAAGTATAGAAGCGGAGGAAATCCGCTGCCTCCTGCAACAAGAAGCGGAGTGGTCCCCTTTTCCGGCGCAGGGAACCCGTTGCCGAGCGGTCCCTGGACCTGGAGGACAGCATCGCGCTCAACTGTTGCAAGGAGCGCTGTTCCACGTCCGACAACACGGTAGAAAAGCTCGATGTACTGTTTTGATTTGACCGCTGCGATTCCGAACGGACGTGCGAGAATGGGGTCCTGATTCTCCGATACCCGCAGCATGACGAACTGACCGGGCCTTGCCTGTTTTGCCAGGCCGGGCGCTTTCAGCACGATGCGAAAGTATCCCCGTCCTGCTTCCTGGTGCAGAACAACTGTGGCTTGATGCAGCTTAGTCGGCGGCAATCTCTATCTCCTGGATCTCGTATTCCACGGTCTTCGCCGGGGTCTTGATCACCACGACGTCGCCGACCTTGTGGCTGATAAGCGCCTTGCCGACCGGCGACTGGATTGATATCTTGCCTTTTTTGATATCCGCCTCTTCCTGCCCCACCAGCGTGTATTTCCTTATATCGCCGGTTTCCGTATCGCCCAGCGTGACGGTTGTACCGAATACGACCTTCTCATTGGAGATCTTCGAGACGTCGATGATCTGAGCATGGGCAAGTTTGTTCTCCAGCTCGCGCTTCTTCGCGTCAATGTGGCCCTGGCGTTCCTTGGCAGCGTGATATTCTGCGTTCTCCGAAAGGTCTCCGTGTCCGCGCGCTTCCTCGATATCCTTGATGTTCTTGGGCCGCTCGACCTTCATCAGGTGGTCGAGCTCTTTTTTGAGTTTTTCATAGCCCTCTTTGGTCATTGGATACTTTTTCGTCATCGTTGCTGATACTCCTGTATGGATTTCACCTGAAGCGGCTTGGCGTTCAATGCTTCGATTCCCCGCACCGCGGCCTTGGCCGCGGACATGGTCGTAAAATACGGGACCCCCTGGGTAAGCGTGGTCCTTCGGATCGAATAGGAATCCCTCTGCGATTCAGCGCCGGAGACCGTGTTGATCACCAGATCTACCTGACGGTCCTTGATGCTGTCCACGATGTGCGGCCTGCCCTCGTAAACCTTATTCACCGTTTCAACGGCCACTCCGCGGCTCCTCAGATAGTCGGCGGTCCCCCGTGTCGCGATGATCGAGAAGCCGGCCTTTACGAGACCGACCGCAACTTCATAGGCGGTCGGTTTATCCTTGTCCTTCACGCTTATGAACACTTTTCCTGTCAGCGGCATCGGGTTTCCCGCTGCGATCTGGGACTTGGCGAATGACATTCCAAAATCCATATCAATTCCCATGACCTCACCCGTGGATTTCATCTCCGGCCCCAGGAGGGTATCCACTCCGGGAAACTTGGCAAAGGGAAAGACCGCTTCTTTCACCGCAACATGATTGATAACCACTTCCTTTGTGAATCCAAGCTCCTGAAGGGTTTTTCCTGCCATGACGCGGGCGGCAAGCTTTGCCAGCGGTACGCCGATGGCTTTGCTCACGAAAGGAACTGTCCTTGAGGCCCGCGGGTTCACCTCCAGCACATAGATCTGCCGGTCCTTGACAGCGAACTGCACGTTCATGAGGCCAATGACGCCCAGCTCCAGGGACAACGCCCGGGTCTGACGTTCGATCTCGTGGATAATGTCCGGGGAAAGCGAGAACGGAGGAAGCGAACAGGCGGAGTCTCCTGAATGGACGCCGGCTTCCTCGATATGTTCCATGATCCCCGCGACGACAACGGTCTTGCCGTCGGAAATCGCATCCACGTCGATCTCGATCGCGTCCTCGAGATAGCGGTCCACAAGCACCGGCCGTTCCGGAGAGGCTTTTACGGCCCGGGTCATGTAGTTCCGCACGCTCTCTTCGTCGTACACGATCTCCATGGCGCGGCCGCCGAGAACATAGGACGGCCTCACCATGACAGGATAACCGATGCGATTAGCCGCATCAACTGCCTCATCGCAGGAAACGGCCGTGCCGCTGTCCGCCTGCAGCAAACCGAGCTTGTCCAGCAGTTCCTTGAACCTTTTCCGGTCCTCCGCCCGGTCAATGCTGTCCGGTGTCGTCCCGAGAATTCGCACTCCCGCTTTCTCAAGAGGAACAGCGAGCTTCAGCGGCGTCTGGCCGCCGAACTGGACGATAACGCCCATCGGTTTTTCCTTGTCTATAATATGGAGGACGTCTTCGAGAGTCAAGGGTTCGAAATAGAGCCGGTCCGAGGTGTCATAGTCGGTGCTGACCGTCTCTGGATTGCAATTCACCATGATCGTTTCGTAGTCGTCCTCCTTGAGAGCGAACGATGCGTGAACGCAGCAATAATCGAATTCGATGCCCTGGCCGATGCGGTTCGGTCCGCCGCCCAGAATAACGACCTTTCTGCGATCAGTGGGATTCGCCTCGCAGAAAGAAGTAGGATCAGAGGAGTATAGGTCTAGAGGGCTAGAGTTCTTGCCCCTTGAATCCTCTGATCCTTTAATCCTGTAAAAAGGTTTTTCATAGGTCGAATAGAGATACGGCGTTTTGGCAACGAACTCGGCCGCGCAGGTGTCAACGGTCTTGAACACGGGCAGGATACCCAGTTCCTGCCGCGCTTTCCGCACAGCATCTTCGGTCGTGGTCAGCAGTTTGGCAAGCCGGCGGTCGGAAAAACCGTACTCCTTGGCAGTCCTGAGCGCATGGTCGAAGGACCTGCTCCGGTCTTCCAGCAGGGCAGATCCTTTCGCGTTGAGATCTTTTTCCATATCCACGATCTGTTTGATCTGGTGCAGGAACCAGGGATCGATCTTGGACAGGTTGAATATCTCTTCAACGCTCATCCCGATCCGAAAGCCGTCGGCTACATACCAGAGCCGCTCCCAGTTCGGCACGCTGATCTTCTCACGAACATCCTCGGGGTCACCGGCCCGGTCACGCAGACTCTCGAACCCGTAGCGGTCGATCTCGAGCGATCGAAGCGCCTTCTGGAGCGACTCCTTGAAGGTCCTGCCGATGGCCATGGCCTCGCCCACGGACTTCATCTGCGTGGTGAGCGTTGCGTCTGCCTGCGGGAACTTCTCAAAGGCAAAGCGCGGGTATTTGGTCACCACATAATCTATCGTAGGCTCAAAAGATGCGGGTGTCGCCTTGGTAATATCGTTCTGGATCTCGTCGAGCGTGTATCCGACGGCCAGCTTGGCCGCGAATTTGGCGATCGGGAAGCCGGTTGCCTTTGACGCAAGCGCCGAGCTGCGGGAAACGCGCGGGTTCATCTCGATCACGATCATCCTGCCGTTCTTCGGATCCACGGCGAACTGTATGTTCGATCCTCCGGTATCGACGCCGATCTCGCGGATGATCTTGAGCGATGCATCCCGCATGATCTGATATTCCTTGTCCGTGAGCGTCTGGGCCGGGGCCACGGTGATGCTGTCCCCTGTATGGATGCCCATGGGATCGAGATTCTCGATGGAGCAGACGATCACCACATTGTCATGGGCGTCGCGCATCACTTCGAGCTCATATTCCTTCCAGCCCACGGCGGACTCTTCGATCAGCACCTGTCGCACCGGGCTCGCATCGAGGCCCCGCATGATCAGTTCCGTGAACTCCTCACGGTTATAGGCGATGCCGCCGCCCGTGCCGCCAAGCGTGAACGCGGGCCGGAGGATCGCCGGAAATCCGACATATTCCAGAATCTCATAGGCGTTCTCCATGGTCGTGGCGAATCCGCTTTTCGGGACCTCCAGGCCGATCTTCTCCATGGCCTTTTTGAACAATTCGCGGTCCTCGGCCTTTTTGATCGCCGGAAGCTTGGCGCCTATCAGTTCCACCTGGAACTTCTCAAGCACCCCGGTCTCGGCAAGCGCGACCGCAGTATTGAGCGCCGTCTGGCCGCCCATGGTGGGGAGCAGTGCATCGGGCCGTTCGCGCTCGATGATCTTCGCGACAACCGCAGGCGTGATCGGCTCGATGTAGGTACGGTGGGCCATCCCGGGATCGGTCATGATCGTGGCGGGGTTGGAGTTCACCAGTACGATCGTGTAGCCCTCTTCCTTCAGCGCCTTGCAGGCCTGCACGCCGGAGTAGTCGAACTCGCAAGCCTGTCCGATCACGATCGGCCCGGCTCCGATGATCAGGATCTTTTTGATGTCTGTTCTTTTCGGCATGAATACCCTCTTTCGTAAACCTAAAATCTAATCCTTTATCAACCACGGAGGCGCAGCGGACAGGGAGAAAAGCAACATTTCGGTCAAGGATTCAAAGAATTTCTCTGCGTCTCTATAGTGGATCTATTCAAACTCCTGCACCCATCCGTTCTTGAGTCCGTACTTCATCTTGATATCATAGGCTTCATCGTATTCCTGCTCATTGATCCGACGATTGATCTCGGCGAATTCAGCCGTCTTGTACGCAGGGAAATATTGCGACATGAGACTGATGTAGACATCCCGGGATATTTCATCAGCAAGGAATTTCATGATCTTTTCCGTCCCTGAAAGTCCGCCGGGAAGAACAAGGTGCCTGATGATCAATCCCCGGGTTGCTATCCCCTGTTCATCCATGACCAGGTTCCCCACCTGGCGATACATTTCCCTGATCGCAGCCTGGTTTGCCTCGACATAATGTGGCGCGACTGAATAGTGCATTGCAGCCTTATTGTCCCCGTACCGCATGTCCGGCAGGTAGATGTCAATGATCCCGTCCAGCAACCCGAGCGTTTCCAGGGATTCGTATCCGCTGGTGTTATACACAAGCGGCAGATTGAAACCGCGTTCCCGGGCCATCCCCAGCGCCTGCAGGATCTGAGGCACGAAATGCGTCGGGGTTACCAGGTTCACGTTGTGGCATCCCTGGTCCTGCAGCCAGAGCATCTGACATGCCAGTTCACCAGAAGAGCGCTCAGCTCCGTTCCCCATCTGGCTGATGGGATAGTTCTGGCAGTAAACACACCGGAGGTTGCAATTCGTGAAAAAGATCGTGCCTGAACCTTTTGTCCCCGACAGCGGCGGCTCCTCGCCGTGGTGCGGACTGACGCTCGAAATTACCGGATTCAAGCCTGACCTGCAGAAGCCCAGCTTGCTGTCCTGCAGCCTGTTCACGCCACACTCCCGGGGACAGACGCGGCAGGATTCAAGGAGTTTGTATGCAGCCTCAATGCGCTGCTGTAATTCAACCTGCGAAACCATAATACGGAGACCTTTTTACCACAGAGACACGGAGGTACGGAGAAGTACTAATTCCAACCTTTAGTTATGTGCTTTAGCTGATTGAATCTTGATCAGGATCTCATAATATACGATATATATCTTCTTGTGCTTTCCTCCGTGCCTCCGTGGTAAAAAGCTAGCTTTTGCCCTTGTTCTTTTCCATCATTTCCACGAACCGCTGGAACAGGTACCTGCTGTCATGGGGCCCTGGTGATGCCTCGGGATGATACTGGACCGAGAAGGCCGGCAGAGTCTTATGCCGGAATCCTTCGCAGGTATTGTCATTCAGGTTCTTATGGGTCATTTCAACCTTGTCCTTCACGGTCTCCATGTCAACAGCGAATCCATGGTTCTCAGCTGCGATCTCAACCTTTCTTGTCGTCAAATCCATGATCGGCTGGTTCCCGCCATGATGTCCGAACTTCAGTTTATAGGTCCTGCCGCCAAGAGCAAGTCCCAGGAGCTGCTGTCCAAGACAGATACCGAAGACCGGTTTCTTTCCAAGGATCTTTCTTATATTCTCAATAGCATAGGTCACCGGCTCGGGATCGCCCGGGCCGTTAGAAAGGAACACACCGTCAGGATCCATTTTCAGGACCTCTTCTGCAGGCATGGTTGCCGGGACAACAGTAACGTCACATCCCGCCTGGGTCAACAACCTCAGGATGTTACGCTTGATCCCGTAGTCATAGGCGACAACCTTGTACTGAGAATAGCCTTTCTTCCCATATCCCGATTTCAGTTCCCAATCCGCCTCAGACCAGACGTAGGGCTCCTTGCAGGTAACGACCTTTGCCAGGTCAAGACCGCTCATTTTCGGCAGCTTCTTTGCTTTGGCAACAAGGCGTTCCCCGTCCAGGTCCGTGGTCGAAATAATGCCCGGCTGGGCGCCGAAATCCCGAAGATGCCTTGTGAGTGCCCTGGTGTCAATTCCCTGGATGCCGACAATGGCATGCTTTTTCAGATATTCATGAAGCGACTGTTTCATACGCCAGTTGCTCGGGAAGTCCAGGTACTCCTTGACGATGAACCCTTCCGCATAGGGGCGGGCTGATTCAACATCTTCGTCATTCACCCCGTAGTTCCCTATCTGCGTATAGGTCATGGTGACGATCTGCCCCTTGTACGAAGGATCGGTCAGGATCTCCTGGTACCCGGTCATACTGGTGTTGAAGACCACCTCTCCAGCGCACTCTCCTTCGGAACCGAACGAGACGCCTTCGAACACCAGACCGTCAGCCAATGCAAGAATAGCTTTTTTCATTCCACTTCCCTCACTCCACATTCCAGATTAGAAACTATCTCTTGTCCTTCCATGCATGTCAACCACTTCACCGCGCACCCGATCGCCATCAACGGTCATCACCACGAAATGGTGGAACCCGCCGTCCGCATCATCTGCATACAGCGGAGCACCCCCGCCGCCGGTGATCACCTGGACCAAGCCGTCAACGGTCTTCCTGTTATAATAGTGCTCGTGGCCGGTAAATATCGTCGTGATGCCCTGCTTCTTGAACAGCGCCTGCAGCCGGTCCCGCTCTACAGAATAGCGGTCCAGGCTGTTGCCATAGTGCTTCCCTTTGCCTTTTTCAGGGTAAAGAGGGTGGTGAACAAAAACGAACTTATGCTTCTGCTTCGTCTTTTCCAGCACATCCTCCAACCACGCGTACTGTTCGCCGGTGATACGCTTATCCTCACCTTTGATATAGGAATCAAGAACGACAAAAAGCGCGTTTCCCGCGATAAAGGAATAATAGAGTTCCTTGCCCGGCAGATCCACCTGGCTCCTGTAGGTCTCTTCGCTTCCAGGAACATCGATGTGCGCATCATGGTTGCCCACGGTTGTTAAATAAGGCACCGCAACTTTGTTCGACAGTTCCCAGAACCGTTTCCAGTGTTCAATATTACCCGGTTTATCTATCTGGTCGCCGGTATTCACGATGAAGTCCGGCTTTCGCTCCAGTGCCGCCGCGATCAGTTTTTGGTATATAGCGTCACATGCCGGATCGCCTGCCCGGTTATCTCCCAGAACGACAAAGCTGAACTTCGCAGGAAGTTTCTCAAGAACGGCTAGCTTACGCTCAATTCCCTGCTCTTGAGCAGCATGAACAGGTGTGACAAAAAATAATGCCAATAGCAGAACAAGTGAGCTATGACCAATCCGCAATCCGCAATCCGCAATCCGCAATTAGATATTTCCTCCCACGATCGTTCTCACTGCTTTGCCTTTCAGGTCCCATCCGCCAAAGGGGGTATTTCTTGATTTTGACCTGAACTCCGCGGCATTGACCGTCCATTCCACCTTGGGGTCGATGATCGTAATGTCCGCGGCTGCGCCGACAGACAGCGCTCCGCCGCCTGAGTTGATTATTTTTGCCGGCGTCGTGCTCATGCGCGATACAAGATCGACCATTGACAAGACGCCCTCGGAAACAAGCTTGAGCGACAGCCCCAATGCGGTTTCCATTCCAACGATGCCGAAAGGAGCTGCATCGAACTCGACGGATTTTTCGTCCATTCCATGGGGAGCATGGTCTGTGGCGATAACGTCAAGCGTCCCGTCCCTGAGGCCCTGCTTGATCGCGGCAACATCCTGAGCGGTGCGGAGCGGCGGATTCATCTTCGCCATGGTATTGTAGCCGCGGACAGCCTCGTCGGTCAGGCTGAAATAATGCGGGCAGGTCTCGGCGGTCACCATGATCCCCCGCTGTTTCGCTTCACGGACCATTCGCACCGCTCCCGCGGTGCTCACGTGGCAGATATGCACCCGACCTCCGGTCAGTTCTGCGAGTGCAATATCCCGCGCGACCATTATGTCCTCGGCTGCATGAGGAATGCCCCGGAGACCGAGCTCCGTCGCGGCAAACCCTTCGTTCATCACGCCCTTTGCCGCGAGATGAGCGTCCTCGCAATGGGAGATCACGGGGATGCCGAAGGTCCGGGAATATTCCATTGCCCGACGCATGATCGCGGCGTTCATCACCGGCTTTCCATCATCTGAGACGCCGACACAGCCTGCGGCATGAAGTTCGCCGATCTCCGCCAGCTCCTCACCTTTCGAACCCTTGGTGATAGCGCCGATGGGAAGGACACGGCACCAGGAATCCTTCGCTGCCTGGGACAGGATAAATTCCGTCACTGAGCGACTGTCGTTCACCGGGTTAGTGTTCGGCATGCAGCAGACCGCAGTAAATCCGCCTGCCTTAGCAGCTGCGGTGCCCGTGGCGATCGTTTCCTTGTATTCAAACCCCGGCTCGCGCAGATGTACATGCAGATCGATCAATCCCGGCACCACCAGCATGTTCAAGGCATCGATGACCTCGGCACCATCGGCGGAGACAGATCCATGCTTGCCGAATTTAGCTACCTTGCCGTCGGACACGAGCAGGTCAAGCTTCTCGTCGATCTTGTTCGCCGGGTCGATGATATGGCCGTTTTTAATGAGAATATTCATAATCGAACCTTTTCACCAAAGAGGACACAGAGGAAAATCCAGTATCCCCTTTCATGGATATGACCTTTCTTGCTTACCGCTTACAACTTTAGAACTTATCGCTCGTTTCTTACCCTCACCCTTCACGTTTGGCAGGTTCCGTTTCTGCTTTTCCGCCGCCCGACAACAGAAACATGATCGCCATCCTGACAGCTACTCCGTTCGTCACCTGCTCAAGAATGACCGAAGAGTGGTCGGCCACATCAGAGGATATTTCCACACCCCGGTTCATGGGACCGGGATGCATCACAATCGCGCTTTTTCCGGCCCGCTCCAGCCGGGAGCGGTTCAGGCCGTACAAACGGGCGTACTCGCGAACACCCGGGAAAAGTCCTGCAGCCTGACGCTCCAGCTGCAGCCTGAGCATCATTACGACATCTGCGCCCTCGACCGCCTTATCCATGTCCAGATAGACCTGTGCGCCGGTCCTTTCTATTTCCCGCGGTATCATGGTTGCCGGACCGCACAGCCGTACCCTGGCGCCCATGGACAGCAAACCGTAGATGTTCGAACGAGCCACCCTGCTGTGCAGGATATCACCCACGATGGCAACGGTGATCCCTTCAAGCCTTCCGAGCTTTTCCCGGATAGTGAACATGTCGAGGAGCGCTTGGGTCGGATGCTCGTGGAAACCGTCTCCCGCGTTGATCACCGAGCTGGTGAGCCGCTCGGCCAGGAACGCCGGCGCTCCGGAGCAGGAATGGCGGACGATGATAATATCCGTCTTCATTGCTTCGATGTTCCGCGCCGTGTCGAGCAGCGTCTCACCCTTGCTCGCGCTCGATGTGGACGTGGATATGTTGATCGTGTCGGCCGATAACCGTTTGCCTGCCAGCTCAAAGGATGTGCGGGTCCGGGTGCTTGCCTCGTAGAAGAGGTTGATGACCGTCTTGCCGCGCAGCGCGGGAACCTTTTTGATATCCCGCTCCGATACATCCTTGAACGTAGCGGCCGTGTCCAGAATGAGATTTATCTCACCTACGGACATCCCTTTGATCCCGAGCAGGTCTTTTGAAGTAAGGGCCATTGTCGCCTTCATTCCCCCAGAATCACCACTTTCTCATCCCCGCCCTCTTCCGCCAGCATGACCTCGACCTTCTCCTTGGACGAGGTCGGAAGGTTCTTGCCCACGAAATCGGCGCGGATCGGCAATTCCCGGTGACCCCGATCGACCAATACGGCGAGTTGGATTCGCATGGGCCTTCCGTAGTCCATGATACTGTTCAGGGCGGCACGTATGGTACGACCGGTATAGATCACGTCATCGACAAGCACGATGGCCTTTTCCTTGATATCAAAGGCAATGTCAGTGGTTTGGGGGATCGGCTGGGATTTTCTCGTGGCAAGATCGTCACGATACATGGTGATATCCAGGCTTCCCACCGGGACCTCAATGCCCTCGATCCCCTTGATCTTGCCTGCGAGACGATGGGCCAGATACACACCACCCCGCTGTATCCCTATCAAACCGAGAGCCTTGGCTCCCTTGTTCTTCTCAACGATCTCATGAGCGATCCTGGTAAGGGCCCGGTCAATGCCCGGCTGATCGAGAATAAGCGCCTTTTCCTTGAGTTTTTCCAAGCTAACCCCTTGTTTAGGCACAAAAAAACCTTCTCTCCCGAAAATCGGGAAGAAGGTCTTTGCGCGTGCGTGACTTAGTTATGACGGTGCTGTGCCCGCTCATTCGTTACCCTTCCTGGCCTCACAGGACCAGACTTAAAGAGGTGATCAATTGCGGCTTAACAATACATCAGCCTGTCCCATCCTGTCAAGTGGTTTTTGCCTCTCCTGGTCATTCATTGCTCCCTTTCTTATAATAATCGGGATACAACCTCTGAGCGCAGTCAGGGCATATCCCATGGGTGAATTGCGCCCCGGAATGATCGGAAATATACATTTCAAGATTGCTCCACGCCCCTTGTTCGTTCTTGATCCGCTTGCAGGAAGAACAGATCGGCAGCAGGCCGCTCAGCATCCGCACCTCGCGCAATGCCGACTGCAGCTCTTTAATAAGCTGTTCACGCTCTTCCACGGCGCGTTTCCGGTCCGAGATATCTATACAATACTCTATAACCTGCACGACCCTTCCTTTGTCATCAAAGATCGGGAATCCGTGCACTTCCACGTCCGAGATCACGCCGTTCCCATCATGATGGCGGTGCTCCATGGTGACCGGCAATCCTGTATCTATGACCTTGGTGAACGGGCACGGGTGGTCATCTCCCCGGCAAGGGTCAGACCGTTTATGGGACAGGGAGAAACATGTTGTTCCCGCCGGCAGATCGCCTCTGTATGCAGCATAGTTCGCCAACTTGACCTGATAGGTCGCAGCATCTATGACATAAAAGGGATGGGGCAGGGCATCGATCACCGATGACAGGAATTGATTCTGATGCTTGATCTTTTCTTCCGCTTCCTTCAAGTCGGAGATATCCTTGATCACGATCACGGCGCCGACGCATATCTGCTCCTCGTACAGAGGAGAGATGGATATCTGTGTCTGACGGAGTTCGCCGCTCCTGTTGCGCGTTTCCGCCTCCCGATGCAGGATCGGCACTCCCTGTATCATCGCTCGTTTGGGAGGACATTTATCAAGGCAATAATCCGATCTCTCGCAGAAGACATCGTGGCAATATTTCCCCAGGGCATCGCCGCTGTTGAACCCGGTAAGCGACTCAGCAGCCGGATTTGCGTATTTGATCTTCATATCCCGATCGATCACATAAACTGTTTCGCTCATGCTGTTCAGGATCGCCTGATGAATCGTCTCGAGCTTCATGCCATCTCCTCTTCGATTTCCAGCTAAATCCCATATCCGGCCGAATCATCGACCCGGCTTGGAGGAAAGAAAAAGGCTGAAGGTAAGCCTTCAGCCTTGTGGCCATCACGGAGGTAAAAGAACCTTTAAGCAGATACTTTCTTTGCTTCCTTCGTCCCTTCGTGTTCGTCCCGCAAGCCCTTTTTGAATCCTCCGATCGCCTTCCCGAGCCCTTCTCCCAGGGCAGGAAGTTTGCTCGGGCCGAAAAGGATCAGGACGATCACCAGAATTACCACCATCTCCGCCATACCCAAACCACCCATCATATCACCTCGCATATTACATATTCAGGTCGTTGCGACAAAGTCATCGTCCTGCTGGCACTATGTACACCTATCAGGGAGCCGCTGTCAACACCTGGGGCCGTGCTTTACGACTTATTTACAACGATGGGGGATTCCCTCATTCAATATGCTACATAATCAACGAGAACGATCATATATTCCTGTGAGGCTTCGCCTCCGTTCCCATCACTGACCGAGAGCTTTACCGTAATCTCATTTCTTCCCGTGTACATGACCCCCTTGGGAACGGTCCATTGAATGAGGCCTGTTGATGGATCGATCGTCATGCCTGACGGTCCCCGTTCCAGCCGGAACTCCAAGTGATCTCCATCGGGATCCCGGGCGGCAACCTGGTAGGTATGCACACCGTTCACAACCGAATCAGGCGCAGACGACTCAATGACTGGAACAGAGTTGCCGAAACCTGCCGGTTTTGAAACGACCGGGCCTGCTGCCGCGGTTCCGTCGAAACAGACCACTGCTACGGTGACGATATCCTGTTTCCGGAGCCCCGTTGTCTGAAGCGAGGCGTTCGGCGATGCGGGCCCGGATACACGTCCGTTTACGCTCCATTGGTACTCACAGGACAATGCGTCGCCGTCCGGATCACTGGCTGCTGAAGCCGCAGACAGCGGCGATCCCAGGACGGCGTTCTGCGGTTCGATCGTGACCGACGAGACGATCGGCGGTAGATTGCCGACGGTCAGCGGCTGCGTTGCATATGTTTCACCGTTCCCGCCGTCATCGGAAGGCGTTATTTCCACGCGAACCACATCACCTTTTCTGAACTTCCCTGTCGGCAGCGTGCTGTCCGGCCCCTCCTGCGCGTATCCCTCGTTCACATACCAGCGGAACACATAGGAGATGGGATCTCCTTCCGGATCAATAGCGCTGTATTTCAGGTTCAGGGCGGTTTCCGCTGTCGGCTCGGCAGGCGCAATCTCCGCCATGGTCACTGCCGGCGGTTTATTTTCGGTCTGTCGCGCGGGGAGGGGTTCCTGACGGGTCTGCGGTTGCGGCGAGGGCCGGCCCGTTTCCATTCCGGCCTCCCTCCCTTGCCGAGCGGCAACGACCACGATGGTGACGGCGAGTGCGATCAAGAGAACGAAAAGCGAGATTACCTTGGGCGTAAGCCGGATCTTTGCGACACCGCCGCTGATCTGGATATCTCCGCCAGCCTCTTTGCGGGCAACATAAATCCTTTTCCTTTTAGCCGGACCGGTACGTGTTTTTGCCATGCAATCCTTTTATGATCGTCCGTTCATCACTTGATGGTCAGCGTCACGGGATAGCGAACCCTGCCGCCGTGCCCGTCCTCTGCAATGATCGTGACCTGCCGTTCACCCTTGAAATCCGGCGGAACTTTCCAAGCGAGCGTTCCGGTAGCGGACTGGATGGACAGCCCCTCGCCGGCCGATTCAAGCGAAAAGGTGACTGGATCGCCGTCAGGATCAATCGCCTGCGCCTGATAGATCAGGACATTGTCCTGGATCGTGACATTCTTATGTTCAACAAAGGATGGAGGAAAATTGCGAATCTCTCTGGTAAGGATGATCGGTTCTCCGGCATCCTGTCCGTCAAATGGAGTGATGCGAATCGATATGGAGTCCCCTCGCTTGACCGGTATGGCGAGCTTGTACGTGTTGCCGGCAGGCTGGCCATTCCTGGTCCAGAGGTACTGGATCGAAACCGCATCACCATCAACATCGTTTGCCCCTGCCTGGACCAGAAGATTATCACCGGGCTTGAACTCAACAGGAAGCAGCGCTACCTCGGTCAGTGAAGGAGGCGTGTTCTTGATCGTCACCTTGTTGGATGCGATTCCTTTTCCGCCTACATGAGCGATGGCATAAACTTCCGATCCGCGCGTAATATCTGCGCAGGCCAGTGAGGCCCCGGACTGGCCTGGCACAGGCTGACCATCAACAATCCACTGAATCTGCTCCGTCGGCGAGTCAAGGCCGAGCATCGTCATCTGAAGAGTAGATGCACGGTTTGCTTCTGCTGGATAGATCTCGATAGCGGCAGAGCTGGCTGAGGCAGGGGGAGCCGGCGCAACAGCTGGTTGCGCCGGCGCGGCAGCACCGGAACCTGGTGGCCCCTGCTCGCGCGTACAGGCGGAAAACAGCAGCCACAGCGCGAAGAGCGCTATCGCAGGCTGCAGGCGCCGGTGCTCAATACTGGTACAGGACCGAGAACTTTGCGCGTTCATTCGTATTGGTTGCGCTCGACGACAGAATTTCCAGAGCATATAATGATGATATTTCCTGCATCTCCAGTTCGCCGGAATTCGATACGACTCCGCTCTTGATTCTCACACCTTCGCCGACGCCTGCGCTAGTATTGCCCTGGACCGTATGGACAATCTTGCTGTACACTACATATTTCTGTCCGCTGCCCAGTTCCATCCGTATATCATAGGTCCCAGCATCATCAGGTTTTATCGTCAGGCTCGTATCACATCCGGTCCAGTTCGCGCTTCCCAGCATGATCTTTGTTCCGAAGCCACTGTAAGCTGTGCCCGAGTCAGGCACACTTTGGCAAGTAACGCTTGTTCCAATAACAAAATTCATACCGACTGCATTCAGATTCGCCTGAAACGCATTCAATTTTATCGAATCATTCTGCAGTTCGACGACCTGCCGAACGGCTTCCCATCCGCCGAGTGCCGCGTCCTTGGCAGTACGGTAACGCTTCTGCAAACCGCTCATTTGAGTGCTGACGGTTACCAGGTACAGCATGGTCGTCATGATCGCCAGAACAACGGCCGAGAGAACGACCACGACGATCAACACCGCTCCCCGTTCGGAACCGGCCCCGTTCCCGTACCGTTTCCAGAACTTCCTGATTTTGACTTTCTTCATGGCATTCACCTGCACTTAAAGAACTTATCCCGGTTATTTAAGGTTCATGGGCTTCAGCACCAGCGTATACAGCTTCCATCGATAGCGTCTCCAATCTGGAATGCCGTTGGCAGCAAAGTCGAAGTCACGACCCACGGTAAGCGCTGCGGGAGGAGGGGGAGCACCGACCCGCTCGATAGGCCGGGGATGGTCATATGTCGAATCACGCATGCCTTCCTGCGCCAGGATGTAAATCTGAACTTCCCGAATATTCCTGGTCGCCTTCGCATCCCACGCGGCCATGGCGTCAGGGGCCGCCCCCTGGTGGATAGTCTCGGCGGTGCCATCGCTGTTATCATCACTCACAACCGCCACCTGCATGTCAGCGACGCAGTCGAGCAAGGGCAGTGGCGCATTGAAACCTGGCCCTTCCTGGCTCACTACAGCTTTATACAAGATCCCTGTACCCTGCGCACAGTTCGCAGGCAGCGATGGGGAAGAGTTGATATAAAAATCAGCCCGGTTAAAAGGCATTTTCAGAGCAGGTTTGTTATTTACATTAGGATCAACCACGAACATGAAGCTGAATTCCTGCCTTCTCGCATTAAATTGTGATCTGTTTGCGACAGTCGCAGAGAACTGACCGTTAGTGAGCGGCACCAAAATCCTCGCATCTCTGCTCCCAAGTTTATCCTTAACCATTTCCGGAGAGATGACCACTACCAGATCAGTATCCAAAAGATTCTCAGTAGGCGGATTCCAGAGATATGGCTGGTTGTCGGATTTAAAATAGGTCCATTTATCCGTTCGCTCGCTCATGGTGACATTAACTGCCTTGACCGCGAGCCGGTCCGATCCCTTCCATGCCGTGTTGTCGCCGATAACGAGGGCTCGCGGAGGATTAAAGGTGGTCCCGGTAACGTCGCTCAATGGTCCCGCCACCGTGTCGGCCGGATCCACTTCATTATACGCGATGGCTGTGCCTTCCCGCCAGTCCCAGAACAGGCCGTATCCCGCGTTCTCGACGTCCCGGCGCATCAGCTCCAGGCCAACGATGCCCTCGATGTTGCTCATGGTGATCTCGCTCTGCTGTTTATAATCCCTCAGCACTTGCACGAACATCTGCGAAGCGCCGACGATCACAAAGCCGAAGATGGCCATGACCACCAGCAGTTCGATCATGCTGAATCCCGTGTTTTTTTTGAGCGAAGCCATAGCTACGATCTCCCCAGTATACTGGTCACCGCATGGGTGTAGGTCTGCCCCCGGTACTGCCAGGATACGGTCACCTCAATTTGCTTGGCGGTTAAATCGGGAGCCGTTCCCAGGTCGGTGACCGTTCGCTGGACCGTATAGGACACCTGGTATCCCCGCAAGGAACGAAGAACCGTAGTAGGCGCTTTAACGCCGGCGGTCAGTTCCGATGCCATCAGACTCTGAGTAAAGGCGAGGGCGCGCATGGCGTTTACAGTCTCCTCGGCGACACGCAGAGCCTCCTCGCGCAGTTGATTGGTCGTTGTCTGCCGATAGGCAATGAGCGATGACTGGAGGATGGCCAGCGACACGATCGCAAGCAGGAGGATCGCGATCAGCACCTCGATGAGCGAGACGCCCTTGCTATTTCGCAATACAGTCTGTCCCATTCCATTTCCCCGTGACAACTCTGATTTCCGATATCTGCACACAGTCATACTCCCCGCTGTCCTTGATCGGGATGGTCAAACGCACTGTTCCTGTCTGGTCCGCTGTGATCAGCCCCTTTGCGCTTATTTGTATCGTATTTACCGCACCCGACCACACAAGGGGAAATCTCGGGTCAAGCTGGCGCTGCAGGAACTGGGTATCGGCTGCCCCCAGGCTCCCGTCACCGTCAGGTCCCGTACTCGTATCCTCTGTAATGGTATAGGATGTCGCAGCGAACTGGATGAAGTGAATCCTGTTCCTCTGCGTTGCCCGGGCCCTCGCCTGCAGGAGGTCGGAATGAAGGCTCTTGATCTCTCCTTCCACCGTGTACCGGTCCATCATCGTCCGCGTCTGGAGCGCGGCAATGGCCAGCAGGGTGCCGATGATCGCGATCACGACGAGGAGCTCTGCCAGCGTAAATCCGTTCGCAATTATCCGTCCATGGTCATATTTCGTCGTCATCAGGATTACCTATCGTTCCTTGATATGGACAACTTTACGCGCTGCCCGGGGTGATGCCATGATCGACAATCCCTGCGCCGACGGCGGAACGCCGGTGATGCCCGCCGATTTTCTGCCGCCGCTCTCGACAAATGCCGCAGAAAGATCGATCTGTTCGATGCTTCCTGTGGAAACCTGGATTATTGCCTTGCCTTTGAGCAATCCGATGGGTGACGCGCCGGTATCGTACTTCATCGCCCAGAGATGGGTCTTACCACCCATCTGGCAGGCATCGTTGTAAGGCCGGAAGCTCGTGAAATAGACAATGCCGGTCGAACTGGCAAAGGGGTCGGTGATCGACCGTTCTCCGCGATATTCCTTGGTCTCTCCGGTCGTAGAATCGGTGTATGAACCCGCCTTGTCCATATTGATATACCATCCAGGGTAGTCCGTGGGAGGAGTTGCATTCTTCAGGTCCTCTGCCGCGTTCACATCGGTTGTTACGTTAATGAGCCCCGATGGTGTACCGCAGGCTGTAGTGCCGATCGGATCCCCGCAAAAGAGCGTGGAATCATTTGTTCCGCAGGTTGTTTTGAATCCGCTTTTATCCGCAATCAGGCATCTCTCCTTCAAGGCAAAGAGCTGGCGGCCATTGGGCGGGTCGGCATCATCAGCCTCGCCGCCCTTGTCAAAGAAGTACCTGCCCGAACCGAAATAGAGCCACAGGTTATTATTCTTGTCAGTCAACTTGGCAATCGCTGAGGTAAGAGGCCCCGTACCTCGCATCACATAGGACAAATCCCAGTTACTCGGATTCGTATTCTCATGGGTCACGAGCCTGACCAGTCCGCCAATATTGTATTCACCTGTACTGAACTGTTTGTACACATAGGGCACATAGACCACATCATCTGAGTAGTCCAGGTCCACATCATGCGTACCGTTCAGCAGGGAGCCAACGAAAGCGTTCGGTATCAGAAGATCGCCTGTGGCGGAGCTCTCGCCTTTCCATGTGATGCCTGAGGATGGCCCCAGTTCCAGATCGAAAATGGCGAGGCGCAGCTGCTGGTCAGACTTGGCGAGATACTGCGCGCTCCCCTTGTCGATCGGACCGGTGGGTCCGGAGCCGAAGACAACAAACCACTTCCCGTTCAGGAGCGGAGTCTGCGTGCCCCCGGCGGTTTTGGTGCTGATGCGCACCACTGCAGGCCCGCTTGTAGAGAATCCGAGCTTGTTCATATTGGCTGCCGCCGGGTCGGTCCCGTCGAATTCCCATTTCAAGACTGGCACGTCCTGGTTCGTGATATCAAGAGCAAAATAGGACGAGTATCCAAGACCTTTTGTCGCTGTCGCATCGTCGGGATCGACCATCGGTGTCTTTACGCAATTGGAACAGGTGTCAGAAGGCGCCCTGCATGCTCCTCCCAGCCTCATGCCGCCGATCAGGAAAGTCTTCCAGGAGTTCGAGTTCTTGAAACAGAACGAATAATCGCTCGATGCAGCACAACCAACTGTGCTCGCGTCAAAGATCACCGGGGTCAGATCAACGCCGTACACATGGCAGTAGTTGGGATCCATCATGTACCTGAGATAAGGCAGCATGTTCTTGGGAATGAATGCCCAGGCTTCCTCGCCCAGTTTCACCGTCTTCTTACAGGTCTCCCCGCCGGGGCAGTGAGCATCATCACTACACAGAACATAGCTGTAGTTGCCCGAGCAAACACTGTTCGTAAGCTTTGCCATCTCGTACTTGGTATCCTGTAGCGGCCATTTCAGCTGCAGCAGGCCGAGCCGGAAGGCATGGAGCATGCCATCGTTCGAGCCCACATAGACCATCCCCCTGCCCTTGTAGTTGTACTTTGTCACATAGTACTTGCTACTCACCGGCTCGGACTGTAAGGGACGCAGTCCCGGAGGACCATAGGTGTTCTCGATGTATCCGGGCGGGCTGCCGTTGTACACCAGATGATAATCGTTCAAGGGCTGCCAGGACGCTATCCTCGGCGTGGAATTCAGCACGTCGCCGAGCTTCCAGGTGCCCGTCTGGAGCACGCCGCCGTCCAGTACACTTGCCGTCCGCCGCCGAAAGGAAGTGTAGGTATAGGGTTGGCCGTTGGAAAGAGTGACCGTAGGCTTGTCATTGCCCAGTGTCCAGTCGATGATTGCGTAGGAATAGTTGTCCGTTGTTGTCTGCAGATATTTCCTCAATGAGGTTTTCGCTCCGGTATTGAATGGCGTGAGCGAAGTCCCGTTTGTAGTCGTCCATACGGTCCGTGTTGTCTGGCTGAGAAGACGGGTTCCTGCCTCCCAGAGGTTCATAACCTTTTCCACTTTGTCCGTAGCCGGAGTGGGCTGTCCTTCGTTGACAATGCTTCCGTCGCCGTTGCTGTCATTGTAACGCCGCAGCATGGCGGCCTGCTTGGCCTCATCAAAAAAGAACTGCGTAATATAGTCGTGATGGGAGCCGTCCGTTTTGAGATATAGGACTTTATCACTTTCATCTTCACGAATATTGCTGTTCGAGAACAGCGGGTCCACATAGTACCACATGTTCGAAAGCCTGCCCATCCAGGAGACCCGGTAGGGATTGGTCGGTTTGGAAGGATTCTCGAATTCCTTGACCGGATAGAACACCGCCTGCACCAGGTTCGCGCCGCTGCCTTCGCCCGACGCCAGCACCGACGCGGCGGTACCAGAAACCGTGTCCGCAGAGATCGAATCAAAGAATACCTGCAGCTCCTGCTGCAGCTTTACAGGGTTGGTCGCTTTCGCCATCGTTGATCCGCCGTTCGTTGCTGTTTTGCTCAGAAGCGTCTCGGAATTGCAATCGCCGGTCCCGTTGTTCGATGATCCGGTGAACGCGACGAAGGTGTTGATCTTCTTGTACCGTGAGATACCCGTGGGCGCCGGCGACGACTTCGAGCCCAGGGCGAACGACGTGATGTCGTATTTGTTCGCCAGATACGACAGGTCGTCGAGGTTCTGGCTTCCTGAATAGAACTGCTCCGTTGCAGTGTCAGCGCACACACCGATGGTCGCTGATGGCGAAAAATAGGTATTCACCAGTCCATTCACCGAAGAGTTCATGTCCGCAGTCGACATACCGTCCGTCAGGAGCAGTAACGCGTTCCGCTGGCAGGGATATTCCGACGGATTCAGGTCCCCTCGGAAGTCATCTATGTTCAGACGCAGATCGGTCCTGCTGTTGGCGCCTGCGCCGGTCACCGGATCGGGGTTGGCCTTTGCAAAATAACCGATCGCGTTGTAGAACGCCTCGGCAAAAGGCGTCCAGGAGGTCGCATTCACATCATCAATACTCTTGATCAATCCTGCGCTGTGATCGCCCGCCCCGTCGGTGATGCAGACCTCGTTGGCTAAACAGTGGTAGGAAGTGGCGCACTTCGTGGTATTCGGATTGACGCACACGTTGTTGTAGCATTTTGCATGCCCTGCTGCTGTACATTCCGCATCGGAATCGCATATTGTCGTGGTCTTGACGTTGCAGGTCCCGTAGCCGACATAATGGATGACCTTTGCTCCGTCGCGGTTCTCGGTCCCGCTGGCCAGGAGATCACAGGTCCCGTAACCTCCGGACGCCGTGAGAGGACAATCGTACTTGGTGGAGCAATATATGGGCTTCGCGGGATCCGGCGACGTGGAACACTTTCTGGGACAGGGTATCTGTCCGGACGGTGTCGGAACGGTGGTTGTACATTCGGTAGGCGACCCGTTCACGCTGAACGTCATTGCTCCCATGCGGATGATGTCATCATAGCTCTGGATGAGACCCTTTGGTTCTTCCGCGGTCTTGACCTGCACCTTCATGGTCTTGATCGGTTTCCCGAGCTGAACCTGCACGCTGATGTCGCCCACGATCGCGGGGAGATTGCCGAACTGAGTTGTATCGGAGGTGCTGTTGCTGGGGTCCACGACCGGCGGCGCCGTTGTTTCCTCGCAGAATTTGACATGCTGGTCTTGTATGCAATTTTCATCAGCGCTCAGGTTCGGGTTGACCGTATTATCAGCACCGACGCCAAGGGCGTCCCACCAGATGGTAGTCTCCCAGCCTGTCGTTGTCTTGGCGCACAGGCCTGCATAGTTAGTGTTGCAGAGATAGGCCGGATTCCCCGGCAGAATCGCGCTCGGTCCTTTTTCACACAATTCACCGCTCGTTCCGCAGTCTACATTTACCAGGCAATCCTGTCCTACTTTGGCGCCGCTCGTGCACACCTTGGTAGGCATGCCGGCATAGATGTCCGTGCAGAAGTTTTTGACCGCAATTACATCGTCCTGGCTGATCTTTGTTCCAGACGTATAGGCCCAGCAGGCCTGGATCGACTGGTTGAAGATCGCCTTCTGCTTGGATTCCACGCTTGGATCCATCGTCACCGCGCAGGGTCCCACATTGTACGAAGCGCAGGCGTTATCATTCGTGCAGGACTGGGGAGCGGAGATGAGGTAAGTGCAGGTGCCCTCGGTCGCACCGCAGGGTTCAGCAAGGGAGCAGGCTTTCGTGATATTCAAGGAACAGGTGTAGTACGTAAGGGGCGAGGAACATTGTTTCACCGCCGTCTTGCCACTGCCGCTGGTCACGCAGGTACCCAGATTGACCGTGCAATCAGCATCAGTCGTGCATATCATATCGGGTTTACTGGAGCAGTGGCCGGTGGTTGTGGTGACCGTGCCGAGGCAGGCCTTCAGTGCGTTCTTGATGTCTCCGAGGTTGTTGCTGCTGTATGCATCAACGACCGACTGGCAAACGCTCTCGTTGTAATTTCCCAGGAAAATATCAATGGACGTCAGACCGCCGGAAGATGGCGCAGTAGGATTGTTCTTATCAACGGGGCCGTTGATGCCGAAGGTGATGCCGAGCGAGGTGTTCACCGCGGTCAGGTTATTGCTATAGTCAGCGGTCAAGGCCTCCTTTACGAACTTCCTTCCTACACAACCGCGAGACTCGGCAAGAAGCCACTGATCCGTAGGATTGTATTTGCCCCCCGTAAGGACCTTCTTCTGCCCGTCGAACTTCGATGCAGAGAGCCAGTTCAGGTAATTGCCCGATGCGGAAAAATGACTAAAGAATTTTGTTGCAGGATCATACATGATGCAGAGTTGGTTCGGGATACCGTACGTGCAGCCTGCTGCGGGAAGCGACGCTATTTCATAGAAATAATCCTTTACGGGTTCGACATCGGTATAATACTCATAGAATTTGGTCTCATCAAAATACCCGAAATAGGTATTCTTGCTGCTGAATGTCTGGTCATAGCAATAGTTGGTTGTCCGCGTAACGATGTTCTGACAGACTTCTCCGGTTTCAGTATCACACTCTGTATTATCCTTGCAGTATTTTTTGCTCGTTGCGCAGGTTCCGAATGTCCCCAGGTCAGTATAATTAAGATCGTACATACTGGCAGAATTATCGATGAGCATGAGCAGATTGGGCTTGATTGCTGCACCAATGAGCGGCGGTTTGATGCAGTAATCAGACATGAATGCCGCAGCATGAACGCTCGTTGTCCCGCTCAGCATGAAGATGGTTGACGCGCCCGCAAAACACCAGATCCGCATCATCAATGAGATTAGTTTCATAGCCCTGATTCCTCCGCGCATTCTTTCCGCTCCTGTTGAATGCCTTTATATATACCACAACCCGCAGATTTTCATGAAGAAATCCACGGAAAACATCAGTTGGTCGCCGCCTCACCCATTCGAGCCTGGTTCCCACAGGAAGCGGAGGTATGGTTCTTGATTGGTTCAGCCATATTAGCGTCAAACTCATCCCAAGTATACCGATAACAGGATGAACATGATTCCCAGACCATAGCATCAGGGTTTGGCGTGACCGTGATACCGCCGCAGTTCGGACATATTAAGATATACTTTTTCATAAGTTACAATATAATAATGCAATATGAATGCCTTATCATGTCCTTTACTTTACAAGTAGTTACGGCAAATAAACCATTTTCCTGATAGAACATATCATCCTACTATGTAATTTGTTACACAATTACCGGCATTTGACAGTTCATTATGAAAAAGGTAATGTTCAGTGATGAAAACGGCTGTAGAGATATACAAGCTTCTGCCCAAGACCAACTGCGGGACCTGCGGCACCGCGACCTGCTTTGGATTCGCCGCAAAAGTTGCGTCTGGCCTGGCCTCGATCACCTCCTGCGCAAACCTGAACGACCAGGCGCGCGAGGAACTCATGGCCGGAGAAGGAAACCGGAAAAATTCACCTGGCACTGTTTACGAGCAGGCACTTGAGATACTCAGGCCAAGACTGGCGTCTCTTGATTTTCAAAAGCTCGCGCAGCAGAGCGGGGCGGTCAGTTCCGCGCCTGATACCCTTGAGCTTCTTTTTCTGAACGACCGGTTTACCGTGACAAAGGAGCGTATCGCGGATCAACAGGGCAAGGAACCCAGGCCCTTTATCTCGATCCTGATCTACAACCACCTCACCATGCCTGATCCTCCGCGCCCAGCCGGCGAATGGATCACCTTCAGTTCCGTTCCCGCATCCCATGCAAAGGACAAGGCCTGGGCAGGACATGTTGAGCAGGAGATCGCTTCCCATTTTTCCGGAAATGTGAACGGCCTCAAAAAGGCCTGTGAGCGATTGGGAGGAACACCCGCCTCGATCAAAGGCAGTCACGACGCTGCCTACGAGTTTCGTTTTTTTCCGCACTATCCGGTCCTGCTGCTGTTCTATGACGCGGTTCCTGACGAGGATTTCCCTGCACAGTGCAAGCTGCTGCTTGACAAGCACGTGGACCGGTTCCTGGACATAGAATCCATCGTTGTGCTGGGGGAAGAGTTCGCGGGAAGGTTGACAACGCAGTAGCCCTGCTGTTCCAGGTCACGTGCGCCAGAGAGCATACAGAAGAAATTCCACATTCCCGTCCTGACCTGTGATCGGGGACCGCATCATTCCCTTTTCCTCAAACCCGTTCTCACGAAGCATGGCCCTGACATTCTCCACCGCACCGGTCCGGAGGCCTTCATCCTTCACGATGCCGCCTTTCCCTACGAGCTCTTTGCCAACCTCGAATTGCGGCTTGACGAGCGCAATCAGCTCAGCATCCTTCTTCAGAAATCGCAGGATCGCGGGTACCACCTTATTCAAAGAGATGAAGGAAACATCGATAACAACGATGTCGACCAGTTCGGGAATCCGCCCGGGATCCATCTCGCGGATGTTCGATCGGTCGATCAGCGCCACGCGCGGGTCTTGCTGAAGTTTCCAGGCCATCTGTCCGTAGCCGACGTCGACTGCGTAGACCTTTACAGAACCGCGCTGGAGCAGACAGTCGGTAAAACCTCCGGTCGAAGCGCCGACATCCAACGCGGTCTTGCCGCTGACGTCTATTCCAAACTCTCGCAGCGCCGCATCCAGTTTCAGCCCGCCGCGGCTCACAAACGCCATTCGCTGTCCCAGGATGCGGATATCAGCGTCCGGTGGTACAAGAGCGCCGGCCTTGTCGACCTTCTGTCCGTTCACCAGGATCTGACCGGCCAGAATAAGGGCCCGGCCCTTTTCCCGGCTTTCCACGAATCCCCTGTCAGAAAGCAATCGGTCCAGCCGGACCTTGGATGGTTTACGCGTCTCTTTCCCGTCAGTCATTGAATGAAAAAGGCACTAAGAACTATCTTAGTGCCTTTCCTTGCCCTTTTTAAGCGTTCATGGTCCGCGATCAGCTCGTTTTTATATTGGTCACCGAAGCCACAGCCTTCAGACTGGTCTTCTCCATGAAATCCCTGACCGAGTTGAAAACACCATCAGCATCGATCCCGTACTTCTGACGCAAGACCGCCTGGGGCCCGTGCTCTATGAATTTATCCGGCAGGCCTATCCGGAGCGTTTTGATGCCCGAAAGCCGTGCGCTTTCCAGGCACTCGAGCACGGCGCTGCCGAATCCGCCTTGAAGGGCGTGTTCCTCGACAGTGACGATCCTTCCGGTCTTCCTGGCAAGGGAGAGGACCAGGTCTTCGTCCAGGGGTTTCACGAACCGGGCATTAACAACAGTAGCGGAAATCCCATCAACAGCCAGCCGCTCGGCTGCATCCTGGGCCGCCTTGACGGTCGAACCGATGGCAATGATCGCGAGATCGGTCCCTTCCCGCAGCACCTCGCCTTTGCCGACCGGCAGTGTCGTGATCTCCTGGTCCATGGGAACGCCCAGTCCAGTGCCTCGGGGATACCGGATAGCCGACGGTCCGTTGCGTTCCACCGATGTCTTGATCATATGCTGCAGTTCGTTCTCGTCCTTCGGCGCCATAACGACCATATTGGGAAGATGCCGCATGAACGCGAGATCGAAAACTCCGTGGTGAGTCGGGCCGTCCTCACCAACGATCCCGGCACGGTCCATGGCTATGGTGACAGGAAGGTTCTGGAGACAAAGGTCATGCATGACCTGATCGTACGCACGCTGCATGAATGTCGAATAGATCGCTGTGACCGGCCGCATCCCCTGGGTCGCCAGACCGCAGGCAAAGGTAATGCCATGGGGTTCGGCGATGCCGACATCGAAAAAGCGTTCAGGATACAGAGAAGCGAACTTGTCCAGTCCCGTGCCGTCGGACATGGCAGCTGAGATCGCCACGATCCGTTCATCTTCCTCGGCGAGCTTGGTCATGGTCTGACCGAAGACCTCGGTGTAACTCATGACCTTCTGCTTCTTCCCACCCGTCTTTCCGGTTTCCGGATCGAATGGCGGCGTACCATGGTACTGTGACGGGCTGCACTCGGCGAAGGCGCAGCCTTTTCCCTTTTTTGTGACCACGTGCACCAGGACCGGCCAGGTATAGTCCTTGATGTTCCGGAACGTCTCGAGCAGCAGATCGATGTTATGACCGTCGATGGGCCCGATGTACTGGAACCCAAGTTCCTCAAAGATGATCCCCGGAGCGACGAACATCTTGACAGATTCCTCGGCCTTCTTCGCCAGGTGGAGCATCGAATCTCCCACCCGGGGAATTCCCTGCAAAAAGTGTTTCGTTTCCTGCCGCAGACGGGTATAGAAGTTCCCGGTCATAAGCTTGGTCAAGTATGCGGACAGGGCCCCGACGTTCGGGGAGATGGACATTTCATTGTCGTTCAAGACAACGATCATCTGTTTCTTGAGATGACCCGCCTGGTTCAGCCCCTCGAATGCCAGTCCGGCGGAAATGGAGCCGTCTCCGATCACCGCGATCACCTGGAAATTCTCCTTCTTTATTTCCCGGGCTGCGACCATGCCGAGCGCTGCGGAAATGGACGTGCTTGCATGGCCCACATCAAAATGGTCATAGGGACTTTCTTCGCGCTTGGGGAAGCCGCTGATCCCCCCGTACTGACGCAAGGTGGCAAAGCGTTCGCGGCGTCCGGTCAACAGCTTGTGGGCATACGCTTGATGTCCCACGTCCCAGATGATCTTGTCCTTTGGGGCGTCGAATATGTAGTGGAGTGCGATCGTCAGGTCAACAACGCCGAGGCTGGGAGCAAGATGCCCGCCTGTTCTGGCAACCGTTTGAACGATCGTTTCCCGCAGTTCCCCTGCCAGGTCCGGAAGTCCCTCGGGCGGCAGGTTCTTCAGGTCCGATGGACTGTTGATGTTCTCAAGAAGCATGTCTGTACCTCATTGGATCCGGGATCCTGCACAGGACAGGCACGAGGCTGTTTGCCGGCCGTAGGTGCAGGATCAGGGAACGATTTAGTTCACCCGGTAAATAATATACTTCGCCAATTCACGCAGGACATCGGCTTTTGCGTCAAAATCCTTCAGCGACAGAAGCGCCTTATCAACGACCTCATGCGCCCTATTTCTTGATTCCGCGAGACCGTAAAAGCTCGGAAATGTCTTTTTCCCCTTTTTCAGGTCGCTGCCGACGTCCTTGCCGATATCTTCCTGCTTTCCGACAATATCCAGTATGTCATCTGCAATCTGAAAGGCAAGCCCGATGAACTCGCCATAACGGGTCAGCGCTTTCAGCTTTTTTTCATTTACACCGGCATACAATGCCCCGACACGGACTGACGCGCGGATAAGAGCGCCTGTTTTGTGCGTGTGGATGTATTCCAGGGTTGGAAAATCGACATCCTTGCCCTCAGACTCCATGTCCACAACCTGGCCGCCAACCATGCCGAACACACCGGATGCCACTGCAATTTCCCGCGTAATGGCCATCATGCGCTTGGCCGGTACATCTTTCAGGCGCTTCTGATCAGACAAAATCTCGAACGCTCTGTTGAGAAGCCCGTCTCCGGCAAGGATCGCCATTGCCTCACCATAGACCTTATGGCAGGTGGGGCGGCCGCGCCGGAAATCATCGTTGTCCATGGCGGGCAGATCATCATGGACCAGGGAATAGGTATGGATAAGTTCAAGCGCACCTGCGATTGGCAGTAAGCCCTTGGGCCGGGCGCCAAGAGACTCTGCAGTTGCGATGGCAAGGATCGGACGGACCCGTTTCCCCCCGGCGAAAAGACTGTATCGCATTGCTTCGAACACCGACGGCGGAAAGGTATTCGCAGGAGGAACAATGCTTTCAAGCGCCTTGTCCACGAGATCTTTTTTCTTATGCAAATAGGTTTTTATTTCCATGGCAGACATACTGGAGCAGAGATCGAACTTTCCTTGTATGGATCAAAACTGGTCAGGATTCTTCTTCGTCATCAAATGTTCGCGGCGTCACATTACCCGATCTGTCCTTGATCAGGATCTCGACCTTGCCCTCGGCTTCTTCAAGACGTGTATTGCAGAGTCTCGCCAGTTTGACCCCCTCCTCGAACAGTTTCAGCGACTGTTCCAGGGAAAGATCGCCTTTTTCGAGATCCGTGACGATCTCCTCAAGGCGGGCAAGAGCAGTTTCGAACTTTTTTTCTGCCATAGTGATATTTCAAAAGCCCGCTGTTGGCCATGTCGGGCACCGGGATCGCATCAAGATCGTTATTTGGACCATATCTGCTGTTCTCAACAGACCTGCTTTTCGGAACGATCGGGCAACGGGCATCATCAGGTCTGGATTTTATTATAAACAACAACTACTGGTTAAATCAAGGTAAAAGGGTCTTTTCGACCCGTGAGTCCACTTCCCCCGAAAGGAGCCTGGTACGGATGACGTCTCCCTGTTTAAGCTCCGCAGCGTTCTTGACGATCATTCCCGCGGGCATGACACGGGTGATGCTGTAACCACGACCGAGAATGCCAAGGGGATTAAGCTGATCCAGTGCTCTGCTCAGCCCGGCAAGCCGGCCTCTGTCGCGAATGACCAGTGTCCTGAACGCGAGAGCAAGGCGCTGCCTGAGTTCATCAGTCCTGAGCAACAACTGCTGGACCTGCCTGCGGGGGTCTCCCAGAAGTCGGACCGAGGACGAAAGTGCGGAACGCAGACGGTCAAGCTCCGCTCTCATGGAAACATACAGCCGGCTTTGCAAGGAACCCAAGGTCGCCCGCAGGTTTTCCTCGCTTTCAACGACCATCTCCGCTGCAGCTGACGGCGTGGGAGCCCGGACATCAGCGACAAAATCAGCGATCGTATAGTCCGTTTCATGACCCACCGCAGAGATAACCGGGATGCGCGATGACATGATAGCACGGGCAACAGCTTCTTCATTGAACGCCCAGAGGTCCTCAAGCGAACCGCCGCCCCTGCCGATAATAAGGACATCAACAGCCTGGGTCCGGTTGAAGTGCTCGATTGCCTGAATGATCTCGGGAGGCGCTTCGCTTCCTTGTACCGGCACCGGATAGATGACGATCTCCATGCGCGGATGCCTTCGCCGGATCACGCGAAGGATATCCCGGATGGCAGCCCCGGTAGGAGAGGTTATCACCCCCACGCGCCGGGGAAGCACCGGAAGGGCCCGTTTTCGTCCGAGGGCGAACAGGCCCTCCTTCTCCAGGCGCGATTTCAGTTCTTCAAAGGCCCGCTGGAGCGCACCGATGCCTTTAGGTTCTACATACTCGAGTATGAGCTGATATTCTCCGCGAGGTTCATATACTCCGACCCTGCCGCGACAGACCACCAGCATTCCATGCTGAAGCGTGAACTTGAGATGTCGCTGGGATGATCGGAACAGAACTGCCCGAACTTGGCTGTGCTCGTCCTTCAGGGTGAAATAGGCATGGCCAGATTGAGGGACCGTAAGGTTGGAGATCTCACCTTCCACCCAGATATCCGGGAATGCCCCTTCCATCAGGTCTTTGATCTGGTGGCTAAGCTTGGTGACTGTGAGAATATGGCTCTGCATGATATGGGATCAAGCTGGCGACGTCCGGATCTCAAGCAACTCCCTGCTCGCGCATCTCCATTCGGCGATACTAGCTCGGAGACCTCAGATTGATGCGCTCCACGGAACGGGCGCGGCCGCTGGAACCATCAATATCGATCAGCACAGCGTTGAGCATGGTCGGCCCCTTGGGAATCTCGAACTTGTGAGGCCGCTGCGTGAGAAAGCGGTTTATTGCGTCCTCTTTCCGGACGCCGATGACCGATTCTGCCGGTCCGGTCATCCCCACATCGGTGATGAAAGCGGTCCCTCCCGGCAGAATCCGTTCGTCAGCGGTCTGAACATGGGTATGGGTCCCCAGAACGGCGCTCGCTTTGCCATCGAGATACCATGCGAGTGCCGCCTTTTCAGAAGTGGCCTCAGCATGGAAGTCGATGATCACCACAGGGGTCTCTTTTTTCAATCTCTCCAGTTCCCTGACCGCGCAACGAAAGGGATCGTCCAGGTTGGACATGAACACCCTTCCTTCCAGGTTCAGGACAGCGGCTTTGCCGGCTCTATCCGTTTCAATGACCGCGCTGCCAAAACCGGGGCTGCCTTCGGCATAATTTGCCGGCCTGATCAACTGGTTCTGTTTGGACAGATACGGTTCGATCTCCTTCTTGTCCCATACATGGTTGCCTGAGGTCAGAACGTGGATACCCATGAAGAGAAGCTCGTCTGCGATGTCCGAGGTTATTCCGAATCCACCGGCGGCATTTTCTCCATTCGCGATCACCAGGTCCGGACGATGTTGCTCCAGCAGCCCCTTCAGATACTGCCGGAGGGTCTTCCGTCCTGGCTCGCCAATGATATCTCCGATAAAAAGGACTTTCACCATTCACCTCATGGTCATTACTGCTCGTGTTCAACGGGGGTGATCACTGTTCTCGTCAGGTGCCAGTCAACGAGAATGCGATCACCCCTTTGCCAGAGACCATTAAATCATCTTCCCTGACGCCTTCCGGATCTACTTCGCAAACTCCACATATCTGCTTTCACGCACCACCGTGACCTTGATCTGGCCGGGATAGGACAACTCCTGCTCGATCTTCTTCGCGATATCCCGAGACAACTGGGCCGAGTGCACATCTGACAGCTCTTCGGGTTTCACGATGATCCTGATCTCTCGTCCCGCCTGAATGGCGTAGGATTTTTCCACGCCTTTGAAGGTGCTTGCGGTCTGTTCAAGCGCCTCGAGTCGCTTGATATAGCTCTCCAGGGTCTCACGCCGCACGCCCGGCCTGCCCGCGGAAAGTGCGTCGGCCGCCGCCACAAGCACGGATTCGACGCAATTCGGTTCTCCGTCGCCATGGTGCGTCATGATCGCATTGATCACCTTGGCTGACTCACCGAACTTCTTCGCGAGGTCTCCCCCGATACCCGGGTGCGTGCCTTCCATTTCGTGATCAACAGCCTTTCCGATATCATGCAACAGGCCGGCACGCCGCGCAAGTTTCTGGTCGCAGCCAAGCTCCGCAGCCATGACGCCCGCAAAGTATGCGACCTCACGCGCGTGCATCAGGACGTTCTGGCCGTAGCTGGTACGATATTTAAGCCGGCCGATCAGCTTGACGATATCGGGATGCATATTGTGGATCCCCAGGTCAAAACAGGCTTTTTCGCCTTCTTCCTTCAGGGTCCCCTCGAGATCCTTCTTCACCTTTTCCGCGATTTCCTCGATGCGGGCGGGATGAATACGGCCGTCCTGGATCAGCCGTTCGATCGTGAGCCGCGCGATCTCGCGCCGGAATGGATCATAGCACGAGAGGATGACCGCTTCCGGCGTATCGTCGATAATGAGGTCGATCCCCGTGGCTGCCTCGATGGCGCGGATGTTCCGTCCCTCACGACCAATGATCCGGCCTTTCATCTCATCGTTCGGCAGATTCAGCACCGATACCGTTGCCTCGGCCACATAGTCGCTTGCGTACCGCTGGATCGCAAGGCTGATGATATTCTTGGATTTTTTGTCGGCCTCTTCCTTTGCTTCATCCTCGATCCGCTTGATCGTCTTTGCAGCCTCGAACTTCGCCTCGTCTTCCATGGACATCATGAGCTGTCGCTTAGCTTCTTCAGCGGTCATGCTCGCGATCTTCTCCATAAGCTGACGCTGCTCCTTGAGGCCGCGTTCGAACCGCTCTTCCTTTTCCTGGGCTACCTTTTCGCGCGCCGTCAGTTCTTTTTCCCGCTTGATCACATCAGATTCGCGCTTGTCAACGACATCGACCTTCTTTTCGAGGTTTTCCTCTTTCTGGGTCAGTCGCCGCTCCTGGTTCTGCAGTTCCTGACGTTTGTCGCGAACTTCCTTTTCAAAATCCGTCCGGGACTGATAGAGCTTGTCCTTGGCCTCAAGAACCGCTTCTTTCCGCTTTGTTTCGGCTTCCCGTTCTGCATTTGCGATGATCTTGGCCGCCTCAGCCTCGGCATCCCGCACCTTTCCTGCGGATATCTTGCCCTTGAGCACCAGCGCGATACCGCCGCCAATGGCCGCGCCGATGATCAGGATAACAATATACTCAACCATGGTTCCGTTCCTCCCCTTGATATTTCCTCAGCCCGGCAAGACGGTCCTTGATCCTTTTTTCCTCGCCTTGTTCCGTGGGCTGGTAGTATGTCCGCTTGCGCGGCAAATAATCCTGCTGTACGTAGTGTCCCGGATAATCATGCGGGTAGCGATAGCCTTTCCCGCGCCCCAGGCGCGCCGCGCCTTGATAATGGGCGTCCCGAAGGTGGTCAGGTACCCGCAGGATCTCTCCGGAATCGACATCTTGCAAAGCGGCCTTGATCCCCTGATAGCTGGCATTGCTTTTCGGCGCCGAGGCAACATAGATCGCAGCCTGCCCAAGGGGAATGCCTCCCTCAGGCATGCCTATCCGTTCCACGGCCTGATAGGCCGAAATTGCGACGAACAATGCCCGGGGATCCGCGTTCCCCACATCCTCGCTCGCGGCAATAACTATCCGACGGGCAATGAACAAGGGATCCTCGCCTGCCCGGAGCATCTTGGCCATCCAGTAAAGCGTCGCGTCGGGATCGCTTCCGCGCATGCTCTTGATGAACGCTGAGATTGTGTCGTAATGTTCGTCCTCATCGTACGCCAGTGCCCGCTGCTGAATGGACTCCTCGGCAACGGCGAGATCATAGGTAATGCGTCCGTCCAGCGCCGGCGGTGTCGACAGGACACCCAATTCCAGGGCGTTCAAGGCCTTTCGCGCGTCTCCGTTCGAACGGGCAATAATTAGGTCACGAGCCTCTTCGGTCACGGTGACGGCGACGGCGCCTAATCCCCGCTCCACATCATTGAGCGCACGGGTGAGGATGGCCTGAAGATGATCGACTTGAAGCGGCTTGAACTCGAAAATCTGGGAGCGCGAAGACAGGGCGGGAATAATGGCAAAGAAAGGATTTTGTGTTGACGCACCAATAAGGGTAACTGTCCCCTGTTCGACATCCGGCAGCAGGGCATCCTGCTGTACACGCGTGAACCTGTGGATCTCATCGACGAACAGGATCGTTCGACGCCCGCCTTCGGCTTGTTTGTCAGCCGCTTCCTGCACGACCTTGCGAATATCGGCAATGCCGGCGGTAACAGCGTTCAACGATACAAAGTGGGCTTCGCTCTTTTCTGCGATCAGGTGTGCAAGCGCGGTCTTTCCCGCCCCCGGCGGGCCGTAGAGGATCAGCGACATAAAGCGATCCGCCTCTATGGCCCGTCGAAGCAATTTTCCGGGTCCTACGATATGTTCCTGCCCGACAAACTCATCGAGCGTACGCGGCCTCATTCTCCACGCAAGCGGCTGATGGTGAGGTGCGACAGATACAGACGTAGTTTTATCGTGCTTTTTTGTGGCCAAGAGACACTTCAGGAAGGCTGGAAAATACGCTTGCTAGTGTGAGAACTGCGAGGATCTGGACAGGCTGCTCAGAACGATGCTATTTCGTGCTACATCCGGGATATGACGGGATAAGGGATTTTTCCTATCGATAGAATTACACTCCCTTGAAAAAAGGACGCAAAAGCAAGGAGATACCGTAAATACTCCTTTTGCTTTATTGGTCCGATGTTCTTTACGACGTTCCCTGATTTCCCGTCTGTCATTTCTGAGGTTCACCTGTTCCGATTCAGTACGTATCTCGTTGGATATGCTGCACAACGAGGTTCCGCTGTTTCATTACACTATCAAAGCGCAGAACGCCTTCCTTACTTGACGCTCCTTTTTGCGCTGTTTCTGATTTCAATGCTCCACGGAAGCTATGAGCTATCCAAAGTGTCTGAACTGAAAACCCCCGCTCTTGCCGTGCTGATAACTTGGACCTGGAGTTAACCAGGTGGGCGCCATGAAGGAAAGTTAGGCTACCCAGTCTTATCTGGGCATGCACACCCTTTCCCGGGACAGCTCCCTATTGAAATCATTACGAGGTACAAGTTACATCAGTCACGCGCAGGGCAGGGGACTGCTCATCTTGTTCTTAAGATATTTATACCAAAAAGACATCCAAATGGCAAGGACAAAGTAGTTTTCCCACGACCGATTTCATCATTTTCACTTTAAATATCAGCAGGTTGAGAATTCCCCAATTTCAAGAGATGCCGTTGTGTTCAGAAGACCGGCCATCGGTTAGTTCAAGTATGCGCTCGATGGCATCACCAACAGATGCCTGCGTACTTGCATGATCTGTCCGTGTGCGATAGAGTTCGTCAGCGATGTTCAGGGCCGTCAGTATCGCCAGCCGATACCCGTCAGAGGTCCCGGTACCTTTCTGGATATCCTTCATTTTAGCATCAATGAACTGTGCAAGATCACGGACGTAGCTGCTGTCAGGGCTTCCCTTCAAGAGATAGGTCTGACCGAATATTTCAACCTGGACCTTATCCATAGAAACTCCCATAAACCGGCACCATTAGAGCAACGCGTCTATGAACTCCTGCGCCTGAAATTCTCGAAGATCATCGATTCCCTCTCCGATGCCAATAAACTTGACCGGGATGGCCAGTTCACGCGTAATGGCGAATACCATGCCCCCTTTCGGGGTCCCATCCAGCTTGGTCAGAACGATACCGGTAATACCGATCGATTCATTAAATGTTCTGGCCTGGCTGAGCGCGTTCTGACCCGTGGTCGCATCGAGAACCAGCAGCGTTTCCTGCGGCGCGCCGGGCAGTTCCCTCGCAATGATGCGACGAACTTTTTTTAATTCATCCATCAAGTTCGACTTGGTATGCAGCCTGCCCGCGGTATCAACGATCAGGACGTCAACGTTCCGTGCCTTGGCCGCAGAGATGGCATCGAACACCACCGCGCCCGGATCCGCACCCTCCTGATGTTTGATCACCGGGACATCATTACGATCACCCCAGATGGACAATTGCTCGGATGCCGCTGCCCGAAAGGTGTCTGCGGCCGCAAGCATCACTTTTTTCCCGTCCTTATTGAGCCGGTTCGCCAGTTTGCCGATCGTTGTGGTTTTACCGGTTCCATTCACACCCACCATCAGGATGACAAAGGGAGTCGTTGTTACCTTCAGCCCTTCGGTCTTCGAAGCAAGTATCTCGGCGAGCAAGGTCTTCAACCGTGCGCGCACCTGATCTGGCGATCCCAACTCATCCCGTTTGAACCGTTCTTTGAGATCGGCAAGGACCAGCGATGTCGTCTGAGCACCCACATCGGACGAAATGAGCGCAACCTCAAGTTCGTCAAGGAACGTCTCATCTATCTTCTCGCCAAGGACGAGACTTCCGATCTTGTCGGCAATGTTTTTTCTGGTCTTTGCCAGGCCATCGCGGATCGAACGAATAACATTAAGCATGAAAGCGGCTCGTTTATCCTGTAGTGATTTTTTCCAGGGAGAATGACTAGTTCAGGATCTCTAGATATCCAGTGGAAGGCTGCCTGTTCCTTCGGGATCTTCGGCATTTTTCTTGTCCCGCCGTGACCCCTCTCCTGTTTTTCCCGCAGAAACATTCTGGTCTGCGTCGGGATAGGACGCTTGCCGATAGAGATAACGCTCGTGCATCTTGCTGTACCCCGTCCAGTCCCCGGCTCCGACGTTTTCTTTTTTCAGCGTGGACCGGAAATTGCTGATCTTCGCCGCGAGGTCGTCAAGATAATTAACAATGATCGCTTCCTGGATCTTCGGGCGTTTGGGTGAGCCGAACTCGTATTCCCCGTGATGGGACAGCATGATGTGTTTCAACAACATCTCAAGTTCCCTCGGAAATGCCGGAATAGAAGCGCTCTTTTCCGCGACCATTTCATAACCCAGCGATATATGGCCAAGGAGCTTTCCTTCGGTCGTATATTCGATCGATTTCCGCACTGCCAGTTCGCGCACTTTACCGATATCATGAATGAATGCGCCGACCGTCAGGAGATCCATGTCAATGCCGGGGAAATGCTTTCCCACATCGCGGCAGATCGCGATCAATTCGGTCACATGCTCCAGCAGACCGCCGATGTAATTATGATGCAGTGTCTTAGCCGCTGGCGTCCTCCGGAATGTTGCCATAAATGCCTTGTCAGCGAGAAAGGACCTCATGAGCTGGCGAAGATAACCGTTCGTCAGACCCGCGGCAACCGCCTCAAGCTCGCCGACCATCTCATCGATATTCCGGGGAGAGGTCTCAAGAAATTGCGAAAGGTCGACCTTTGCATCATCGACCTTTTCGAGCCCCTTCATCTTCACCTGCATCTGGCCCTGATAGTTCGCTGCAACGCCTTTGACCCGGATAAAATCCTCGCGCTCGAATGTTCCGGCTGCGGCTTCGGCGTTGTCCCACATCTTGCCATCCACCTCGCCGGTCTTATCCGCAAGCTTGAGCGAGAGGTAGGTAACGCCGTTCTTGGCGATGGAGATCTGCTTTGAAGTGACCAGATAGGTCTCGTCGACCCAATCACCTTCTTTTAATGATGAGATAGTCTGCATGGTTAGCTCGTTACGGGTGATATTAAACTATCCCTTCCCCATTGTCCAGAAGGAAAAGAGAAATCGGCATAGGGGGCGGCCATAAAGGCCGCGCCCCTGCCACACCACCCGGCATGCGGGTCCGCACCGGGCGGTTCAAGAAGTTGAGGCTATGAGAGACGC